>Ga0070698_100000775_pt1 | contig 34684 bp, 40 predicted proteins | sample KBSK1502metaG_FD_65477 | JGI IMG/M metagenome (GOLD analysis project Ga0070698, IMG submission 65477) | Corn, switchgrass and miscanthus rhizosphere microbial communities from Kellogg Biological Station, Michigan, USA - KBS K1-50-2 metaG | ecosystem: Host-associated > Plants > Roots >... | reverse complement strand
GGAAATGAACCAGCGACCGCGCGAGACGCTGGGCTGGGACACCCCCGCCGAAGCGCTGGCCAAGCTACTGTCTAGGACGTCGTCGGAGGCCGGTGTTGCGACAACCGGTTGAAACCACCCAGCGAGAGTGCCGGTTAGTCCGGACTATCCGGCATGTTGCCTGGACCTCCGCCCCTCCTCCGGATTAATAAGGAAGATCGTCTTCTTCCATCCCGAAGTGGTGGCCGACCTCGTGGAGGATCGTGCGGCGCACCTCCTCGATCAGCTCGCGCATCGTCGCCGCCGACCGCTCGTGTGACTCTTTGTACAGCGTGATCCGCTCCGGCAAGCCGTCGCCCGCGTGCAGCGCGCCCGCGCCTTCGTACAGGCCCATCAAGCCGTCGGGCGAGCTCTCCTCGATGAGGAACACGGTGTTCTCGAGGTAAGGCTCGAAGTCTTCGGGAATCGATTCGATCGCGGCCTGCGCCGCTTCCTCGAATTGCTTCATGCTCACGCGCATGCATGAATTGAAGCGCGTGGTCGTCGTCGGCGCCGGGACGATGGGTTCGCAGATCGCGCTGCAGACCGCGCTCAGCGGGCGCCACGACGTGACGCTCGTCGACACCGCGCCGGGCCAGCTGGACCGCGCAGTGGCGCAGAACCGAAAGCTCCTCGACCGCTCGGTGGAGAAGGGCAGGCTGAGCCAGGACCAGGCCGACGCCGCCGCGGCACGCATCAAGGCCACGGAAGACCTCGCCCAGGCCGCTCCGCGCGCCGACCTGGTGATCGAGGCGGTGATCGAAGATTTCGACGCCAAGAAGAGCGTGTTCGAAGCCCTCGGCAAGCAGGCGAACAAGGAGGCCATCCTGGCCAGCAACTCCAGCACCATCGCCATCAGCCGCCTGGCCGGATTCACCGGGCGCCCCGAGCTGTGCTGCAACATGCACTTCTTCCACCCCGTGACGGTCATGCAGCTGTGCGAGGTGGTCCGCGGCCCGGAGACGTCGCAGGAGACGGTCGACGCCGCCATGGAGTTCGTGCGCAGCATCGACCGCACGCCCGTCCTGCTGCAGAGGGAGATCTGGGGCTTCATCGTCAACCGGATCCTGTTCGCAGCCTCAGAGGAGGCGATGCGCCTCCTCGAAGGCGGCTACGCGAGCGCCGAGGACATCGACATCGCCGTCCAGAAGGGACTGAACTGGCCCATGGGGCCGTTCCACCTGCTCGACTTCAGCGGCCTGGACGTCTTCTATGGAGCCATGGAAGACAGGCACCGACTGGGCGAGGGCGCGGAAGCGCCCGAGGTGCTGCGCACGCTCGTGAGGGAGGGCCACCTCGGCCGCAAGACAGGGAAGGGGTTTTTCGAGTACCCGGGGTAGCCCCTCCGGCTCAACCCCGCGACTATCTGAAATAGCGGCTAACCCGCCGCATCGAATGGCTCCGGACGGGACAGTCGACGACCGCCGGAAGGGGAGGGCGAGCCGCAAAATGGGGATTGCCCCCGTAGCCCAATGGCAGAGGCAGCCGGCTTAAACCCGGTCCAGCGCGGGTTCGACCCCCGCCGGGGGTACTCGTGACCGGCAGCCTACAATCTGACGACAGTGGACCTGCGGTTCGAAGAAGACCCCGACGAGCAGCCCGATGAACCCGAACAGCCCGTCCAACCGGATGGCGCGCGGGGGATAGCCGCCGGCCTGGTGCCGTCGGTCGGTCTGCCCAACCGCGACTGGGAGTACTCGACCAAGGTCCTGAGCGTGGCCCAGGTGGCTGACGGCAGCACGCTGGTCAAGGTTCTGCATGAGGCGGGAGCCGACGGCTGGGAGCTCGCCAGCGTGGTGGACGGGGGGGAGAAACGCGTGATCCTGATGCGCCGACCGAAGCGCTCAGCCCGTGAGTCAAGACGGGTGGGTTTCGCGCCTCCGACGAACAACTGACGACGCCGCCCCCGCGCCGGCGCCGCCGCATCCTGGTCGTGGAAGATGACGTGCCCGTGCGCATGCTCGTGGCCGAGGTGTGCCGGCTGCAGGGTCACGACGTCGTCGAGGCGGGCACCGGTCAGCAGGCGATCGAGCTGGGCCGCAGCGCGCAGCCTGACCTCGTGCTGGTCGACTGGGTGCTGCCGGACATCAGCGGGACCGAGGTCATCCGCGAACTGCGTCGCCTCGGTGTCTCTAGCCCGATGATCATGCTCACGGGCCGCTCCACAAAGATGGACGAGGTCGTCGGTCTGGAGGTCGGGGCGGACGACTACATCACCAAGCCCTTCGACTCACGCATCCTCGCGGCCCGGATCAACGCGCACCTCCGGCGGTCGACTCTTGCCGAAACCGGTGGCGGGCGTGAAGGGGTGTTGAGCATTGGTGCGCTGCAGATCGACAACGCGGCCCGCCGGGTGAAGGTCGGCGACGACGAGATCACGCTGACCATGACGGAGTTCAACCTGCTGGCCGTGCTCGCCGCCAACCCGGAGCGCGTGCTCACGCGCGCCCAGCTGCGCGACAAGGTGTGGGGCTACCCGCACGACCTCGACGACCACTCGGTCGACCCGCACGTGCAGCGCCTACGCCGCAAGCTGTCGGAACGGACCAATACCGGTGTCAGCCTGGAGGCGGTCCCTGGTCTGGGTTATCGGCTGACGGTCAAGTCCGCTTGACGGAGAGCTCGGCAGAGGTCTTCGGCCCGGTCGCCGCCGACCTCGCCAGCCTGGAGGCGTTGCTCAGGAAATCCATCGACGAGGATCCGCCGGAAGTCGCGAGCCCGATGGGCGACCTTTTCGAAGCCGGCGGCAAGCGGATCCGCCCGGCCCTGGTGCTGCTCTCCGCGAAGTGCGGCACGTACGACACGCGGCGCCTGTTTCCCGCGGCGATGGCCGTCGAGGTGACCCACGCCGCGACACTCGTCCACGACGATGTGATCGACCGATCGGCGACCCGGCGAGGGCGCCCGACCGTCGCCGCCAGGCTCGGCGATGAGCCCGCCATCGTCGTCGGCGACTTCTACTTCGCCAAGGCGTACGAGCTTGCCGCCCAGACGGAATCGCCGGAGGTCGTGGCGGTGCTCGCACGTGCGGTGAAGAGCATCTGCGTGGGCGAGGTGCGGCAGCAGTCCATTCGATATCGATACGGCCCCGACGTCGACGAATACATGGAACGGATCAGCGCCAAGACAGGCGTGCTGCTGGGTGCCTGCTGCGAGATCGGAGCGCTTCTCTCCGGCCTCGACGGCGACGAGCGAGAAGCGCTTGTCGCTTACGGACTCAATCTCGGCCTTGCATTTCAGATCGCTGACGACGTCCTCGACTATCTCGGCACCGAGGGCGAGGTCGGCAAGCCCATAGGCCACGACATCCGCGAGGGCTTCGCGACCCTGCCCTTCATGCTGGCGGAGATTCGAATCGAGGACGGACGCAGGCTCGACGAGGCCGAAGCGCGTCAAGTCGCGGGAGAAGTCCGCGCGCGCCGTGGAGCGGATGCGGCTCTCGAGCGGGCGCGCAATTTTGCGCGTCTGGCACGCGAAAAACTGACGTCGCTGCCGGAATGCGAGGCGACCTCCACACTCGCATCGCTAACGGAGTACGTGGTCAGCCGAAAGCTCTAATCTGTCTCCCCGTGTCCCGGGGTGGGATGGGCATGGGTGGCATGAGCAGGGTCAGGCTCGTGGGTGTCGGACCAGGCCATCCCGGTCTGGCCACTGTGCAGGCGGTCGAAGCGATCAAAGAGGCCGACGTCATTCGCAACAGCGACGGCGCCGGCGTTGCGTTGCTTCACCTCGCGCCCGCCAACGCTGACATCGCACCGCTGGAATCAGTCGATGAGGTCGTGCGACTCGCGCGCAACGGGCGCAAGGTGACCGTCCTCTTTCCTGGCAACCCTTACGCGTTCTCCAACGGCAGCGAGATCGCGGAAAGGCTCGAGCGCGCGGGCATTGATTTCGAGGCGGTGCCCGGCCTGATCGTCGAGCTCGCCGCGCCCGTCATGAGCGGCATCCCGCTCACCATCGAAGGCCTGGCCGCTTCTATCGGCTTCGGCCTGGTTCATGGCGGCGAGACTGTCGTGCTGAGGCTGGCCTCGGGTTGGTGGGAGTCGGGGATCACGGCGCTGATCCAGAATGGACGCAAGCCGGACACCCCGGCTGCGTTGATCCTCAATCCAGGCCAGCCGGGGCAGTACCGGGTGAGCGCGCCGCTCAGCGAGCTCGCCCGCAAGGCGGCGACGTATGGCGTGCGCGGCGACGCGCTGCTGATCCTGGGACCTGGCGTGGAGATGGCCGAGCGCCTCGACACGCTTTCGAAGCGCCCGCTGCACGGCCGTCGCATCCTCATCACCCGCGCGCGGCACCAGGTGGATCCCTTCCGGCGCGAGCTCGTCGACCTCGGCGCCGCGGTGGTGGAGATCCCGACGCTGGAGATCCGGCGTCTGCCCACCGACGATCGCGTCCGCAACGCGATCAAGAACCTCAACCGCACCGCGCTGGTCATCTTCGCTTCGGCCAACGCGGTCGACATTTTCTTCCAGATGCTCACCACCACGGGGCTCGACGTGCGCGCGCTGCACAACTCGAAGCTGTGCGCGATCGGCCAGGAGACCGCCGACGCGCTCGCGAACCGCGGGCTGCGACCGGAGCTCGTGACCTCCGAGTACACGGCCGAAGGCCTGGCCAACGCGCTCGAAGGCTGGGAGATGGCGCGCATGCGCGTGCTGGTGCCCCGTGCGGAGATCGCACGCGACGCCCTACCATCGCTGCTTGCGAATCGAGGTGCTGAGGTCGAGATCCTGCCTGTTTACCGCGCGGTCTGCCCGGTCGATTCCGGGCCGGCGCTCGTGCGCCTGTTCGACGGTGACGGTGTGGACGTGATCACGTTCACGAGCTCGTCGACGGTCGTCAACTTCGTGCAGGCCTTTCCCGAGGACCGGCTCCCGGCAATCCTTGGCGATGCCGAGATCGCGTGCATGGGCCCGGTCACCGCCGACACCGCGCGCAAGCTCGGCCTCGACGTGTCGATCGTGGCGCGTGAGTACACGACGCACGGCCTCGTCCAGGCGATCGCCGAAGCCGCGGCGCGCAAGTGAGCCAGGCCAGATCGTCGCGACGAGCCGCACCTATCGCTCCCGACGAGCTCGAGGCGGACGCGCCGCGCGGCCGTCAAGCCTGGCTGGCGCTGCTCGTTATGGGCGTGCTGGTGGCGGTGATCGTCGGCACCGGGCTTCTGATCCGCCACGCCCTCGATCCTGCCGTTCCGAGCGCCCTGGCGAACTGCCGGACCTCGACCCAGATCGCGCCGCACCAGTTCCTCGGGCCGCAGCCTATGTGCATCACGGCAAGTCAGAAGCTGCGAGCGACCGTGACCACGACGCAGGGTGACGTCGTCATCCAGCTCCACCCTGAGGTGGCGCCCGTGACCGTCAACAACTTCGTCGTCCTGGCCACGCACGGCTACTACAACAACCTGACCTTCTGGAACTCGGAATCGTGGGAGATACAGGGCGGCGATCCCCTCGGCAACGGGCGGGGCGGGCCGGGCTACAACCTGCCTGATGAGCCCCAGGGCACGCCATGGGGCCTGGGCGCGGTCGGCATGGCGCGCGTGCCCGGAGGGCCGATCAACGGCAGCCAGTTCTTCATCGAGAAGGCGCCGTGGCCCGGATCCGGGCCGACTGCGGTCTACAACCGCTTCGGCACCGTCATCGCAGGCCTGGAGAAGGTGCAGCTCCTGTCCCCGTCCGACTCGATCGTCTCGATCACGATCCAGGTTTCCTGACGTCCAGCTGACCGTGCCCTGACCGGCCGACGCCTATAATCGGCTCGAGATGCCTTTTCACCCGCTCTGGCTCCTCGTGATCCTCGCGGTCGTGCTGATCATCTTCGGGCCCGGCCGCCTGCCTGAGCTGGGCGGCGCCGTCGGCAAGGCGATGAGAGAGTTCCGCAAGGCGACGAACGAGATCACCAACGAAGTGACTTCCGCGACGCAGCCCAAGCCGGAGCCGCCGGCGCCCGCCGAAAGCACCGCTACGGGCCCGTCGTCCGAGGCTAATACCTCCAAGTCGTAAAGGCTCGCCGGTGGCCCTCCTAGACAGGGTCCTTCAGCGCGGACCTCGAACCTCGATCCCGGTCGAGGACGAGCGCATGTCCGTCATCGAGCACCTCGAGGCGCTTCGCCGCATGCTGATCATCTCGCTCATCGCGTGGGGCATCGCGACGATCGCCGCCATCTTCATCTCCGGCCGCGTCATCACGTTCTTGATCCAGCGGGCCGGCATCGGCCACGCCATCTATCTGCAGCCCGGTGGTGGCGTGATCCTTCAGCTCAAGGTCGCGCTTTACATCGGCCTGGTGATCGCCGCGCCGGTCGTCATCCAGCAGGTGTGGTGGTTCGTCAGCCCCGGCCTGCACGCGCACGAGCGGCGGTTCGTGCTGCCGCTGGTCGTCGCCACGATCGTCTTCTTCGCCATCGGCGTCGGCGTCGCGATGTTCGCGCTGCCGCTCTACATCAGGGTCTTGAACTCGCTCGCTCCGACCGACGTGACGTACCTGCCTGACATCGGCGAGCTGGTGGGTTTCGTCCTGGTCATGGTCATCGGCTTCGGCCTGGTGTTCGAGCTGCCGGTCGTGCTGTTCGTTCTTGGCATGCTGCGCATCGTCAGCTCGCGCTGGCTGTACAAGCGGCGGCCGTACTGGTTCCTCGCCTTGGGGGTGCTGGCGAACTTTCTGACGCCAGGCGTTGACCCCCTGACCCCTATGATCATGTTCGTTCCCCTGTACATCTTCTTCGAGGCGACCGCGCTATTACTGAAACTGCTCGGACGATGACCGGCACGGCCGCGCGCCGCGATGGGCGCGCGCCGGATCAGCTGCGCCCGGTGAAGATCGAGATGGGCGTCAACGTGCACGCCGAAGGCTCGTGCCTCATCGAGATGGGCCGTACGCGTGTGTGGATCACCGCCAGCGTCGAGGACCGCGTGCCGATGCACCGTCGCGGCAGCGGGCAGGGATGGATCACCGCCGAGTACTCGATGCTGCCCCGTGCCACGCACGACCGCGGCGGGCGCGAGTCCATCCAGGGCCGGCTGGGCGGGCGCACGCACGAGATCCAGCGGTTGATCGGCCGGTCGCTGCGAGCCGCGGTGGACATGAAGCAGATCGGCGAGCGCACGATCACGCTCGACTGCGACGTGCTGCAGGCCGATGGTGGCACGCGAACCGCCTCCATCACCGGGGCGTTCTGCGCGCTGTACATGGCGGTCAAGCGCATGAAAGACGTGCGCATGATTGCCGAGCTCCCGGTGCGCCAGTACCTGGCGGCGGTGAGCTGCGGCATCGTCGACTCGACGCCGGTGCTCGATCTCGACTACGGCGAAGACTTCCAGGCGTCGACCGACCTCAACTGCGTCATGACCGAAGACGGACGGCTGGTCGAGCTGCAGGCGACGGCCGAAGGTGCCCCATACACGAGGAGCGAGCTCGACGCGATGCTTGCGCTCGGATTCAAGGGCATCAAGGAGCTAATCGTCGCTCAGAAGCGCGCTCTCTCGACGCTTGCCTGACCGTCCCCGGCTCGTCATCGCGACGGGCAACGCGGGCAAGCTACGCGAATATCGTGACCTTCTTGCCGACACCGGACTGGAGCTGGTCGCTTTCGACAGCGAGGTCGACGAGGTGGGGAAGAGCTACGCGGAAAACGCGCGGCTGAAGGCGGAGACGGCCCTCGCGAGTTCAGGGCTGCCATCGCTCGGCGATGACTCGGGGCTGGAGGTGGATGCGCTCGGCGGCTTCCCGGGAATCCGCTCCGCGCGTCTTGGCCCCACCCAGAAGGAGCGCACGGCGGAGCTGCTGCGCCGGCTGGAGGGCGTGTCGCGACCATGGAGTGCGCGCTTCGTATGCGTGATCGCCCTTGCGCTGCCGGGCCAGGAGACTCGGTTGTTCGAGGGCGAGTGCCGCGGCGAGGTGGTCCCGGAGTGGCGCGGCGAGGCCGGGTTCGGCTACGACCCGATCTTCTTGGTGCCAGGGACGGGAAAGACGTTCGGCGAGATGCCGCCCGAAGAAAAGCGCCGGTACAGCCATCGCGCGAGGGCGGCGCGCGCGCTGCTGGAGTCGGGCGCGCTCCTGTCTCTGTCGACCAGGACCGTCCGCTAGCCTGGAGCCGAGATGTTGACCTCGACCCTGGCTGCTGTCGGTCGGGCGCAGCGCCGCATCTCGAATCTGCGCGGCTGGCAAAACCGCTCCAGCATCGGCAGCGCTTACTCCGCCTACAGCTTCCTGAGCATCCTCAGCCTGTTCAGCGCGGCGTCGCTGTTGAGCATCGGGAGCGCCGGCTCGATCCTCAGCGTCGGCAGCGCTGGTTCGATTCTGAGCATCGGGAGCGCCGGCTCGATCTTGAGCATCGGCAGCGTGGGCTCGATTTTCTCAGTGGGCGCTGCCGGCAAGCGCCCGCAACGATCTATCTAGAATCACCAAGCGCGTAAGCGCGATTTCCCCGGCGCGGGCGGTAGCTTAGCTCGGAAAAGCGCCTGGTTTGGGACCAGGAGACCGCGAGTTCAAATCTCGCCCGCCCGACTTTTTCCGACCTAACAGTCCTTATTTGAACTCGCCGCTTCTGCGCGACACACAGGCATGGCGCCAAAGGCGCGGGATTAGCCGCGTTCCATAGACATTTTTGGCGCCAGCAGTGTCAAATGGGCACATTGACCGAGTTGCTGCGACCGATGCGTGTGGTTCTTGTCGCCCAGGCAGTTGGCATGCTGGCCGCAATACTCCTCTCGGCGCCCAGCTTCATCGACCGCCTGGTCCGGTCCACGATCTGCAGCGACTGCATCGACTTCCGTGGCCTGAGCTTTGTGTTGCTCGCGCTCGTGTTCCTCCCGCCGAGCGCGGTCCTGATGGCAGGAGCGTGGCTGCTACCACGAAAACCGATCGCAATCGTGCTGATAGCTCTGGCGATTGACCTCGTGATCGTCGGTTTGATGGGTTATGGCGTGCTTGCGAACGCCGCCCAGCCGGGAACGAACGTCGACGCCCCGCCTTTCCCACTGGATATCGTCCAGAACGGACTAATTGCGGTCCCAACCCTGATCGGATTCGGACTCGGCATTGTGACGCTCAGCCGCATGCGGCGTTCCGCTGGTGTGCCCTTGCAACTGCTGCCAAGCGCGCGCGTCGGGCAGTTGCTGGCGATGCTCGCGAGCATCGCCCTAACCACTCCGCGGCTCAGCGATCGCTTGTCCAGCGCCTATGCCCCTGCCCACGAGGGCGTGTCATTCGTCGCCTGGACCGTTTTCCTTGCGCCCGCCGGCGTCGTCATTGCCTTGAGCGCCTGGCGGATCAACCACGGTCAACGCGCGTGGCTCCTCGTTGCAGGCGCCGTGGACGTGTTGCTCATATGCGCGCTGGCACTGTTTGTCATCCTCGGATACCCCGGACCACCTGGGACTCAGGCCGACGCCCCACCTCCGGTGTTTTCGGAGATGCAGTTCGTCCTCGTCGCGGTGCCGGCCGCGGTCACGCTGACGCTGACACTTCGGTCGTGGTGGGGTAGCGGGCGCGCCAAAGCTGACCGCGCCCTGACGAGTCGAACCTAGATCGTCGCGACCACCTCATCGGAACTCCCCGGAAGCGCAGCTGGTTGCGCCGCCCGCGAGCGGCGGCCTGACGCCTCTACCGGACGCGCCTTCAGGAGCGTCAGAACGCCCTCCGCGAGTTCGGCTCCGCGGTTCAAATAGTGTCCCGTCCCCCCGACGAGTAACCGATCCTTATGTGAACTCGCCGGATCGCCCGATACGGAAGGTCGGGCGCCTTTACGATCCGATGTGCATGGTCCAGGACTCTGTGCGTGTGGGGTACCCAGCGTCATGAGCTGGCTGTTTGGCAAACGCTCCCTTTCACCCGAGGACAAGTTCGCGGACGAAATGAAGGTGCTGGCCCAGAGCATGGCTGGCTTCAAGGCCGAGCGCATCGATGGCTTCAGGCTACGGCTGGAACCTCCCGGCGGCTCGCCAATCGTTATGAACCTCCGCAACATCTTTCTCGAGGCGCAGCAATTGACCGGGGAGGCCCGAGCGGCGCGCCTTCGCACTGCAGTCCTGGCGATGGCCCCACCGCCCCGACCGGAGACATGGGACCAAGCTGCCCCAAAACTGATGCCGGCAGTTCGCTCGGTCAGTTGGCTTGCCGCTACTCCTGGCCCGAAGCCGATCAACAAATCGTTGCTTCCTTTTCTCCATCTGATGTGCGCCGTAGATTCCGAGCACGCCCTGAGCTACGTCACCCACGACGATCTCGATAAATGGGGAGCTAGCGAGGCACGAGCCTTCGAGACTGCCTCAGCGAATTTGGCAGCGTCAAGCGTCCAGGTCGGCCGGGCTGGCCAGATCGCGATCGTGATGGGCCCCGACGGCTACACGTCCTCGTGGTTGGCGACGCCGTCGAAGCTGTATCGGATCGCTAGCGATGTCGCGCCCGAAGTCGTCGCAGTTGCCGCGTCACGTGACTCACTCGTTCTGGTCGATGTCGCCGACGGTCGCGCGACCCAGAAGGTGATGGAGGAGGAGCTGAAGTCATACCAGGAGGCGCCACGCCAACTCTCACCTGTGCCGTATCGCGTAACGGCGACGGGTGTTGAGGTTTGGGATCCGCCGCGAAATCATCCGGCGCGCCCGCTCGTCGATCGAGCACAGGCCGTTCTCGCGAACATCGAATACAACCAACAGCGGTCGATCTTGGATGAGCGCCTCTCCAAAGCAGGCGAAGACGTCTACGTGGCGAGCCACTCGCTGAGTGGGCTTCCGGACGGCTCAGTCTGGTCATGGGCTGTATGGGTGAAGCAGGTGACTAACGGGCTCCTGCCGCAGGTCGATGTGGTCGTTATGGGTGACAACGATCATAAGGACAATAGATTCGGCGTCAAATGGGCCGACGTGATCCGGCTCGCTTCCGACTCACTTGTGCTCGAGTCTGCGTTCGACCCTCCCCGATGGCGGTACCGCGCGTGGCCGCCCACTCCGACGGTTGCCGCGCTGCGCAGCATCGCCGTGCCTCTTCCACCTACGCCTTGAGAGTTACGTCTGGCGCTGCCAGGTAGCGCTAGCAAGGCGATGGTTCCCCAGGAGTTCGAGTACCTGAGCACGTTCGATCGGAGGGTTCAATAGCGTCACCTCCTCCCGACCAAATTGTCTTGACCAGAGTCGCTCTATTTAGTGCTAAACGAACGCGGCAGCTCGTCGAGATATGGTGTCCGGCCTTACCGTCACGGAGGTCACCCGGACGGGATTTGAACTCTTCGCAGCCGATGGCCACCAAGCCCTAGCGAGGGACGGAGGCTCGGGTAGTTCGTTAGCTCGTATACGTGAATCGATCGGACGGGCTGCGGGTCGATGTACCCGCCGGTGTGGCGACTGTGACGTCAACACTACCTGGTGTTCCAGCGGGCACAATCACCTCGATACTCCTCGAGGAGGTTACCCGCACCTGGGTGCACGCGACTGACCCGAAGAACACCTGCGCTCCGATCGCAAACCCGACGCCGCTTATCGTCACACGGGTCCCGCCCGCCGACGGTCCAGTCGATGGCGAAAGCCCCGTCACGACTGGCGGTCCATACGTGAACATATCGACAGGCTGGGCATCGCTATCCGAGCCGGCCTCTTCGACGCGAACATCGACACCACCCTCACCCGCGGGGGAGACTGCCCGCAGGGTGGTCGAAGCTACAAACGTCACCGCTGTGGCTTGCTGATTCCCGAAGTACACCTGTGCGCCGGGAATGAAACCCCGTCCAACGATCGTAACGGTCGTGCCTCCGCGGAGCGGACCGCTATCGGGTGCGATGGAGCTGACTACGGACGTGGACCAGGACACATCCACGGCGGCAACCGTGGCGTGGTGGTTCGTCTCGGCCTCCACAACCACCCAGTCCTGAGACTTGCTCGTGATCGTCGTCGTGGCAACACCGGTGCCGCCGGTGAATGAGCTGGATGAACTGAGTACGGCCACAGCTTGGCTTCCAGTCGAGAAGTCGACCTCCTGGTTGGGAATGGCATGGCCCGCCGCATCCGTGACCGTCGCGCTCAGCGTGGCGGTCTCCCCTGCAAGCAGGGCGGGAGAGCTCGTGGTCAGCGTCATCCTCTCGTCAGGGGGCTGGGTCACGGGCACATTCACCTCGGTCGATGCGATGCCTGAAATTGCGATCAGGGTGGCGCTCTGGAACAGTTCAACGGTCAACTCACAGCTGCCCGCCGCGTCGGTCACGCAGGACAAACTACCCAATCCGTCGCTCAGGATCACCTTGGCTCCCTTCACACCACGACCTCTACTGTCGCGAGCGAGCAGTCGAACCGAAGCTGGCTCACCGGCAAGGGTGGCCTCAACAGGCGACGCCGTCAGCTTCCCAACACCGTTTGGAGCTTCAAGCACGTACGCGGGGCCCGCATAGAACGGCTCTCCACTTGAAGTCTGTCCCTCAACCGGTCCTGTCGCCGCTGTGCTCGGCACGGTCACCTCAATGAAAGTGTTCGACCAGGAGCGGATAACGGCGGTTGCGGGTTGGTGGGACTCGCCACTGAAGAACGTGATCGTCCCGGATTTGGCGCCAAAACCGTTCCCAACGATGCACCCCAGCCCGCCGCGGGCCACGACCTTGGTCACGAACGACGCTGGAATCGAGCGAGTGTCGCTTGCCGGCGGTTTCGAAGGTGATGTGCAGGAAGCTGAGCTGGCTCCTACCGCGGGCTGCGTCCCACAACCTACCGTGAAGCCGAGAAGCGCGGCCACTATCACCCCGGTTGCAGGTTGTGCGGTGCGCCAGGCTGGTCGGTGAACCACGGGCCAGCAAGAATAACCCCACGGATCCCGCCCTTCGGCTCCCGATCGCAAGGGTTGCACTTCGTCATACCGATGCATCCGACGACGGGCGGCTACCTATGGCGTATGAGGAGGCTTGAAGCACTAAGGAGTGCCAGCACCGTGGCGCCAGGTTCAGTTGGCCGGTTCCATAGTGTCCCCTCCCCGAACAGAATCCGAATACGACTCCCGCTCGACGGCTGATGCGGGCTGGGTGCCGGATCACAGCCGGATCACAATTTCCGAGTAGCGGCAGTCAGCCAGCGGGCTGGCGCTCTGCGCCAACCCAGGCTGCAAAGACTCACAAGTGCAATCACTTGAAGCGACTTAAGTCGCAACAGGCGCGCAAGTGCAACCACTTGTGCGAGGCCGGCCGCTCAGGCGAACGCGAACGCCTCGTAGCGTGGCGAAAACTCACGCTTGACAAACCGACCCTGGCGTTCCATCGTCTAGTTGTCAGATGTCAGACAACTGGTCGATCGCACCGCGACCTGGGCTCGCGTCGCAAGCTGTGGCGGTCCTGCTTGCGGGCATCCAGCACAAGCGATGGCGCGTCGGCGAGCGCCTTCCGGCCGAGCCGGTCCTGGCGGCTGACATGGGAATCTCCCGCCCCACCCTTCGTGAGGCGATTCGGCAGCTCGCCGCCACAGGACTCCTCGAGGCGCGACACGGAGTCGGCACCTTCGTCCGGCGCGTGCCCGCGCCTCACATCGAGCGCGGCATCGAAGAGCTCTACAGCTCTTACGACGTCATCAAGGAGTCGGGCTATAAGGCGTCGACCAGCCGCTGCTCGGCCAACCTGCAGCGAGCCTCGGCGGAGGTCGCCCAGGAGTTAGGCCTCAAGCCTGGCTCACCTGTTTGTGAGGTCTGGCGAATGCGCCTGGCCGACGGCGAGCCAGTGATCATCTGCCAGGACTACTTCGATGCCCGCATCCTCACCACCCTCGAGGTGGACAGCGACGTGGCCGCCAGAGAGATCTTGTCCCTGGGCAGCATCTATCGCTGGTTCAGTGAGCGGGTCGGGAAAACGGTCGACCAGGCCCTCGCGAAGATCGAGCCGATCGTCGCCGGTAAGGAGGAATCGCGGGTCCTTCGAGTGCCTGCGGGAACCCCGTTGCTCCGCCTACGCCAGACGCACTTCGGCACCGACGGCAACGCGTTGCTTTACGCGATCAACACCCACCGAAGCGACATGGTCCGGTTTCACGTGGTCAGGCGAAGGACCGTACTGCGCGATGAGCAAGCCTCGATTCGACTGGCCAGGACTAAAGGAGGTGATGCCGGAAAGAGTTCAGCGCCCCGCGTGTAGGGGTCGTAGACATCGACGCCATCAGAGGGATCGAAATTAGGGGAAACGCATGAACATACAGTTCTTGGCCGATCTTGGCTCGGGGCCGCTGCGCCCCGTGCTAATTGGGTTGGCTCTGTTCGGCATGGTCCTCGCGGTCTGCATCTGGGTCATGGAATTTGCTGGTTGGACCATCAGCCGAAAGGGCTTCGTACGTAACAACGTTCCGTGGAATGCCACGACCATCGCGCTGATCGCCGTGTCGGCCGCGATCTACATCGTCGGACGGCCGATCCAGTTCCAGTTCGTTCCGGGAATCGGAGGCTTCAACCCGACACTGTCGCTGGCCCCGATCCTGTCAGTCCTGTTCGGACTGCCTGGAGCGATCGGTGTCACGTTCTCCATGCCGATCGGGGACGCCATCTCCGGCGCGCTGACTCTGGGCTCGGTCGCAGGTTTCCTGTCGCACACCTTCGTCACCTGGCTTCCGTACAAGATGGTGAAGACGCCTAACTGGAAGTACCCGTCGGCGATCGCCAGCTACTACCTGTGGGCGATCATCGTTGGTCCCATCATCCACTCGATCGTCATCCCGGGCTGGCTCGACTTGACCCATGTCGTTCCCACCGCGGTCGCGTGGGGCATTGTCACGCCCGCCATCCTGCTCAACCACGGCCTGACCTCGGCAGTTGTCGCCGCCATCTTGATGCCGATCCTCTACCCGGTGGTCAAGGCGCGCGGCCTCTACTGGAAGGATCGCTACCAGCCTGGCGAACCGGCGGCGAAGAAGCCGGTCGAGGCGACTCCCGCCTGATCGATTGCAAGACGCACAGCCCGGCGAAAAAGCCATCGAAGTCGATGGACTTCGGTTCCGTTACCCGGAGCGGGAAGCACTCGACGGGATCGACCTCGTGGTCCGGCGTGGGGAGTTCGTCGGCATAACCGGCCCTTCGGGAGCCGGCAAGAGCACGCTTTGCGTCTGTTTGAAAGGCCTGATTCCGGCCGGAGAAATCTCCGGCCGGATCATGGTCTCCGGCAAGGAGATCGACCGCGTGTCTCCGTTCCAGGAGAACAGCGCGATCGTTTTCCAGGACCCGGAGACACAGATCATCGGTCTGACCGTCGCCGAGGACGTCGCGTTCGGTCCCGAGAATCTGAAGCGGGACCCTGACTGGATCCGGGCGCACATCCCCGAGACGCTCAAGATCGTCCGCCTCGAGGCGTATGAGAATGCCGAGACCTACCAGCTGTCGGGCGGACAGAAGCAGCGCCTGGCGATCGCCGACGCGCTGATCCTTCAGCCCGACATCATGATTCTCGACGAGCCGACCTCGGAGCTCGATCCGGTGGGCAAGGAAGAAGTCCTCGACGTGATCGCGCGACTCCGGCATGAACGTGACCTCACCGTCGTGATGGTCGAGCATGCGGCGGAGCAGCTTGCGGAGATGGCCGACCGGATCATCGTGATGGAGGCGGGCCGAATCGTCGACCAGGGGCCGCCCAACATCCTCTATCGAAACGCGGCTATCTTCCACCGCCCTGACGGCGAGCGAGCGCCGCAGGTCGCGGAGGTCCTCTACGGCCTGATCGAGGACGGCCTCCTCGACGAATCGGAGTTCACCGCCAGGGAAGAAGAAGCGGTCGAGCTCCTGGCTCGCAAGCTCGGTGCCTCCCAGCGGCTGGCCAGTCATGGCTGAGCCTCTTCCGCTCGCGAAGGGCGAAGCGGCGATCGAGGTCGACGACGCTCGCTTTCGCTACTCGGCGTCCGGTCCGGAGGTTCTGCACGGAGTCAGCCTCCGCGTCGCGAAGGGCGAGTACCTGGCGATGATCGGCCAGAACGGGGGCGGCAAGACGACACTTGCCAAGCTGTTCAACGGCCTTCTGAAGCCGACGTCGGGGACCGTCCGCACCGCCGGCATCAACACCAGGGACGCCACGGTGGCCGAGCTGGCACGCACAGTCGGGTACGTCTATCAGAACCCCGACCACCAGATCTTTGCGCAGAAGGTGCGGACCGAGATCGCATTTGGCCCCCGCAATTTGGGCCTGACGCCAGAGGAGGTCACGAAGAGAGTCGACGACGCTCTCGACCTCGTCGAACTTCGCGACTACGAGGACGCGTTCGCGTTCTCCCTCGGCCGGGGGCTTCGACAGAAGCTTGCGGTCGCCTCCGTGCTCGCGATGTCACCGCCCGTGATCGTGGTCGACGAACCGACCACCGGGCTCGACCTGCAGGGATCGCGCAGCATCCTCGACCTGCTCAGCCGGTGGAACGCAGACGGCAGGACGATCATCGTCATCACCCACGACATCTCGCTGGTGGCCGAACGCGTACCGCGCACGGTGATCATCTCCGGCGGAAACATCCTGGCCGATGGCCCTACCCGGGACGTCCTGTCGAACGCGGATCTCTTGCAGAAGGCGTTCCTGCGTCCCCCGCAAGTCACGCGCGTCGCCCAGCGGCTTCAGCAATTCGGCATCCCGCCCAACGTGATGACGGTGCACGAGCTCCGCGACGAGCTCCGCCGCGCCCTGAGGGCTTAGCGAAATGCCCGTCGGCTACAGCATCTACCTCGAGCGTCCCTCCTACATCCACCACCGGATCGATCCGAGGACGAAGCTCGCGGCGCTTGGATCGGTTTTCGTGCTCGCCCTCGCGTTCAATCACCCGGCCGTCCTGGGCGGGCTGATGCTTCTGCTGCTTCTGATCGCCCAGGTGGCGCAGCTCTCATGGCGGTCGCTGCTGCCTTTCCTCATCGGCGGCATCTGGTTCCTCGTCCTCGGACTCCTCATCTGGCCGTTCTACGTCCAAGGCGGGCCGAAGCTCTTCACCATCTTCGGCAACCCGATCTACCTCAACGGCGTGCTGTTCGGCCTCGCCATGGGGCTGCGCGTCGCGCTGATGGTGCTGGCGGCGGGGATCTGGATGATGACGACGTCGCCTCAGAAACTGACGGTGGGCTTGCTGCGTCTGGGCCTGCCTTACAAGGCGGGTGTCACGATGACCGCGGCGATTCGTTTCGTGCCGCTTCTCAACGCCGAGCGCATCACCATCACCGAGGCTCAGCAATCACGCGCGCTGAACCTGAGCCGCGGCAATCCATTCAAACGAGCTGTGAAATCGATCGCTATCATCGGACCCCTTTTCATCCGGACCATCGACCTGGCGCAGTCGCTCGCGCTGGCGCTCGAGGCACGCGGATTCGCGGCGCGGGACGGCCGGACGTCGATCGTGTCCATCGAGATGACCAACATCGACCGTGTGATCCTGGTCGTGCTTGCCGTGGCGTGCCTCGTGGCTATCGCGCTCAGGATCCTCGGAATCGGATTGATATCCAGGAGTTACCTCTAACCCCGAAGGAGGAGTCGCATGCGGGTCGACCGGAAGATCGAGCTCAAGTGGCAGAACATGGCGAAGGGTATGGCAGCCCAGGTCGGGTGGCTGCGAACGGGACCGGCACGCCAACTAGAAGTCGCGCGGGCCAGGCTGGGCGAGGCGCCGCCTCGCATCTACCTCGTGGGGTGCGGCGACTCTCACTACTGCGGGCTGGCGACCCGGCTCGCGTTCGAGCGCTGGAGCGGAATTCCTACCGAGGCTCTCGAGTCGCTTGAGTTCTCCCGTTATGCCGTCGACAACGCGCCTGCGGGTTCGTGGGTCATCTCCGTATCCAATTCCGGGCGCGTCACCCGCACGGTCGAAGCGGCGATCTTCGCCCGCCGGCGGGGTGCGTATCCCATCGCGCTGACATTCGACGGCGCAAGCCTCCTGGCGAAGAACTCCGAGGTCACACTCGAGTTCGGCTACGAGGACGTCGGCTTCGGACCGGGGACCCTCTCCTATATGGCGTCCCTGACCGGTCTCTTCGCGCTCGCGGCGCGGGCGGGTGAGCTCGCGGGCAACCTGGACGCGGGCTCGGCAGGCAAACAGATGGACGCTGTCTCCGCCCAGGCGGACGTGGTCGAGACGGCGCTCGAGGCGTGCCGCGCGACCGCCGAGGGGCTGGGCCGCGCCCTGCCGGCGGAGGCCCCGATTCACATCCTCGGCGCCGGCCCCAACCTCGGGACCGCCTATTTCGGGATGGCGAAGTTCATCGAAGCGGCGGCGCTGCCCGCCGTCGGCCAGGAGCTCGAGGAGTGGGCGCACGAGCAGTACTTCTGCACGAGACCGGGCACGTACACAGTCGTGATCGGCCCGCCCGGCGCTGCGACCGACCGCGCCCGCGAGCAGCTGCGCGCCGTACGCGACATCGGCGGCACGGCGATCGCCATCTGCTCAGACAAGGACTCATCCACCGCCGAGCTCGCGGACCACGTGTTTGCCATCCCCGGTCTCGACGATGAGGTGCTCAGCCCGATCGCGTGCTGTGTGCCGCTCGAAATGCTCGCTTACGAGTACGCCGTCGCCCAGGGCGCCACGATGCTCGGCTTCAACGACCCCAAGCGAATGGAGGTCAACTTCCGCCAGATCTTCGCAAGCCAGATGCCGGCCAACGGCGACGGCGCCTGAGCTTCCGCTTGGCCAAGCTGCTCCTCTTCGGCCACCTCACCATTGACGACACCGTGATGCCCGACGGCCGTTCGGCGATGGGAACGCTGGGGGGCAATGTCATCTACGCGAGCGCCGGAGCCCATCTCTGGACCGACGACCTGGCGATGGTCTCGAGGCTCGGTCGCCGCTACCCGCAGTCGCTGCTGGACCAGATCGCGGCCGCCGGCTTGCGAATAGATGGACTCGTACCAACCAGTTACAACCGCATCCGTCAGTGGCAGCTGTACGACGACGAGGGCGGTCGCACCTATGTGCCTCTTGCCTCATCCGGGACGTACGAAGACCTCGCGCCGCGAGCCGCTGAAATCCCGGCGATGGTGGCTGAGGACGTGCGCGCGTGTCACATCGCACCGATGCCGATCGAACGGCAGGCAGAGCTCGTGAGCTGGGCGAGGGAGCGCGGGGCGCACATCACCCTCGATCCGCACATCGACTGGATCGCTGGTCACGGGCAGGAGTGGCGGCGTCTCTTGCCCCTTGTGGACGTATTCCTGCCCAGCCGCGAGGAGGCGTGCGCCGTGCTGGGCGAATGGCCCGGAGCCGAAGAGGCCGCGCGCAGACTCACCGACCTGGGCGCCGGCGTCGTCTGCCTGAAGCTCGGCCCGGATGGCGCGCTTGTATACCGCGCCGCGGATGACTGGTACCGGCGCTGCGATTCCGCGCTCTCCGATCCGGTGGACCCCACCGGATGCGGCGATGCGTTCTGCGGTGGGTTCCTCGCCGGGTGGTGCGAGGCGGGCGACCTTGGCACAGCGCTGATGTACGGGACGGTGTCGGCGACCTTCGTCGCCGAAGATTTCGGCGTCGCGTCCGCGCTGCGCCGAGACCAGCCGGAGGCCAGGCGCCGGCTTGCCCGTCTGCCGGCGGCGAAAGCGTCATGACGATGAGGGAGTGGGTGCGCCACAAGCCCCTGATCGGCGTGGTCGGAGCTCCCCCGCTGCCGGGGTCGCACGGCTTTCGGGGAGCCACGCTGGAAGAGGTTGAGCGGAGGGTGGTCGCGGATGCCGTCGCTTATCGCGACGCCGGTTTCGACGCCCTGATGATCCAGAACCTCGGCGACTTGCCTGTGGCTGAGCGAGTGGGCCCTGAAACGGTCGCGTGGCTCACAGCTCTCGGACGCGGGGTCCGAGCTGTGGTGCATCTTCCGTTGGGCGTCTCGGTCCTGAAAAGCGATGGACCGGCGGGACTCGCGGTCGCCCAGGCCATCGGTGCCGAGTTCGTGCGGGTCAAGGTCTGGGTGGGAGCGATGGTTGGCGCCGAAGGGTTGGTCCAGGGCAGCGCGCGCGAGGTGCTAGCCTATCGCCGCCACATCGGTGCCGAGAACATCGCGATCTGGGCGGACGTTCACGACAGGACCGGTGTGCCGCTCGTGCCGATGCCAATCGAGCGCGCCGCGCGCGAGGCGGCGGGGTTCGGTCGCGCCGATTGCCTGGTCATCACTGGCGCGGACGAGGAGGAGACAGTGTCCTGGCTGGATCGCGTCAAGCAGGCGGTGCGCGACCTTCCGGTGGTGGTCGGCGGCGGGGCCAGCGCGCGCAACATCCCGCGCCTGCTGGCCCACGCCGACGCGGTGATCGTCGCCACCGAAGCCAAAGTTGGAGGGCAGCTCGAGAACCCCGTCGACCTCGATGCGGCGCGCGGGCTGGTCGATGCCGCACGCATGGGCAGAGGAGCACCGGCATGAGCCTGGAGTCGAAGGTGGCGGTGGTAACCGGCGGCGCACGCGGCATCGGGGCCGCGACTGCGACTGCTCTGGCCGAGGCCGGGGCGAGGGTTGTCATCGGCGACATTGAGATCGAGGCCGGCCAGGACACGGCGGCCGCCATCGGGGCGGAGTTCGTCCGGGCGGACGTGAGTCGTGCGGCCGACGCCGACGCGCTGATGCGTCACGCAGTCGAGCGGTTCGGCCGCCTCGACGTCCTGGTGAACAACGCAGGCGTCGTGCTCGTGAAATCGACGCAGGACACCACCGAGGCTGAGTGGGACCGCGTGCTCGCCATCAACCTGAAGGGGCCGTGGTTGTGCGCGCGGGCGGCGGTGCCCCATATGGCTCGAGGAGGTGGAGGCGCGATCGTCAACGTCGCCTCGAACGCTGGGCTTGTCGGATTTCCGAACGCCGCCGCCTACTGCGCGTCCAAGGGTGGAGTGGCGCAGCTGACCAAGGCGATGGCTCTCGATTTCGCGCCGCTCAAGATTCGCGTCAACGCCGTATGCCCCGGGCACACACGCAGTCCAATGTCGGACAGCTTCGTCGCTTCCCAGGCCGACCCTGCGGCGTTCATCGAGGATTTCGTGAACCGGCAGCATCCCCTTGGGCGCATGGCCGAGCCGGAGGAGATCGCGCGGTGCATCCGCTTTCTTGCCGGCGACGAGGCTTCTTTCGTCACCGGCGCAGTGGTCCCGGTCGACGGCGGCTTCACGGCGAGATGAGGCTCGAGGGCCGAGTCGCTCTCGTCTCAGGCAGCAGCTCAGGCATAGGACGGGCGATCGCGCTCCTCTTCGCACAGGAGGGCGCTGACATCGTCCTCTGCGACCTGCAGCCAGAGTCGCGCCTGGCCGAAGAGCGGCCGGCCACCGAAGAGCTCGCGCGGGCGAAGGGCCGGAACGTCACCTTCCAGCGATGCGATGTCGCGCGCGAGGAGCAGGTCCGCGAGCTCCTTGCGGTAGTCACGACACGGTTCGGCCGGCTCGATGTCTTGGTCAACTGCGCGGGGATCTTTCTGCGCCGGCCGATCGCCGAGGTGCCGCTCGACGAGTGGAATCAAGTGCTCGGCACAAACCTCACCGGTTACTACCTGATGGCGAGGGCCGCCATACCATTGCTTCTCGAGTCGAAAAACGCCAGCATCGTCAACATCTCATCCATCCACGGGCGGCTTGGGACCGGCAGCGCGGCCACCTACTGCGCCGCCAAAGGCGGAGTCGAGAACCTGACCCGGCAGATTGCCGTCGACTACGGCCGGCAGGGCATCCGCTGCAATGCGATTGCGCCTGGCACCATCAAGACGGCGATGTCAAAGCCGTTCCGCGAAGACCCCACGATCCTTGCCGAGTACGAGAGCCGCACCCTCCTTCCCCGCCTGGGAGAGCCGGAGGACGTCGCGTACGCTGCGCTGTATCTGGCGTCGTCAGAGTCATCCTTCGTGACCGGGCACAGCCTGGTCGTGGACGGTGGATGGACCAGCTGGTGACAGTCGCACCGCTTGACGGCGTGCGCGTGCTGGAGGTCGGCAACTTCATGGCCGCCCCGTTTTGCGGAATGCAGCTCGCCGACCTTGGCGCGGAGGTGATCAAGGTCGAGTCACCGTCGGGCGGCGACGTCGTGCGTTCGGCGGCGCCGTTTCAGAACGGAGAGAGTGGGGCGTTCATGCGCCTCAACCGGAATAAGCGCGGTCTGGCCGTGGACCTGAAGGTCGCTCGTGGTAAGGAGCTATTTCTGCGTCTGGTTCGGACCGCCGACGTCGTCGTCGAAAACCTCCGGCCCGGCGCAATGGCGAAATTGGGCCTGGACTACGCCGCGCTCAGAGAGATCAACCCTCGACTCGTGTACGTCGCGGCGTCGGGCTGGGGCCAGGACGGCCCACTTGCCGCGCTGCCCGGCCTTGACATCATGGCCCAGGCTCGCAGCGGGTTGATGAGCATCACAGGTGAGGCCGACGGCGATCCGGTCAAGGTGGGCGTCCCGATCTGCGATCTCGCGTGCGCTCTCTATTGCGCGCTGGCGGCGGTCGCGGCCCTCTCGGCTCGCGAACGGACTGGCGAGGGCCAGCTGATCGACGTGAGCCTGTTCGAGTCCGCCATGTCGCTGGCGGTATGGGAGGCGGGCAAGTTCTTCACGAGCGGAGAGGTTTCCGGCCGTCTCGGATCGGCTCACCAGAGCAGCGCGCCGTATCAGGCCGTGCGCGCGCAGGACGGCTGGTTCACCGTCGGCGCAGCAACACAGTCGACGTGGCACGCGTTTTGCGTAGCCCTTGGGCTCGAGCGACTCGAGACCGATCCGCTGTACGCCGAAGGCAACAACAGGTTCCGTAATCGCGAGGCACTCATTGTGGAAGTGGAGAAGGTCACCGCGACCAGGCCGGTAGAGCAGTGGATCGGGATGCTCGAGAGCCATGGGGTGCCGTGCTCGCCCATCCAGGACTACAGCCAATCCTTCAGCGATCCGCACTTGCTTGCGCGCGCCTATTTCTGGGATGCACCGCACAGCACGGCCGGCACGGTGCGCCAGCTCGGCTCAGCAATGCGGTTCTCGCAAACTCACGTGCGACGGACGAAGGCCGCTCCACTGCTCGGGGAGGACACGCGCGCTGTCCTGCACGAGCTCGGCTGTCCGGACCACGAGGTCGACGAGCTCGTCGCAAGGGGTGTCGTCGCCGAGCCGCAGCGAGCCGCGCGTAAGTGATCGAGCTGGCCGGCGGCGAGCTCCTCACCGAGCGCAGGGGCGCGGTGCAGTGGATCCTCTTCAACAGGGTCGAGGCACGCAACGCACTGACGTGGGCCATGTACGAGGCGCTGGTAGACCAGTGCGAAAAAGTCAACGAGGACCGCTCGATTCGCGCAATGGTGATCGCCGGCAGCGGCCAGACGTTCGCGGCGGGGACGGACATTTCGCAATTCCGCGATTTCCACAGCCTGCAGGACGCAATCGCTTATGAGGCTCGCGCCAATCATGTCGCCGAGAGCGTGGAGGCGGTCAGGGTGCCGGTGATCGCTGCGATCGCGGGCGCCTGCACCGGCGGGGGCGCCACGATCGCCACCTGCTGCGACCTGCGCCTCGCTAGCCCATCCGCCCGATTTGGTGTTCCCATTTCGCGCACGCTTGGGAACTGCCTGTCCCATCAGAACTACGCCAGGTTGTTCACGACGCTGGGGATGGCGCGCACGAAGGACCTCCTCATGACCGGACGGCTCATGGATGCGAACGAGCTCTCGGCCGCTGGGTTCTTGACCGAGGTCGTCGAGGGCGAAGATCAACTGTTCCCGAGAGCTCAGGCGCTTGCCGAGATGGTCGCAAGGAACGCGCCCCTCACCCTCGAGGTGAGCAAGCGGGCGCTGCATCGCGTGCGCAACCGACTCTTTCCCATCGAAGACGACGCGGACATCATCGAGGCCTGTTATCTCTCGAAGGATTTCCGGGAAGGCATCGAAGCGTTCCTTTCGAAGCGGAAACCGAAATGGGAAGGGCTATAAGACAGCTGCAAAGATTCATCGGTAGACGTGCGGCACCAGGACTTAGTGAGCCGACTCGCCAGTCTGGGCTTTGGCGAGCGCAACGGCGCTAATCGCACAGTCGACGCCTGGGTCGACCTCGGCATCAAGGGTCAGTACATCGACTCCGAGCAGTTCCGCCAAAGCTACATAGGAGGCGTCGCACGCTGTCAGATTCGCGCGGAGACGCCAGATCCGGTCCAGCAGCGTCAGATGTGCGTAGCGTTGAATCGGAGCCTGCATGGACTCCGTGCCCCAAGACGTCGTTGAACTCGAGGTCAATCAACGCCGGCGACGCGACCGAGGCATGGGGCATGAGTCGCATGCGAACCGGCCTGCCGGGCTCCTCGTCCACGATGGCTCGGATCCAGGCCCCGGCGTCCGTTACGGTCATCTACCGCCGGCCGCTAGAAATCAACTCCAGGATCTCGCGATTCGTCACTGGCTTGCCGTGGCGCAGCCTGGGTCCAGCGAGAACCTGATTCATGGTCTTGGTCGCGACGTGTTGGGTCAACACCTCCAGGACGTAGGCGGCGAGAGACATATGGACCTCGTCCGCTCCCTCCAGAAGGTTTTCAAGGAGTGGCTCAGGCACGTTTCTGATCTGTAGCGCTTTCCCCGCCCCTCGATCTTGGCATGCGGAATGCATGCAGTCGCACTTACGGGACTTTGACACGGCGATCATGAGCTGGCGCTAAGCTGCGCCGACAGCGTGGACAGGCGTGCAGCGAACCCTATCGGCGATGTCGGAAAGCATGTCCCCGCGGTCTCTTCGATACTGCGCCCGTCGCCCCTCGTTGAGCTCGCCGCGTGGGGCGGAGAAGAGCTCGTGCGCGGGAAGCGCGTCCTGGACCTCGGCTGCGGGGACGGCCGTTTCGCGATCGGCGTCGCTCCGCTCGCAGCGACCGTAGTCGGGATCGATCCGGATCCCGAGGCCATAGCGGCGGCCAGGAAGAATGCGCGCCAGGCCGGTCTGCGAAATGTTCGCTTCGCTGTCGGTGCCGCGCAGAGGCTGCCTTACCCCGCCGGCGTTTTCGATGTGGTGATCCTCTCGTGGACACTTTGATGCATCGCGCAAAAGGGCATGGTCGATGCCCTACACGAGATCCACAGAGTTCTGGCGCCCGCCGGGATCCTGATCGACGCGCGGCCTGACTCACGCGTTCTCGCGGTCGCGGAGCGGCGGAAGGAGCGAGGCTTCCAGCGCTTCGGCACGATAAAGACGAACCACATCGAGCTGGCGAACGATCGAGCGTCGGATGACGCCATTGCGCGGGTGGTGCGTGAGAGATTCTTCCGGCGCGTTCGTCGTGGCCGGTTCTGGCACCGCGTTCAGTTCGGCAGCCTCGCCGAGCTTCGCGAGTACCTCCGGGAGCATCTGCGGTTCGTGCATCGGGCGGCGTGGGTCGTCGACGCCTCGACGCGCAGGCGCCATGCGAACGAGCCGTTCGTCATCCGACGCGCCGTGCGTTACGAGGTCCTTGTAGCCTCGCGGCGCTGAGCAAGAACCGCCGCGTCTGAACGTTAAGGGCCTCGTCGTGATTTACGTGGTCGCCGTGGTGGCTGGGCTGGTCACCATCGGGGCCCTCCTGATCGCGGTCGGCTTCGGCTACGAGCTCGCCCACTCACGCGCCGCGCGCGTAAAACCGCTGCTCGGCGTGGCGTCGGTCCTGGTTGTCCTCCTCGGCATGGGAGGCGCCGTCCTGGGAGCGGCCATCTATGCGCGCATCAACACCGTTGCCGTGGTGACGGTGCCGGGCAAGTCAGAGCTCGGCCTCGCCCAGTCGGCGGTGCTCCAGCCCGCACAGGATGCATGGCTGCACTTCCAGGCGGACAGCCAGGATTTCATCGGCGGCGGAACGCAAAAGGTGTGGACGGAAGTCGAATCGAATTTCGCGACACGTGGCACGAAAACAGACATCCAGTCCTTCGTCTCGGGACAGGGGGACAACTGGACCCTTGAATTTCGAGCGCCCAGCGATGCCGAGCTTCGCACGGGCATCTTCAACAACGCGGAAAGAGCCCCCTTCGTCACCGGCAAGGCTCCCGGACTCGACGTCGACGGAGACGGCAGAGGCTGCAACACCCTTAGCGGTCGCTTCTCGATCAGGACTTTGACCTGGACGAAACAAGGCACGATCGCCGAGATGGACGTCCTGTTCGAGCAGCACTGCGAGAAGGGCCCCGCCGCGCTGCGAGGCGAGCTGTGGTTCACGACCGAGATCGGAGTGCACAGGACAGCGCCGAGCGCCGATTCCGCGGTGAACTTCTGACCGCTACCTGATGCCGGTGTCGTAGATCACGTCCAGCCGCGTCGTGTTACCCCCTTGACCGCAGGGGTATGCTGGGCCACGACCCGGCGACCATCTGCCGGCGGTGTGTCGCCAAAGAGACGCATGGTTCCAAGAAGGAGGCGTCGTATGGGTGATACGAAAGGAATCGTCGAGCGGAACATCGAGTCGTGGAACGCGCACGACAAGACCGCTTGGACGCGCGACATCGCTGACGCTGGCGAGCTGACGGCACCTGGAGGCATCAGCGGCAGCGGTCGGGAGCTGCGCGACATGCTCTACTCGCTTTGGACCGACGCGTTTCCCGACAACGAGATCAAGCCGAAGGTGATCGTCGTCGATGGCGAGAACGCCGTGCTCGAGGCCACGTTCGAGGGCACGCACACCGGGGTGCTCAACGCACCGACCGGTCCGATTCAACCGACTCGCAAGCACGTCAAGGTGCCGTTTGTCTCCGTCAGCAAGATCCGCGGCGACAAATTCACGTCGCTGCACCTGATGTTCGACCAGGTCGAGCTGATGACTCAGCTTGGCCTGATGCCAGTACCGGCGAAGGTCTAGACGAGCGACGGCGGAGGCGCCGGCCCTCCGCCACCCTGCGGGCCCAGTGCTCAGGCTTTCTCGGTCTTGTTCCGACCGAACAGCGCCCGCAGCTCGTCCTTCGCCGACTCCAGCTCCTCGCGCCGCGACCGGGGCAAGTTCTTGCCTGCGCGGTTGATGTAGAAAACGAGCATCGACATCGCGGAGCGATACGGATCGCTCTTGCGTCGCTTGCTCTGCTCGGCCGACCGCTTGAGCGATTGCGCGATGGCGCGCGGGCTCTCCTTCGTGAAGACGTTGGGCTCGAGGTCCAAGGCGTTGCTCTTCTCGGTCACGTCGCGTGACCAGCGCTTAGTCGTCGCCAATTCGTCACCTCCCGTACTTTGGTTAGAACGCCCGACCCGAGCGCTTCCTTATGAAGCGCCGGGGTAACCGAACAAATGTGCCGCACCGCATCCCTCGCCATCGCATTCCTAGCGTTGCCGCTGCTGGCGGCGGCCTGCAGCCTGGTGCCCTCGAGCGGCCGCGCCGACCTGGCGCCGACGCTGTCCTTCAAGGACGAGCCTGGCGGATCAGTAGCGTTCCAGTCCGGCCAGCCGGTGCCGACCTTCGATCGCCAGCCGCGCCTGAGCGTCGACCTCAACGGCGCCTGGCGATTCGACGCCCAGCCCCTCGACGCCAACCTGAGCCTCGCCAGTCGAGGTCGAGCCTTGAAGGACATCACTGCGGATTTAGGGACTCGCGCCGATGCCTCGTTCGACGACTCCCAGTGGCCGGTGATCGATGTGCCCGGCACCTTCAACCCGCCCAGCGACCGGAGCCGGAGCGGGGGCTACTACCGCACCGATTTCTTCGTGCCTCCGAGCTGGCTCGAACGGTATGCGTGGCTCAAGTTCGGCGCCGTGCGCTACGTGGCCGACGTGTGGCTGAATGGCCACTACCTCGGCTATCACGAGGGTGGCGACACGCCATTCGCGCTCGACGCTACGCCGGCCTTGAACCCTGGCGCGATCAACAGCGTCGTCGTGCGCGTCGACAACCCGGAGTGGGGGACGCGCGACGACATCGTGCCCTGGGGCCTTGCCGACTGGTGGAACTACGGCGGCATCGTGGGTGACGTGTGGCTCGAGGCGGTGCCCGCCTTGAGCACGGTGCGCGCCGATGTGACGCCGCACCTCGACGGTGCCGACGTTTCGATCGTCGTGCAGCACCGAGGCAACGACACGGTCGATGGGGCGCTCGACGTGCGGCTGTGGCCCGCGCTGGTCAACAGCACCAACCGCCTCGACCCCGACGCGTCGAGTCTCATCCCGACCGACGCGCAGCCGCTGTTCGAGCGACGCGTGACTCTAGGTGGCGTCGGTGGCGACTCGGTCTTCCGCATCGCCGCACCGTTCTCCATCCGCGCGGCCGACCTGTGGAGCCCCGACCTGCCGGCGCTCTATGTGCTGCAGGTCACGGCGATCTCCAACGACCAGGCGGTCGACGACCTGTTCACGAGCTTCGGCCTGCGCCAGGTCAAGGTCGACTCCACCGCGCCGCGGATCTTGCTCAACGGGGCGCCGGTCGCGTTCGACGGAGTCGCGATGCACGAGGAGCGCCAGCTCCCGGTCAAGAACGGCGCTCCCGCCGGTGGTCCGCTCACCGCCTCGGCTGAGATCTTCTCCATGCTGCAGCGCGCCACCGGCCTGCATGCGGACCTGATCCGCGTCGACCATCACCCGCCCAACCAGATGGTGCCTGTCCTCGCCGACCGCATGGGCATCGCTCTGTGGGAAGAAATCCCGCTGTATCACTTCACTCCGCAGACGTTCTCCATCGCGATCGACCGCGGCATGCCGCAGCAGATGCTCGCCGAGATGGACCTGCGCGACTTCAACCGGCCGAGCGTGCTGTTCCACGGCTTCGCCAACGAGTCGTCCGGCATCTCGGAGCGCGAGAGCGCGCTGAACACGCTGCACCAGCTCGACAAGCGGATCGACGGCACCCGGCTTACGGGCCAGGCCGCCTACGGGAGCGACCCAGGAGACCCGACCAGCGCGGGCCTCGACGTCGCGGGCTTTACCTTCTATTACGGCGTGCTCTATGGCGGCACCCTGTCGGGCGGCGTGATCCAGGACGCGCTGCAGCGCGCGCACAAGACATATCCGAAGAAGCCGCTGATGATCCTCGAATATGGCCACTGGGCGGACGATTCGCGCGACGAGGCGCAGCAGCTGCGCGTCTTCGACACATACCACGCGCAGCTGTCGCAGGACCTCGCCACACAGGAGGACGGGTTCATCGGCGGCGCGGTGTGGTGGACGCTCGACGATTACTGGACGGAGCGGCCGGGCATCAACGTCGAGACCTTCGGCCTGTACCGGCCCGATGGATCGCTGCGGCCGGCGGGCGTCCAAGCGGCCAAGCAGTTCGCGCTCACCGCACCTTCCACCGCGCGCCCGGTGCGGTCGGGTGGCGTGGCAGCGCCGATCGTGCCGGGAGAGCGAAACGCTCGCCTGCTGCCTTATGTCGCCTACGGGCTTGCGGTGCCGGCCGCTTTGCTGATCGCGCTCATCTTCGTCTTGTCGCGCGGGCGGAGGCGATTCACGTGGTGAGTGATTTCCTCGTCCGCCTTTCCATCCGCAGCGCCATGTTCGCCGGCGCGATCACCGGCTTCGTGTTCGGGCTCTTCGCGGGCGCGACGCTCGGGGCGCTGATCAGTTGGTTTGCGGGCGCGATCATCGAGTGGCAGGCCCAGCTCGGCTACAGCCTCGGCATCGCCCAGCAGCTCCTGCCGCTCGGCGACCAGATCAACTATCTCGACACGCTCACCGACCGCTGGTTCCTCGTCATCCCGGGAGTCGGCCTGCTGGTCGGGTTGTTGGGCGCGTTCATGGGGCTCCTCGCGGGCGGCTTGTGGGCCGCGTTGGTGAACCTTGGCGTCCTGCCCATCGAGGTCGAAGTTTTTCGCCGCGACGAGGTGGGTCCGGAGCGAAGAGCCTCCACCAGGAGGCGTTCCGAGCGTCGCAGAAGGGCTGTCGGGGAGTAGTACCGTAAGCGCGTGATCGAGGTTCAGGTCCACGGCTCGGTCGAGCCGGGGCTCGAGGCCGTGCGGGGGGCGTTCGCCGACAACTTCGAGCGCCACGGCGAGGCCGGCGCGGCCTGCTGCGTATATCTGCATGGCCGCAAGGTGGTCGACCTTTGGGGCGGCGATTACGGTCCGGACACGCTGCAGATGGTCATGTCTTCGAGCAAGGGCGTGGTCGCGGTGGCCGCCCACGTGCTCGCCGACGAAGGGCGCCTCGACTTTGACCGTCCGGTGGTCGATTACTGGGCTGAGTTTGGGGCCGCAGGCAAGCGAGACATGCCGGTGCGCTGGCTGTTCAGCCACAGGGCCGGGCTTGCCGCCGTGGAGCGGCCGCTCACCGTCGACGACGCGCTGAGCTGGGATCCGGTGGTGGAGGCGCTGGCGGCGCAGCGGCCGCTATGGGAGCCCAACACGGCCCACGGTTACCACGTCGGCACGTACGGATGGCTGGCGGGCGAGGTCATCAGGCGCATCACCGGCCAGTCCGTCGGTGAGTTCGTCGCCGACCGCATCGCGCGTCCTCTCGGCCTCGAGCTGTGGATCGGTCTGCCGGAGTCGATGGAGGAGCAGGTCGCGCCGCTCATCTTGCCCTCGCCGCCGGCGCCGGGCCAGCGGCCCGACATGTTCGCGGCGCGGATGCTCGACCCCAACACGCTGCTCCACAAGGCTTTCCTGAATCCGCCGCTGCCGGCACAGGCATTCAATGAGCGCGCATTTCACGCCGCCGAGATCCCGGCCACCAACGCCATCACCAACGCCAGGTCGCTTGCGCGCATGTACGCGGCGTGCATTGGCGACGTGGACGGCGTGAGGCTCCTGGGTCCGGAGACGCTTGCTCGGGCAATCGCGGTCCAGTCGGCCGGCGAGGACCTGGTCCTTGGTTACGAGACGCGCTACGCGACCGGATTCCAGCTCTCGTTCCCGTTCCGACCGATGGCGGGCGAAGGCTCGTTCGGTCACTACGGCATGGGCGGCTCCGTCGGCTTCGCGCATCCTGAGCGGGGATTCGCCTTCGCGTACGTGATGAACCAGATGCTGCCTTCGGGCGGCGTCGACCCCCGTCCCAACGCCCTCGTCCGCGCGCTGCTCGGGGCGACCTGAGAGTTGGGCGCCGCCGACCTCGTCTTCGGGGCTTGCCTCCTGATCGGCGGCGGCCTGCTCCTGGTCACGCTCATCTTCGACGACCTGTTCGGCGGCCTGCTGAACGTCCTCCACCTCGGCTTCGACCTGGGCGGGGTCTCGCCGACGCCGGTCCTCCTCGGCTTCGTCGCCATGTTCGGCGTCGGCGGCCTGTTCGGCCTCCACAGCCTGAACCTGGGCGCGGGCCCAGCGACTCTGGTCGGCGTGGTGGCCGGCGCGATCGGCGCGGGCGTCGTGCTGGGCGCATTCAAGGTCCTCGGCGCGCAGGAATCGTCCGAGGCCTTCAGCCTGCAGGACATGGTCGGCTCGACGGGCCGCGTGTCCGTCGCCATCCCGGCCAGCCGTTTCGGAACCGTTCTCATCAGCTTCGCCGGCGCGTCGCACAACATGACCGCCACCGCCGACGCCGACATTCCGGCGGGCAAGGTGGTCAAGGTGGTCGGCGTCGCGGGCGGCAATCTCGTCGTCGAGTCAGTTCCAGTAACCAGCACCGAAGGAGCGCGGTCCGATGCCTGAATTCTTGACGTCAAGCCCGTTCGTCGTGGTCGCCGGCGTCGTCATCATCCTGCTGCTCCTCGCCTTCGTGGCGAGCCGCTACCACGTCGCCGGCGCCAACGAGGCGCTCATCGTCGCCGGATCTCGCGGGGCGAAAGTGCGCGACGAGAAAGGACAGGCCGTTTCGGCGCGGGGCGACAAGGGAGTCAAGGTCGTCGTGGGCGGCGGCACGTTCGTGCTGCCGCTGGTGAACCGCGTGGGCCGGCTGAAGCTGACGGCGCGGCAGATCAGCGTCCAGCTCACCGACGCCGTGACGAGCCAGGGCATCAAGGTCCAGGTGCAGGGCGTGGCGACGTTCAAGATCGGGCGCGACGTCGAGTCGCTGCGCAACGCCGCCGAGCGCTTCCTCGACGCCAAGCCCGAGCAGGTCGACTCGATCGTCAAGAACGTCCTCGAGGGCTCACTGCGTTCGATCGTCGGCACGCTGACCATCGAGGAGCTCATCCGCGACCGGCAGAAGCTGCTGCAGCAGGTGCAGGACGCGGCGAAGGGAGACCTGGCGACGAGCGGCCTGCAGATCGACGCTTTCACGATCCAGAGCTTCTCCGACGAGTCGAACTACATCGAGCTGCTCGGCAAGCAGAGCGTGGCCACGGTGACGCGCGACGCTCGCATGGCCCAGGCATCAACCGACCAGGAAGCCGCCGTGCGAGAGGCCCAGGCGCAGCAGATCAAGATCAACGCGGCCCGCGACGTTTCGCTCCGCGAGGCGGAGACCAAGACCCAGGTCGCCGCGGCTCAGGCCCGCGCCGACCAGGCGGGACCGCTCGCCATGGCCGAGGCGCAGCAAGAGGTCGTGCGCAAGCAGACCGAGCTCGCCCAGCTCGAGGCGGACCGGAAGGAAAAGGAGCTGCTGTCCTCGACCGTCAAGCCCGCGGCCGCCGACGCCCAGGCCGTGATCGCTCGCGCCGAGGGCGAAAAGCGGGCGCGCATCGCGGCCGCCGAAGCCGACGCCGAGACCACGCGCCTGGAAGGTGGGGCGGAGGCGCAGATCGTCCTCACCAAAGGTGAGGCGGAGGCCAAGGCGCTGGCCATGCGGGCCGACGCCTACAAGCAGTTCAACGAGGCGGCCATCATCCAGACGGTGCTCACCGCGCTGCCCGACATCGTTCGGGCTGCCGCCGAGCCGATCGGGCACATCAACTCGCTGACCGTGCTCAGCAACGATGGGGCTTCGGAGGTGGTGAAAAACGCGACGCGGGCCATCGTCGAGTCGACCACGGCGATCAAGGGCCTCACCGGCCTCGACGTGCCGAACCTGGTCGGTGGCGCGCTGGGCCGTGGCTTTGGCGAAAAGCTGCGCACGGGCGAAGGCGACGGCGAGTCGACCGCGTCGGCCGCAGACCGGATCAGCCAGATCGCCGGTGAGGGCCTGACGACGCTGAAGGCGCAGACCGCCGCCCGAGAGGCCGCCGCGAAAGCCGAGGCCGAGGCCGCCGCGGCCAAGGCGCAGGCCGAGGCACAGAAGGCCAAGGAGGAAGCTGACCGGGTCAAGACCGAGGTCGAAAAGGCCGCGGCTGGTGCCCAGGCCAAGGCGGCGAGCACGGCTTCGGCGGCGGTGGCCAAGGTCGTGCCCGCGGACGGCAACGTCGCCCAGTGGGCGAGGTGGCTGGCCGACCAGCTGCGACGCGTCCCGGACATCCAGGTGTACGACGCGCTCCACCTGGGCGACCTCGAGTCCAGGGGCCCGGCGGCCGCGCGCGGGGTTTGGGCCACCGCCAAGGCGGCGCTCCTTCGCGAGTACGGCAACGTCACCATCGGTGAGTTGCTCAAACGATTCCAGTCATAGAGACGGAAGTGGTTGCCCCTCCGGCGCCTTCGGCGCCACCTCCCCACAAGTGGGGAGGATGGGAGGGAAGCTGCTGCCCCTCCGGCGCCTTCGGCGTCACCTCGCCACAAGTGGGGAGGAAAAGAGGAAAGGCCGCTTGCGCGACCTTTCCAGGGCTGGGGTGGGGGCGTGGTGTCGAAAATTAAGGCTTCTTTACCGGCCGACGATATGGTAGCACGAGGGATGAGGATCCACAAGATATAGACACCTGGGGAAAACTTCGATGAAACTGCCTCTGCCGCTGGACATGGAGCCGATGCTGTCGGCGATCTCGGAGAACGGGATCCCGAAGGGCAACGGCTGGGAGTACGAGCCGAAGTGGGACGGATTCCGCACCCTCGTCTTCCGCGACGGCGACGAGGTGGCGCTGATGAGCCGCGGCGGGCGGCCGATGACCCGCTACTTCCCGGAGATGCTGGCGCCCTTCCGCAAGCTGCGAGAACCCAAGCTCGTCCTCGACGGGGAGCTCGTCGTGGTCGGGGCCAACGGCCTGGACTTCGGCGCCCTGCAGCAGCGCGTCCACCCGGCCGAGTCGCGGGTGCGCATGCTCAGCGAGGCGACGCCGGCCTGGTTCATCGCCTTCGACCTGCTGGCCGAGGGCGACGAGGACCTGCGCAAGACGCCGCTGGGCGAGCGCCGGAAGCGCCTCGAGAAGCTGCTGAAGGGAGTCAAGCCTCCAATCTTCCTGACGCCCTACACGCGCGACCCAGAGATGGCCGAGGACTGGTTCGAGAAGTTCGAAGGCGCCGGCCTCGACGGCGTCATCGCCAAGTCATGGGACGGCAGCTACGTGCCCGGCAAGCGTCAGTGGGTGAAGATCAAGCACCAGCGCACGGCCGACTGCGTGGTGATCGGGTGGCGCAAGACCGCGGACGGATCGACGCTGGGCGCGCTGCTGCTCGGCCTGTATGACGAGAAGGGCGAGATCCACTACGTCGGCCACACCTCGTCGTTCAACGCCGCCGAGCGCAAGGAGCTGATCGCCAAGCTGAAGCCGCTGCAGACCGAGATTCCGCAAGAGGAGTGGAGGGCGAACCCCGGCCGCATGCCTGGCGGCTTGAGCCGCTGGTCGCGTGGCAAGGACACCGAGTGGGTCGCCGTCAAGCCCATCCTGGTGTGCGAGGTGACGTACGACAAGCTCGAGGCGGGGGAGCGCTTCCGTCACGCGACGGGCTTTCTGCGCTGGCGCACCGACAAGAAGCCGAACGAGTGCACCTTCGACCAGATTCAGTCAGTTGCCGATTTCGACGTGCGAGGAATCTTCGGGAGCAAGTAGCAGGCGCCTCGCGCCCGGACCACCCGGGCCGTAGTAGCGCATCGCCGCGCGACCGAGCGCGGTGACGGTGACCCAGTCGAAGCCCGCGCCGACGGCGAGGCCAATGCCGAGCGGAATCACACGACCGGCCGC
>Ga0070698_100000774_pt1 | contig 34687 bp, 35 predicted proteins | sample KBSK1502metaG_FD_65477 | JGI IMG/M metagenome (GOLD analysis project Ga0070698, IMG submission 65477) | Corn, switchgrass and miscanthus rhizosphere microbial communities from Kellogg Biological Station, Michigan, USA - KBS K1-50-2 metaG | ecosystem: Host-associated > Plants > Roots >... | reverse complement strand
CCACTGTGATTGGCCGGAAAAATTTGATCGAGTATTGTTCGGAACTGTTAGCTGGCTCGATGGACCGCTACCCGCTTGCTATCGCAAGCGGTTCTGTATCGAGCTCAAGGGCCCTTGGGCCACAAATTTTCAATCCGGTCGGCGCCACCGATCATCACCCGGGGGCGTCTTACCGGCGGGGGTTTAGACTCCGCCGGTTTGGGCGTGTTGATTTGCAGAGTGCCCTGTCGCTGAGTGCGAACACCGGCCGTGTTATTTGGGTTTGTATTGACGATGTCGTCCACCTTTGCCCAGATACCTTTCTTCTCTGGCAGGGAAGGATCAGATCCAAAGATCGGCGCGTAGTTTGGATCGTGCAAAACCCATAAGTTCCAGGTGCCGCCACCTGGCAGAATCGGCGAGCTCGAGAACCATTCGTAACTGGCACCAGCTACAGTGAATTCGATTTTGTTCTCGTCAATGATGCCGACCTTTTCAAACTCGTAGCCGGCGCGCGGCAACAGCGAAAAGATGAACCGCCCTCGATCCTGAACATAAAACCAAAGCAGCGCACCCGCGACACCCTTCGCCGACTTGCCGGCGGCAATGGCATTTCCATCGATCAGCAGACGGTAGTCTTTCATCGTGAGTTCAACCGCATCGAGCGTGAAATCGCGCGGCATCATGCGCGGGTTGGTGTCCCAGAGATTCGAATGATTGAAAGTCACCCGCACCACGTCGACAATCTTGACGCCGGTGTTCTGGTTGACCAGCAGGTCGAGTGAAAACGCATCGCCATCATCCAGCACCTGCGTCCCGGTCGATTTGGGAAATGTCGAGACAGGGTCAGGCTGGTCCGGTCCTTCGCCATTCGCTTTCTCGGCGCGCAGTTTGTTTTCAAACTCTCGATCGAGGGGCCGCACTTCAATTTTGAACTGTTTGGATGCGGGGTTAGAGTCAACCATGAGATCGTATCCGAAGATGAAACGTCCGGCGTTGTCTTCGAGCATGCGGTGGATTAGCTGCCGGCCATCCAGCACCGCCCGCGAGTTGAGAACCGAAGTTCCTCGCTGAAGTTCGGTCGATGCTTTTTTCGCGTCGGTCCAGGAAGTTTCGCTCTTGAAAGCGACGAACCCGCCTCCCGCCAAAGACACGATCAATTGGCGCCTGGCGGCGTCCTGCGCACTCGCCATTTGGGCAAAAGCCAGGAGGCTAAGAGCTATGGTCAGAACTCTACTTCTCATCGCGCCCGTTCCCCTTAATGATCGTCAGCTTGACTTCGTTCGTAGGTTTGAACCCGACCAGGCTAATCGGCGCTTGAGCGGTCCGCTGGATCGCGATTTCGTTCGTTCTCGCGGGCAAAGTTTGCCGGCGATCTCTGTCGCGATAGACAATTCGATTTATGATTTTGTCCCGCGTGGTTTCTTGAATTACGGGAACCTCAACAGTTTTGGTGACCACAATCGGAGCCGGTGCGCGAACGGCGCGGCGAGAATTCCACGCAAAGACAATTGACACGCCCACGATTATCAACCCGGCCGCGGCTAAAGGAATGGGGATCCGAACGGAACTCGTAAACAGATTGCGCAACAGCGTCCCAAAGCTGGTTCGCGTTCGCAAAGCGTGTGCTCTGGAGGTCGAACCGGCTTCGAGATTGTGCCGCAAACGGGCTCGGTAACCGGGCCAGAAACTTTCGACAGGCAAGGCGGAGTCCTTCACTTGGTGCGCGATGCGCATGGCATTCAAAGTCGCAGCATACTCTTCACGGCAAGCAGGGCACGCTTCGGTTTCAGCCGGCAAGGACCGCGTTTGACCGGACTGTGCCTGGTCCAGAGCCAGCGCGATTAAGGTTTCTCTGTTTGATTGGCAGTTGTGCATTACCGCTAGACTCCTATCTCTATTTTCGACTGCAACGCGTGAAGCGTGGTTGGCGCCTGGATGTCAATGTTCAGATGTTCGCGTAGCTTGCTCACCGCGCGGAACATGGATTTCTTCGCCGTGCCCGTCGAACAGCCGATCTCTTTGGCTATCTCTTCGTAGGTCATCTCTTCGTGATGCTTGAGTAGGAAGATCAATCTCTGTTGCGAAGTTAATTCGGACAGCGCCTGCATTACTTTCTCGACCATGATCCGGTTGAGCAAAGCCTTTTCGGAATCTGCTGCCTGGGCCAGGCAGGCAACGGCCTTGATTGAATCAAGATCCACGAGCTGGACCGGCGTCGTTTCTCCGCGCCAGCGAAACGAACGGGCGCGCTGGTGGTTGAGGAAACAGTTGATCGTGATCTTTCGCAGCCAGGTGTAAAAGCTGGATTCGCCCTTGAATGTATTCATGGCCTGATATGTCTTCAGCCAAACCTCCTGCGAGAGATCTTCTGCATCCTGATGGTTGTGGCAATAGTGCAGGGCCAGTGAATAGATCCGCCGCTCGAATTTTTGGGCGAGCAGACAGAAAGCGTCCATGTCAGCCGACTGGGCTCGCCGAATCAAGTCATCTTCGCTGATGCTCAGCGGTGGAACCTGGAAGAGCTTCATAGCGGACATTCAACGCCATAGACACGGCGGCTCCGGATTTGGTTGGCTTGGATACCGAAAAGTTTTGCAAAAGGTCAGCGAGTGGCACAGACTTCAGTCTGTGATTGTCTTGATTCGGACGGAAGAAATCACAGATTGAAGTCAGATACAGAACCGCTCGCGTTACGAGTAGGTACCGTCGCTGGTAAGACCAGCTTGCTACAGCCAGCGGTTCCGTTACCGGACTTCAATCACAGACTGAAGTCTGTGCCACTTGAATGCACCAGACTAATTTACGTTCGTTGAAGCCGACCAAGCAATTCCCGCGCTTGATTTCATTCGCGGCAGTCATTCTACTCTTCACAGCCGCCTGTAGTCGTCCGCCCGCGCGTACCGGTCAGCCACCCCGGCGATCGGCCGATGCTTCCGGCGCGCAGACACTAACCGGCCGCGTGGTTCGCATAGCCGATGGCGACACGATTACCGTGCTCGATTCGTCCAACACTCAACATCGCATCAGGCTCGAAGGTATCGACGCTCCGGAATCGCACCAGGCGTTTGGCAGTCAGTCAAAAAAGAACCTGTCGGATATGGTTTTTGATCAGGACGTGACGATCGTTTATCAAAAGACCGATCAGTACGGGCGTCTGGTGGGAAAAATCACACTCGCTGGAAGGGACATCAACCTCGAACAGGTGCGAGCCGGCATGGCCTGGCATTACAAGGAGTATCAGCGAGAGCAGACCCCGGAAGATCGAGAGAGCTACGCGCGAGCTGAAGACGACGCCCGCGCGGCCCGACGCGGACTTTGGCAGGACGCCGATCCGATCGAGCCGAGCGCGTTTCGGAAGCGAGAGCGAGAGGATGCGAGGTAGGTAGGAGTGTTTGGCTTGAGCCCCAGCGGGGCGAAATGTTTATAGCCCTTGCCTGTTCATTGGCCGGGCTCCGTAGGAGCGAAACGTACATCGCGCTCCTACGGAGCTTAGCTGTTTAGTATGATCTGGCGGTCTATAAACATCGCGCGCCTAGCGGCGCTTAGCAGGGCTCTTCTTGGGGGTTCCTTCGAGATCCGCTTTCGCCCGCTTGGGCAATTTCTCAAAGACTAAATCATAAGCAGTTCGCAGCAGACTCTTCAGCTCTTTCTCACTCAATGCACTGAAGCGATCGAGCGCGACCCAATGGTACCGGGCCACGTAAGGTGCAGGCGAGATGCCGGTTCGTTCAACCAACTCAGCAAACTTTTCCGGCGTGCACTTAAATGACATGCAATGATCCGACGCCGAATCCAATCCAATTACGGCGAACATCTTGCCCCCGATCTTGAACACCAGGTCATTTCCCCAGAGTACGACCTCGGTCACGTGCGGGAAAGAAAGACAGTGAGCGTGAACTTGTTCGATGTCCATAATGTTATCCGCAGATTTCGCAGATTACACAGAGAAGAAAAGTCGGGCAGGCTTAATTCATTGGTGGAGAATCAACTCGTCCGGAGATTAATATCCGTCATTCTCCTTCTGTGTAATCTGCGAAATCTGCGGATATGCTGTCGCTCTCTCATCACAGCAGCGGCCCGTCACGTCCCATCAACTCGCGTCGCACGATCTTCACCGCGGGGCTGCCGGCTTTGATAAAGCGATCGTGGAACTCCTGGAGTGAAAAGTTGCTGCCCATTTTCCGCTGATAGTCCGCGCGCAACTTCAGAATCTCCAGTTTACCGAGTGTGTACATCAGATAAGTCGGATCGCCCGTGCCGCGTTTGGTTTCCATCTCGCCGACGACTGGTTGCTGCCGGCCTTCTTTGACAAAGAATTCTTTCGCCTGCTCCATGGTCATGCCTTGCGTGTGCATTTTGATGCCGACGATGTAGCGACAGTCGCGCAGCAAAGCATCGACCAGTTGCGCCAGGCGATATTTCGGATCGTTGTTAGTGAAGCCTTCGTCGAGCACCATCTCTTCGCTGTAATGCGCCCAGCCCTCTGCGTTCGATCCTGCAGCAGTCAGCTTGCGCACTTTCGACAGCTCACGATTGTTTTTCACCCAGAGAAACTGTGTGTAGTGTCCGGGCCAAACTTCGTGCACCGACACGTTACTCAGGAGCGGATAGTTGTAGCCTTGCAGATATTCTTCCTGCTTCTCTTTCGGCCACGTGGGATCCGGTAGAGTGATGTTATAAAAAGCTTCGGTCGCATTCGCTTCGTATGGACCGGGCGTGTCCATCGAGGCGAAGGTCGTCGCGCGCGCGAAGGGCGGCGTCTCGACAACTTTTGCCTGGGCCCCTCCCGGAACCGTGATGATCTTCTTATCGACTAAGAACTGACGGATGCCATCAAGCTGTTTTTGGGCGGCCGGGATTAATTCCTGCGCGCTGGGATGATCCCTTTCGACGTCCTGCAAAACTTCCTCAGGCGATTTGTTAGGATCGAGGCGACGCGCGGTCTCGATGAAGGCGCGCTGATCCTTTCGCAACTGCGCATAGCCGATTTTCAAAAGCCGCGGCAACGGCACGTCGACCATCTCGTCGTAAAAAAGCTTCAGACGGTAATTCTCGGCGCCAATTGCGAACGCGCCTTTTGAGCGCGGCAACAAATCCTTTTGCAGCCACGCCAGGTAGTCCTTCAAGGCGGCGATGGCGCCGTCATTGCTGCGTTTGAATTCTGCCAGCAAGGCCGCATTCTTCACGTCCTTGAAAGCTTCAGGCACGGTCGTCTGAAAGAAATCGATGTTCCCGGGCAAACTGTCGATCGCAATATCGGTGTAAATTTTTGGTGGGTTCCGCAGGACCTCACGCGCCTGCGACAGGGCCCGCGGGATTTGTTTCTCTCGCTCGATCACTGAACGCAGCCGCTCGTCGGCCGGCGCGAAATTGCGTTTGACGAGCGTAAAGATGCTGCCGGTTACTCCTCCTGAATAGGCGTCGGGATTCTTGCGCCACATCTGCACGCGATCTTCTTCCAGCAGATTGCTTTGAATCGACGCGATCATGATCTCGCGATCGTCGCGATCGTTTTGCGACAGCGTCCGCGGGTTGAATGTCTGAAAATCTTTCAAGTAGGCAAGCAGCTTTAGCCGGTTGTGCCGGTGAGCGGCCAGCGAGAAATTCTCCAACTGATGATCGTACTGATGAAAGCCGACGCTGGTGGCCGGCGAAGGATTCGCTTTGAAATAGTCGCCGAAGTAAGCGTCGACCAGTTCATGGAAGGTACGCGGCTTTGCAGTGATTGAGGTAGCCATAACTAAAGAGATCATCAATGCGATCAAAACGGTAAACCCTGAACGTTTGTTCATTTTTACGAACTCCACGCGGATAGTCTTAACTTCGCGGCTTAGGTATTGTCTTTGCCCCTTGGCGTGAACTATTACGCGAGGCCGCACCACTTTCACGCCAAGGCGCAAAGAAAGAAGCGAAAGACGCAAAGTTAGAGTTGGGGAGAATTGATTTCTAGTTGACGCTGGTTTGGGTCTCGAGCGAGAGACGGTTACCAATCTCGCGCAGCCGCTTGACCACGTGATCGATTAACCAGTTGGGCGTGGATGCGCCGGCGGTAACACCTACACGATTGACGCCAACTAAGTCCGGCGGATCGATCTCGCTGTCGGTCTCGATCAAAAAGCTGCGCTCGCACTGCTCTTTACAGACGGCCAGCAGCTTGATGCTATTTGAAGAGTGCTTGCCGCCGATGATGTAGAAGACGTCGACCAGTCCTGCCAGCGCGCGCGCCGCGTCCTGTCGATCGCGCGTGGCCGAGCAAATTGTGTTGACGACTTGCGGCTCAGCGTCGGCCTTCGCGCGCACCGCTTCAGCGACTTCCAAAAAGGTTTGCAGCTTGAGTGTGGTTTGCGAGACGACCAACGGCGCGTGCAAAGGGGGAAGTTTAGCAACTCCGGCCGCGTCGCTGACAACGAATGTGTTGCCCGGAGCATAACCGACTACGCCGATCATTTCCGGATGATCCGGGCTGCCGGCGACCACCACGTGACGGCCTTCCTTCGCGGCGCGCTCGGCCAGTCTCTGAACTCGCGTCACGAACGGGCAGGTCGCATCGACGACCAGGGCGGCGCGTTGTTCGAGCTGGATTTGGACTAGCGGCGTGACGCCATGCGCGCGAATCACGGCAATCTCATTGGCACCGACTTCCGCGGGCGCTTCGATTGTGGACACGCCTTCGCCTTCGAGGCGTTTCATTTCCTGCGTGTTGTGAATCAGCGGGCCGAGCGCGCGCACGGGCGCACCAACTTCCAACGCGTCCTCAACCATTTCGACGGCACGCTCGACGCCAAAACAAAACCCGAATTCGTCAGCTAGTAAGACTTCCATCGTTAGAATCGAATCAATATCAGTTCGCATCATCTTAACATGGTTGATCCCAGTTCCACATCAGTGGTGGTGGTGGATTCTCAAGAGAGGGCGGCGAGCATCGCCTCGACCTGATCCTTCAGCGCAGGAAGATCTCGATCCGCGGCGTTCCATACGGCAGACGAATCAACGCCAAAGTAGTGGTGTACCAGAATATTTCTCATTCCTGCGATTTGCGACCAGGGAATCCGCGGATAATTCTCCTTAATCTCGGAAGAGAGGGCGCGAGCGGCCTCGCCAATGATCTCAAGATGATGCACCACCCAGGTTTGAATTAGTTCGTCATCCTCAAAGACTTCACGACCTTTCGAGGTGTATTTCTCGATCCGCTCGATTGCTTCGAGAATGTCGAGCAGTCGCTGGCGGTCATCTCTCATAGAGGCACAGCATCTCGCAAGACTCGTTCGCGGATCCGTGGCCGTAGTCCCTGCTCGGTCACGACATCGACTTTACAGTGAAGCAGGTCTTGCAACTCCATCAGCAGACCTCCCAAATCAAACAAGCTACGGTCTGGCGCAAGGTCGACTAACACATCAATATCGCTGTCGTTACGTGCCTCGCTCCGCGCCACTGAACCAAACAAACGCACATTATGCGCGCCGTAGGCCGCGGCCAACTTCTTAATCTCCTCGCGCTGTGTGGGACCAAGAGCTTTCATTGATTGCCATTATAGCATCATGGTGTGAACTACCTCACCGGTTCTCGCAAGACAATTTCCGCGGCCGCGCGCGCGGTAGATGCGGCAGCAGAGTGCGTTTCGCGTAAACCGGCAACTTGCAACAGCGCCTCTCCCGTACGTGACAGCAGGCGCACCAGATCGCCTTCTTCGGCCCGGGTCTCGTGGACCAGTTCGGTCCAATCTGCCTCGCCGGCCCACTTCGCGGCGGCTGCGGCAGCCGAAAAATTTATTTCCGGCGCAGCTTCAACGCCCTGTTTCCATTCCACGGTCGATACATCGAACGATATCTCTTCAAATTGCGCCAGCAGGCTGACAATCGAATCATCAAGTTCCAACTCGCCATAATCTCGATCTTCGTCCGCGGCAATCGCCGCGATCAGAGCGGCCGCCCGGATGGGATTCAACGCCCCAAACAGTCCACGTTGCAAAGCTTCCCCCACCAGCAGCGGGCGATCGACGCGCAAGTTAGCCAGCCAACGCCCGCGATCCGTTACCTCTTCAAGTTTGAAATCCAGGTAGCCGAAGTGATCAAGCACGCGCGCGCAACGCTCAAACGGTTCCCAAACGTCTGCGCGCAACCGATTGATTTGCCGCTCGGCCTGTTCAATCGCGGCAGCGTCAGCTTGCAGCGACCACACAACCTCGCTTTGCGCGCCGGTCAGCGAATCGATCAGGTCATTAATTAACTTAACTGAAGCTTCTTCCTCGCCACGCGCGTCGCGCAGCCGCGGCTCAGGCAGCGCGAGTTGGCCATTGCGTTGATGAACCTCGTCAAACGCTGCTTCCATTTTTTCCGCTCGCGTTGAAAAGATTGGCCCGAACACCCGGCCAACGCGTTCGAGAGAAAACGACGCCGTCCGGCCATCTTCACGCACGCCGGTCACGCCATCTCTGCCACGCGCCGTGACGATGGTGAGGCGTTTGCCGCTGCGGCCGGTGGCCACCACGCGGCCAGGTTGGACCACTTTGTTGAGCCAGCGCAACCTTGCTTCACGTCGTGTTTGCGGCGCCGATTCAAGCAGGCGCGAGCGCGCGCTTGCCAGTCGCTCCAGCCCGCGAACTGTTGCCGCTGGTATTCGCACCGGCGCGAGTTCCAGCGCTGCGCGAATGCGTTCTTCTTTTTCGTCGCGCGTCGCCTCGAGTTGGCGAATCTGCGGCAGCAGATTGCGATGAGCAAAACTCTTTTCGGCGATCCGGCGCACCTGCGCAAAACTTCCGAAGGCGTCGAGTAGATTCAGCAGCGACGTGTAGGTTGCGCGGAACTGGCTCTCGAGATCGTCGGGCGGGGCACTAAGCAGTTCGGCAATGCGCTGCGGATTTTGATGAGGGCCGGGAGCAGCAACGACAAATCCGACGCGATCTTTGCCGCGTCGTCCGGCGCGCCCGGTCATCTGCTGGACTTCAGAAGCGGTTAGAGACTGCCAGCCGTTGGCGCTGCGGCGGTCGGCAACCGTGACGACGACCGTGCGCGCGGGAAAGTCGACACCCGCGGCGACTGTAGCGGTCGCGAAAATTGCGTCGAGCAAACCAGCGCTCATCATCTTTTCGATCACCAGTTTCCAGGCGGGCATGTGACCGGCATGATGCGCGGCGATGCCTCCGGCGATGATTGCGTCCCAATGACGATGTTTGCGAATCTCGGGATGCTGCTCGACAAAGCTGAACATGAACTCGCGGCGCGCGGCCCGGCGTTCGTCGGGCGCGGCGCGGCGGCTCAGCGCGGCCTCTGAGGCAGACTCGTCGCAGCGACGGCGAGTCGGCAGGAAGATGATCGCCGGCAGCAAGTTGTACGAACCAAGCGCCGCGAGCAAAGTCCCCGGCGGCATTTCAGGCAGGCGAAGTTTCATGATGTTGGAGCGCAGGCAGGGATGCATGGCGCTCCTGTGCACCTACCACCGGCGTCGTCTTCCTCTTCCACTGGTGCCTCGGTCTCTTTGGTCTTCGGTTAATCGCGCGATCTCGGGATTCAGCTTTCCGTTCTGATTCAGCAGGGGCAACAAACGCTTATCGGGCATCAGGAAAGCGGCGCGCAAAGGAACAGGTCGCGCGCCCGGGCGCGTTACCACGCTACAGTGCACGCCGCGCACTTCGGCGATCCAAGCGGCAAATTCTTCCGCGTTTCCGATCGTGGCTGAAAGCAGCAGCATGCGAATTCGCGGCGGCGTCAAAATGATCGCTTCTTCCCAGACATGTCCACGGTCCTCATCGGCGAGATAGTGCGCTTCGTCAAACACAACCAGATCGGCGCGGACTTCTTCACCGCCGCGCAATGAATCGAACAACTGGTTACGAAAAATTTCAGTCGTGCCCACGATCAGCGGCGCGCTTGAGTTCTCTTTGCGATCGCCGGTAAGTATGCCGACGCGCTCTGGCCCAAACTCTTCACTGAATTCGGCATACTTGGAATTCGTCAAAGCCTTGAGCGGCGTCGTGTACCAGGCTCGCTTGCCGATTTCCAGCAAACGGCGAATTTCTTCGCGGGCGATCCAGGTTTTACCACTCCCGGTCGGCGCTGTGACCAGCACGTCCTCGAATTCCAGAGCAGTGAGAGCCTGCAACTGAAACGGATCGGGTTTGAGGGGCGCGGGCCTGGGAGAGCCGATGCCTGAAAGCAGTTCGCGCAATTCGCGGCCGTAGTTTCCCGTCGATGCCGGCAGAGGTTCGGGCCTGCCGGCGTGATCTTGTTTATGGGCCGGGGATGGCCTCGATTTATCAGGAGCGCCCGTGCGATCGCGCGGTCGTCCTTTGGGTCTGCGGTTACCGCCAGAGCGTCTCATAGCGTCATTGTATGGCAAGCCTTGCGCAGGACATATCTGAGTGAGGTGTTCAGAATTCAAGCTTTAGCTTGCTCTTAGTACCGAGGAGCCGGATCGCGGACATCCTGTCCGCCAGCGTGCGCGGCCCGCTCAGCCTTACTCAACAAGATTCTGAAATATTTTCGCGCTGCGCGCTCAGGCGGACAGGATGTCGGCGATCCGTCCGCTTCCGGTACCGACCTCATCCTCTCGGTTGCGGCGAACCTATCGGTGTCTTAGTATCTTTACTTATTGATGATTAAATCAGGAATGGTGACTCTCGCAACGTAAAGCGGCTTAGCTGCGTCCAACGGGGTCGCTCTTTTATTACTGGAATGCTGGATTTTACAGAAACAGACGGACTTTTCGACAACTTTGAAGTTAATCGCGAACCATTCTGGCCGCGCATTTCATGGCTGGTGGCCGGTTCCGGCGTGTGGCACCTGGTGTTGGTGGCTTGCATCGTGATGATTGCTCCCGTGCGTGAAGCGCTTAACATCGCGGCCTTGTTTCAGGGCGCGGGCTTTGTCGACAAAGCGTACAAGAAGACGCAAATCCAGGACGAGGGCGAGATCACCGAGATCACTCTGGAAAAGTTTCGCTACCCCGACGGTTATTTTGCCGGCGATCAGCAGGCCCTTCCGCCCGAGCAGTTCCCGCAGCCTGCGCCTTTTACGCCGCAGCCTTTTAAGCCGGCCCAGGTCGCAACCCCGACCCCAACTCCGCTGCCTTCGCCAGTCGCCGGTCCGTCAACCGCGATTGCGGCGAACGTCACGCCCACCCCGACTCCGGCGGTAAGCGCGGAAGAGCAGAAAGCGATCGACAAGGCTGAGGCAGAGCTTGATCGCGCGGCCGAAGAAAACGGCGTGAGACGTCCGAAGGAAATCAACACGCGGCCCTTCAAGGATCTGCTGGTTAGTGCCAAGAAGATGAAGGACGAGAAAAAGCTTAACCTCGACGGACAGATCGAATTGACGGTCGAGTCAGACTTGGATCCTGACGGCAAGCTGAGAAACGCGAAAGTTGAAGACAAGCGTGGCGACAAAACACTCAAGGCAGTAGCGCTCGATTTCATAGCCGCGTTGAGCGATAGCGGGGTGCTGGAATTTCTTCACGGAACAGATCATCTGAAGTTGGTTGTAAAGATTGACGAGAAAACCGTGGAGGTAACCGCGTCGACCACCGTGGAAACTGAAGCCCGCGCGCGGCAAATGGAGCGGGGCTATAGTTTGTTGATTGTCGGCGGCCGCATCGCCAAGCGCGGCAAGGACGAAGAGATTTACTACAACCACACCCAGGTGACCTCAAACGGGAAAGAGGTGAGTGTAAAATTCTCAATGCCGCGCGCCGATATGGGCGAGTTGCTGTCGAAGTACAGTACGGAAAAGAAATAAGCGTGCGTCAGAAGCCCGCGCGTAAGCAAGGGCAAACCCTCGCGTGAGGCGAGTTTGGCTTGGCGCCAACTCTCACGGCGCGAGCGTAGGCAAAGGCGCCCTCCTTCAAGGCCGGGCTTCTGATAAGCTCTTAGCGAACATGAGAAGCTCTTCCTTGATTCTAAATCCGGCGCTGGTCCTGCTCTTGTTTATTAGCTGTGCCGGCAGGCGGCAAGAAGTTGTCCAACCAACTGCTACCCTCAAACCAGATAAAGCTGAGATCAAATTGACAAGCACCGCTTTCAAAGACGGCGAGTCAATTCCCCGCCCGTACACGTGTGATGGCGTGAACATTTCGCCGCCCCTGGAATGGAGTGGCGTGCCCAAGACGGCGAAGACGATTGCGATAGTTTGCGATGATCCCGATGCGCCCGGAGGCGCCTGGGTGCACTGGGTGCTTTACAATCTGCCGGCTGAAAATATTGGACTGGTGGAGAACCTGCCGGCAATCGAAAACGTTAAGGCCGGAGGATTTCAGGGGCAGAATGATTTTGGAAAGAGCGGATACGGCGGACCTTGTCCACCATCAGGAACGCATCGCTATTTCTTCCGCGTTTATGCGCTCGACAGCGAGCTGCCATTGAAAGCCGGCGCGACGAAGGCAGACCTGATGAAGGCGATGGAAGGACACGTCTTGCTCCAGGGCCAATTGATGGGAATATCGACGGTGAGGTTCAGCGGCGGTCGATCTAAAGGCAAACACTGGCTTCGGTTTCATTCAGCGAAGCCAGATACACTCTCGGAGCGCGTATCAATTGAAGCCGGTGATAGTTGATTTCGGCAGCTAGTCCCGAAGGTTCGCTTTGAGCTTCTTGTAGATTCTTACTACAGAGATAAGTTCTTCCAGGATCCACTTAGCAGCTTTAACTAGATATTCGAGGACTACCGTCCCAGAAAGGATGTAAGCCTCGATTTCGAATCCGGACATAACGCCTTCCTCCAATCTCAAGCGTAGTTCAAACTGCCGACTAGAAGAGCACAGGGATCACTGAAAACAAGTCCTGATAAGTTTCAATAATTAGGAGAGGGTAGTTTGAAAGCGAGCGGACAGGCGTGAGGCGATCCGTTGAGGACTACAATTCCAGTGCTATTGCGCGGATCTCATTCATCTTTACACGATATTCCTTCATGTGGGCAAAAAGCGTAGAACGACTCATATCCATCTCCACCGCAAGCTGGAAGGCCTTTGGATGGTCGCCTTCTCGTTTGTAGAACTCTCGATAGGCTGCGGGCGCGCGCTTACGAAATTCGCTCTCTAAATAGAAACGAGTGCCTTTCTTTCGACCAAGTTTCTTCGCTGCCGCGCGAATGAGGTCAAGCCCCTTATAGGCTCTTTCCCTGTCTTTCGCGGTGTGTCTGTGTTCCAGTCCGTGAATAGAAACACGCCGCACACCGTAAGGGTGGGCCCGCATCTCCGAATACAAAGGTGAGTCCCTATAGCACGCTCTGATTCTGCAAAGCTTTATGATCAAATCGGGATCAGCGTGGTCCGGGATGCACGTAAACGGGAAAAGCCGTGAGCACTTAACCCATAGGCGGCCGTTATCTTCACCGGCCAAGCCAAGGGCTTTATAGACGTCAAGGCCTTCGTCCGGAATTACGCAGTCAGAGGTGCGGCCTAACTCGATGCCTAAAAGCTCAAGCGCGTAACCGTCCCACTCGTTCCCAACCACGAACCCGGCGTCCTCCTTGAAAGTGTGCCACTTAACGTCTGACGAATAACCCAACTCCGCCTTTAGTGCATCCCTGTCGCTCTGCTCAAACCGCTTCAAAATCGTGTGAGGCTCACTCTTCAAACAATCAGGACAAGGGTTGGTAAGACTCTTGCGGTCAAGCCGGCCCTCGCATTGTTCGCAAACTGTCTCCGTGGGTTCTCTCACTTCCACGCCATAGCGCGAGCACGACCGGTAGAGGCACCGACGCACCCATAAGGACCCGCCACAGAGTTTACAGCCTTTACCCATAGCCCATCCTGGCTTTTTCAAGTCCTGGCCGCAGGGCGGCCAAATGTCTATAGCTCAGCTCGCGGAAGGAGATTCATAGCTCCGGAGGAGCGCAATGTGCCGCTCAGGAAGCCAGGTGTTTCGCTCTCCGGAGCTTCAAAGTTCTTCGGGCGGTTGGTTCTATAAAGATTCGGTCCCTCCGGGACTCAAGACTGGAGGACTGAAAACTAGATCGACTTATTAGTTACGAAAACTTTCGAGACACTACGCTAGTTAATGGTCGCCGTCTTCACACAGGTGATCGCCGGCAGGCCTTCGGTGATCGCCGTCCATGAATCGCCGCTGTTCTTTGACGCGAATAATTTTCCGTTGCGGGTCCCGAAATAAAGACCAGTCGGATTGTTCTCGTCAGCCTTCATGTTATCGCGCAGAATCGTTTCGAACGCATCCTGTTGCGGCAAGCCCTCTGTCAAAGGTTCCCACGATTCGCCGGCATTCCTGGTGCGATAGACACGCAGCTTCGCTTCCGGCGTGCAGCGAAACTCATCCGACTCGATTGGAATGATATAGACGGTGTTTGCGTCGTGCGGATCCATCTCCATGGCAAATCCAAAATCTGACGGCAGGCCTTTGCCAATATCGTTCCAGGAGTCGCCGGCGTCATCGCTGCGATAGACTCCCCAGTGATGCTGCAAAAACATTCGATCCGGATTCGACGCATGGCGCACGACCTTGTGCACGCACTGTCCCCATTCGGGATACTGCTGATCCGGAGGCAGAAACTTCGCGCGAATCCCTTTGTTCCGCGGCTGCCAACTCTTACCGCCGTCGTCCGTGCGATAAACGCCGCCGGTCGAGATGGCGACGAACAGGCGCTGGTCATTCGCTGGATCAGGCAGAATCGTGTGCAGGCAAAGGCCGCCGCCGCCCGGTTGCCACTGCGTGCGGTGTGGATGATCGAACAATCCTCGCTCGATCGACCAGGTTTCTCCGGCGTCAGTTGATTTGAAAATCGCGGCCGGCTCGACGCCGCAATAGAGCGTGTCGGGCTCGCTGGGATGACCCGCGGCGATTTGCCATATCTGTTTGAGTGAAACCTCGCTGCCTTCGGGAAACTTGATGTTGTACCTCTCGGGATTGCTCCAGCTCTTGCCGAAGTCATCCGAGGAACTAAGAAACGATCCCCAGAACGAGCTGTTGACCGCAGCCCACAAACGACTACGCCCATTGCGCCCGTCATAAGCCATCGAATAGACGCTGCGTCCGGGGAAGTACGGCCCGGCCTCTTCCCATTTTTCTCGCTGGGCATCAGAGCGAAACATGAAGGCGCCTTTCATCGTGCCTACGAGCACGAGATTGTCACCTGAGTTGACTGTAACTTGATTTGGTTCTGGCATGAGTGATCTCCACTGGATCGATTAGAGTTAACAGATTGAAATCGAAACGGAATTGGATTATACAGCGAGGTTCATGGTGCACAAATGCTGGATGAAGCCGTAAACCAATGACTGCAACAAACTACTTTTCACCCGAGCTATTCAAATTTCTCGGCGAACTGAAACGTCACAACAACCGCGAATGGTTTCAGGCGAACAAGTGGCGCTACGAACAGTTTGAGCGCGATCCTTTCCTGCGATTCATTGAAGATTTTCGTCCGCGACTGCACTCGATCAGTCCGAACTTTATCGCCGATCCCAAACCATCGGGCGGATCGCTCTTGCGAATCTATCGCGACATGCGCTTTCGCAAGGGACAGGCGCCCTATCAGATCATGGCCGCGGCGCGCTTTCCCCATCGAGCCTGGAAAGAGGTTCGCGCTCCCGGCCTCTATCTGCATTTGGAGCCGCAGCGAAGTTTTCTGGGTGCGGGCCTTTGGCACCCCGATCCAGACACGCGGGCGTTAGTCAGCAAGGCGATCGTGCGCGACCCGAAGAAATGGAAGCGTGTGACCAGCGGCCGGGCCTTCAAAGAGCTGTGCGAGCTCTCGGGCGGTTCGATGAAGCGCATGCCGCCCGGATACGATCCTGATCATCCGTTGGCGGCCGACCTGATGCGAAAAGACTTTATGACCGTGACTTATTTTACCGAGCAGCAAGTTTGCGCTCCGGACTTTCTCAATCGGGTTGTAAAAGTAATTCGTGCTGCCGGCCCCTTCCTCGAATTTCTGACGCGCGCAATCGGCCTGCCGTGGGGCGCGGATGAGAAAGCCAAAGCGCGCGAGGTCTTGAAAGTTGATGCCGCCAGGGTCACGTAAAGAGTATGAACACCAATTCGCCGCGCTCACGGTTCGGTGCGACAGACACACTAGTGGTCGTCGTTATTGTCCTTAGGACGATGCCGCTCAGCTTTCCGTCTGTCTTTGCGGTCCTCTTTTTCCCAGCGTAAACCAAATTCGCTGACCTTGCGCGCGACCGGTTCCTTGTCAGCCGAGGCCGGTTCGACTGTGGCCGGCGGAACGCTCAGTGCTCGCTTCGAGTTCCGGATAAGTTGGATAAATACGCCTTTAAAGTGGGAGACTTTACGGTTATACTGCGCCGTGCTAAGGATCTACTCTTTATCCTCGTCGCACGAGGGCAAGAGACTCAGAATAAGGAGGCGTCCACCCTCCCCTTGATTGAGACTTGGGAAGCCCAACGGCTAGAACGTATAATCCTCTTCGGACGGACGAAACCGCTGCTGATCGAGTGCTGGCGGTCGCCCGACCCCTCAGTTTTTGAAGAAGATGAAGAGCTAATAGAAGGAACTGACAGCGCTTTGTGCGTCGTTAAGGGTTTCAATCTTCCAGAAGTGAATAGTTTTGGCCTTTTCTGTGAGGTTTTTGGAAATCTTCTAGCGCGTCAACTTGGCCTTGATACGCCTGCTCCTTGCCTGGTTCACTTAAGCGAACCATTCGTTAACGCTGTCAATCCAATTCTCGGGCGAAACGGTTTGAATTTGAGACCTGGTATTGCCTCTGGCTGCGAGTACTTTAGTGGCGGCTATTCGAATGTTGTTCCACCAGAACTATCGTTTCGAGAACTCGAACAAGCAACAAGTATTTATGCATTTGACTTGCTTGTTCAAAATCCAGACCGTCTTCCTCAGCGACCGAACTGCGCGGTTCGTTCGGGTGACTTTAAGGTCTACGATTTTGAAACAGCGTTTAGCTTTGCGTTGCTAATTGGCGACGTGAGTAAGCCGTGGGAGGTATCGAGGCATGGTATCGGAGCGAAGCATCTATTTCATTCAGCATTGCAACGGAACAAGGATGAGTTGAACTGGAAACCATTTATTGAAGCTCTCAAGAGGATTGACGAAGACACGATTGACGGAATGATGGAAGGTTTGCCCCAAGACTGGCTCGATCACGCGCCCAAGGTGCGGGCTCATTTGTTAGACGTGGTAAAGAATGCGCGCCGATTTGAGTTTGAGTTGCAGAGGAGTCTGTCATGAACACTGTACCCTACACATATTGCGTGGTGAGATACCGTCACGATCCGGCAACTGGCGAGATGCTCAATATTGGGGTGATCTTATCTTCACCGACTGCAGATTATCTGGAAGCGCGCTTGGACCATCACTACGAGCGCTTGTCCGAAGCGTTTTGCAGCTTTGACGGGGAACACTACCGACGAACACTGCGCCAGTTTCTGGCTGTGTTGGACGTCTTGCGAGAACGCCTTCGTGCTAAGAATTTATTTGATGCGTGGGACGTTCCGAGCAACGTAAAATCGGTCGCAGAATACGTTTGGCCCGACATCGATCTAAGTTTCCAAATTAGCGAGGCTATGGCGGGGATCACAGATGACCCACGTGAGACGCTGGAGCTTCTTTTTCATCGCATGGTTACCTCTCAATATTCGCGACCGAGGCTTGAAAGGCGAACGGATGATGAGGTGTGGACTGTATACCAAGAACCGCTTGCGCGTAGGAAGGTGGTTCGTAAGCTTCGACACACGGTTTTGACCACGCCCGAAGTCGAACTCAAGTTCGATTACGCATTCCAGAATGAGAAATGGCATGTGTTGCAACCAATGTCCATGGACTACGTCAAGAAGGAAAACATCCAGAACAAAGCTACGAAGTGGCTAGGTAACGCGGTCGCGTTACAAGGGAACGAGGAAATTAAGAAACTATATATTCTCTTAGGACCTCCTGCGCTTGAGAGTTACAAGCCAGCTTATGTTAAAGCCAAAAACCTCTTGAACAAGATTCCTATTGATCATGAATTAATCGAAGAAGACGCCGCAGAGGACTTCGCGGCCCACATCGAAGACTTTATGAAAGAGCACAACGTTCAAGAGAATGAATAGCTAGTCAAAGAGCATTCCAACCAACATGAACGCACTGAAGGCGGATTCAATGTTGTATTGAATAACCTTTTGTGACGTAAGCCTTCCGTCCAGTTTCAATGGCTACCTACATCAGACTTTACGCGGACGATCGCGGCGAATCACACTTCGCAGACATCGAGATCGATCTGGAGTTGACTGACTATGCTCCGCCGGCGCCGCCACTGAGTCTGTCTTCATTCACTCCGGCAACTCAGTTCGGTTTCATGAATGCGCTGGCTGGTTGGTCGAGCGACTGGCACCCAACGTCAAAGCGGAACATCTTTTTCGTCTTAACCGGCGAATGGGAAGTTACCGCGAGTGATGGTGAGTCGCGCCGCTTTGCGCCCGGCAGCGTGTTGCTGGTTGAAGACACGACGGGCAAGGGACATTCGTCGCGCGTTGTGGGCGAGACTGATTCACTCGCCGCAATGGTGCAGTTGGATTAGCGGTGTCCAGAGTACCGACTTCAGTCGGGCTTTTCGAGCAAGCAAAAAACAAAGCCCGACTGAAGTCGGTACTCTGAACACCTGTTTGCTGAACACCGTTTAGCTTTGCTCTCCGCCTCGCTTCATGCTAAAAGAGGCACCGCAAACCCATCTGGCTTTATCTGGAGGAAAATTGATGTCGCATCGCACCCTGAAGGCGGGGTTCTGCCGCCGGGCTCTGATTCTGTGTATCGCTCTTTTTGCGGTTGGCCTGCTGTCATTCAAGTTCGCCGGCAAATACATCTTCGTTGCGGCGCAGGCGCAGACTTCGAATGGCGGCACTCGCTTGTTGCGAATGCCGACGGTCAGCGCCACACAGATCGCGTTTGCTTACGCGCAGAATATTTGGGTTGTGCCGCGCGCGGGCGGCATGGCTCGGCGGGTCACCAGTTTTCAGGGACAGACGTCTAATCCTCATTTCTCTCCGGACGGGAAATGGATCGCCTTCAGTGGCGAATACGCCGGCAATCTCGACGTCTATGTAGTCGCGGCCGATGGCGGGGAACCAAAACGTCTGACTTGGCATCCGGGCGCGGACTCAGCTCAGGGCTGGACGCCTGATGGCCGGAGCGTCATGTTCTCAACGTCGCGCGCGACCTGGTCGCCGAGTGGCGCGCCGCGCTTCTGGACCGTGCCCGCTGAAGGTGGCGTGGAAGAACCGCTGCCGCTGCCGCGTGGTTTCCAGGGAAAAATTTCCGCGGATGGATCTCACATCGCTTATCGCATGAACAATTCATGGGATGACGAACGCCGTAACTATCGTGGCGGCCAGAATCGCCCCATCTGGATTGTCGATCTCAAGAGCTACGATCTGGTTTCGCCGCCCTGGACTGATTCGAAGGACATCGATCCGGTCTGGTCGGGCGAGACGGTCTACTTCATTTCGGATCGCGACGGCGTTGAGAATGTCTGGTCCTATGACACGCGCGCAAAGAAGTTGGCGCAGGTCACAAAGTTTACTGACTTTGACGTGAAGACAATGGACTCGGGCGGCGGCGCGGTGGTCTTTGAACAGGCCGGTTACATTCACGAACTGGATCCAAAGAGCGGCAAAGAGCACATCGTCAACATCACCGCCGCGGGAGATTTTCCCTGGATGATGCCGCGCTGGGAAGATGTGACCAGCCGCATGACGAACCTGGGGATCTCGCCCACAGGAAAACGCGTGCTCGTGGAAGCGCGCGGAGAGATCTTTACGATTCCCGCCGAGAAAGGCGACGTGCGCAACCTTACCAACTCGAGCGGTTCAGCCGAGCGTGATCCAGCGTGGTCGCCCGACGGGAAATTCATTTCATACTTCAGCGATCGTTCGGGCGAGTATCGTGTTTACATCGAAGCACAGGACGGCCTGACTCCGCCGCGCGAAATCACACTCGATCATCCGACGCATTACTACACGGCTTCCTGGTCGCCCGATTCGAAAAAACTTCTTTTCAGCGATACCAACCTGCATGTGTGGGTGCTGGATGTCGCAACCGGCAAAGCGAAAGTTGTCGGCAACGATCCCTGGATGGTGCCGCAGCGTACGCTTAATCCCACCTGGAGTCCGGACTCGAAATGGGTGGCCTACTCGAGCCGTCTGCGCTCGATGTATCACGCGGTTTTCGTGAGCAACGCGGAAACCGGCGAGACAAAACAAGTGACTGACGGGCTCGCCGATGCAGTCTGGCCCGTTTGGGACGCGAGCGGGAAGTATCTATGGTTTCTGGCGTCGACCGATTTTGGTTTGCGCTCGCAATGGCTCGACATGACTTCTTACGATCACGACGAAAACTTCGGATTGTATATGGCAGTGCTGAAGAAGAGTGACTCGAGTCCACTGCTGCCCGAGAGCGATGAAGATCGCGGAGTCGGCACCGGGCGTCGCACGATCCCGGGCGCCTGCATCGGCGACACGCCCGGCGGCACAGCGGTAGCACCGGATGCGTCAGCGGGCGACCAACCGCCGCAGGCTCCGCGCGGCCCGCGCCCACCCGTAAGCGTCTCGATCGATTTCGAAGGTTTGCGCCAACGCATCATCTCAGTTCCGGGCGTGCCAGAGCGTCAATATTCAGATCTTCAATCCGGCTCTGACGGCTCCGTGTTCTATCTCGAGGCGCCGGCGCGTGGACAAGGCGGCGGTGGACCTGGAACCGGCCCCGGCAATGAATTGATCCGCTATCGTCTTTGCGATCGGCGGGCGGCAACTTTCGTAAACGGAGTCACTGCTTACGAGGTCAGTGCCGATGGGCGCAAATTGGTTTATCGCTCAAGCGGAGCTGGCGGCGGCGGCGGGCGTGGGCCGGGCGGGGTTGGTGCGCCTCCGACTCCATCGCTTTTGGTGGTGGACGCAGATCGAACACCACCACAGCCGGGCGCGGGCAGGCTTAATGTGAATCTGCGCATGTATCTCGATCCGCGTGAAGAATTCAAACAGATATTCAACGAAGGCTGGCGCAATCAACGTGACTATCTCTATGTGCCGAACATGCACGGTACGGACTGGGCCAGGGACAAAGAAATGTACGGAGCAATGCTGCCGTACGTAATGCATCGCGCGGATCTGAATTACTTGCTGGATATGATGGGAGCTGAGATTGCGATCGGACATTCGTACGTGCGCGGCGGCGACATGCCCGACGTGCCGCAATCGCCGGGAGGACTACTGGGCGCAGACTTCGCGATTGAAAACGGACGCTATCGAGTCACGCGGATTTATGACAACGAAAGTTGGAATCCCGATCTGCGTTCACCGCTTTCGTCGCCGGGCGCGAATGTAAATGTGGGCGAGTACATTCTGGCGATCAATGGCATTGAGTTGAAAGCGCCTGACAATATTTATCGTCTGCTCGACGGCACGGCGAATCGCCAGACTTCGCTGACCGTTAACGACAAGCCGGCCATGGAGGGCGCGCGCCATGTAACCGTGGTCCCGGTTGCGAGTGAACAGGCCCTGCGCACGCGCGCGTGGGTTGAATCAAATCGGCGGCTCGTCGAGAAGCTCTCAGACGGCCAACTCGCCTACGTCTATCTGCCGAACACCGGTCAGCCGGGCTATAGCAGTTTTAATCGCTATTACTTTTCGCAGCAGGACAAGAAGGGCGCGATTATCGACGAGCGCTTCAACGGCGGAGGTTCGGCGGCCGACTATATCATCGACGTGTTGCAGCGTGACTTTGATGGTTACTTCAACAACGTTGCCGGAGATCGCTATCCGTTCACCAGTCCTGCAGCCGGCATTTGGGGTCCGAAGGTCATGATCATTAACGAGATGGCTGGGTCCGGCGGCGATCTCATGCCTTACATGTTTCGGCATCGCAAGATTGGTCTGCTGGTCGGCAAGCGTACCTGGGGCGGTCTGGTTCATACGGCTGATACGCCGCCCTTTATTGATGGCGGATCGATGATCGCGCCGCGCGGTGGGTTCTTCACGCGCGACGGTCGCTGGGCGGTTGAGAACGAAGGTGTCGGGCCCGATGTCGAGGTCGAGAACTGGCCCAAAGACGTCATCGCCGGACATGATCCACAACTCGAACGAGCTGTCTCGGAAGCCATGCGTATGTTGAAGGAACGCCCGGTAGATCGCGCCACCAGGGAACCCGCATCGCCGACTTGGGGCGTTCGACCGAAGCGTTGAGAAAGGGCCTGATAAGACAGAACAATAGTTGACATTCAATGGGATGCGCATACAATGGCGAGCGCCAGCAAGTCCTTGAAAATCTTTGACTACTCTCGAAGGAAGGATTTCCCCCATGACTTACACTTTTCGTAAGAAGTCGCTTTTGTTTCTCCCGGGGCTAGTTTTGGTCTTGTTCGCGACGCAGGGCGTTGCGATCGCTCCGCCACCGCTGCCAAATCCCGTGCTCTACCTAACAGTTGCGGAAGGTTTCCAGCAGGGCGGCAAGTCGTACATCCGCTATAACTACGCCGTGGACAACTTCGCCTCCTATCCGGACTCTCTGTTCGCTGCCGCGCCCGCACTGCCGCCGTGCGGTAAGAATACTAACTCATCTCGTACCTGGGTCGATATCTACGATTCGCGCGGAAAGCGTATCTACGGTTTTTGCGCCTTGGGCAAAGCGAGCGACCTGAACAAGCTTTGGTTTGCGCTGCCAGATGATGTAGTTCCGCCGAGCTATGTCTATATCGAGATGAATGATCGTCAGACGAACACCAAGTACAAATCGAATCTGGCTGATACGACAAATTAGTTCGAAGATGAAAGTCGGCAACGGAAGTGATGAGGTCAGTACCGAGAGCGGAAGCGACCGGGTCTCAACTCTCATCGCAAGCAAGACCAGATCACTACGTACTTAAGAGTGCGCGTGAGAGCCTTGAAACTCTCACGCGCTTTTTGCTTTGACCTCCAGTTGCTCTCCCAACTAGAGCAGTTTGGTCGTCACTGTTTTAGTCAAAGGGTTAATCGTAATCTGCATCACCCTGATTCCTCCCGGTAGACTCAGGCCGGAACTGGTTGAACTACCTGACGAGCCTGAGCCGGACGTGCCGCCAGCACTGCCGCTGCCCGCTGCTCCACCGCCCGATGCGGCTCCAGCCGGGTCTGGGAAGTATCCCTTAACCGTTACTGTGCACGTGAACATCTCCCCGTTGGGATTGTTGAATTGCAGCCGTCGCGACGCAGTGCTTTCACCGGGCGAGAGTTGCTGATCCGCGCCTACCTGTGACGTGTAGTCAAAAGTGGCCGGAGAGCTGACACCGTCACCGCCATTGTCGGCGTTCTTCACGCGGACGCTTCCGGTCACTGAAGTAATCACGAATTTCAATGGCGCAAACACAGACGTGTCGGTCGAGGTGTTCTTCAGTGTCTGGTCGAACTGCCAGACGCCGCCGACGAAGGTCAACGAGCCGTCGACGATCTTGGCCTGGATAAGCGACGTAACGTCCGCCTCCAGGCGTCGATCAACTGTGACAGTCTTCACCGCACTCGTTGGACCGGGCATCAATCCGCCTTCCACTGTATACAGACCGCGCATGCGATATTGGAAAGTGCCATTGCCGCGATTGTTAATGTCATACGCCGTCTGCGTGCCGGGTACGTCCGCCAGTAAAGCCCATGAGGCGCCGTTGTTGTTCGACTCCTCGAGCCGGAGTCTCGCCGGGGCGTTGGTGCCTGTCGGCGCAAACGTCAGTTGATAGTTGCCGTTGATATCGGTCGCCGGATTGCCGGCGAATTCAGTGTTGCCGGCGTTGTTCAGGATGGGTGCGAACATCGCGACGGTTGGAGCGATCGCGCGATATTGGAATGGCATGCGCAGCGTCTGGCCTCCGTCGGTCCGCGCGGCGGTAACATACCACTCAATTTGGGTTGGATTGGCCGGCACTGCTTCGCCGTTCACGGTAATGTTCATGGTAAAGCTGGCGCTGCTATTCCCAGGCACTTCAACCTGCGTGATCGAATTGCCTCCTGCATCCGTGAAGCTCAGGGACACACCCGCCGGAAGACTACGGACCGCGCTTGAGCTGAGTTGATAGACGCCGGCCCCACCACCGTTGGTAACATCTGAAATCGTCACCGTCTGGCTCTTCGTGCCGGCGCCAATCACACCTGCGATGGGCACAGCGCCGAAGCTCCAGCTACCCAGAAAATCCGGATCGCCAGGCGAGCTGCCGCAGAGTGGCGAAGGACTGCCGCCATAGTTCGGACAAAGATTATTCGGCCGCACCGTCGGCGCTGAGCCAGCCTGGGCCAAAGCCCCCACGCCCATCATTGCTTTTGCGTTAGCTGCGGCGTAGACATCCACGAGACCTGCGCCCTGCTGATTAAGAGTCATCGCATCGTCCGCAATGGGCGAGCCGTCCGCGCGCCGCAGGTTGGTTGCGTTATTCATCAGCGCCGCGCGGATCATCGATGGAGTCCAGCTCGGGTTCTTCTGCTTGACCAGTGCGACGACGCCCGCGGTCATCGGCGTGGCCATCGACGTACCCGATGCAGAGATGTAACCCGTGGGATCGAACATCGTGGCGGTGTTGGTTTCGGCGCCGCCTGCGCGCACGGTCGCGGAAAGTATGTTGACTCCGGGGGCTGTCACGTCCGGCTTGACCTGGCCAAAACCGCCGACGGGACCTTTCGAGCTGAAGCCCGCCATGTCCGGGTCGAACATTAGCGCCTTTCTCAGGCTGATCTGATTTATCGACACCGCGCCTACCGCGGTTGAGCCAATAGCCGCATTCAGATACTCGCCATTCGCTTTCGAAATACCGACTACGGGCACTGTCGATTTGCGCACGGTCGCAGCCGTCAGCTCGCCGTCGACGTTGTTGTAAATGACAACGGCAATCGCGCCCTTTGCGACTGCGAAAGCAGCTTTGTTTGAGAAGAGTCCCGTGCCGGCCGACACCGGCGATCCGGCTGGCGTGTTCACTGTGCCCCCTCGCAGTATCAAAGCGATCTTGCCGTTCACTGTATCGGGAACCTGATCCGGCGTTTCGGCAAATCCGCAATAGACGTAGTTGGCCGTAATGTCGTTTGTGATCGCCGCGCCACCGTCCAACGGAAATGCTTTCATCCCTGCACGATTGCCGCCACCGATTTCATCCAGCTTGTTCGGCGCCGAGCCCGGATCGAGGGTCGCGCCGATCGTAAGGACGCGCCGGCCAGAGCCCGGTGACCCGATCGTTGCTTCTCCAGTCGGGTTTGTCGGGGTTGGCGCGCCGCTGTTACCAGCCGCCGCGACGACCGTAGTCCCGGCCAGGGTGGCGTTGTCGCAGGCAACAGAGGTCGGATAGTTCGGATCGTTGGTCGTGTTTCCCAAACTCAAATTGATCACCTGGGCCACCGGCTTCGGATAACCTGCGATCGTAAATGGCTGCACCGCGTCCTCAATCGCCATGATGATCGAAGAAGAAACGCCCGCGCCGACGGTGGACAGAACTTTGTAGCCCATCAGCTTTGCCTGGGGAGCAACGCCGTGAATCGCGACGTCGTCGGCAGTCAACGGCAGTCCGTCCGGCCCCGGCGCCATCGCCAGATAGCCGGCGGCAATACCGGAAACGTGTGTGCCGTGACCGAAGTCATCCTGCACCGCGCCCGCAGTCAGGTTTAGATAATAAGGAACCTTGGGATTCGAATTGACGGCCGCGACAGATGGTCCCACGCCAAAACGCGGAGGCGTCGGATCGCCGCCGAACATCGGATGTGTCCAATCGATCCCGGTGTCGATGATGGCGATATAGATTCCCTCGCCATGCACACCGCCCGTGTTGAGTGAATCACCCATTCTCACTTGCGGTGGATTGCCGTAGAGCGAAGGAGCGCGAACATACTTCACGGCGTTGTCCAATTGCATCGAAATCTGCTCGTCTTTGTGTACGGACTTCACCAGACTCATACCTTCGATTGTCGGAATAGCCGAGTCGGGAACCGCCAGCGTCAAACCATTGAAGACGTAGTTGTAGCGAAACTGGATATTGGTGACTTCGCCGTTCGGTCCGTTTGGCGCGCCAACGCTCATCATGTTGAACTGCACACCGGCCGCGCTGAGCTGATCAAGAAATTGATTCTGCTCGGCAATAAGTTGTTGACGGTAAGTGAGCGCGTCGAAGTTCTTGCCGCGCGCCTCAGCCAAAGCCTTAGCGACTACCACCGGGTTCGATCTTAATTCAACGATTACCGGTTGCGGCGCGGCAATGGTGCGGTCAACAAAGCTGCTGACCGCAAGCGCTGCTGCGATGAGCAGCGCAGCGGCGACACTCAACAGGGAAGTTTTCACCAAACGGTTTCTTGACATGGGCTTTGAGCTCCTCTCAAAATTGCTATCCAGGATTTTTTGCGTTTTGAATTCACGCCTTTCTCGATGTTCGTATTATGCGAATCAGGGTTGAGAGAAACTTGAGACCGGCACGTGTCTGGAAAATGCGCGATTTCCTGAGAAATTTGGCGATTTCCAGGGCCTTGAGGAAAACTTGAGAACGGATCAAAGACCTGGTTGGGCGCAAGACTCGAGCGGGCGTATGACCGTTTGAAGGTCGATTCGTTCGGAGTTCCGCCCTTAAGAGGCTGACTAACTTTGGAGGCCGTTCCGCCAGAAGGAGCGACTCCGAACGAGCCCGAGCAGGCGCGAAAAAGCGCGTGCGAGCTTTCACTCTCACGCGCTTCTTTTCGGCGCAGACGCCATTTAACCAATCAGTAACTACGGCCAAATCGCGTTGAGCAGCGCAGCCAGCCGGTATCCGCCCCAGGCCACTCTCTGTCTTACGACCTTGATGCTTTTCTTCTTGTACGCTGCGGTTGGCTTCGAGCCGTTGGCGATGCCCTTGTAAGTAACATCCTTCGCCAGGGTCGTGCTCTCGTCCGCCCAGGCACTAAAGTTAAAGGGGTCGTTCAATTTCAACGCCGGGTTAGTAGCAGGATTACCAGCCATTGCCAGTGCAGCAGCCGGACCGATCTCGCTCAAAGGCGGCGGCGCGAAATTGGCGCCGGTTTTGGGAAAGGTATCAATGCCGCCATCCCAATAACTGTGGAGGTTGGTCTTCTTCGACTTGCCGTTCGACCCGAGAATCATGATCGAAACCAGATTACCGCCGTGATCTCCATCGGGATGAGCACTATCAACTCGCGTGGCGCAGTGTAGTGGCTGATGAATGTCGCCGACGAAGTGGATGATGAAGCGCAATGCTTGCGCTTGCGCGTTCTTGTCGGTACTGGTCTTAAGTATGTTTACGTTTTCCTCCAGCGCCGTGACAATGTTAGGCGTGGGCACGGCGGGTAAGGCCGTTCCGTCGGTGGAAAACGGAGTGTCGATAAAGTGGAGCGGTTTGAATGAATCAAACGCAGAGAACGGTCTGAGGTCGTCAGCCCAGTGCGCTGCGCTAACAAAGTCCTTGCTTTTCGATGAGACCGCGGCCGGATCGATCGGGATTGCCAGCAGCATTTTGGCCTGCGCCCGGGCCCTCGGATTGAGCCGTCCGAAAGCGATCTGGGCGACCATCATGTGACCGCCCGCTCCCCAACCCATCGAGAGTGTTGGGGTACAGAGTATGAGACAGATGAGGGCAAAGGCGATTCTGGTCTTGAACGCCCTGCGCCTGCTTTCGTTCTTCATGAGATTCTCCTTCTATGACCCAGCCTGCACAAACGTGCCAGGTGGCTTCGTATCAGTCAGGACTACTGTGAACGGTAAATGGACCGGGTCGCGAAAACAAACCCGATTCAAGAGCTCGCTAGGTATATCACAAATGTTGGTATGGAAAAATGCTAAACACACTAACTGCGGCTACGGCAATGGCTAGTTGGTCGCCAAGGCCATTGAAGTGTGCTCCTCAGGCGGAAACCAGGATGATCGGTAGGTTCATACTTTTCGCATAGAAAAAGGCGCGGTCTGGAGAAGCACCGCGCCGTCCACATTACGAAACATGCTTCCCTAGGGCTCAGTTGCCATTGGAATTTCCCGTCTTCTTGTTAGGCATCGGACAAGAGCCACCTTTGCAGCAACACTCGGCGCCGTTACCAACCTTGCAACAGGCGTGAGCGTTCTTGCCTTTCTTTTTCTTCTTGCAGCAGGACATGTCGCCGGCTTTGCAACAGTCCTTCATGTCGCAACACGCTTCGGAACTTTGGTTGCTATTTTGCGGCGTAAAGCCCATGGCGGCTGCGGACACAGCCAGCGTCGCTCCCATTGCGAGCGTGATCACGAGTGCTTGAATCTTTTTCATTTTGAGTTCTCCTAATCGAATGAATTGCCGTGCGCAATTCCCAGAAATCGCCAAGTGACAGCGAACGCACTGTCACGTTAAGCAGGCGCACTTCTAGATCAGAAAAACACAACCGCGAAGGTAGGTTTGGTTTTGATTAAGTAACCGCAACGGAATAGCGAGAGGCGGCGGATCCGAATTACTAACTGCGGGAGTTCCGTCCACGTCCTGGAACATAGAAGCGTTTTCGTTAACTATGCGTTGAGGGCCGCTGACGACGAATGTGCCGCTGGTCAGCGGGCAACAGTTCATCGCGTTTGACGAATTCGGCACGTCGGCCCGTTCCGCGAGTTTCGCGAAAGAGTCAGAAGCTGGGTCGTGATTTGTCGATGCAGCGGCGCGATGTTCTGTCGCATGACGAGCCTTGCAGCAATGGTGCGATGCCATCGATGCGGACGACTCGCCCGAACCCGCCTGGCTGGCGCCGGTGTTTGCCGCGACGGTATCGCTCATGGCGCGTGCGTGCGCGTAACTCACCATCATGCACCCGGCGCCCGCGCACCAAAGCGCTAGAGCAACAGCCAGGGCTGATCTGAGTTTCGAAATGTTCTCGTTGGCGAGCTTCACTGTCCGCATTCTATGACGACAAATCCGAGTTGTCGAGACTTATTGAGTCATATGTGATCCAAATCACTGCGAACTAAGAGCCCAACTTCTTTACGTGCGGCGGTTCGTATTGCTCACCATATTCGGGATATTCGATGGTCACGATCTCACCGGGCCGAGTGTTTTGAGTCAGCAAATTTAATGCGTCAAGCAAAACTTTCTTTTGTAGCTCACGCACGTTCGGCCGGCCGAGGCTGTTTCCAATCCTGAATCCTTTGGGATAGAGCGCGCGCGGTGGGCGCATCTGGGCCGATACTTCCGGACTGACAGTTATCAAAACTGTCGGGACGCCTTTCATTTCGATTTCACGCTGGACCGCAACGACCGTGCGGTGACAAACGTTCGGTCAACCACCGGTGAGAATGACTGCGTCGGCACGCGAACCCCGGTCGATGACGTTGGCGATCTCTGGCGCGGTGCCTTCGTACATCGCTTTCAACTGCATCGTATAACCCATATAGCCGATGTGCTTTTTCGCGATGCCGCCGATGGCGCCTGCGGCTTCCAGATCGCGGAGCACGTCGATGGGAAACACGACGTTGATGTCCTGATCAGCGTCAGCATGATCATAGTGATGATGCGTGACCATCAGTTGTGAGGAATCAACATCAGGTGGAATTTCGCGATAACCCAAGTCCCCGAGTTCGTCGGCAATATTGAAGGGCTCCTGATCTTTCAGGTGAACACCGCCTGCTGTTACGATCGCAATCGTGCTCTTCGACAATTCGCGATCGAAGGGAGTGAAGGGGACGCATTTACGTGAGATGGACATGAAAGACCTCGGGGATGTGAAAGGCAGGGATCAGAGGTCCAAGCCGTCCTCCGATCCCCGGCCTCAGCCTTATAGCTTCCTTAACACTTCAAAAAGATCCTCGTTGTCCGGTTGATCCGAAATGGCGTGGATGTCTTTGTAGGCGAGCTTGCCTTCCTTGTCCACGATGAAGAGAGCACGTTCGGAAATGCCGTCCGCCTCGCGGTACGCACCGTATGCTCTGGCTACTTCGCCTTTGGGATGGAAGTCGCTGAGAAGATCGTAGGAAAGTCCGCCGAGGCTCCTGGCCCACGCGGCGTTGCACGGCACGCTGTCAACTGAAATGCCCAGCACCTGAGCATCATAGCCCTTGAAGCGTTCGAGGTCGGCCTCGTACGCGGGCATCTGCGCCGTTCAGACCGGCGTCCAGGCCAGCGGGTAAAAAGCGATCACTACATTGTTCTGGCCGCGGAAATCTGAAAGCTTCACTTTCTTGTCTTTCTCCAGATTACTCTTCAACTCGAAATCCGGAGCCATTTCACCAATTTCAGGCATCGATCCACCTCCTTTAAGGAAGATTGTTACAGAACTCTCATGTTCAGATTTACGATTCAAGACTAACTCGTTTCGCAGGGTCATTCAAGGACATCTCCAGGGAGTGGGGTTTTGGTCAGAACCACCTGCGGCAGCGGGTGGTTGAACTTGAATGCTAATTATTGACCGAGATCAACCGCGCGCTACCGCAGGCGGTTCTGACAAGAACCCGACTAAAGTCGGTACTCTGAGCTTTTGAGTTTCCCGGCGCCGCTTGACTGCTGGCTTAGAATTATTATAATTCTAAGTAGTCATGGTTAGACGCAAGAAATCATCGGTGCAAGATAGTTTTAGCAAACCGGTCCTGACGCGCCAGCGAAAGGTCGTGCTCGATGTAGTCCAGTCCGGCGATACGCATCCGACTGCGGCTGAAGTGTTTGAGGCAGCTCGCAAATTAATGCCAACGATTAGCTTTGCCACTGTCTATAACTCTCTGCGTTACCTGAAACAAGCAGGTCTAGTGCGGGAAGTTGCTTTTGGCAACGGAGCCAGCCGCTATGATCGCGAAACCGGCCGTCACGATCATGCGATCTGCTCAGCGTGCGGCACGCTGGTCGATTTTAATTTGCCGGGCACCGTCGATTTGATTCGCTCGGCGGCGCGAGCCTCGCGGTTTAAAGCAGAGTCGGTGCATCTGACTTTGGTAGGTCTTTGCCCCGGCTGTCGAGAATCGAAATGAGTTTGTCTTTAATTCTGAATGCCGCGAATTGCGGCGAGTAGTTAGCTTTTGAGGAGGATAAATGTCAGCAGCAGCAATAGCAACAGCATACGAAAGTGCTCAAGTGGGCAAACCAGCGCCCGATTTTGAGATTCCATCTACAAAAAACATTGAAAAGTTGAACGAGCCGGTCAGGCTCTCAGACTATAAAGGCAAGTGGGTAGTCGTGCTTTTCTATCCGCTGGACTTTACCTTTGTTTGTCCGACTGAACTAACCACGTTCAGCGATCGCTACGCGGATTTCGAAGGCATAGGCGCCGAAATAATTGGCGTCTCGACCGACTCGGCGTTTTCGCATCGCGCGTGGTTGCAGACCCCGCGGGACAAGGGCGGCGTCGAGGGTTTGAAGTTCCCGCTCGGCGCGGACATTACGAAAAAGATGTCGCGCGACTATGGCGTGCTCATCGAAGACCGTGGCATTGCGCTGCGCGGTTTGTTCGTGATCGATCCGGAAGGGACGCTGCGTTACAAGGTCGTCCACGATCTGAATATTGGACGTTCGGCTGAAGAAACCCTGCGTGTGATTCAGGCTTTGCAGACCGGTGGTTTGTGCCAGGCGGAATGGCGGCCGGGTCAGGAAACGATCAAGAACTAAAGCACAAACTCTGTGCATCTTCTGTGGCCCTCCGTGCCTCTGTGGTGAAGTAACGATTGTTTACCAAAGAGACACAGAGGTTCACGGAGCTTAACAGAGAAATCACCCTGGAGACGTAATTATGCCAATGAGAATTGGAACCCCCATGCCGTCACTCGACGGCGCCACTGAGTGGATCAACGGATCGGCTGAAGAGTCCTTGAGAGAAGCAGAAGGCCACCCGGTACTGGTTCATTTTTGGTCTCTGAGTTGTGGGATGTGCAAAGAGAACCTGCCACGCGTGGCCGAGTGGCGAGCGAAATATCGCGACGCGGGGTTAAGATTGATCGCGATCCACATGCCGCGTTATCCGGACGATACCGACGTCAATGCAGTGCGTGAAGCCTCTACTCAATACGACATCATCGACGCGAGCGCCATCGACAACGAACACAAACTGCGCGACGCTTTCCAGAACGAAAAGGGATACGTACCTGCCTATTATTTGTTCGACGAACAGCACAAGTTGAAGAGTTTTGCCGCCGGTGAGTATGGCACGAAGGTTATGGAGCCGGCGCTCGATCGGTTGTTGGGAGCGGCAGCCCAGGCCGCCACGACACTAAGCTAGTCTCCTTATCAAGAGTGCAATTGAATCGCTTCGTACGCTAACTCCGTAACCATATTTGCCAGCGGCTCGACTTTGTCTTTGAACCTTCGACGGAATTCAACTTGGTGACTCCTGGCTCCGTTAGGAGCCAGATGTTTATAGATCGAAGACCAGCAAAACGACTCCAGCTCCTTTAGGAGCGAAATGTGTCGCCCCTAGCGGGGCTATTGTTTGGAGGGTTGGTCCGTGTTCTATAAAGATTTCGTCCCTACGGGACTCTGGCAGCTATCGCTTAGTATTCGGCATCGTCCGGGTTGTTCCAAACGGCTGCAAACGTCGGCTCAGAGAGTCTTGAAGCGGCCTTTACTAAAAGTTGATCGTCGCGATGCGCAAGGCAGTTGACGAAGTCCACGACCTCCGCGATCTGATCCGGTGGAAGGGCTTTTATCTTTTCGATCAACTCTTTGTCTTGCATGGTTTCGATCCAGTATAAGCCCGGGCGCTCTCGAAAACGAGCCCTCCCTTACGGTCGGGCTACTGCACCGCTGAGCCCCGCGTTGCCCAATCTGAAACCTCACAGCCGGCAAATCAGCAGTTCCCGCTCATAGATCATCTCCGGCGGCAGGCGATCGTGCAGATCCAAAAACAGCTCTTCATGTCCCAGCACTTCATCGCGCCAGGCCGCGCGGTCGAAGGCCTGCAATTGCTCAAACTTCTCTTTAGGAAAATCGAGACCCTTCCAGTTGATGTCTTCATAGTGCGGCACCCAGCCGATCGGGGTTTCCTTCGCCAGCGCGCGGCCATGGGCGCGGTCGACTACCCATTTCAACACGCGCATGTTTTCGCTGAACCCGGGCCACAAAAAGTTTCCTTCGGCGTCCTTACGGAACCAGTTGACGTGAAAGATGCGTGGCGTTTCAGTCAGTGAGCGTTGCATGCGGATCCAGTGCCGGAAGTAATCGCCCATGTGATAACCGCAGAACGGCAGCATCGCCATTGGATCGCGGCGCACTTTGCCGATCGTGCCCGCGGCCGCGGCCGTCATCTCTGAACCCATCGTCGCGCCGATATAGACACCGGAGCTCCAGTTGAATGACTGGTACACCAGAGGCATCGTCGTTGCGCGCCGTCCGCCAAAAATGATCGCGCTGATCGGAACGCCGTTTGGATTTTCCCAATCGGGATCGATTGTCGGACACTGAGACGCGGGCGCCGTAAAGCGAGCGTTAGGATGAGCGGCTTTCGCGCCGGTTTGTTCGGCGATTTCCGGCGTCCACTTGTTGCCTTGCCAATCGAGACATTCGGCGGGCGGTTCGTCGGTCATGCCTTCCCACCAGACGCCGCCTTCGGGCGTTAGGGCCACGTTCGTGAAGATCGAATTCGTCGAGAGGGTGATCATCGCGTTGGGATTCGTCTTTGCCGAAGTCCCTGGCGCGACACCAAAGAAGCCGGCCTCGGGATTGATAGCATGCAAGCGCCCCTGAGCGTCCGGCTTGATCCAGGCGATGTCATCGCCGACAGTCCAAACTTTCCAGCCTTCGAACCCGGGCGGCGGGATCAGCATGGCGAAATTCGTTTTGCCGCAGGCGCTGGGAAACGCGGCCGTGACGTACGTTTTTTCACCCTGTGGATTTTCGACGCCGACGATCAGCATGTGCTCGGCCATCCAGCCTTCGTCACGCGCAATGTTGGAGGCGATGCGCAGCGCAAAACATTTCTTGCCCAACAAGGCGTTGCCGCCATAGCCCGAACCGTAAGACCAAATCTCGCGCGTCTCGGGAAAGTGCACGATGTACTTCTCTTTGTTGCATGGCCAGGGCACATCCTTCTGTCCGTGATCGAGAGGCGCGCCAACCGAATGCATGCACGGCACCACGCGTTTGTAGTCCTTATCAATTTCTGCATAAACCGGCAGGCCGATGCGGGCCATGATGCGCATGTTGACGACGACGTATGGCGAGTCGGTGAGCTGAACTCCGATCTGCGACATCGGCGAGCCAATCGGTCCCATGCTGAAAGGCAGCACATACATTGTGCGACCGCGCATTGAGCCGTCGAAAAGCTCTTTCAATCTCCGGCGCATCTGATACGGCTCTTCCCAGTTGTTGGTGGGGCCGGCAGCGTCTTTTGAGAGCGAGCAGATGAAGGTGCGATCTTCGACTCGGGCCACGTCGCTCGCATCCGAACGGGCGTAGTAACAACCCGGCCAGAGTTCTTCGTTGAGTTTGGTGAAGGTACCGCTCGCCACCATCTCGGCTTTGAGGGTTTCGTCCTCTTCCTGCGAGCCGTCAACCCAGTGAATAGCGTCGGGCTTGGTTAGCAGGGCCATCTTCTCGACCCAATTGAGCAGGTGAGTGTTGGTGCTTAGTGGCACGGATACGTCTCGTCCAGTCGTTTGCTGCGTAAGAGTAGAACTCATGTCTCTCCAATCGGTGGATGATAAGTCTGACTTTAATTACGGCGGTGATTGAATCTAATTCTTACATCAGACCGTGCCGGAATCAAGTGGCTGAATCGTTGGTAGTGGGTCAGTTTAAAAAAGCGTAGCGGTACAGAACCGGGAGCGGTAGCGACCGGATGCTATGCTCGATTATGCTTACAAATCAGATTTTCCGAACTGTTTGTCTGAATTCTCTCGTTGACTATAGCATCCGGT
>Ga0070698_100000773_pt1 | contig 34697 bp, 28 predicted proteins | sample KBSK1502metaG_FD_65477 | JGI IMG/M metagenome (GOLD analysis project Ga0070698, IMG submission 65477) | Corn, switchgrass and miscanthus rhizosphere microbial communities from Kellogg Biological Station, Michigan, USA - KBS K1-50-2 metaG | ecosystem: Host-associated > Plants > Roots >... | reverse complement strand
GACGAGCCATACATCGTTGGCCGCGCGCCCCCAGACGTTCAGCACCTGCATCGTGCTCGGCCCGACCTGCGCCCAGTTGACGCCGTCGCCGTGCATCAGCCGCGTCACGCTGTTCAGCGAAATGACCGCGTACAGATCCGTCGCGCTCGAGCTCCAGAACGCGATCACGTGGCCATAGCCGGGCAGTACCGTGCGTGTCCATGACGTGCCATTGAAGTGATCGATCGCTGGATAGTACTTCGTATCGATAACCGTCTCACCGAATCCCCACACGTCGGTCGCCGACGTGCCCCATGCGCCGGTGTACCGCACCTCCGACGTCGGCTGGCTCACGAGCGACGTGCCGTTCCAGTGATAGCGCAGACCGGAGTCGTAGAGCACCCAGACGTCGCTCGCGCTTGCGCCCCAGATCGCTTCCGGATCTGGCGAAACGGGGCGGTACATCTGCCAGCTAGAGCCGTTGTAGTGGCCAACGTAGCCCTGCCGGCCGCCGACCCAGACGTCGGTCGCCGACAGCGCGTGGACGGAGTAGAGCTCGGTGTGAAACACGAACGTGTTTACGAGATCAGGCCACATCAGATCGTGATGCACCCAGCCGTTCGCAGTCTTGGTGTATGCGCCGTAAGCCACGGTCCAAGGCTGTCCGCTCGGCGCAACGGACATCGCCCAGATATAACTCGGCGCATTCGTAACCTGACACCAGCCGTCGGCGCTGCAGACTTCGCCGGGCGGCGCATCGATCGCCTTCGCTGCATCGATCCCCGCGTCGGCGTTCATCGTCATCGCGGCGTCGGGGACCAGCGTGCCGCCGTCATCGCCGCCGCACGCTGCGAGCAAGACCAAAAGACATTTACGCATCGTCCGACAGACGCGCGACGCCCCATGAAGGGCCTTTTTTATTTCAATGTCGCAGCGACCGAGAACACCGGTTCACGTCGTGTCGGGCGAAACCGACCACGATGGTCGGCCGTAGCCGACCACCGAGCGGTCGTCGACGCACGTGCGAGATATCGACGTGGCATACCGGCTGCAGGAACACGGCGGATGCGTCACCTCGCGCTGTTGGCATTGCTCGGGTGCGCGGCCCCTCACGCCGAGACGATCGATGCGTCGCCGACCGATGGCTCGATCGCGCCAACGTGCGAAGACGCTTGCGATGGCGGCGGCGGTGGCTCGGCGAGTTACTCGACGACCTTTCCCTTGACGGAGAATCCGATCAGCGAGAATGGCGTTTGGATTCGTGGCGCCGCCGAAGGGATCGACTGGACGAATCCGAAGACGACAGCAGGCCACGTCGTTGCGTCCTCCGTACCGACCCCGACTCGCTACAGTGACGACATTGCGATCCTTGATCCAGCGAAGCATCCCTTCAGCGCGGACCAATATGCAGAAGCGACCGTGTATCTAGCCAACGGGTATACGGGCAACGGCGGCGGGCACGAGGTCGAGCTGCTGCTGCGGTTCAGCATCGCGGCGCATGATGCGCATGGCTACGAGGTCATGTGGGGACTTAGCGGTTATCTCGCAATCGTTCACTGGAACGGCGTCGTACAGAGCTACACCCCGATCTACGATCCCGGCACAGGCAGCATTGCGGTGCCGAGCGATGGCGATGTGTTGCGCGCCGAGATCGTCGGCTCGACGATTCGGGTCTATCGCAACGGCTCGCTCATAGCGACGGTGAACGATTCGACGTTCTCGAGCGGTCAACCGGGCATCGGATTCTGGCCCGTCGATGGTGCCATCCCCGACAACTACGGATGGGCGTCGTACACCGCCGGGTCGTTGTAGAGCTAAAGCAACGACGAGCCGAGTACCAGATCGCCGTCGTCGAAGCGCGACGGGCGCAACGCGTGGATATCGAGCGTTGTGGCGCGAGCGGTCGCGAGCTCTGACGCGAGTAGTCCGAGCGCAAGCGCGTGCATCACGCCGTGGCCCGAACAGCCGTTGACGAACAACAGATTCGTACACGCCGGTGCGAAGCCCACGATCGCATGACGATCGGGCGACATCTCGTAGAGGCCGGCCCAGGCAGCGGCGCGATCGAGTCCTACGTTCGCCAGCGCGGGAATGCGCTCGGCGGCGATCGCGGTGATCATGTCGAGCCACGACGGCTCGACGCGATCGCACCACGCATCGTCTGGATCTCCGGGTGTCGGCATCAGGAGCAAAGCGCGATCATCGCGGACGCGAATGTGGAAGCCGTCCGCCAGCCAAATGGTGAGTGGCAGCGTCGGCGGCAGCGCGCGCGTCGGATGCGTGATCGCGACCTGGCGGCGCAACGGCACAACCGGCAGCTCGATGTCTGCGAGCCGCGCGATCGATGCTGCCCATGGCCCTCCAGCATCGACGACGAGCCCGGTCGCAAACGTCGCGTTCGGTGTGACGACCGCTGTGATCCGCGCTCCGTCTCGCTCGAATGCGACCACCGACGTGTTCCACCGCACGTCGGCACCGAGTCGCTGGGCAGCATCGAGGCAGCCGCGCAGAATCTCCATCGGCTTGAGCAGCCCGTCGCTGGGGCACCATGCACCTCCGCGAACGTCGGCGAGCGAGATGTTGGGATTGAGGTTGTGAATGTCGTCGACGGAGACGAGTTGCGCCTCGACGAGGCCTTCCCGGACCTGTACGTCGTTGGCTCGCCGCAGCTCGCCGAGCTCTGCATAGGATCCGGCAAGCCACAGATAGCCGACCGGGACAAAGCCGGGATCGACGCCCGTGTCGTCGCGAAATCGACGGAGCAGATCGCGCGCTACCAATGACAACCGGATGTCGATGGCATCACCGAACTGCGCACGAAAGCCGCCCGTCGCCCGCGCCGTGCTGCCACCGCCAGGCGCTGGCGCTCGATCCAACACAAGCACTCGCAGCCCCGCACGGGCAAAGTGCATCGCACAGCTCGCGCCGATCACGCCCGCTCCCACGATCACCGCGTCATACGTCAGCATCACCGCGCGAAGACCTCGTCGTCGCGCCGGAATGCCTTGACCTCGATCGCATTTTCACTCGGATCGAGAAAGAAGCAAGTGCCCTGTTCGCCGACCTCGCCTGCGTAGCGGATGCGCGGAGACACGATGAACGATATGCCCGCGCTCGCAACGCGCGCCGCGATCTCCTCGTACTCGCTAAACGTGACGATCGCGCCAAAGTGCGGCATCGGCACGACGATGCCATCGACGCGTCCGACGTTTGCGGTTGCCACGGGCGTACCGACGTGACACGACAGCTGATTGCCGAACATGTCGAAATCGATCCAGGTCGATGTGCTGCGTCCTTCGCGGCAGCCAATCACGTCGACGTAGAACCGGCGCGTCGCCTCGAGGTCGCGCACCAGAAACGAATAGTGAAATCGCCGCAGATCCATGGGCGGAACATACATCGCATCGTTCGCGGCAAAGGCCGCCGCGATGCTCAGGCCGCGGCTGCTCGCGTACGGAGCTGACGCAGCGTGAACATGTTGCCTTCGCTATCGAAGGCCTCCGCGACCACACCATGCGATTCCTCGACCGCAGGTGTGAATTCACCGCCGGCACGCGCAACCGCGGCGCACGCCAATGCGACGTCTTCGACGATGAAATGCATGCCGATCGTCGCCGGTTCGTCTTTGCGCAGGACGAGGTTCACGCGAACGCCGGCGATGACGAGCGACGACCACGCCGGGGACGCAAACTCGACACCCGCATTGAAGGCCTTCACGTAGAACCTGGTCGCGCGATGCATGTCACCTACGTAAACGTAGAAGAAAATCTCCTGCACCCTCATCGTGGACCATCCTACGGATCCGGCCTCGCGCGTGCGAGCCGTGGAAAATCGTCGAAATTGGTTGCAGGAACTTTCGCGAAGAAAGTCCGCTCACTGCGCTACGGTTTGATCAGCTCGACGGGGCCACTGCCGTTGGGAATCCACGCGAAGCACCTGATCGATGGCACGTAGAAGAATCGCGTCTGGTGGCGCGCGCCCGCCAACAAATCCGTGACGTACTCGCCCGTGATTCCGCCGCTGATCGGCACGGTTGTATACGTCCACTTGTTGTTCAGTGGATCGCTTGCGGGCGGCGTGAGCTTGTACAGCACCTGCTCCGTGGCCGGAGGCGCAGGCATTGTGTCGTACGAGACCGACGGATGCCCGCGCAGCGTGTAGTACGCGCCATCACCGCCGTCACTCGTCGGATATTTGTGCCAGCGCCCGGTGACGGGCGGCAACGTGCCATCAACGTCCATGAGCTTCGGGCCGGCGGCAATGTTCTCGAGATCGAACGCCCACAGCGTCACGGTGCCACTATGCAACGGTGTCGAGAGCGCGAGTAATAGCCGCCGTTCGACGTCGACCCACATCGACACGTACGCTTCGCCACCCGGTGGATTCGAAAACGTCGGTGAGGTCTTCCACCTTCGATCTGTCAGATCCAGGTACGCGAGATGATCGCCATTGGGCCACTCGCCCGCGACGTAGACCCGGTTGGTGACTGGATCGAGAGTGGCCACCTGCTCGGTGAGCTGACCGGCGCTGAACGCATCGCTCGCGAGGTTGTCGGCCGCGCGAGTCCACTTGCCCGTCGTGAGATCGATCGCGTGCGATTGAAACGTGTCCCACACATTCGCGGTGATTGCCGTGCCGAAGATGCGAATGACCGAGCCATGCTCGCCGGGGCCCGGCTGCGCGATCATCAGCTGATACGGATGCCCCGGCGTCGGCATCTGTGGCGAAGATGTGTTCGCGAGCTCGATATAAGGAAAGCCCGTGGTCTCGCTCGTGATGACCTCCGTCGCTCGATTCTCGTCGAAGCCGTTGCCGTTCGGTAGGTAGCTCCACATGCCGTTCGTGAAGTCGAACACCGCGGCACCGAAGAGCGGTGGCACGTCGTGGCCACCTTGGCCGGCGAACACATACGCACCACCGACCGAATACGCCGGCTGAAACACGCCACCGCCGTAGCTTTGAAACAGCGAGTACTGCCAGCTTCCGTTGTCATGTGCCGTCGGCTTGACGTCGTTCGCCGTGTTGCGACCCGCTGTGGGAATCGGCACGACCTCGCCGGATCTGCACAGCTCGTAGGGTGGTGTGAACGCTGGTGCATCGGGCGCGCTGCTATCGGCTTGCATCGAATCAGGGCTCGTCGCCGGATTCCCGCACGCCGTCACCGCCAGTAGGAACATACCTATCGACCGCATGTGCTTCCTTTCTCAGCGCGGGTAGCGGTTGTAACGGGGTTCGTCCGCAAATCCGGTCTTCCACGTTTCCAGGTTCGTCAGATCGGTCGTCACGCGCGACCACGCCGCATCGACGCCCGGCACGCCGCGTTCCTTCGCAACGGTCAGCGCCGCCCAGAAGTGCGTGTTGTAGCCGACGCCTGCCACCGACGTGATCGACGCACTCGCCGAGGACCACGATCGATAATTCGGATTGGCCGTCGGGTTGCTCTCGATGAACAGCCACGGCCCCGCGCTTGGTGGCGGCGCATCGATGTAGTGCCACGCGAACATCTCACCGTAGGTCGGCAACGCGTCGAACGTGGCCGCACCATAGATGCCTGATCCAAGATCCGACGTCGCGGTCTCGGGCGTAACCATCGCGCGGCCAACGACGGTCAGATAATTCTGCAGTCGCCACTCTCCGCCTGTCGCTTCGTTGACGTAGCGCACGGGCTGAAGCGCTGCCCAATCCGCGAGCACAGTCAATGATGTCGCGTCGTCGCCGTCGAGCAGCTTCGCGCGGTCTGCTGCGTGCAACGACGTGATCAGCCAGTAATGCATCCACAGCGGCTGCTGCATACCTACGTTGCCTTGTTCGAAGTCAGCGCACACGTTGGGGTCCGAGTACCAGACGAAGCCGAGCACGTTGTTGGGGCTCGTTCGGTAGCGATGCAGATGCGCGACGTTTTGCGCGAGGTTTTCGCGCGCGGCGACCTTCCACGCGTTCGGCGTGCCGTCTGCCCACGCATCCGGCGTCACGAAGATCGCGTGCGCGAGCGTGCGCACGCCCCACGCCTTGCCGCGTACCTGTCCCCAGAAGCCGAGAATGCCGTCGGCTTCAAGGTTTGTGATGTTCCAGATCGCCGACTTCTGCGCGAGCTCGATGAACACCGGCGATGGCCGGACGAGAAACGCCATCAAACCGACGGCCGGATGATGTGCAGTCTCCCAGGTCGGCTCGTCGTGTGTGATCGGCCACGTATCATCTTGCGTCGTGTGACCCCGCACCTGCGCGTGTGTCGGTACGAGCCCAGTACCGCTATCGCGAACGTTGATGTTCGTCGAGAGCGCACAGAGCGCGTTCTGGACGACCGCATTCGCGGTGTAGCGACTGCCGGTCTGCAGATACCGCGCTTCCCACTGCGGCAGCGGACCGATGTGCCGCTGATCGCCGGTACCGGCCATGTTCGGCAGGTTGTAGCGACCACCGCACCACGGCGTGTAGTGATCCGCTTCGTACGTCGCTCGATAGTCGCTATTCGCAGCGACGTACATCTGCCAGAACAGCGGATGCGCTTGCATCATCTCGATCGGATGCGTCACCGTCGTCTGCGGATCACCTCCAACCCAGCCGCTCGCGTACCACGCACGAAACGCCTGGTGACCCTCGACGTACGTCACGTAACCGCCGTCGCCGTCGCTGGGGAAATGCTCATCCGGTGCGGGCGTCGACACGTTCGTCGCGATCGGCATGTCGTTGACGCGAATCGTAGCCACGTAGGTCTTCGCTCCGGGCCGCGCGGGCGCCGCTGCCGTCGCATCGATCTTCGCGTTCTCGACGGTGACTTCGACGAACGCACGCTCTGACGACGCGAACGCGTGGATATCGATCACCGCCTCGAGCGTGTCGCTGATCGGCAAGCGATAGCGCGCACAAATCAGCTGTGCGTTTGCCCACCATACGCGCTCGGGATTCGCGAGGTCCGTGAGCGTCGCGCTTCCCGCTGCACCGGCATCGACCGCAACGTTCGTGACGAGCGCCGCGATCCGCGCAGCTGTCAGCGGTGTGCCGCTGCTTGCCACGTGCGCCAGCTTGATCACCGTCGGCGAGCCGGCGGTCAGCGCGAGGGCGCCGGCAAGCACCGCGACCTTCGCCGAGCCATCTTGCCATCGCGAAATTACCGACGACGCCAGGTGCGGATCCGTCGGGCTACCGATTTCCATCCCGCTCGGCACCTGGCCCTCGAGCGGAAATATGGTCCCAAAATATGGCAGCTCTCCGGTTTGGTCGCTGTGAATCGTGACCTCGCCGAAGACAGGTGGATCCGCCGGCGGATCGATCGTGTCGTCGCCGTTGCCCTTGTCGCCACAACTCACAACGACTAGCAACAGCACGACACAAAGGCCCCGAGAGACGATGCGCATGGTGCCGTTGTGCACAGCAATGCACATGCCCGAGCCAACGTACTGAATGAGCAACGATGCGGGACGTCATCATCGGGGGCAATGGACCGCACTGGCGAGTGAAGTCGTCGCCCGATTTGATCAAGGCGCCATCACGATCGTCGCCGACGCGGTTAAAGCGGTCATCGTCGACATCATGCTCAGCATCGATGTTCGTGCTCGTCGATATCAGCCGCCCCAACGAGCAGCTCCAAAACGCGCTTAGCTTATGCTCGCAGGATGGCGAAGAAGGTCGTGTCGATCAGCGCGACAGCGATGGCGATCGCGTCGGTGATGCGTGCGATCCCGAGCCCACGAGATCGATGCGACGACCGTGCAGCGGAGCGCGCCCCGCGATCATGGGTGACGAGCTAGCGATTTACGCGGCGAACATCAACATCCGCTTCCTTTATTTGATTCAGATCCGCAGCGAGCCGTGTCTCGCTTTGGATGCGGTGCAAAGGCCGGTGTGACGCTTTCAGCTGCACATGCAACTGATATGTGATATGCGCAGAACATCGTGCGAACTCCCAGGCGAATGCGAGGCTACGCGGCGCTGACCGCCGCCGCGTTCGTCCTCACGAGCCTGCTTGGCGTTATCCACGAGGCGGCCACGCGCCACGTCGTCTGCGCGGCACACGGCGAGCTGATGCACGCCGATATGCCGACGACGCGGGTCGCGGAGGTCTTGCAGCACGGCAGCGTCGCGCGTGATCTGCCCGCGAGCGAGAGCCACGGCCACGAGCATTGCGCACTCGCTTCGGCGCTGCGGCAGTCACGCATCGCGCCGCGTGCGTCAGTGATCGCTGCGCCCGTCGCGACGACTCATCCGGTGACAACAACGCTCGCGCCCACCGCGCGTGCCGTCCGCATTGCGCTCTATCGCACCGCTCCGAAGACCTCGCCACCCGCGTAGTCGACTCGTCGTCGACAGTCGGCCGCGGCGTTTCGCCGCGCAGGTCTCATCGGAGGAGTGTTCCGTGCGAGCTCGAACCGTCTTGCTGTCCATTGGCATTGCGATGCCAGCGGCAGCGCAACCACCACCACCAACATCAGCACCCGCGCCGGCGGCACGACCTACTTCGCCCGACGAGCGCATGAAGGCGCTCGAGGAAGACGTCGAGGATCTCAAGGACGAGAATAAGGATCTGAAATCCGAGGTGGATGATCTGAAGACCCGCATCGAAGCGAGCAAGCCTCCAATCTCGCTGAGCGCGCTCAACCCGCAGATCACCGCGTTCTTGAACGGCGCGGCACGCTTCGATGATCGCCCCGTGTTCACGCCCGGCGGCATTCGGATCGATAGCCGGCCGTTTCTGCGCACGGCGGAATTCGACTTCCGCGCCGCCGTCGATCCATACGCCGATGCGGTCGCGATCCTCGCGATCGAGGACGAGGCCGGCGAGGGATTCTCGGCTGATCTCGAAGAGGGGTACGTGATCGTCAAACGCCTACCCATCCTCGAGGCGGCGCCGCTCGGGCTCAAGCTAAAGCTCGGTCGCTACCGCGCGCCGATCGGAAATACGAACCGATTGCACATGCACGACATGCCGTGGACGACGCGGCCGCTGGCGATCGCGCGCCTGCTCGGCACCGAGAACGGCGAGTTTTTCGAGTCGGGCTACAACCCCGTCGGCGTCGACGCCGAGGTAATCCTGCCGACGCTTGTCGAAGGCATCGTCCAGGAGCTCAACCTCGATGTCGTCGACGGCGGCAACATCGCGATCTCCGACGGCGCACACAACCACCCCGGTTACCTCGGCCACTACAACTTGTTTTTTACGATCCACGACACCCACGACATCAACCTCGGGGCGTCGGGCTACTACGAGGCGGGTCCGCACCGCGCGGGGCTTCTCGCGGCCGACGTGCTGTACAAGTGGAAGCCGCTCGCGGCGGGCGAATTCCACAGCTTCGTGATGGGCGGCGAGCTGCTGTACGCGGATCGCCGATTCACCGCCGACACCGACGACGATGGCGTGCCCGACACCGAGCGCCGCACGACGCCACTGGCCTGGTATGCGTTCGCGCAGCTCCAGCTGACATGGCACGTGTACGTCGGCGCCCGGTACGACTACGCGCAGGACATCGTGGACGACACGCTAACGACGCAGGTAGCCGCCGGTTATGTCAGCTACTACACCTCTGAATTTCTGCGCTTCCGGCTCGGTTACGAGCACCGCTGGAGTGAAGTTCCTGCCGAGGACAACGTCAATTCCTTGATCGCGGAGGTCAACGTGGTCTTCGGCTCCCACCCAACCGAACCCTACTGGGTCAATCGCTGATTGGAGTACCTATGCGCACGCTGTTCATTCTGTTCGCTCTAGCTATCACCACCACAACGACGGCTGCTGCGAAGAAGGTATCGGTTGTCACGACGCTGAACGTGCTCGCAAGTCTGACAAAAGAAATCGGCGGCGATCGAGTTGTGGCCGTGGCGCTCGCCAAACCGAACCAGGATCCGCACACGTTGGTTGCAAAGCCGACGTTCAAGGTCGCTGCGAAGAACGCCGACATGTTTGTCGAGGTCGGGTTGGGTCTCGACATCTGGGGCTCCGCGGTCACCGATGCGTCGGGCAACCCGAACATCCAGGCCGGCCAGAAGGGTCGCGTCGTCGCGTCCGAGGGGATCCAGACCAAAGAGCTGCCGTCGACGCTGTCGAAGGCATGGGGAGACATTCATCCAAACGGCAATCCGCACATCTGGCTCGATCCCGTGAATGCGAAGACCATGGCCGCGAACATTGCGGCGGGCCTCACGCGCGTCGACCCCGCGGGCAAAGATGTCTATGCAGCGAACCTCAAGACGTTTCAGTCGAAGATCGACGACGCGCTGTACGGCCACGCGCTCGTCGAAGAATACGGCGCGAGTAAGCTCGAGCGTCTATCGAGGCGCAACGAGCTGATCGACTACCTGAAGTCGAAGGGCACCTATAACAAGCTCGGCGGTTGGCTCAAGCAGGCCGAGTCATTGCGCGGTCACAAGATCATCACGTACCACAAGACGTGGATCTACTTCGCCGATCGGTTCGGTCTCGACATTCGTGGCGAGATCGAGGAGAAGCCGGGGATCCCACCGTCGCAAGACTACCTCGCGTCCTTGATCAAGAAGGTGAAGTCCGAGGGTATCAAGGTGCTGTTCGTCGACACGATCTATCCAAGCAAGGACGGTCAGTTCATCGCCGCCAAGACGGGCGCGAAGATCGTATCGAGCCCGATCGACGTCGGCGGCGTCGCTGGCGCCGATACCTACTTCATGCTCATCGGTACACTGCTCGACCGGATCCTCGTCTGCACGAAGTGAGATGGCCGGCTATTTCACACAGCTGATCGAGATCAACGGCCTGCCGTTACTGGCATGCCTGGTCGTGTCGGGCGTGCTCGTCTACCTCGGGCTGCACGTCGTCGAGCGCAAGGTGATCTTCGTCGACCTCGCGCTCGCGCAGATCGCGGCGCTCGGCGTGATGTGGGCGATCCTGATGGGCTACAACCACGAGGAGGACACGCTCGCCGTCACGTTGTACTCGCTCGCGTTCACGGCGCTCGGCGCGCTCGTCTTCTCGATCACGCGCACGCGCAACGAGCGCGTACCGCATGAGGCGCTGATCGGTATCATCTATGTCGCGGCCAGCGCAGGCGGGCTCGTGCTCGCCGATCGGTTCGCGCTCGGCACCGAGGCGCTCAAGGAGCTCATCGCGGGGCGCGTCGCGCTCGTCACGCCGGCGATCGTCACGAAGCTCGCGATTACCTGTGCGATCGTCGCCGCGATCTTCGCCGTGCTGCACGGCCGCTTCATGCGCATCAGCAAGGATCCGGCAGGGGCCGAGGCCGCGGGCATGTTCATCCGCGGCTGGGACTTCTTGTTCTACATGCTGTTCGGCGTGCTGATCACGCAGTGCGTATCGGTGCTCGGCGTGCTGCCGGTGTTCGCGTATCTCGTGATTCCGGCGGTGGCGGCGGCGTTTTTGTTCGCCACGACCCGCGCGCGCCTGATCTTCGGCTGGGCGTTCGCCGGGGTGATCAGCCTCGTCGGGCTCGAGACGGCACGCACGACACAGCTCGATCCGGGTCCAACGATCGTCTGTTTGTTCGCGTTCGCGCTCGTTCTCATCGGCGTCTGGTTGTTCCTGCGCGGGCGCTCGTACACGCCCAAGATGATCCTGCGCGTCGTCGGGTTTGCCGTCCTGTTCGCAGCATTCCTCGGCGGCACGCTGATGTTCAGGAAGTCGGCGCCCACCGACGAGCTCGCGACAGCTCTGAAGTTCGCACGATCCGGTGACCCGACGCGCGAGCGGCAGGCGATGGAGAGCTTTCGCCACTTGCCCAACGCGCGCGATCAGTGGGTACCGGTCGTCGTGCCGATGCTCGATGAGACCGACCCGGTCGCGCGCGACGCCGCCGTAGCGCTGCTCGGCGAGGTCAAGGCCCGCGAGGCCGTGGCGCCTCTCGCGAAGCGGCTCACGTCCGAGCGCGACGATCACGTGCGCGAAAGTGTGATCCGCGCGCTGCGTGCCATCAATGATCCGGCCGCTGTGAAGGCGCTTGCCGACGCGGTCCCCAAGGAGGAAGAGCCCGACCTTGTCGTCGCGATGGGGCTCGCTGCGTTCGAGCTCGCGGTCGACGGTCAGGACGCCGACTTGCGCCGGATTGCCGATTCGCTCGTGCAGGTCATGATCGACGACGGCGCGCCGCGCGCCGCGCGCCGCGATGCAAGCGAAGTGCTGCGTGCACACGTCGCGTTCGATGCGTCCTGCCACGACGACCCGATGGCCGCGACGTGGTGGCACGAGCACCGCGACGCCCTACGCTGGAACCCCGCGAAGCATGTCTTCGCAATAACGGCGGGCGCCAACTGAAGCAGGTCGCAGCGGGCGGATGCCGCGCGAATGTCAGGCTCGTGTCATAGCGCGAGCACCCGGCGGCTGCGCAGATGCCGCCATGAAACACATACATTCTCGAGTCGTTTTCGGCATCGCATTCATCCTCAGCGGTTGCAGCGTCGATGACGATGATCAGGCTGTCGTCACCACAGTGGAGAGTACGGTCACTACGCCGTATGGCGGCACCGCACGACCGATTCCGGGGACCATTCAAGCCGAGGATTTCGATGACGGAGGCGAGGCCAACGCGTACCACGACACGACACTGGGAAACTCGTTCAACGTCTATCGCGCCACCGACGTCGACGTCGGCACCTGCAGCGCGGCGGGCGTGAGCTGCGGGTATCGCGTCGGCCTGACGTATCCAGGCGAGTGGCTCAAATACACGGTCCATGTCACGGCGGCCGGCGTGTACACGTTCAAGGCACGCGTCGCTTCGACCGCGACCGGCAAGACCCTGCGGCTGTACGTCGACGGCGTCGATGCGACCGGCGCGCTCGCCGTGCCGACCACCGGCAGCTGGACGACGTGGGCCGACATGCAGAAGAGCGGCATTTTGCTCGCCGCCGGCAGTCACGTGCTCACACTCGCGCTCGACACCGGCTATAGCGACATCGATTACCTGACGTTCACGAAGAATACGTCGCCCTACGGCGGTACGGCTGCTGCGATTCCCGGAACGGTGCAAGCGGAGAACTATGACGTCGGAGGTGAGGGCATCGCCTATCACGACACGACTGCCGGGAACATGCTGGCGACGTATCGGACTGACGATGTCGACGTTGGTGCGTGCACGAGTAGTGGCACGAGCTGCGGCACTCGGATCGGTTACACCGACGCCGGCGAATGGCTGCGCTACACCGTCAACGCAACCGCGGGCACGTACACCCTGAAGGTGCGCGTGGCGTCGACGGCGACGGGCAAGACGCTACGTGTTCTCGTCGACGGCAGCGACGTAACGGGCGCGCTCGCGGTCCCGAACACAGGCAGCTGGACCACGTGGGCGGACATCACGAAGAACGGAATCGTGCTGACCGCCGGCAGCCACATTCTCACGCTCGTCCTCGACACAGGCTACAGCGACGTCGATTACGTCTCGTTCGCTGCGGCCACGACCTGCGGCAACGGCAGCGTGGAGTCCGGCGAGCAGTGCGAGAGCGGGACGTGTTGCAATCTGCTGACGTGTCAATGGAAGGCATCCGGCTCGGTCTGCGACGACGGCGATTCGTCGACCTCGAACGACGTCTGCAACGCAAGCGGGACGTGCAGCGGCACGTCGAGCAGTGCGACCGCGGTAACTTGGTACGGCTCGATCCGCATGCGCGCGCTGCAGAACTGGCAGATCGGACGCGGCAAGATCGCGGCGTACCGCTTCAAGGCGGAGCACAGCGGCACGCTCACGTCACTGCGCATCTATCGCGTGATGGCCGCAGCGGACAGCCCGGGCACGGGCAATTACGCAGCCGACTTGACGATGTCTTCGCCGTATTACTCGAAGACCGCCGGCGATTACGGCCGCGCACGCATCGAGATTCGCGCCGACGACGGCTCCTCCAACCACTGGCCCAGCGGCACGCGGCTGGGCACCGCGTACGAAGTCGCGGTCAACGTCGACGCGCTACGCCAGGGCGACGCCGGCTGGCGCATCACGTTGCCAAGCCCGCAGCCGACGCTGACCGCGGGCAAGATCTACCACGTGTACTTCTCGAACCCGCACCCCGACGAGGACAACCATTGGTGGGGGCTCGACGGAATCAGCTCGGTCTCGGTCGATGATCCGGTGAAGGACCTGCAGCCCTCGATCAACTATTACGACATCACCAACACCTTCGCGGTGCTGACATCGACGAAGAGCTCGTCGACGTGGACGTGGAGGAATCTGTCGTATCCGATCCTCGAGGCGTACTACGGGGACGGCTACACGCAGGGGCTCGGGTATATCGAGACCAACTATCAATACAAGATGATCGTCGGTGGCTCGGCCGTCGCCCGCGAAACGTTCACCGTCTCCGGCGGCAACAAGCAGATCAATCGCGCGGAGTTTCGCACCGTCGGCGCGACCGGCAGCGGAAACATGACGATTCGGCTCAAGAAGGCCGGGGTGACGATCGCGACCGCGAGCGTCGCGCTCTCCTCGATCCCGGGTTATGTCTGGAACACGCAGGCGGGCTTTGGCACCAACATCACGCTGCAGAACGGCGCGGCTTATACGCTCGAAGTCTCCGCGCCGAGCGGCTCGACCGTGCGCCTGATGCCGACGCGCAAGGGAGGGCCCTACGGGTACACACCGAAGACATTCTTCCACGACGGTTGGGGCGAATGGTCCACCGACGGTGGCTCGACCTGGAAGAAGCTGCAGACGCTGTCGGAGTCGCTCAGTGGATCCGCCGGCAGTGGTCAGATGGATGTGGAATTCAATCTGCGCTACCAGTGACGATCAGCGCAGCAGGATGGCGACTTTTCGTTCAACTTCGAGCCGACGTGCCCGCTGCTTCACGGTAGTGGCGCGCGGATCGCGCGGCCGGGAAAGCGGCCCGGTACGACCTCGCCGTGGTTGACGACGATCTCGCCCGCGACGATCACGTACGGAATGCCGGCAGGCGGCAGCGTCGGCTCGCGGTAGGTTGCACGATCCACGACCTTCGCCGGGTCGAGCACGACGAGATCGGCATCCATGCCGACCTGCACGCGACCCTTGCGGCGCATCGCCGGCACGCGGCGTTCGAGGCGTTGCGCTGGCATCACTGTCATCTTGCGCAGCGCATCGATCAGCGGCAGCGCCCGCACGTCGCGCACATAGTGACCGAGCACGCGAGCGAATGTGCCGGCGGTGCGCGGATGGCCGACGCCTTTCTTCAGCAGCCCATCGGACGCGATCATCACGAGCGGATCGGCGACTGCACGCTGGACGATGTCCTCGGTGAGCGACGGCGAGTGGAGGACAACGTACCCGTCGGTCTCGCGGTCGCGGTACCGAGCGAACGTGTCTCGGGTCAAGCGAGCACCGGTCGCGGCCCACTCGATGCGTGCAAATTTCTCGTCGGGCCAGCGCTCCCAGTCTGCGAGCATGGGCGAGCGGATCTCGAGCATGCTCGCCGTATACGGGTAGCACTCGGTCGTGATATCGACTCCGCGCAGCCTCGCACCACGCATCATCGCGAGCATGCGCGGAGTGTCCTCGTGGCCCGTGCTCGGCAGGTGCTCGACGTGCACGGCTGCGCCAGTGATCACGCTTGCGGCAATTGCCTCTTCTAGATCGACTAGATAAAACGGCTCGTCGACACCGCGCAGGTGCAAGTACACCACTGCACGGTGGGCCGCGGCGGCCTCGAAGATCTCGAGGACCTCGCGCGGTCGTGCAGCCGGTGTGGCCCCGAGCAGGATGCCGACGGCAGGCGCCCCCACGGCGAGCCCGCGCTCGATGCCGCGCCGGATCTGCGCGAGCTGGGCGTCGGTTGCAGCGCGGTGCGCGGCGTCGCCCGATGGATCGCTCGGACCGGGATCGTGCATCACTGCCATGCGCACGGCGGTATGACCGACGGCGACGCCGTAATGGATGAGAGCTTTGCCCTCGCGCGACGCATACCAACCCGCAACGTCGGCTGTTCCCTCCTCGAGATCCAGCGCGGACGTCGTGCCGTCGCGCACCTCGACCGCGTAGGCGTCGGGATCCTGCGCGCGTTGGTGCAGATCGATGAATCCAGGGGCCACGACGAGCCCGTGCACGTCGATGGTCACGCGCCCGCGCAGTGGGCTCTCGGAGATCGCCGCGATCGTGTGGCCGTTGAGCCCGACATCCCGTACGGCATCGAGCCCGGTCTCGGGGTCGATCACACGACCACGCGCAAGCACGAGGTCGAACGTCGCGGTGGCGGCTGGCGTCGGAGTGTGCGCGCACGCCGCGAGCACCACCGCGAGCGCGAGCCATCTCCCCACACAGAGCGTCATGCCCAAGTGATTGTGCCACGCCTCGTAGCGACAGCAGACAGCGAGGCGAATCCCGCAGCCGCGATGCGCGCGACGATTCATTTTTACTGCTGGAGGCACAGCAGGCGATACGGTCCGGCGCACGGGCCGGAAGCGCCACCCCACAGCTCGGTGGCGATCGAGCTGTATGGAATGCCGAGCACCGCTTGGTTTCCGGCGGCCGACGTGAAATCGCCACACGTCGACTGCTGCGTGCCTGTTGCGAGTGGATCGACCGAGCCGCTCCAGATCGCGAGCGAGTTGCTCGACAGATACGTGCCGTCGGCGGTCTGGTTGACGTACGTCTGCAGGCTCGCGCTGTCAAACAGGCCGGCAGCAGTCGGCGCGAGCAGCGTGCCGTCGACGCGCGCCCATGGCGCGGCCATCGTGAACCGGCTGGCGGCCGTGGCGATCGTTAGCGACACGGCGGCGAGGTAGGTACCCGGCAGCGCGTTTGCGTTCGCGTCATCTTGGCATTGCTGATCGAACGCGCCCGCGACCGCGACGGGCGTAGACAAAAACGCGCGACGCGCGGTGACGCTCGCGTTTGGGATAACCTGTTTCGCGTGCCCGATCTCGAAGCAGTAGAGGCGATCGAGGTCGGCGCAGATTCCGAAGCTCTGCGCGCTGGTGAAGCCCGGCATGTTCACGAACGGCCGGCCGACGATGCAGTTGTCGGAGTTGGTCGCGCTCGTCCAGTCGCGGCAATTGCTTGTCGAGAGCATGCCGGTCGGCCCGGTGCCGGTCCACACCATCATGGTCGGCTGCATCGCGCGTGCGCCGTTCGCGAACCGATCGACGGGATTGAACATCTTGCCCGCGAGCAAATCGTCGACGGTGTCGGCGACGGGTTCGCCGTCGGGCCGCACCCAGCCGCGCGAGCCGGCGAGGCGCGCCGCGATCGGTTCCGGCGCGGTCGATAGCCACGCGATGAACGTGCCAGATAGACCGGCCGCCACGGCCTCGTCCCGACAGAATTGATCGCCGCCGGCGATGCCGCCAAGGCTCGCGTTCGTTACACCCTGCGTGAGAAACGCGACGTTCGGGCGCGATGGATCGCCGTCGATCGTCGGGCCACCATCGCCGGCTGCGAGAGGATCGAACGCAATCCGCCCGCAAGCCGTCAGCACGAGGATGGCGCGCCACACCAGGCCGAGCTTACATCTGCATGCGCACGAGGCGCTGCGCCGAGCCGCACGCCGACTGGCTCACAACCCGTGATCGATTCGGTTACTTGGGCGGTAGGCTCTGATCATCGGGCCGGAGCCGAGACAGTGGGCGGCCCATTTCGTCGCACTGACACACCAGACAGCCTCGCTGCCGATCGAAGCTGCAGATCTCATCCGTGACGCAGGTAATTGTCACGCTGCCGGGGCAGCGATCCGCTGGCGCCGGACCTTTCGCTCGCTTCGAACTTCCACAGCAGCACAGAATGCTGAATACGACCGCGCGCACCGTGTAGTGACTCCTCTCGATCGGAAAACGGTGAGCGACGGCAGTCCGTCACGCAGTGCTTTCGCGGATACACCAAAACTCCGAGAGCGCGTATGTTCCGCGAATGCCCAAAACAGAATCAGGCGTCTACCGCGTCACCGAGATCATTGGAACCAGCACTACCTCATGGGAGGAGGCAGCGAAGACGGCGATCGAAACGGCCGCGAAATCGCTACGAGACCTCCGCGTCGCCGAAGTCTCCAAGCTCGACATGAAGGTCGAAGGCGGCAAGGTCGTTGCGTACCGCGCGCGTGTCTCGTTGTCGTTCAAGTACGAAGGGTAGGCAGAAGGCAAGCGTTGGCCTTCGCGTGCGAACACTACTGCCCCGCGACGTGGATACCAACGGGATAGCTAACGCGCGTGGCGCTCCTGTTACGAGGAAACGTCATGGCCGAGAAGACGCGAGCGATACATCGTTGCAGCGGTTGTGACGCTGTGCTGTTTGTCGTGATCGACGTGACTCGGCCCGTGGTCGTGATCGTGAAATCGACGATGACTCGAACGCCGAAATCGCCATCCTGCTCGTAGCACGCAAGGATCCTCGGCAGGTGCTTCTTGACGACGCGGCGAACGTCAGCCTTGGCGGTTGTAGGCGCTTGCGGTCCGACGTGCGCGAGCGCGATCGCAACGAACAGCAGGACGTCCACGCCACCAACACTGGCACGCACGATACGCTAACGGTAACGAATTCGTGCTTGCTGCAGTTCCGAACGCGTGACTGTCCTGGCGCTCGTCGCGATCGCGAACGCATCCGCCGGTTACTGCGAGCCGCAGTTAAGCAACACGCTGACCGAGTTACCGGCCGAGTTGTTGTATGACGTCGTCGCGATATCGGCCTTGCCGTCGCCGTTGAGGTCGGCGCTGATCAATGACACTGGACCGATGCCGACCTCATAGGTCATCGACGTCGGAAACCCGCCGGAGCCATCACCGAACAGCACGACGACGGCGGCGTTATTGGCATCCGCTACCACGAGATCCAGCTTGCCATCGCCATCGATATCGGCGGCAGCGATGCCATTGGGGTTCGTACCGGCACGAGTGAGCGCTACCGGCTCGAGCACACCGCCGCCGGCATTACGCAACACTTCGATGCTGCCATCGTAGTAGTTCGAGACCGCGACATCGAGCAACGCATCCGCGTCGAGCTGGGCCACCGCGACAAATCCGGCACCGGCGCCCGTCGGATAATCCTGCGCCGGCGTCAATCCACCACCGCCGGTGCCACGAAGCACACTGATCCCGTCCGTCGCGCGGTTCATGTACGTCCAATGGTTGGTCACGACATCGGTCAAGCCGTCGCCATCGATGTCGGCGATCACGACGGCGTCGGGTTGTCCCGTCAGTGGTTGGCCCGAACCGAGCGCGAGAGCTCCCCCACCCTGCCCGCGCATGACGCGGATCTCGTCGGGCGAGCGACCTGCGACGACGACGTCTAGCGTACCTACGCCGTCGACATCGCCAATGACAAGTCCCACCGGAATATCCGTTCCGATGCTCGTGGTAATCGGCGAGCTAAACGTGCGATCGCCGTTACCAGGGACAACCCACAACGACCCTTGGTAGCCGACGACGACGTCGCCGTTGCCGTCGCTATCGAGGTCACCGACGGCGACCTGCTCGGGATAACTGTCCACCTCGAGTGTGACGCGATCGTCGAACGTGCCGTCACCGCGCCCAAACAAAAGGGTGACCTTCGCCTCCGAATCTGCCGTGACGAGATCGACCACGCCGTCGCGATCGAGATCACCCGCGGCAAGCCCGAATGGCGCAACGCCAACGAGGTAATCGTTACGTGGCCCCAACCCACCGGAGCACGTAGCAGTGTTGGGATCCTGGACCTCGACGAGGCCGAATACACCATCGCACCCAAAGAACAGGCAGCTGATTACAAGCGCGCCGCGCACTCGTCTATTATGCACGGTCCGTTTATGCACGGTCCGTGATCGCGCGGTCCGCCGTTGGCATAGCTCGAGCAGCGGCTCCATGTTTTTCGAGGTGACAACATGACGCTGTTGGTCGTGAGGATGGTCGAAGAGCAGTTTCGACCACGCTTGCGACGCCATCGAGCCAGTCTCGGTAGCGAGCGTGATCGGGACTATCCGGCCGAAACGCGTAGATGAGAATGTTCGCGTCGGCCAGGATCAAGCGCGGTCTTCCATTCGATCCAGCGTGGCGCCCGATGGCAATGTCATCGAGGTCATCTCGCGTTGGCGCCGTTAAGCAATGGTAACCACTACGGCGCGATGCCCGCTAACTCAGCGCGACCTCCGCGCGTAGTCCCGCTGCTGTGGCGATTGACTAGGCTGTGGTTGCAGGTTTTTGGAAGATGTCGTGTCAAACGCACTGCGAAAGTTTGTGTTCAAAGCATCGCGAGGTGCCGTGCTAGCCTTTTTGAATGGGGCTGCTGCGCTGGCTGGGCTTCGTCAAACTGGCCGACTTCGGCCTGGAGTTGACGCCCGACCGCAGAATCCGCAGTCGTCGCTGGGTCGTGTTTGATGATGGCGGTCCGGGTGCGATCGTCGGTTGGACTGCCGACGATGCCAGCGTCCAAGAATTGACCAAGTGGGAGCTCGTCAAACCAAAGGCGAACGTAGAAAGTGACGACGACTGGGAGTGGCTGTTCGCGATCGCTTGCGCCCGTGCGGGCGCGGCGCCGGCTCCAGAACCGTCGCGACCGATCCCCGAACCGGCGATCGACGCGCAGGCACAGTTCATCGACGAACTCCCAACGCAAGCGCGGATCACGGACGATACTCCGACGGCGCTCTGGTTGGAGGGCAACACCGAAATCGATCCAACGCCGTCAGTGCGGTTCGCACGCGGAACGCCGTCGCCGCTGCGACCTGCGATGCGCAAGGACCCGTGGAGGCACGAGCCCACCGTTCCGGCGTCAAACGCATTGCAACATCGCAAGAAATAGTTCCGCGAGTTGCTGCGCGCGCAGTCGAGCACGGCGACCGGTGGTTTGGCGGTGAGCATGCGCTCCGACGTGGTCTCAATGTCGTGATCGAGCGCGTTGCGCGGCGCGTGCACGAAGTCGACCTCGGCACGAAAGTCGAACGGATCTTTGCAGAGCTGACACGCGAGCACCTCACCTGCTCCGCGAACCGCTCGAGCCGCGGCGCGATCGCACGTTCCCCTCATGACTAGATGCGGTAGCCGACAAGGATATCGATCGCGACGAATGGCGTCGACGCGCCGACGCCGTCGGCATTGCTGAGATAAAGATATTGCGCGCCACCGCCGACGCGTAGATCGAAGTGCTCGCCGAGGCGAAACGCCCAGCCGACGAACGCGCCGACTTCGACGAGCGTCGCCTTGCCCGTCATGCCGTCGCGCTCACCACTGCCGTAACCGGCGCGCACGTAGGGCGTCACGTAAAGACCGTGGCCATCTGCGTGGGTGAGGAACGTGCCGCGCAGGCCACCGAATCCGCCGCGCACATTCCCGCCGAGATCGAACCACGGCAAGAAGTAGGTGCCGAAGATGCCGCCCTCGAGCTGAAGCGCGAGCCGCTGGGCGATCGGATGCTCGTAGCCGACGCCGACGACCGACAGACCGAGATCGAGCTGGATCTCCGGATCCAAGCCGGGTTCGATCGGCGGCTCGGTGGCGAACGCAGGCGCCGTGGCAAGCGAGCTCACGACGACCAGCGGTGCGGCGATGAGAAAACGCATCAGGTGGCGATAGTCGCACGGGACGATTCTCGAAGAGCCCACCATCCTGATGCTCGACATCGGGCAACGCATCCAGGGGTTCGAGATCCTCTGGGAACGGTTTTTCGCGCGCATGATCCCGAGCTCGAGCGTGAGGTCGCGATCAAGTTGTTAATGAAACCGGTCCCCAAGCCACTACGCCTCAAGCCTTGCCACCATGCCCTTATCGTGGCTCAGCGTTTCTTCAATTCATGCAGGAGGAGCGAGTTGCCCTCCGAGTCGAGGATGATCGCCATCCGGCACACCGGCGAATGGATGATGTCGCCTTTGAACCGGACGCCTTCGGCGCGTAGCCGCGCCGTCAACGCATCGAGGTCCTCGACCTCGAAGGCGACGCTGCCGCTGTTCGCGCTCGGCTGCAGATCGCTGGTCCTGAACAGCGCCAGGCAGCCACCGCCGGGAAGGTCGTATTCGGTCCACACACCGTTCGACGAGCGACTCCCGGCGACGAGGCCAAGCGTCTGTTCGTAAAACGTCCTCGCCCGTTCGTGGTCCTGCACCGGGAGCATCGAAAACGCGATCTTCTTGAGCATCGTCGGATCGTTGTACACGACCTGCCCCGGCTCAGTACAACACGACCTCGCCTCGGTCGATGCGCGCAAGCAGCGAATCGATTCTCACGCGAATGCCCGCGATCTCCGATGGTGTAAGGCCGACGATCAATTGCTCGCCCGTCCCGAGCGAGGCGGCGTATCGACTGCTCGGGAGTCCCGCCACGCGAGTCGACAAACCGATCATTGAATGACGGTGAGTTGATTTAGATCGCATTGCGTACGCTCCGGCGCACGACGCCGGTATCCGCCGAGCGGTTGTCCGTTACTGCGTGGCCAGTCGATAAAACGGCTCGCTCGCCGCGATCGTGATCGTCTTGAGCGAGGGCGTCGTTACGATCAGATCGCCCATCACGGTCGTCCATGGCCCGTCTGCGCTCTGCGCGGATTCGAGCTTGTACGCCATGTTCGGGACCAGCGCCGTCGTCTTGATCGTCATCATGCCGTCGCTCACCACGTACGTCGTGCCGTACGGGCGCGCGAGTGGCTCGCCGATGAACAGTCCCTCGCCCGGCCACGCGACTGACTTCCAGTACGCTTCGATCAGCGTCTCGCCGGCGAAGTACTTCGCGACCGCGATCGATACTTGCGGAAACTTTGCCGTGTAGTTGCATGGCTCGACCACGGTGCCAAAGCTGCCGGTCGCTCCGGCTTCGATCCAGCGCAAGATGCTCATCTGCCCGCTCGTCGGAATCTGACCGCCGTACGACGTCAGATGATCGGCCATCGCGCCCGGCACGTACTGGTTCGTGTCGAGCTGATCGACGTTCGCGTAGCCGGTGAAGTAGAACAGCACGTCGGACTTGTTCGTGATGAGTCCCGTGCCGCTCGCTGAATCGTCTTGATAGACGAACGCAAGGCTGTCGGGCTTGTTCCACGTCGACGCGACGTTCTGCATATCTGGCCAACGCACGCTGCGCGAGATGTCGCTCGTGCGCACGAGGTAACCGGTCGCGAGCGGATACGTCGCGTCGGCACTGACGCCGCGATCGGTCAACGTGTTTGCGGCCTCGACGCTCGTCCCCGCGAGCACCATCGCAGGCCGAATGCCATGCGTCGTGAACGGCGTCGTGCCCGGCGTGTTGAAGTACGGCGATGGCGCGGTCGCTGCGCACGGCGCTGGCTGCGTGCACCACTTGAGATCGAAGCCGAACGCGATCGCGCTGGTGAGCGACATGCAATCGACGATCGATGGATAGATCCAGGTCACCGCATACGCCTGCACCGACGCCGGCGTCGCCGCATCGATCTGTGTCTTCCACCCCGCGAAATCCGCCGCGCTGATCGTGGTGAGCTTCATCGTCGAGTACGACGCGCCGAGTGGCAGCGCGATGAGATTTGCGGCCGGAATCCCGCGCGCCTGCATGTAGTGCTCGCCAACCGCGACCGACTGCGGATCGTCGGAGTTGACCAGCACGCCGATGTCCGCGGGGGTCAACGACTCGCGCGGGACCACGAGCTGCGACACGACCGGCGCAGCTCCATCGCGCATCGCATCGGGCGTGTTGCTGTCACTCGAGCCGCAGCCAAATGAAACGATCGCGAGAGCGATCCATGGGCCCCTCATGCGCGTAGCCTACAACGTCCGCGCCGACGCAGACGATCAAACATGTGACTCGGCTCGCGACGCTGACCACCGCCTTCGGTGCCGTGATATCGGCGCGTCATCGACCACGTCAAAGAACGAGCTTGACCGTCTCGGCACACGGTGCGCCCGAGCACGAGGTCAGCGGGTTGCGCGAGACCACGTTGAACCGAGATCGAATCCCCTCGGCTCGACCTCGAGGAGATCGATCACGGCGACGTCGCCGTCTGCCCCTGCGGTGAGCGCCTCGTTCAGATCTGCGCAGTAGCGCAACGTCGCCGCGCAGCGCGGGCACGATCGTCGCCGAGGGTCGCCGGCGATCGCTGCGAACCCCGCCCAGCGCGCCGGACACAACGCCGTCGTGCACGTCACGCGCTCGTCGCACGTGATCGCGCGCCACGCGATCGACGTCGACTTCGCGAGAACCGCGAGCTCGGCGTGCGATTCGATGCCGCGCACGAAGTTCGCCTTCGCGAGCTCGCCGCGATCCTCGAGAAAGTCGCTGTAGACGAGCCGGCTCATTCCGTCGTCGGGGTGCTCGAGCAAGCGCGCTAGAAGAGCGAGCTCGCGCGGATCGTTCGACGGTGGCGGATCCGCTGGTTTCAGATCGGGGTTCGAGAGTCCGTCGCTGAGACCCGATGGTGCGCGGTCCGGTTCCTCGTTCACGTCTTCGATTCGTCGATTCGTGCGCGTACTCAAGCGTGTCGCCGATTGGTGAGCGCGTCGCGCCGGTTGCTCCCTAATCGGTGATGGCAGCTCGAGGTCGGACGGCAATTGCGATCTACTCCGGCGTGGCAGCACGAAATAGAAGATCGCGGTCAGGACGATGAACTTGCCGATGAGTGGGAGCGTGCGCCCAACGTGTGCATCCCCCGACCGGCGTCAAGTACGGTCTGGCTACTCGCCCATGGCGTGCTTGAAGAGCTTGGCCAGCGGAACCTCTGTGATCTCGCCGTAGCGCGCGAGTGCCTTGCGATCGATGCCGTCGACGCTTCCCCAGATCGTGATCACGCGTGTTGACTTGCGCAGATGCGCGTTGAGTGCGGCGACATCGGGCACAGCGAGCATGGCGACACGCGCGAAGATCGTCGGCCGCGGATCTTCTGCGTGCCCCGTCACGTGCCATTGGATCACCGTCGCGGGGATCGTCAGCCGCGAAATCCAGTTCGCACGGTTCTTCTCGTCTTCTTCGCGTTTCGCACGCTCGAGCAGGGCTGCGTCGACGGGCTGATCCAAGATCGCGGCAAGTGCCTTATCGATCGCGAGCGGCACCTGCCGTGGTGACGTCGTCAGGCGAAACGCGAGTGAGCCTGGGTAACGCGGCACCTTCGGATAGGTAGCAACGAAGCTAAAGTTCGCAATCCCGCGAAGCGCATCGATGATCGGATGCGAATCGAAGCTCCAGTACTGACCGTATGCGCCGAGGACGGCTTCGCGCTGCCCGAGCATCTCGTCGAGCCCGAACACGATACTGACGTGCGTGACGTTCGCGAGAGACGCCGCATCCACGATGATGACGCGCGGCCCGCCGCCGACGCCTCGACTCGACATGTGCGTCGCACCGCGGCCAAGCTCCTGCGGCGGCAGCAGCTTGACGACCTCATCGAGGGAACGCGGACCGTAGTAGCCGATCCAGCGCTCGCTGCGACGCAGCGTCGCGAGCGCGCGTTCCGCCGCGTCAGGTGGCGCCGCTTTCGCGCGTGCAAAGTCGTACAGGTCGAGCTCGGGGACTCCCACTCCGAACACGGCGTATCGATCGAGGAAGCCATCGATCCACGTCGTGCGACCGAACATAGTCGCGAACTTCTGCTCGTTGACTTGCAGCATCTTTGCCCATGCCGTCGCGGTTGGCGGTCGCAGTGCATCGAACATCAGCGTGATGGCCTGCGGCAATTCGCTGTCGAGCCCTGTCACCTCCACCTGAAGCGAATGCGAGCTGCAGTCGGCGTCGGTCGAGTACGCGCCGCGGTTCCAGCGCGTCACGATGTCTGTATCGAGACCGCGAGCGGATGCCGCCGCACACAAGAATGGGATCTCGGCGCTGCCGACGTCGTAGCGCAACGTCACCCGGAAGTATTTGCTCTTCGGATCGCGTGCAACGATGACGTGGCCTCCGTCTCTCTCTTCGTAGTCTCTGCCGGCGACGAGAAACTTCGGCTGCACGGGGACGACCTCGCGCTCGGTGAGCGCAAGCGCTGCCTTGCTGCGCTGCGCAGGGAACACGGTCGCCGGCGCTTTCGGCAGCACGAGCTGTGGTTTCTTTATCGGGCCCGGCTCGGCACGAACGGTGAGCCGCACCGGAATGAGAATCGCGCGCGCGAGCCGGCTGACATCTTCGCGGGTGACGCGAGCGTAACGAGCTTCCGCGTCGAGCTGTTCGCGCCGCGACTGCGACCGACCCGGCTCTTGGCTGACGAGGATATAACGCACGCGACCTGCGTTCGTCGTCGAGGCTCGCCATACGTTGACGGCGAGCTGTCCTCGGATGGCCGACAACAGATCATCGGAGAATTCACCCGCGCGAACGTGCGCGAGCACGGCATCGAGCGCGCGGCTGGCGTCGTCGAGTGACTCGCCAGGTGTCGGCGTCACGCTGACGGAATACGCGCCAAAATAAAAGCGACTACGCGTGAGCGAGTGTCCGGTTTCCTGCGCGAGGAGCTTGATCACGCCATCCATCACGAGCAGACCTGGATCGCGTTCGAGCTGCGGTGGGATCGCATAGTGAAACGAGAGCTCGCTGTTCCCGGCCGTTGGCACCTTGAGCGTTTCGGTCCGTTTCACCTGCGCGGCGGGTCGCAGCGGCAGCGGCGGCAGCGCGCGAGGCTTCCAGCCAGCAAACGCGCGCTCGAGAAGAGGGATCGCGGTAACCGGATCGATATCCCCGGCGAGGATCAGGTCCGCGTTATTCGGTACGAAGTAGGTGCGAAAGTAGCGTTCGGTTTCGAGGTACGGCTCCGGAATGAGGCCGTGCCTCCACGCGTCGGGCGCATAGCCGAGAGGATGACCCTCGAACAGTTTTGGGATCGTGGAATCGAGGACGCGCGAGCTAAAATCACCGTCTCTGAGATCCATCCATCCGATCGCTTCGGCAACCTGCGAGCGAAATAGACGAAACACGGGATGCTGCCAGCGGTCGGCTTCGAGCGCGACCCACGCGTCGAAGCGATTACTCGCGATGTCGACCTCGTTATACGCCTGATCGCGAAACGTGTACGTGTCGTACGCGCGAAGACCGAGCGCCTGCGTGACCCGTCCGTGCTCGTCGGGAACTTCGTATGCGCTCGCGAGCGTGCTGTGCACGTCGATCATGCTGTCGAGCCATGCACGCGCCTTCGGATCCGTGGTCTTCGCGCGCTGAACGTAAAGCGCGCGAATTCCATCGAGCAGCGGTTTCTCGGCCGCGTAATCGATCGTGCCGAACGTCTCGGTGCCACGGCGCGACATCAGCAATGCGAGGTGCGCGATTCCGGGCGCAGCCGCATCGCCGACGCGAAACCGCCACAACGCACGAATCCGAGGCATGTCGTGGTTCGGGCTGATGTAGACGGTGAGCCCGTTCGACAGACGATGGACGGTGATCTGAAGCGGATCGCCCGGCAACGGCGTTGGCTGAACGGCCGGAAGATGCGACGCCGCGAAGATCGCGGCCCGCCGATCGTTGCGATGAACGACGACCGCAGCCGTGCCTGCTCCGGCGAGCACGAGCGCGGCGGTAGCGGCAGCGATCCATACGACGCGGCGCCGCAATGGCCGCCCGCGACCTTCGAGTGCCGCGATGATGTCGTCGAGGCGCGGACGCAGCGCTGGTGTGTCGGAGAGGCCGGCAGAGAGCAATTGACGTAGTCGCGGCGAGAGCCCGAGCTCGCGCCAACGCTGCTCGCGAAGCTCGGGATCGACGTCACCGAGCACAACCGCCGCGGACATACAGAACGCGTAGACGTCGGAGGCGATCGATGCTTGCTCGCCGCGCCAGAGCTCCGGTGCCATGTAGCGCGGTGTGCCGTGCGCATCGTTGACGCGCACCAACGCCGAGCTCGTGGCCATGCGCGATAGTCCGAAATCTGCGACGCGCACGCGGCCGTCGTTCCCGACGAGCACGTTTGCGGGCTTGAAGTCGCGATGGATCACGCCGCACGCGTGCGCTGCAGCGAGACCGCGTGCGGCCTGCGCGAGGACGTGGAGGATCTGCGCCGTCGAACGCGGTTTGGCGATATAGCGCTCGAGATCACAACCCGCGATGTGCTCCATCACGACGAACAGCGCGCCGTCGACGAGCCCGACCTCGTAGACCGGAGTCACGTTCGGATGACTGAGGCGGGCCATCATCCGCGCTTCGCGCAGCATGTCGTCGGCTCCGCGCGCGTCGCCGCCGCGCAGATCGACGGTCTCGTCGGGCGATAGCGTCGCTGGAACGTCGGTGGCGTTCGCCATGACTTTGATCGCGACGTCGCGCTGCAGGTGCGGATCCCATGCACGATAGACCGTCCCCATCCCGCCGCTGCCCAGCGCGTCGGCGATCTCGAAGCGCTGGATGCGCTGCGGAGGCATGGCCTCCCATTATAGCTACGACAGGCGCTCAGGAGCAGCTCGGTATCGACGACGCTCGGCTCGTTCTCATAGAGGCGACGAAGCCACTCACGGCGTATGATGGATCGGTGTGGCGAGTCGCTCTACTCACCGTCGCGGCATGCGATGGCGTTTTTGGGCTCGTTCACGTGCAAAGCGATAGTAGCCCTGGGCCTAACGACCTCGTGTTCCCGAGCTTTGACGACTGCGCGCCGATCGTACTAAACGGCGACGCTGCTTGTTCGGGAGGCGAGCTGGCTCCACCGCGGACGCCTCGGGCCAGGTCGGCGCCGCGTGGTTTGCCCAGTACCCGATCAATGCGGATACGAGCTTCTCGATCGAGGTCACGTGGGCGTTGCGCCACGCGGCGATGACGACTGCGGACGGTGCGTCGATCGTCTTTCAGTCCGACCCGCGCGGCGAAAACGCAATCGGTGGAGTCGGTGGCGACCTCGGGCTCGGCGGCATACTACCGAGCATTGCCGTCGAGCTCGACATGTGGCGGGATGTTAACGATCCTGCCTACCAGCACATCGGGCTCGACCGCGACGGCGACGTCGACACGACCGACCCCGTCGTCATGACTCCGTTCGACCTGACAACGGTGGTGACCTTCACGTTGTGGATCGACTACACGGGATCGGCCGACCGCATTGACGTGTTCATCGCGCGGTCGACGAAACCCGCGACGCCGGTGCTCACGGCGATCGAGGACCTAACGCGTTTGGGTCCGTCGATCTGGTTCGGCCTGACGCACCGACGGCCTCACCAGTAACGGACGGCGACGCCGATGCCGAGATTGAGATGGTCTTCGCTTGCCGCGGCGTCGGCACGAAGGCCGCTGTGCGCTTGCCCCAACGCGGATCGGCGTGAACGAGTGTGGACACGTGTAGAACATCGCGCCCGGGTCGGCCGAGTTATTTGCTTCCCAACAGCCGCGCCACTTTGTCTGCCAAGATGCGCTTGCATGAGCGCCAAGCGCGAGCTGAGGGACCACGCGAAAACCAACGTCGACCACCACCGAAGGGCCCCACGTCGTGGGATCGACGAAGCACCTGTTCTCGCCGACAACCGTCGACGGGCATCGTGGGGCACTGGTGCTGAGTCGATCGAGCTCCGCTTCGATCCCAAGCGTAGCGCCAATGCGCGACTCGGCATCGGCGACCCGACCCACAAGCACGACCGCAGCGACCACAAGAGCGCGCACGCAAGGACCGCACTTCAAATCCCATGCCCCACACTGTTTTGGGCAATTGAGCCCCACGCGCGGGGGATTTGCCGACTTTCGTGTCAGTGCGAGCTCAGATTCCCGAGCTGGGTCCGCGCGCTTTGGCTGACCGCGCGCTGAAACCTAGCGGCGCCACATGCGCCGCCGCCGGATCGAGTGAGCGAGAGTGGCTCTCGATCACAACGCACTATCGCAACACGACAGTGATAGCTTGTCCACATGGGCGTGAGGAGCTTCGCAGTCATCTGTCTGACCGCGTGCGCCGTCGATACCGCGCCAGTGGCACCCGCAACGCCACCGCCCGCGGCGCCAACCGTGGCTCAGATGCTGGAGCGAATGGCCGCTGCGTATGCACACGCGACGAGTTACGCAGATCAAGGTGTCGCGGTCGACGTATACCGTGCGCCACAACGTGATCATTCTCGTCGGCTCACGTTTACGACGGCGTTCGTGCGACCGCGCTCATTCCGCTTCGAGTATCGCGACAACGGTGATGCCGCGCGTGCGTACGTCATCTGGAGTGATGGTTCGCGAGTTCGCACGAAGTGGTTCGTTGATGACAACAAAGTGCATGACGTGCGGACCTTCGGACTCGCGATTGCGGCCGCGACAGGCGTATCGAGCGGAACCGCGTATTCCGTGCCGAGCCTCTTATTGCCGGACCTCGTGCGCGGTCGTTCGGTATCGACACTAAATAGCGCGCACGTCGAAGGCATCGAGGTCGTCGGCGGCCGCAAATGCTACCGAGTATCGGGAAAGATCAGCGAGGATTCGCGAACGCTGTGGATCGACATCGAAACGTACATGCTGCGCAAGATCGTGGATCGCAGACACATCGCGCCGAGCGGTGGCGACGCGTTTGATGTCGAGAGCACGGTGACGTACACGCCCGTGCTCAACGGACCGGTGTCAGCCGCGCAACTCGCCGAACCGGTCGACGGCCTGCCGGGCAATTGAGTACCGGAGGCATGCGTGAGATCGCGGCGCTGCCAAAACGCTGCTGCGTGAAACGCGGATGACGTCGACGACGGCACGAGCTTAGATGCTCACGCAGCTGCAGGCGCCGCAGCTCTCGAATGCCGAGCTCGCGAAGCTCGTCGCACACGAACATTTGCTGATTCAACAGACACCGCCCCGCGTACTGACACTGCTGTCGCGACGACGATGTAGGTGCGACTGCACGATGCTGGCAAACGCGTGATCATTCATGCATGCCCGTGGCACGTGCGATGCTGAACAACACGCGATGACGACGCGCTCGATCTCGCTCGCGATCCTCCTGACTGCATGCACCGCAACTCGCAGCTTCGAAGGTCTCGGCGGCAGCGGGCCTAATGACATCTGGCTTGTCGGCGCCAGCACACCGGCCGAGAGCGCCTCTTCGATGCCGATTGCATTCCACTGGGATGGTAGCTCGTGGTCATCGCGCGAGGACGTCCCGGCGGGCGGATTGAGCGGAGTGTGGTGCTCGTCGCCAAACGACGTGTGGTTCGCGGGCGAATCGACGCTGCGCTGGAACGGTGAGTGGACGAATCTCGGTGACCTCGAGTACACGCGAGCGGTGTGGGGCGACGGCGCCGGTGCGACTTGGGCGGTCGGTCTCGGCGGCCGCACGATTCAGTTCGATGCATCGGGGATGCGGACGACGCCGACGACTCCCACGTCCGAGCCGCTATTCGGCGTGTGGGGCTCGGCGGCGTTCGATGTCTGGGCAGTCGGACTCAAGGGCACGGTCCTCCACTGGCAAGGCACGAGCTGGACCGCGTCGTCGATCCCCGTCACAACATCTAGCCTCAACGCGATCGCGGGCAACGCGAGCAATGACGTGTGGGCTGTTGGCGATTCGGGCACGATCGCGCATTGGGACGGCGCGACCTGGACGAGCATGCCGAGTGGGACGATGGCCAGTCTCGAGGGTGTCTGGGCGAACGGCGCCGACGACATCTGGGCGGTCGGCGGCCACGACATCGGTCATACGTTCGGCGTCGTCCTCCACTACGACGGCAGCGCGTGGTCGGAGAAGTATCGCGGCGACTCCCAACTCAATACGATCTGGGGCACGTCGAACGCGGACGTGTGGGCAGCCGGCAGCGACTTGGCGGTCGTGCACTGGAACGGGACCGAGTGGACGAGCACGGAGCTGTCGCCGCCGTAGCTTTCTGACCATTCAGCTCGGCGTTGACCCGACAAATGTGCGCTGGCGCCACACTGGCCGGAGCCGCGCCTCGGATGACCGATTTGTGGAGTTATCCTCGGTCGGGTCTGGGTTCGCGAGAGGTACCTTGAGAAGCGTGAAGCTTTCGGCCGAAACCTTCCGGCTGCTGGTCGAGTCCATACAGGACTACGCGATTTATCTGCTGGCGCCCGACGGAACGGTTCAATCGTGGAATGCCGGTGCGGAGCGGCTCAAGGGCTATGCCGCGCCCGAGATCATCGGCGAACACTTCTCGCGCTTCTTCACGAAAGAGGACGGCGCGAATGGCAAGCCGCGATGGCTCTTGGATCGTGCGCTCGCCGACGGTCGCGTCGAGGACATCGGGTGGCGATGCCGCAAGGACGGCTCGCAGTTCTGGGCGAGCGCGGTGCTCACGACATTGCGCGACGCGAGCGGCAACCACATCGGGTTCGCAAAGGTCACGCGTGATCTGAGCGACCGCGCGTACCGCTCCTTTGTCGAGGCGAGCCACGCGATCGTCTGGACCACGACCGCGGACGGAGCTCCGAACGCAGACTCGCCGACCTGGCGCGCGTTCACGGGCCAAACCGAACAGGAGTGGCGCGCGCGACGCGCGTGGGATCCGGTCCATCCCGACGAGCTTCCTACGCTGCGGGACGCATGGACGACAGCGAAGGCGACAGCCCAACCTCTGTCCGCGCAGTTTCGCCTCCGCCGCACCGATGGTGAGTACGTTTGGATGGAAACCAATGCCGTTCCGTTACTGGACGCCGAAGGCCGCGTGCGGGAATGGTTCGGCGTCACGTTCGACGTTTCGGCGCGCAAGGCGGCAGAGCTAGAAACAGCGCGTGCGCTCGAGATGTGGCGCACGACGTTGAGGAGCATCGGCGATGCGGTCATTTCGACCGACCGCGATGGCAACGTTCGTTTCATGAATCCGGTCGCCGAGCGACTCACCGGATGGTCGGCGCAGGAGGCCGAAGGACGCAAACTCCACGACGTGTTCCCGATCTTCAACGAGGACACCGGCGCGGTCGTTGAAAACCCCGTCGACAAGGTCCTGCGCGAGGGCGCGATCGTCGGCCTCGCGAATCACACCATACTGCGCCACCGGAGCGGCGGCGTGATTCCCATCGATGACAGCGCGGCACCGATTCGCGGCCCAGATGGACGCCTCGACGGCGTCGTCCTGGTATTTCGCGATGCCAGTGAAGAGAAGCGCGCGCTCTTACGCCGCGCGTTTCTCGCGAATGCTACGCAGCAGCTCGCAGAGGCGTCTGATTATCGCGATGCGCTCACGACGATCGCGCAGCTCGCGGTGCCGCGCCTTGCTGATTGGGTCGGCATCGAGATCGCCGACGGGCACGGAGGCACGCAGCAACTCGCCGTTGCTCACATCGATCCAACGAAGGTGGAGTTCGCGCGCGAGTTGGCGCGACGTTACCCGCCCGACCCCAACGCTGCGACCGGCGTGCCCAATGTCATCCGCACCGGTAAGTCAGAGTTCTATCCCGAGATCCCAAAAGAGATGCTCGAACGCTCGGCGCAAGACGCCGAGCATTTGCGGATCATTCGCGAGCTAGACCTACGCTCGGCGCTCGTGGTGCCGCTTCCAGGGCGTGCCGAGGTCTTCGGCGCGATCACGTTCATCTACGCTCAGTCCGACCGCCGCTACACGCCGGACGATCTTGCGTTTGCCGAGGAGCTTGCGCGCCGCGCCGCGCTCTTGATCGAGCGCCGCCGACTCGAAGAAGAAGCGGACATGGCGAACCGGATGAAGGACGAGTTCTTAGCGACCGTTAGTCACGAGCTGCGCACGCCGCTGCAGGCCATTCTTGGCTACGCGTCGATGCTCAAGCGTGGCGTCGCGCGTGACAACGAGAAGGCGATCGATACGATTCTGCGGAACGCGGAAGCGCAAGCGCGGCTTATCGAGGACATTCTGGATGTCTCGCGGATCACGAGCGGCAAACTGCGTCTCTCACTGGCGCCGATCGACATCGGTTCCGCGGTCCGCGCCGCGCTCGACTCGATCGGCCCGACGGCACAGGCTCGACGGATCCGCATTATCGAAGATCTTCCGAGTGACCTGGGCGCCATCCTCGGTGACTTCGAGCGCCTGCAACAGATCATCTGGAACCTGCTCTCGAACGCCGTGAAGTTCACCGAACCGGGTGGCATGATCGAGCTCAGCGGCCAACGCACCGGCTCGTCGGTTCGCATCACCGTTCGCGACAACGGCAAAGGCATTTCGCGCGAGCACCTGTCGACGATCTTCGAGAGATTTCGTCAGGTCGACAGCTCGACGACGCGCCAGAAGGGCGGGCTAGGACTCGGTCTCGCGATCGTTCGCTCGCTCACGGAAGCACATGGCGGCAGGGTATCGGCGGCCAGCGATGGACCCGGCATGGGCGCAACGTTTACCGTGACGTTGCCGGCGAACGTCGCCGCGGTCGAACAAGCCCGTGCGATCGGCGAGCAGCCCGCGAAGGCCACACGTCCGCTACATGGCATCCGCGTTCTGATCGTCGACGATGAAGAAGACGCCCGTGAGTTGATCGCGGACGTGATGGCTGACGCGGGCGCCGAAGTCGCGAAAGCCGGATCGGCAGCCGAAGCATTTCGGATGCTGATAGCGGATCCGCCCCATGTCTTGATCAGCGACATCGGCATGCCTGACGAAGATGGCTTCGCGTTGTTGCGGCGCGTGCGTGCATTGCCGCCGCAAAAGGGCGGTGACGTGCCCGCCGTGGCGCTGACCGCATACACCCGACCCGAAGACGTCCGCGCTGCGACCGAGGCCGGATTTCAGTTGCACATCGCAAAGCCGGTCAGGCCGGACAAGCTGCTCGAAGCGGTCACCGTATGGGCGCGTCGCTGAAGAGTGCGCGTCGTCTACATCGCTGGTGTGATGAGGATGGTATCGATCTTGATCGCACCCGCGTCCTCGATCGCGCCGATCACGAGGTACACGGTCTCATCGTTGTCGTAGTGAAAGCTCGCCGCCATCACCTGGTGGTCTTTGCTCGCTTTGCCAAACATCGCCGTCACTTGCGGGCCGGCTCCGGCAGCGTCGTCGGCTTGTTCGGATCGACGGCAATCCATTCGACATCGGCGGTTCCTCTCTGGTGGAGCGAGAGCACCGCGTTGGCGACGCACGATGCGAACGGCCGG
>Ga0070698_100000772_pt1 | contig 34708 bp, 26 predicted proteins | sample KBSK1502metaG_FD_65477 | JGI IMG/M metagenome (GOLD analysis project Ga0070698, IMG submission 65477) | Corn, switchgrass and miscanthus rhizosphere microbial communities from Kellogg Biological Station, Michigan, USA - KBS K1-50-2 metaG | ecosystem: Host-associated > Plants > Roots >... | reverse complement strand
CGTACGCGCGCTTTGTTTGATTCGCGAAGCCCTCTCCTACTCTTCCCCGCTGGCTGACCTCGCTTTCGTAATGCAGGGCCTGGGGACCTTTGCGATCAGTCAGGCGGCGCCTGAACACCTGCGCGATTTTTGGGTTTCGCGCGCCGTCGAAGGAAAAGCAGTTGCTGCTTTTGCCTTGACCGAACCCGAAGCCGGGTCCGATGTCGCTGCGATCAAGACTACCGCCAGACGCGATGGCGACTCCTACGTAATTAATGGTCGGAAACGTTTTATCTCGAACGCGGGCGTTGCTGATTTCTATACCGTGTTTGCGCGAACCGGAACTGATGCTAACGGTCGAGCTTCGTTGTCCGCGTTTGTAGTCGGCGCTCGGATGCCGGGCTTCAATGTGATTGAACGAACTGCAATGATCGCTTCCCATCCGATTGGTGAAATTGAATTCAAGGAGTGTCGCGTGCCGGCTGAAGACATGGTTGGCGCTGAGGGCGAGGGGTTTGTCCTGGCCATGCGCACCATGGACACTTTTCGGGCCAGCGTTGGCGCCGCAGCCTGCGGCATGGCGCGGCGAGCGTTGGATGAAGCGGTGCGCTACGCAAAATTCCGGACGCAATTTGGCCGGCCACTTGCTGAGCATCAACTCATTCAGGAGAAGTTGGCAGACATGGTCACCGAACTAGACGCGGCCCGGCTTCTGGTTTATCGCGCGGCGCACCTGAAGGATGCGATTGCTGGACGTGTTAGTCGGGAGGCAAGCGAGGCAAAGCTCTACGCCACCGAAGCGGCTTGCCGCATTATTGATCAGGCGGTGCAGATTCATGGCGGATCGGGACTTGTACGCGGCAGCGTCGTTGAGCGGTTGTACCGAGACGTCCGCGCGCTCAGAATCTACGAAGGCACGTCGGAAATTCAGAAACTGATCATCGCAAGCCAGTTGTTGAAGGAGTAAGAAATAACCGCCAGGACGCAAAGAACGCCAGGAAATTCTACTGAACTATTTCAGCACCATTGGCTTGGCGACCTTGGCGTCTTGGCGGTTCAACTTTCTGTCTCATGAGAATCAACATCATCGGCGGCGGGCCGGCAGGAATGTATTTCGCAATCCTGATGAAAAAGGCCGACCCCGGACATGAGATTACTGTTTACGAACGTAATGGACCTGACGATACGTTTGGTTGGGGCGTAGTCTTTTCGGGGAAAACTCTGGCTAATCTGCGTGCCGCTGACGAAGAATCGCATGCCGAGATAACACGCGCGTTTGCGGCCTGGGACAATGTCGACGTCGTTCATCGACAGGAAAAGATTTCCATCCACGGCAACAGCTTCTCCGGTATTGCTCGTCTTCGGCTTCTCAAAATTCTGCAGCGACGCTGCGAACAACTCGGCGCTCAATTACTCTTTCGTAGCGAAGTCCCTGATCTTGACTCTCTGAAAGCTAACTGTGATCTGCTGGTTGCCGCAGACGGAGTCAACAGCACTGCGCGAAAACAATACTCAAAACATTTCCGACCCAGTTTGGATGTACGTCCCAACCGTTACATTTGGTATGGCACGAATCGATTGTTTCATGGGCTGACCCTGACCTTCCGCGAAAACGAGACAGGCGTGTTCGCCGCTCATTCGTACAAGTTCAACCAGACCACCAGCACGTTTATCATCGAATGCGATCAGGAGACCTGGGATCGAGCGGGCTTCGCCAGCTTGGGTGATGACGAGACGCGAAGCTATCTGGAAAAAGTGTTTGCGCCCGACATCGAAGGCCAGCCGTTGCTGTCAAACAATTCCAAGTGGATTAACTTCCTCCTGGTCAAAAACGACAATTGGTTTTTCGAGAATGTCGTAATGATCGGCGACGCGCTTCACACCGCGCACTTCTCGATTGGGTCAGGCACCAAGTTGGCGCTGGAGGATGCCATCGCGCTTTTTGAAAGTTTCCGCAGAGACGCGGGCGTAGGTGCGGCGCTTAAGGATTTTGAGAAGACGCGCAAACCGGTGATCGAAGAATATCAAGCCGCAGCTTTCGAAAGCATGCGCTGGTTTGAGAACGCGCGGGACTATATGCAGCTCACTGCTATTGAGCTTGCTCATACCTTGATGACTCGGAGTGGCAGAGTAAGTGACGATGACCTGCGACGAAGGGACCCGGAGTTTATCGCAAGTTGGGAGAAGTTGAAGGCAGTAGGCAGTAGGCAGGAGCAGCAGGCAGAAAGCAGTTGGCGCAAGGAGACAAATGATTAGCGCCGTCTGTCTACTGCCTTCTGCTCCTGCTCCTGCTCCTCCCGACTGCTTTCTGCCTACTCTCTCTTCCATTCCGGCGCCAGCAACCGTCGTCTTCCCTCATCGACCGTAGCTGTTCCCGGTTCGTCGAGCTCAAAGCGATCCCAAAGTTTGCAAGTGACAGGTCGATGCGCCTGATCGAGTGCCTCACAATAGTTGGTGTAAGTGCAACGCCTTACCATATCCCCGCGCCCGAGTTTCACTTTGATAAACCAGTCGGGGTCGGCAAGCGCTTGACGAGCGAGCCCGGCGATATCGGCCTGGCCGTGTAGCAGAATCGCTTCGGCCTGTTGGAACGTTGTAATACCTCCGGTGGCCACGACCGGCGTTTTGAATCCCGCCTCGTTCACCCCACGCCTGATCGCAGCAACCAGAGGCACGCTGCGACCGAAGGGTCCGACTACATCTGAAAGAACTGTCGGCATACACTCATAGCCGCTCTGCCCGGTGTAAGGATAGACTGCCTGGCCAACTTTCGGTTGCTGTGCGTCTTCAAACTTTCCACCCTTCGATAGGGACAGAAAATCAAAACCGGCACGGGCAAACTCAACCCCGAAATAGATCGCATCGTCAACTCGATTGCCGCCCTGGATCACTTCGTCCGCCAGGAACCGCGTGCCCACAACATAGTCGTTGCCCACTTCATTTCGCACCGCCTCAAAGACTTCCAGCGGCAACCGCAGTCGATTTTCGCGCGAACCTCCATAACCGTCGGTGCGATCATTCAGGGCACTAAGAAAACCGGCCATTGTGTAGGCGTGGGCGTAATGGAGTTCGACACCGTCAAATCCCGCCTCACGTGCCCGCCTTGCGGCAGCTGCGAAGATGTTCGGCAACACCTCCGGCAAATCGCGGACGTGTGGCAGATGCATATCAGTTACGTGTTCGCGATAGCCAAAACGGAGAGATTCCAACTCACGAGCGTCGAGTATGTGATCAACCACTTCATCCGGAGCGCTGTTAAGGAACTCTCGTACTTTCGTCTCCGCCGCGTCCAGCCAGGTTGTGTCATCAGTAATCGCCGCCAGCGCTTCGCGATGACGATTACTAACATACAGAAAGCGGGCAAAGTATTTTTCCTTTTTGGGTCGACGCTTTACAGACAGGAAGTCGATGATCTGGATGAAGAGTTTGGTTTCTCCTTCGCTCGCCTCCCTTACGACGTCCACGAGTTGCTTCAGTCCCGGAATGAACCGATCGTGACCAATACGCAGCAAAGGACCGCTGGGAATATCACGTACGCCAGTCGCCTCAACAACCAACACTCCGGGTCGCCCTTTAGCGAACCGACGATACCAATCCAGGTTTTCCTGCGTGACGAAACCATCTTCCGTAGCGCGCCATGGAACCATCGCCGGAACCCAGGTGCGACTGGTGGCTTGTAACGAACCGATCCTGATCGGTTGGTAAAGAAGAGACTGTGATGCTTCCCCGGCTGTGGGCCAGCGCGTTTCCGGAATCGAGTGACGGATTGGATTGGCAAACTTCCACATATGGTCGCGTTCACTTTACCACGGAGCCCGCGGCTAGCGTTGAAGCCCCACATTAGTTTCCCCAAGCGTGTAGTGGGTCAGTTTCAACGAAAATGTACGACAAACTTCAGTTTGTCGTAGCATCACGACAAGCTAAGGCTTATCGGACATCAAACTGAGCCACTACCTCCAAGCGGCCAAATGAGAAAGATTCTCGAGGGTTATGGTAAATTAAACCTACCTCAAGAATACTCCTGGAGAGTCGCTTTGACTGATGAGCTTCTTAAATGGCGCAGTGAGTTTCCCATTCTGGACAAGACTGTATACCTGATCTCCCACAGCCTTGGCGCCATGCCCAGAGAAACCTACGCGCGACTACACGACTACGCTGAAACCTGGGCAACGCGCGGCGTGCGTGCCTGGGCTGAAGGTTGGTGGGACATGCCGGTAACAGTCGGCAATGAAGTGGCCGGGATTATTGGTGCTGAACCCGGAAACGTCGTGATGCATCAAAACGTTTCGATCTGCCAGTCTCTAATCCTTTCCTGTCTAGAGCCGACGCCAAAAAGAAACAAAATCGTCTATTCAGAGCTGAATTTCCCTTCGGTGATGTATGTTTATGAAGCTCATGCGCGCCAGGGCAAAATAAGAATTGAAACGGTTCCTTCAGACGACGGCATCACGATTTCGCTCGAGCGTTTTCTCGCGGCGATTGACGAAGAAACGTTACTGGTGCCCTTTTCCCATGTGCTTTTCAAAAGTGGATTTTTGCAAAACGCAAGAGCCATCACCGAACGAGCTAATGAAGTGGGAGCGATGGTTGTGCTCGACGCTTATCAGTCCGCCGGCACCGTTCCGTTCAGCGTCAAGGACCTCCGGGTAGACTTCGCCACCGGTGGTTCGGTGAAATGGCTCTGTGGTGGACCGGGAGCCGGCTATCTGTATGTGCGTCCCGATCTCCAGCGGCAGCTACAACCAAAGACAACTGGTTGGATGGCGCATGAAGCGCCGTTTGCTTTCGACACTGACCTGCGTTACGCCTCCGGCATCGAACGGTTCCTGCACGGTTCACCCGCGATTCCGGCTCTATACGCCGCCCAGTCAGGTTATCGAATTATCAACGAAATCGGTGTGGAGAGAATTCGCGCCAAGAGCACGCGGCAAACCAAACGCTTGATTGAGCTGGCAGAGGAAGCAGGGTTTAAAGTGACCAGTCCAAAGAACGCTGCGGACCGCGGCGGAACCATCACCGTCGGCCATGAGGATGCGGCGGCGATTACCACCGAGCTGATTAGAAGGGAGTTCATCGTCGACTATCGTCCCGGCGCCGGTGTGCGCATCTCGCCGCACTTCTATACAAGCGATGAGGAACTCGAACTGGTGGTCCGCGAAATGAAGGAAATCAGAGATACCCGGGCTTATGCGACACACGAAACCGCGGGGGCGGCGTTTTGAAAAGTGGTCAGTGGCCAGTGGTCAGTGGCCAGCGGGAACAAGAGATTCTATTTCTGTAAACTCCTAAACTATGACCACTAACTACTGACTACTGGCCACTGGCCACTGACCTATGACTAAAGACTACGGCAGCAACGCTCCGCTTTCCTACAATAAATACCTGCGCGTGGCCGACTTGATCGGTTTGCAGGATTGCCTGTCAGATCCAAAACATCACGACGAGCTTCTTTTCATCACCATCCATCAGGCCTATGAACTTTGGTTCAAACAAATTCTTCATGAGATCGATGCGTCTATCGTTTTGATGAGTGAAGACCGGCTTACACCCGCCGCGCGCGCGCTACGGCGCGTAGTTGAAATAGAAAAATTGTTGGTTAACCAGATCCACCTTCTGGAAACAATGGCCCCCATCAGCTTTCTTGCTTTCAGGGATCAACTCAACCCCGCCAGCGGCTTTCAATCAATGCAGTTTCGCGAGATCGAGTTTGCCTCGGGTCTGAAAGACAAGAGCTTGTTGAATGAATTTCGCGAGGATGAATTCGCACAGTCTCGTGTGCAAAAACGATTCGAGGCGCCTTCCCTGGGAGATGCGTTTTTTGGGGCTTTGCGGAAGCGGGGTTTCGATGCACCCGCAAACGAAGATTCCACTGGCGACGAAGAGCACCGAAAGCGTTACGGAAAACGCACCCAGGCTATCCTGGAAATTCTCACGCACTTTGAGGAGCGAAACGAAGAGTTTCAATTAGCAGAAGCTTTGTTGGAGCACGACGAGTACTTTTCTTTATGGCGTTCGCATCACATCAAGATGGTCGAACGTATGGTCGGTACCAAACGCGGCACTGGCGGCTCGGAAGGTGTCGGCTACCTGCAGACTACTCTCGACAAGAAGTTTTTCCCCGAACTCTGGGAAGCGCGCACACATCTCGATACAAAACACGGCGAGGCTGGTTGTCCGTTTGCAGGTGAGGCAACCAAACCCGCCGAAGCTCCCATTGCCGAGCCAGAAAAGACCAAGAAGGCTCCGCCCAAACCGGCCGCCAAGAGTAAACGAGTGCCGACAAACGAACGCCGGCAAGCGCCCCGGGCCAAAGTGAATCTGCGTGCGCGCTGGGAAGGCGATCTCGGTCAGCACGAGGCAGAAGTGACGAGTCTAAGCAAGAGCGGCTGCTTTGTGCTTAGCGGCGGCAAGGTCAAGGCGAAGGAACTCATACGTCTGGAACTTATGCTCCCGAACGAAGAGACAATCCATCTTTGGGCTGAGGTAGTCGAGGAGGCGGACGAGATTGGGTTTGCCCTGAAATTCACTTCGTCGGAGGAGACGTATCAGGCGAGGCTCGAGAAGTTCCTCCAAAAATGTCTGAATGACTAAGGACCGATGACTCGGCGTTGCGGCGTTCCCACCAATTGTTAGCTACACGTCCGATCCATCTCGAAAGCACTTGGCTCCATGAATCCGGAATTCCCCGAACACTTCAACATGGCCGACTACTTCCTCTACCACAACCTGGAGGAAGGCCGCGAAAACAAAATCTGTCTTTACTTCGAAGATCAAACCTATACCTATGGCGAAACCGCGCGCGTGTCGAATCGGGTCGGCAATGCGCTGCGGGAGTTCGGAATCGAGCTTGAAGATCGCGTACTTATTGTCTTGCCAGACTGTCCTGAGTTTGTCTGGACCTGGTTCGGTGCTGCTCGCATTGGCGCCGTCATTACAATGGTGAATCCGCTGCTGCCGGCCGAGGATTACAAATACTATCTCGATTATACCCGCGCGCCCGTCGCTATCATTCATGAGTCGCTCCTGAAAATCTTTAACGAGGCTGCAGCAGAGGCGCGGTATTTACGCACGGTATTGGTTGTCGGCGATTATGAACCCGACGTTGACTTCACGAATGATTCTCTGCTTTGGACTTCTTTCGACAGCGCAGTTCTCACAGCCGGCGACGAGTGTACTCCAGCCGACACACATCGCGACGACATCGCAATTTGGTTGTTCACTTCGGGCTCGACGGGCCATCCTAAAGGTGCGGTGCACCTGCAACACGACTTGCCATTCAATACCGAAGTCTTTGCCAAACATACGATGGGTGTGAATGTGAACGATTTGACGGTTTCGGTGCCTAAGCTCTTTTTCGGTTATGCCACCGGAACAAATCTACTGTTCCCTTTTGCTGTCGGTGGAGCGACTGCGCTTTTTTCTGAGCGCTCAACTCCGGAAAAACTGTTCGAAGTCATCGAGCGATATCGTCCCACAATCCTTACCACGGTGCCGACGATGATCAATTCGATGTTGAATGCGCCTGACGCCGGCAGTCGCGATTTATCGAGTCTGCGTTTTTGCTATTCAGCGGGCGAGGCCTTGCCGCCAGAACTCTACGAGCGCTGGAAGAAGAGTTTGGGAGTGGAGATTTGTGACGGCATCGGATCAGCTGAGATGTTTCATATTTACATCACCAATCGGCCCGGCGATGTGAAGCCTGGGAGCCTGGGCAGGATTGTCAGAGGGTATCAAGCGAAGATTGTGGACGCTGCCGGGAGTGAAGTTTCGCCAAATGAGATGGGCACGTTAAGAATCAAAGGCGACTCGGCCGCGCTTTGCTATTGGAACGCTCACGAAAAATCAAAAGAGACTTTCGCTGGAGACTGGTGCACAACCGGAGATCAATTCCACGTAGACGAAGAAGGCTACTACTGGTATCACGGCCGCACGGACGACATGTTGAAGGTGTCGGGCATCTTCGTGGCCCCTGCTGAAATCGAGAACTGCCTGCTCCAGCATGAAGCAGTGCTGGAGTGCGCGGTTGTAGGTAACGATGCGGGTGACGGACTCGTCAAACCGAAAGCCTTTGTGGTGCTGCGGGATGAACACAAAGCCAGAGCCGGGAGGGGTGGCGACCGGGTTCCCCTTCAGGAGCTCGATTCACCAACAGACCTGGTCGAGGAGTTACAGGCCTTTGTTAAGACTCAACTCGCACCTTACAAGTATCCTCGCTGGATCGAATTCGTTCCTTCGCTTCCGAAAAACGACCGCGGAAAGATTGATCGCAAGTTGCTGAAACAAAGCTGAGCTCATTGTTCAGAACCATTCGCCGCTTTGCTGCGTATACTCTTTCCACGTTTCAATTGATCAAATAGGAGCCACACTTGATGCATCCATTTTCTCGTAACGATTTCAGACGTAGCGGATTTTTGCACGCTCTCGTTTCTATCTCGCTTGCAATAGCGCTGCTCTCGTCCACGACCTTCGCCTGGCAACAGAGTACAAGCTCCGCCGCCGTCGCTACTAAAGCGGCGACGACACTAACCCCAACCGAAAAGAAAGCGGCCGCTCGCGTCAAACTCGAAACCATTCGGGAGGTTACTACCACCTTGAGCTCTCCGGCTTTTGAAGGCCGCGGAACCGGACAGCCGGGCGCTGACCGAGCGGCTCAGTATTTGGCTGATCGGTTTGCAAAACTCGGACTCAAACCGGCTGGGGACAACGGCACCTACCTGCAGGCGATCAAATTTAAGTCCGCCCAGGTGTTGGCCGAATCATCCGTCAAGATCGGCGATGCGGTTCTCAAGCATGGCCAGGACTACGTCATCCTGCCGCTCACGTTCGATGAAGCGGATGCCACCGGCGGTCTCGTGTTCGCAGGGTATGGAGTTGTTTCTCCTGAGTTGAAGCGTGATGATCTTGCCGGCCTCGATCTAAAAGGCAAAGTAGTACTGATTACGGGCGGACAACCTGACGGGGTTGATGCTGCGGCGTGGAAGCGCGCCACTAACCCTCAGGCAAGAGGGATGAATATTTTCGGACGTGGCGCGGTTGCCATGATAGTTGGTAACGCCGGATCGGCTGCTCAACCGTTTTCCCTGATTGCCAATTATCTTTCGCGCCGTCGCGTCAGTCTGGTTTCTCAGGCTGCGTTGCCGTTTAAGATTCCACCAATCTTGCTGGTGAGCGACGCAGCTATGGAAACGGCCTTCGCCGGTTCAGAGATGACTTACGCGCAAACTCTGGCGAAGGCGAAAACGGGCGAGTCGGTTTCCCGTGAACTTGGTAAAACGGCGACCCTGGCATTACGCATCAAGCGCGACGAGACCACCAGCAGCAACGTGGTCGGCGTTTTGGAGGGCTCGGATGCGAAACTGAAAGAAGAGGCTATAGTCTTCTCGGCTCACTACGACGCCTACGGAATCGAGGGCGACGGTCGAATCTTTCCGGGCGCCGCCGACAATGCGCTCGGCGTGGGCACAATTACCGCTGTAGCTGAAGCTCTCACTCAGGCATTTCCCAAACCAGCGGCGCGTCCGCGTCGCTCAATCGTTTTTCTTGCCGTCACCGGTGAAGAGTATGGACTGTTTGGCTCTGAGTATTGGGTTGCACACCCCACCTGGCCACTTGAAAAAGTCGCCGCTGATATTAATTTCGACGGTATTGGCACGGAGGTTTATGCACCAGTGAAACGCGTGGTCGGCTTTGGTGCGGAGCACTCCGACCTGGGCACCACCTTCGAAGAAGTTGCCGCAGCTACGGGTAACATAGTCACACCTGACCCTCTGCCGGAAGAGAACGCCTTTGTGCGTTCAGACCATTATGCGTTTGTGAAGAAAGGCGTACCAGCGCTGATGCTGCTCGGTGGTCCGGCGGGCGAAGTGTCTGCCTGGATTCCGCGAGCGCAAAAATGGATGACGACTGATTACCATTCGCCCAGCGATACAGTGAAACCTGACTGGGACTGGACTGGTCCACAAACACTCGCACAATTGGGAATGATCATTGGCCTGCGCGTCGCAAATGCCGATGCGATGCCGGCCTGGCGAGCGACATCACCATTTAACAAGCCGCGCAATCCACCAAAGGCGCAGCCAACGAATTGATTTGAAGGAAGGCAAATGTTGAGGCTCGGCGCGTCGAGATAAAGGCGCCGGTTTCACCAGTTCAGTTTACTTGATTTAGATGTTGCTAGCCGTTGCGGCGTTCGAGGTTGTAGTCGCGGAGGCGCCGATATAGCGTCGAGGGGGAGATGCCGAGAATTTCGGCAGTCTTGCCGCGGTGCCAGCCTGTCTGTTCGAGCGCGGAGAGAATTTGTTGCCGCTCTACATCACGCAGCGAGGTCGGCGAGGACACGGCGCCGGATGGGAACGAACCTGGGCCGGGGTTGTAATCCGCAGCTGCGCCAGGCTGTGAACTGGTACCGACAAATGCCGCCGGAACTGCCGGCCGCACGACTTCAGGCGGCAATTCTGCGACAGTGATTCGCCCGTTGTTGGAGAGAATCACCGCGCGCTCAAGACAGTTTTTTAACTGACGCACATTTCCAGGCCAACTATAAGCGCGTAAAGCATCGAGTGCCGCGGGATCAAGCTCGGGTGAAGGCGTCCCACCAACATAAGCCAGGAGATGTCGAGCCAGCGGCTCGATATCTTCAGGTCGGTCACGCAAGGGCGCGAGGTCAATCTGAAAACCATTGATGCGATAGAGAAGGTCGGACCGAAACGATTCGTTGGCCACGACTGAATCCAGATTGCGATTCGTCGCGGCAACAATACGGACGTTCACTTCTACCTTCCGCACGCCACCTACTCGGAAAAACGTTCTGGTTTCAATCGCCCGCAGAAGTTTTGCCTGCAACTGCGCTGGTAGTTCGGTGACCTCATCGAGAAAGAGCGTGCCGCCGTCGGCAAGCTCTATTAATCCGAGCTTGCGTCCCTTCGCGCCTGAAAAAGCGCCGGCCTCGTAACCGAAGAGTTCCGACTCGAGCAGCGATTCCTGAAACGCAGCACAGTTAATATCGATGAAGGAACCATCCGCGCGCGTCGACAAGCGATGAATCGCGTGGGCGATGAGTTCCTTGCCCGTGCCCGACTCACCGGTTATTAGAACCGAAGCTTCAGAGGGAGCCACGCGTTCCACCAGCCGAATGGCTTCCGTCATTGCCGGCGAAACGGAAACTATTTCCGGCAGGCCCGACTGCCGCGCCAGTTGTTCGCGCAGGCGCAAATTGTCGACGCGCAACCGGCGTTTTTCGGCTGCCTGTTTCACCCGGACATCAAGCTCGGTGATACTGTAAGGCTTGGTGAGGTAATCATAGGCGCCGAGTTTCATGGCCTCGACCGCCGTTTCGACAGTGGCTTGTCCCGTCAGCATTATGACTTCCGGCGGGTTAGGACGCTGATGAACGCGGCGCAGGACTTCCATTCCGTCGATGCGCGGCATGTTGATATCGCAAAGCAATACATCGACGTTACTTTCCTCAAGCTTGCGTAACGCGGCTTCCCCGTCGGGCGCGGCCTGCACACGGTAGCCCAAACGCTCCAATTCCTTCTGCAGCACCAGCCGCAGGTTGGCTTCATCTTCGGCGATCAGAATTCGGGCTGTTCTTTGTTCGCTCAAGCCTGGGTTTCTCCGTCGCTATTTATTGCCGGAAGCGAAATCGTAAATGTGGTTCCGACACCTGGGGTAGATTGCACGTCGAGCCTGCCTTCGTGCTCGGTTAAGATACCATAACAAACAGCCAGGCCGAGACCGGTACCTTTGCCAATTTCTTTCGTAGTGAAGAACGGCTCAAAAATCTTGGTGATGTTCTGTTGCGGAATGCCGACGCCGGTATCGCTAACTTCTACCAATACGCTATTCCCAATTCTGCGGCTGGCTATTTTCAACACGCCACCATCGGGCATTGCGTCGATGGCATTGGTCGCCAACGCAATGACTGCCTGTTGCAACTGTCCAGCATCGCCGGCAACGAGCGGCAAATCGTTTGGCGTCTCGATTTGGAATTCTACCAGCTCCCCACGCTGTTGGTGCGATACCAGGCGCGCAGCTGAAGCGATTACGTCAGCCAGATTGACCAGTATATGTTCGCTGGAGCGGGTGTGACTGAAGTCCAATAGTCCGTTCGTAATTGTCTTGCAGCGAAAGGCCTCGCTGCGAATCAAACCCAGGTATTCACGCAGATCCTCGAGGGCAGCCGACTCTTTGAACTCGCCGCCGCTTACCCGCGATTCGAGGGCTTCGGCGCACGCCGAAATGGTGGCCAGGGGGTTATTTATTTCATGCACGACGCCGGCGGCCAGGCGTCCGATCGCCGCCAACTTCTCCGCGCGCGCTACGGCGCGATTTGCTTCCACGCGAGCTGTTATGTCTTCTCCGATGGCAATCACATGAGAAACTTCGCCCCTGCGATCAATCCACATTGGGATCTTACTGATTAACCAATGCTTGAGCTCACCATTTGCGAGTGCGGTGGTGTTTTCAAGACGTTGTATTTCACCGCTTGCAAACACGCGGGCGAATTCGCTTTCCAGCAGTTCGCGTTTTTGGCGAGTGAGGACGCCGAAAATACTTTTGCCCAGTACGGAGCCGCGCGGGATGCCCAGCTCGCCAAGTTCGCGATTCCGATTCCAGGCGACAATCTCAAAGTTGCGGTCTACGGCGTAAAGCGAGAGCGGCAAACTATCAATGATCGCTTCAATGAAGCGGCGTTGCGCCTGAACCTCCGCGGTGCGCCGCTCGACTTCAATCGTTAGATTTGCCGAGGCCGCGCGTGCTGCCTGGTAAAGACTGGAAATGTGGGCAGCCAGCGCGGCCTGCTGTGCAGCCGCATCAACCAACCGGCAAACGGTGTCGTCACAGTCTTCACGTTTATCAAAAGCAACAATCAGCGCACCCTTGGGACGACCACCGAACCTGAGCGGCGCCGCATATTCCACGCAGTGAGCATCATCACGCAGCAGAAAGTTATTTGGTTCACTGATCAATAGGGGTGCAACACCACTTAATGATGTGGAAGCAGTTAACCAACTCTTTAGTCGATCGACTTGCAGCAAAGCGATGCCTTCGGCGCTTCCTTCGCGATCGAAAACACAAGCGGCCTCACTATCGTCGCCAAGACTCATAAAAGCTGCGCACATGGCGGCGCTCGTGCCTTCGTAGGTTGCACCAGCAACACGGTTCACTAACTGATCGAGTTCAAGCGTTCGCAGTAGCCCCCGGCCCAGATCGGCGAGAAACCTCAGTTCACGGTTGCTGTCGATGAGCTCCCACTCTCTCTGAGCAGCCCGTAAGTGGGCCGCGGAGCGGGAAACAATTTCAGCCGCCGAGGACGACTTGGCAATACATTCGTCGACCCCGGCCGCGAATGCTTGCTGCTTTTGGCTGTCTGAGTCGTCATCCGAAAGTCCGATTACCGGCAGTTTACTTGTGGCCGGCTGCGCGCGCAGCAACCTGCAAAATGCCAGTCCATCGACTTCGGACAGCGCCAGATCAACCACCACAAGATCGCACGGCTCCGCTTGCAGTAAGCGCAGTGCCGAGGTTGTGTCGCTTGCGATCAGCGCGCGGTAGCCGGCTTTTTCGAACATGCTGCGAAGGCGTTCGCCGGCTTTGACGTCATCGTCAACGACCAGAACGTTGGCACTTTGTTGGGGGTTAGTGGCAGAGGGCATGCTTCAATCCTGAACCGCTGGGCCGGTCTGGGTAACCTTGAGCCCGGAGCATGGCGTTCTGCGTTGAATTGACCGAACACAGAACCACATATCCAGCAGCGATTGGAAGCGATGCGAATAGGAATGTCAAGACTGGTAATTTGAAGCCAGCTGCTGCGTCCGGTGCAAGGAAGGAAATGGCTGACAATAACCTAGTTGACGGAAGCCAGGACCTCATCATGTCCGACTTTCATCAACTTGTCGTTTTTTAAGCGATTAGAATCTGCCGGATCCAACTTCGACACCTTGCCCAGCTTGTGACTTGACTTGGCACGGTACATGGCCTGGTCAGCGGCCACGAGCAGTTGATCCAACGTCTCGCCATCGGCGCCATAGGTCGAGGTGCCGACGCTAATGCCCACCCGCGCCCTACCAACGCTGCGAACATGAAGCGAGAACTCTGAGACCGCGCTTTCGATGCGTTGCGTTAAGTCTTCAACCTGGTTGCCGTCCAATTCCTGGACAATGGCAATAAACTCATCGCCGGCATAACGCGCGAGAAAATCATACTCGCGGAGTTGCCCCTGAATGATCCGCGCCATCTCGCGCAACATCTTGTCGCCAACTTTATGTCCAAATGTATCGTTGACGAGTTTAAAGTCGTCCAGGTCGAGCATTACAACCTGAAAGGGCCGCGCGTTGCGTCTTGCGCGCGAAGCCTCTTCGTCAAAGCGCAAAGCCATGTAACGCGCATTAGGCAGGCCGGTGAGCTGATCGGTAAGTGCGTTCGACTCAGCTTCGGCGTGCTGCATGGAGTTTGACAAGGCATCGGAAGCCAATCTGGTAACGGTCTCCAGGAAACGCATGTGGTCGTCAGTGTATTGCTCCAGATCCGTGGAATAGACCGAGAGTGCGCCCAGAATCATCTCATCCTTAAACAAAGGTAGCGACGCCATCGAGCGATATTCGCGCTCGATATCAAGACCGGCCAAATCCAGACTCGGGTGAAGTTGATTGACGGGAGTGCGGTTCGCCAGGGCAAATCCAGTGACGCCCTCGCCTGGTGCAACACATTTGGCAGCTATGATCTGAGCATTTTGCCCGGCGACGTGAGCAGGTGTGGCATAGCCTTTCAATTCATCGTAAAGATAAACCACGCAAGTTTGAAAGGGCACCACTTGTCCAACCTTATCAACCAAAACTTCGACTGTGTTTTGTACGCTCAATGAGGAGCCGAAAGTACGTGCTATCTCATATAGTGCGTAGACTTCCTGGTGTGCGCTCTTGATCTGGTTGTAAGCCGAATTAGCTCCGCGCTCGTATGACTGCGCCATGTCAACTGCGCCCAACGCCATTGGTGCCTGCGGGTCATCAGACGGCACTTGTTGGGGCAGACCCGCCGCGGCGATTTGCGACTCGAAGCGCGGAAGGTGTTTGATGAATAACTCAACAATGCGTGGATCGAAATGAGTTGCGGATCCACGCAAGAGAAAGTCGACGGCCTCGTCGCGCGTCATTCCGCGGCGAAAAGGACGGTCTTCTCTCACTGAGTCGAAGCAATCGACCACGGAAATGATCCGAGCCGTAATCGGAATCTGTTCCGCTTTCAGTCCATCAGGATAGCCAAGCCCATCCCATTGCTCGTGATGGTGACGGACGACTGGTAACACTGGATAAGGAAAGTCAACGCGGCTGAGAATCTGTGCGCCGACGGTAGTATGGATTTTCATTTTTTCAAACTCGGCCTGAGTCAGGCGGCCAGGTTTGTTAATGATGTGCGCAGGCACGGCGAGCTTTCCGATGTCGTGAAGTAAGGCTCCTACTTTCAAGGCAGCTATTTCAACTTTTGAAAGTCCAAGGATTTCTCCCAGTCCGGCGGCGTAGATTTGTACCCGACGCACGTGGCAATGCGTGGTTTGATCTTTTGCATCAATCGCCGTAGCCAGTGCCTCGGCGGTAGCGAAATGCAACCGGCTTAGCTCCTCACTTTCGCGAGTCTTGGCTGTCAGACGAGACCAGGCGACATGAATCGTTTGCGCGCCGACAAATGTCGCAATGCTCAAGAGAGCAAGCGAATACGCTTGATGAATACCCCAGGCAACAATAAACGCCACAACGGCAAAGAGAAATAACCGATAGTGGCTAAGCAAGAATTTTCGGGCCCTGATGTAATCCGCCACCTCGAGCAGGCTCATCCACGCTCCTCAACCGACCTTTGGCTCCACAAAAAACGAAATAGACCCTCATTCCCAATCTCCCGCGACCGACAAACTGATGGTCGATCAGTTGTTGGCCGGAAGCAGAACTGGGGCAATCAGCTCTGCTTCCAGCCACGAGCGGGGCAAGCGAGCAAGCTCTCGGGCTTGCCTTGCTGGGTGAGAGTCTTGTCAAAATCGAGTGGCTGGCACTTTCGCCATTCAATTTTAGAAATTTTGGCGGCTCGGACTCCGTGCGGAGAGCCCGTGAAGCACTGAGCTTCTCAGCCGCGCAATTCCTCATTCTCAATTGCCGTGCCGCGCCCAAACAGGGTTGGCTGCGCTAATCGATCGGCCCGGTTGTTGGCAGTTTTTGCAACGCTATCCGGAAGTCATTTTGAAGACAAAAATTGCAAATCATTCTGACAGGTCAGATTGGAAAGCTCGCGTCACAATGCTCAAACGCGCGGTTGACAAATGTTGAAGTAAGCGGGCAACCTTCGTCTTTACGCGACTACAGTGAGTATTCCTGAAGTGAGTTTGTGCCAGACGCAGGCGCCTTCATCACTCCAATCACCGGTCATTAGTGTTTAAGTTGACCAAAGTGACAGATTCAATCAGCAAGCGCCTGGAGACGAATCGTCCCGCAGGTTACATTGAGTTGTTGCGCAGCAATCGCAGCTTTCGCCAGGTATGGCTCGGCCAGGTTGTCAGCCAGATGGGCGATTGGTTTGACACGATTGCCCTTTACACCATCATCCTCAGTCTCACCGGGTCGGGCCGTGCTGTTGGGCTGTTGTTAGTGGCTCGTTTTGTTCCGAGTTTTCTTGTCGGTTCCCTTTCAGGAGTGGTTGCGGATCGTTTCAATCGCCGCTCGATCATGATCATTTCCGATCTGTTGCGTGCGGTGGTAGTTCTCGGTTTTCTATTTGTTCGTCGCGCCGATCAGTTATGGATGATTTACTTCTTAACCGTTGTACAACTGGCACTTTCCACCTTTTTCGAGCCGGCCAAGACGGCCATAATTCCTTCAATTGTTTCGGACCGCGAGCTGGTCGCGGCCAACGCAATTTCTTCAGTGACCTGGTCTGCAATGCTCACCATCGGTGCGGCTATCGGCGGCGTGGTAACTGGATGGTTCGGTACTGACGTCGCCTTCATTCTTGACGCGATGACCTATTTACTTTCAGCAGCCTTAATAGCCAGCGTACGGATACCAAAGCGTCAACCTCGCGAAAAGAGCAAACTTACGTTCGGGCGGGCTCTCGGGATCACACAAACTGTTGAGGGGGTGCGCTACGTAAAGGATCGACCGCGCGTGCTTGCTCTGTTGTTGGTAAAACCGGCTTGGGGTCTCGGTGGCGGAATTCTGACACTGTTAGCGGTCTTCGGTGAGAAGATTTTCCCGGTCGGCAAAAGCGCGGCTACCGGCATCGGCGTTCTTTTCGCAGCGCGCGGAATCGGCACGGCTGTCGGGCCCATCGTGGCGCGACGCATCGCAGGCGAAGGCAAAAAACGCATGCAGGTTACGATCGGCATAGCGTTTCTTATTGGGGGTGCTTTCTACATCGCGTTTGGCTGGGCTACAAGTTTTGTGGTAGCGCTCCTCGTGCTTGGATTGGCCCACACCGGCGGCAGCATTCTCTGGGTTTTCTCAACAGTCCTGCTACAACGCGGTGTCGAGGACAACTTTCGCGGTCGCGTCTTTGCAGCTGAGTTGGCATTGCTTACACTCACCATGGCTATCTCAAACTATGCCACGGGCGAACTGCTCGATCGTTTCGGGCTCAACGCTCGCACGGTCGCCATCGGGATCGGTGCCCTTTTCGTCCTTCCCGGTGTTGCCTGGTTCGTTACGGAAAGGTGGTGGGACAAAGACGGACACCCTGATCAGACGGATATTCGAACTAGTCCCGTTGATACTCACGGCGCTAAACAGGAGCTAACCCATGGAACCCCCAATTGAACCGACGGCGAACGGCGCACGTCCCAAAGAAACAACATCCGCAATACAGTTCCTTAACGCTTCCCTGGGGATCGGATTGATAAGAGGTGTTTTCGGTCTGACCCAAAGAACATCCGGAGCGGCGCTGGTTCTCGCCGCGCTAATAGTTATCTCGGTTTTTTCTTTAGGTTTCTTCCTGATCTGGAAGATATCCGCGGGAAGAAATTGGGCGCGAATCATTCTGTTGGTACTGGTTCTCATTAACCTTCCTTTCGCAGTGCTGGCAAATATTTCGGAGTTGAAACTGAGGGCATTGTCCGGAACTTTCAGTATCTTAATTGAAGTTATTCTGTGGATAGGAACTTACTTACTTTTTACGAAGAACTCTAATCTTTGGTTTCGAAAACACAAATGAACGTCAAGGTCGGCGTAATGGGTTCAGCCGGTGATGCACCGGGCGTGAGCAACAAAGAAGGGCTTGCTGAAAAAGCACACGCTCTGGCGCTGGCACTGGCAGCGCGTCCCATGCTGCTCCTGACTGGCGCCACCACCGGAATCGTCTACGTAGTGGGCAAGGCCGCCTATGAGGCTGGAATTCTTCATGTAGGAATCTCACCGGCGAATGACAGCCTCGAACATGTTGATCGTTACAAATTGCCGCTCGATGCTTGCAACCTGATCGTTTACACCGGCTTTGGGTTGAAAGGGCGCAACGTCGTTCTGGTGCGCTCATGCGATATCGTTTTGTTCATTGCTGGAGCAATGGGCTCGCTCAATGAGTTCACAATCGCGCATGACGAAGGAAAAGTTATCGGTTGTTTGACAGGCACCGGTGGAGTGGCCGACGAAGTCGATTACCTGCTAAAGAAATTCTCGAAGACCACAAACGCACGCGTGTTCCAGGACGAGGATCCAGGGAAACTACTCGACACCTGTCTTAATGAACTACGGAACCGATTACAACAGTGAGACTAATGGCGAATGGTGCGGAGTCTTTTCCAATGAGCAGTCAACCTAAAATCGGAGCCCCATACTCTGAAATCGGCTTGACTGCGAATGCGTTCGATCATCCTGCCTGGAAGCGAGCTCATCCGATTCAGATCACGCGAAAGTGGTCAGGAGCAGACGCCCCTGCCTCTCGTCACGCCGAAGCTCGGATTATCTGGACAGACGAATCCCTGCTGGTGCGCTTCGTTTGCCGGCAGGAAGAGCCGCTAAGAGTGAACTCCAATCCGCTACTCAGCAAAAAGACCATTGGGTTATGGGACGGAGATGTGTGTGAGATTTTCATCGCCCCCGATCCGAAGACGCCGGAACGTTATTTCGAGTTTGAAGCTTCGCCGATGGGTGAATGGGTTGATCTTGCGATCATCTTGAAACCGGAGGGAAGACAAACCGATTTCGAGTTTCAATCAGGAATGAGCGCGGCGGCAATCGTCGATGGAAGTCAGGTGACTATCATCATGCAGATTCCGTGGAGTAGCTTCCTTCCGAAGCCGCAAAAGGGTGACGCGTGGCGCGTCAATCTATTTCGCTGCGTTGGGGTAGGAGATGATCGTTACCTGGCGTGGCAACCCACGTTTGCGGTGGAGCCAAATTTTCATGCGCCGGAAGTTTTCGGGTGGCTTGATTTTCTCTAGATTAGTTTGCGGTCACTGATTTGCTGTCACGTAAGGTTGCAACGTAGGCCAGGTACTTTGTGCGATCGTCTTCCGGCATCCGTACAATCTTTAGCGCAATCAAGTATCCCGTTTCGTTTTGGTCTTCTTCAAGCCGTTCATAACGAACTGGCGTTGCCTGCATTTCAACTGGACCTCCTGGCAACTGGAGCTTCAAGTTTAGACCGCGGTTCTCACCAACGAGGTGATGTTCCCCAAGTGTGATTCGAGGAACAACAAGGGCCAGACCGTTCGAGCTCAAGTCGTGGGTGTGACCATCCATCCAGTTGATTCGTCGCGCTCCGTTCAAGCCTTTGGTGGCAGAAATGAGAGAAAGACTAAGGCTCAAGCGAGCGCGCTGCCGCTTTGAATGTCGGCGATCGCCGACATACTGCCTCAGGCGTGACACGATTGACCTTGTAAATTCTGCCATGGTTCGCTTTTTGACACCTCAGCCCGCCTTGGTATCTCTTGCCTGAATTGGAGGAGGGGGCTGAAGAAGCAATCCGGTCGGGACGTCGCAGTTCCATTCTAGATAGCGCGAGGCTCCGGCGCAATAGAAAGATCACGCTGGACCGTGAGAATACGGCTCTGCTTCCTCTAAAGCAGAGGGTGCGGGCTTGTCATTATTAACCCGTCGGCGCGGCTGCGTGTGGGCGTCAGTTTTTGGGGTCCGGTGTCAGTGGTTTGCCACCTGTGTCGCCACTTCTAACTCCGGCTGCATCCAGGAAAAAAGACAGCCGACCGGTGCTGCCATACAGGGCGGGTTCGGCACTCGCGTTCCAGATCTTTCCCCCATTTGGCGCGTTAACGTGAAAGCGATAGCCGGTCGACTCCGTGGCTTCAAGGTCTTTGGGCAAGAGGCCAAGCGAAATCAAAGTAGCCAAATCGGCAAACAAGCCATCGTGTTGCTGACTATATAGAAGCTCGGCCAGGGAAACGCGCGTCAGCATGGCCTGCACCTCATCGTGGTGCGTATCGATGCGAGCGTTGAAGAAGAACCGCTTGCCTGATTTCTTAACAATCGTCTGGCTCTCCTTGTCACCGATGATCCACGCGCCGTTTACGAGGATCAGCGCCACGGGTTGGAGCTCCTCCGGTTTCTCTCCTTCTTTAACTTTTACGAATACGGTCGCAATATCGCCGCTAATCTGTTCACCGCCGAGGTCAACCTCAACAGGAATCACTGCCGCCATCTTTTCAAAGTCCGGTCGTAGTTCTTCAAACTCCTGCGGCTTCAACGAATCAATTGCCGGTTTGTAAATCGACAGGTCGAATGCTTCGCGAAATTTTCTCTCGCGCATCGCTTTGTAAAACTCGCGGACCGTATCTGAGGGCGATCTAACGGCAGGTGTCGCCTGCGACTTTGACGCCGTTTGGGACATCAACGGTCCGGCAGACAACCCAACCAAGCAAGAGAGTATCCCGGTGACAAGAACGGTACGCAAAAATCGCGAATGTGAAATTGAAGCTCGCATCAAACTTATCCTCTGTATTCATAAATACGAGGCGCGCTCCTGACTTAGCAGCGCGCCTCTGATTACAAGTCTACATCAACTTACCCACTGTTAGTCGAATCCTAAAACTCCTACTCGATTTTCTGAACGTGAGCCTTCGGTTTCAATAACAGCTCTCGGCCGACCAGGTAAAGCAACACCGTGAGCACTAGGAACGGAAGGAGGCCCAACAAATCCGAGTGGTCACCGGCAAAGAACGGATTGTGGTGAGTAGCCCAGTCTTCCCAGCCAGTTAGTTTCGCCCTGATTCCTTCCTTCAGGTTCAAGAAAGCATAAACCACGCCCGCCAGGGTCGCGCCAGCAATATAACCGGAAGCCAGCAATACTCCCGGGCTCTTGTCGCCTTCGGCAGCCAACTTCTCCTCCGCAAGCCCTTTATTCTCAGGTCTGCCCTTTGTGTATTTATCAATCAGCCAACGCACCATGCCACCGACAAAAATCGGTGCGGAAGTGGAGATGGCTAGATAAACGCCGACGGCAAAAGCAAGCGAGGGGATGCCGCTTAATTCCAGCACGATAGCAATCATCACCCCGAGCAGCACCAACCCCCACGGCAATTCGCGGCTGAGTATGCCTTTGATGATATAAGACATGAGCGTCGCTTTGGGCGCGGTGAACTTGGCAACACTTTGTCCAGTGTCGGGACGCTTGTCGTAGATCCCATTAATTCCCGGATCAGAAAGGTAAATTGGCACACCTTGATCGTTGACCAAGTAACGCCCCGGCGGACCAAAGTCGGGAATTGTCTTGTGCCAAACGTAATAGGCCGTGTTATCTGATGTTCCTACCGCCGTCTCACGCTTGGGCTGCCCACCACTTTTTTCCAGGTCTTCGGGTTTGGCGGCAAAGCCGGTCGGAAAAGTGAAGTCCTTACTCTCTGCAATCGGAACATACACCGTTCCTGATTGATTCAGTTGCATCAGGATCGGCCCTAAAACGATCGCCGACGCCAATGCGCCAATGAGGATCGCTATCTGCTGAGCCTTGGGTGTCGAGCCCACCAGGAACCCGGTTTTCAGATCCTGCGACGTCGTACCCCCGTTCGAAGCCGCAATACAAACGATGCCACCTATCGAAAGTGCGGTGACGAAGTACGGTGGCGCAGTCCAACCGAGAATCAGAAACGCAAGACACGTGAGGAGCAAAGTCGCTACCGTCATTCCTGAAATCGGATTTGAAGATGATCCGACTTCGCCGGTCAGCCTCGACGACACGGTAACAAACAGGAACCCGAAAATAACAATTAACAATGCGCCGACAATATTGAATCGGAGGTTCAACTGGGGCGCGACCATGATTGCGATCAGCAATGCAATGATGCCACCAATTACCCACTTCATCGAAAGATCACGATCGGTACGCGGAGCGTTTACCGTTGCGCCTTTAGTGCCTCGCAGATCGGCCAGACCACCCTTAAGCCCGCTCCAAATCACCGGTAGGGATCGGAACAAACTAATAATCCCCCCGGCGGCAACCGCACCCGCGCCAATGTAGAGGACGTATTTCTTCTGAATCAGCGCCACATCCATATCTTTAATCAAATGGGTGGTTTCAGGCGCAAGCGGAACCATCCAGCCGCCGCCAAAATACTTAATAGCTGGTATCAGCACCATGTACGCAAGCACGCCACCTGCAAACATGATGGACGAAATTCGCGGTCCAATAATGTAACCAACCCCGAGGAGTGCTGGGTTATTCTCAATCGAGACCGAGGCCCCTTCAAAAGGCTTGCCAAATATTTTTGTTGGATACTCTTTCCAGGTCCGCCAAACCTGTTCTACGGCGTAATAGATAAAGCCAATGCCAAATCCGGCGATGATAGTCTTGCCGCCACTGATGGCTTCATCTTCAGTCGCGCCTGATTTGACGCCTTCCCGCGAGGCTCTTCGTGATTCTTCTGAAGCGCCGGCCTTCAATACTTCGGCGCAGGCGGTTCCTTCCGGGTATTTCAGGTAACCATGTTGGGCCACGATCAAGGCACGCCGCAACGGAATCATCATCAGGATACCAAGTAGACCTCCGAGTATTGCCACCAGCATCACCCGGCCTACTTCGAGGTCGAATCCCAAAATCATAATTGCCGGCATAGTTACACCTAAGCCGAACGCAATCGACTCGCCCGCCGAACCTGCTGTTTGCACAATGTTATGCTCGAGAATTGTCGCTTCCCGCATACCAAGCTTCGATAACATTTTGAATACTGTAATCGAAATAACGGCAACCGGAATCGAGGCGCTAACAGTGAGTGAAACCTTGAGCACCAGATAAAGCGAGGAAGCGCCGAAAACAATTCCTAAAAGAGTACCTACTATCAGCGGAACTATTGTCAGTTCAGGCAGCTTGGCCTCCGCTGGTATGAAGGGCTTGAATTCCTTTAGGTACGGATTATCAGGGACGAACCCGACCTTATCCGGATACTCGTTCGCAGGAATGCTTTCTGAAGACATCCAGGTTTTCCTCCAAATTTGCTAACGGGGAGTGCGTAGGGGTTAGTTCGGGCCTTACTTTACACGGGCCACCTGCGCTTGGGCAAGCTGATTGCCGAACAAAGCCGGACTCGCAGACTTTGAACCTCAGCCAACTGTTCGAGTTGCCCTGGGCCGTTGAGGACACCCAAAATTAAGCTTCAACCCGCCACTATCTTTCGATTACACTCTTCGCGCTCCCGAAAAACAATCTGACAAAACACTGTGCGCACCCGCCTACATCTCGGCTTCCTATTAATAGCGCTTACCTTGCCGCTGCTATCGAGCTCGACCAGCGCCCGGTTCAACCACCCAACGAACGCGGCAGTATCAATGCCGGCACGCATCCCGGCGCCAGAGGAATTTCTCGGCTTCGTGCCCGGCGACGATCGCAAGCTCGCAAGTTGGAGCCAGGTGATTCATTACTTCGAAGAACTGGATAAGGCGAGCGATCGCCTGAGGTTTGAAACGCTCGGCAAGTCGACTATGGGCCAGCCATTTGTGATGGCCACAATTAGCGCGCCCGAAAACCTCGCGAGGCTTGATGAATACAAGAGAATTCAGGAGCTGCTGGCTGATCCGCGCAAACTGGGACCGCCCGGCGTTCGCGATCACAAGGCGTCGGAACTAATCAAACGCGGTAAGACGATTGTGCTAATCACCTGCGGCATCCATTCTACCGAGGTTGGTTCGTATCTCTCGAGCATGCTCATCGCTCATCGATTGGCTTCCTCAAATGACCTGGAAATTCAGAACATCCTGCGAAATACGATAATCCTTTTAGTGCCGTCGCTGAATCCGGATGGCGTCGACATCGTGAAGAACTGGTACGACAAAACGCTAGGTACGCCTTACGAAGGAACCGATCCACCCGAGCTCTATCAAAAATACACAGGCCACGATAACAATCGCGACTGGTATGCCTTCACGCAAGTCGAGACGCAAATCACAGTCGATAAGATTCACAACGTCTGGCATCCGCAGATCGTCCACGACATCCATCAGCAAGGTGAATACGGCTCAAGACTTTTTCTCCCGCCTTACATGCAGCCTGTTGAGCCGAATGTGCCGAAGCAGATCGTCGCCGGCTACACGGAACTGGGCAACTACATGGCGCGTGAGATGCGCGCCGCCAGTTTCACTGGAATCACGACGAATTCAACTTACGACGCGTGGACACCGGCGCGCGCCTACTCCCACTATCACGGCGGCGTACGAATTCTTTCAGAGACAGCTTCATGCAAAATCGCCACGCCGATCACTGTCAAGTTTGCCGAGTTGAAAAAGGATGAAGGCTACGACCCGAAGAAGGAATCCGCCACTTACGGACCGCTGTGGCATGGCGGCGAATGGCATCTGCGCGACATTACAAACTACATGACGACTGCCGCCTTTCTCTTATTGCGCCACGCCTCCGAGAATCGCAGCGAGTGGTTGAGCAGGTTTTATGAGATTGGGAAGGAGGCGGTGCGGCCGAGAAGAAAGGGTGAACAGTTTGGTTACCTGGTTCCGACTGGCATGGTTGCTCGTCAGACGTTATTTGCCAATCGCGCCGCAGTTCAAGGCAGCGTGGAAAGAGAACGTCAACGTTCAATTGATGAGGCTTTTTCACCCTCCCAGAATCCTGAGCGGCTGATTCGCATCTTGATTAAAGGCGGTGTGAAAGTAGAACAAGTGACAGGGGTTCGCGCAGACGGCCTGACGCAGCAAGACAGCGTCATGCTGGTACGATTGGACCAGCCCTACGGAGCGTTTGCTAAAGCGCTCTTGGAAAGGCAAGTATATCCAAACCTGCGCGATCAAGACGGACATCCGCAGGAACCATATGACGTCACCGCTCACTCTCTTCCGCTTCTGATGGACGTGAAGGTCATTCCAGTTAGCGCGCCGTTCAAATACGATTACGAAGTCGACTATATGGGCTTTGCCGTTGACGGCGACCAGGAGGTTCCAACCCAGCTGGCCCTCTACAAGTCACACGTACCGACCATGGATGAAGGGTGGACTCGCTGGACGCTTGGGCACAAGCCTCCTCTAATGGCGCCGACCCTTAATAGTGGTGAAGGATGGGGGGCAGGCAGCCTTCGCTATTCATCGATTGAGGATAGAGATATTCGTCAAGGGCAATTGATCGCTCGATTCGAAACGATCCTTATTCCCGACCAACCAGCCGCAACAATTCTCAATGGCTACAAATCCGGCGAGATGCCCCCCGAATACACCGGCGGACTGGGACAAGCAGGCGTAAAGGCCCTGCGTGAGTTCGTCGAACAGGGCGGGACGCTCGTCTGTCTGAATCGCGCTTCAAGTTTTGCCATCGAACAATTCAAACTTCCGTTGCGCGACGTAGTCGCCAAAGTCTCTGAAAAAGAATTCTTCGTACCCGGATCGATTCTGCGCATCGAGCTGGATACGAGTAATCCGATTGCGCGCGGAATGCCGAAGGAGTCGATTGCCTGGGTTGAAGATTCGCCGGTGTTTGAAATAGTCCGCGATAACCGGGGCAGTAGCCCGACTGTAAAGGAGAGCTCGGCAAGCGAACTGTCAGCGGCAAATGTAACTGTCATCGCGCGTTACCCTGCCGACAAGAATCCGCTACTGTCGGGTTGGCTGCTTGGCGAGCATCGAATCAGAGGAAAAGCCGCACTCGTTGAAGTCACGTTGGGAAAAGGCCGCATTATTCTTTTTGGCTTCCGTCCGCAATACCGCGGCCAGTCGCTGGCTACTTATCCACTGTTTTTCAATGCAATTTTAAGAGGCTCGGAATGAGTAAAGTCAGCTGGGGAGCGGGGGCAAGCCCCCTTCCCGGCCTCGAGGTGTTCAAAGGAGTGGCCTATTTTGCGGCTCTTTGGCTGACTGCCGGTTCCTTGAACCTTCCCGGTCTCATTAGCGTATAATGCATTACACGGCGCACGGAGAAAATTGGCAGTAACCGCCGCCGAGGCCTAAATGGTCGCACTTCTTTTCACCGCAATTTTCATCATTGGACTCCTTGCTATTCCTCTTTTTTTCTGGGCACTGCGTGCCAAAAGCTCCGGAGAGAATTTACTGCCTCCGCCGGAACCGCCACGTGGCTTATTTAGTGATAAAGATGGTTTCGAATCTGCAGTATTGCCGCCGGCCGAGCCGGATGAACGCGAGAATCAGCGCCACTCGTTAAGCGAACGAGCCAAAGCGGGCGATAAGAGCGCGCTGGTTGAAGCGCATGCACTTGGCGATCGGAAGTTCTACGACGAAGTATTAGATCAGCTGACTCTTAACGCCGATCGCGGTCCAACTCTGCTTGCGCTGGCTTCTTACGTCACTCGAAACGAATTGCCTGTCAACCGTAAGCTGGCAGAGGCGCTTATCACTTCCTGGAAGGATTCGCCAGGCCGCAGTTCGACCGCAACAACGCTGCATCTGACCGCCCTGGCGGACGATGCCGAACTTTATCAAAGTACCGTTGAAACTACTTTACAGTTTTGGCGCCAGGGATTACTTGCGGATGTTTCGGCTGCCGAGTTAAGAGCTTTATTTGACGGCGAGTTTTGGGTGCTATCGGCCCGCACCAGGGGGTCCGGGGCCGGCTTTATCTTGAAACGCAAACTTGCGAACGCTCGTCGCGAATTGGAAACCGCGATGCGCGTCAACTGACAACCCAGTTTCCGCACGTTCGGAAAGGTAGATCGACAAATCATGGAAAATCTTGACTTCGTTTCCCTACTGCCGTACTTGGTGTTCGGCTTTGTGATCCTCATAGTGGCGCTTGTTATCTTGAGGCGCATCTTCGTAAACGTCGGCGCGCGCGAAATCGCCATCAAAGAACGGCGCTACTTCGGTAAGCGAATGCCGCCCGGAAGAGTGGTTGCCACTGAAGGCGAGGTTGGCATCCAGGCCGACGTGCTTAAGCCCGGTTTGCACCTCATCAAGTTCCCCTTCGAGAAAATCGTACGCAAGGTGCCATTGATCGAAATTGGCGCCGATGAATTGGGCGTGGTTGAAGCCGTCGATGGCGAGCCGATGCTGCCGGGAAGAATCTTCGCGCTTGACCGCGCGCAGAATGCCCACAACAACTTTCAGGATCCGATAGCGTTCATCAAACAAGGCGGCGTCAAGGGCATTCAATTGCGAACGTTGCCACCCGGCCTGTGGCCTATTCACCCGTATCTATTTCGCATTTCGGTGGCGAAGACAACGATCATCCCGCAAGGCAAGGTAGGCGTAATCGTTGCCGCTGACGGCGCGCCGCTTGATCCGGGACGCCTGCTCGCCAGGGCCGTTGACGGTCACATCAGCTTTCAAAATGCCGAGTTATTCGTTTCTGCCGGTGGACAGAGAGGTCCGCAAGTAGACATTCTCACCCCAGGCACTTATCGCATCCTGACACAGTCAGGCCCGCTCGAAGGCGGCGGCGAAGCAAAGCCCGGACTGTTCTCTATCAGAGTTTTCGACGCCACCGTAATCAATGAGAATCAGATTGGTTTGGTTGAGGCACTGGACGGGTCACCTTTGAACCCGAAGGATTACGTCGCCGAGTCGGTCGCGGGCCACGATAACTTCCAGGATGGGCACGAGTTCATCGACGGCAAAGGCCAGCGCGGTCCGCAGAAGGACATTTTGTTGCCGGGCACTTACTACGTCAATCCGCTGCTCTTCAAAGTGATTCCCGAATCCGCCAAAGAGGTAAAGCCGGGTGAGGTGGCCGTGATCGTTTCCAATACCGGCAAAGATCCTTCAGACGACATCCGCCGCCAGATGGCCGCGAAAGTTCGCGAGCGCATGGAACGAGAAGAACGCGAACAGGCTGAGCAATCAGCCGCTGTGCTCGACAAGATTGATGACGGCAGAACAGCCGCGGAGATCAAGGTCGAACTGATGACCGGTGATCCGGCTGACCGGCGACTCGACGAAGGAGCACATGAAGCCTACGTGGTACCGGAAGGCTATCGCGGCATTCAGGAGAGTGTGGTTGGACCCGGCCGGTATTACGTCAACACTCTGGCCATCACGCCAATCATCATTCCGACCACGAACCAAACAGTGGAATGGACTGCCGGCGAGGTCGTCAATACTTTCAATCCGTTTGAAGTGATTTCTAAAGACGGCTTCACCATGCAATTGGAAGTGCGCGTTGTTTTCCGCGTCAAACCGGAAGACGCACCTTTTATGGTCGCGAAGATCGGCGGCATCGAACGTTTGATTCAAAACGTAATGCACCCGCTAATCGATTCGATCTTTCGTAACCAGGCTTCCGAATCTTCGGCGATGGCCTATTTGCAGAACCGCCACGAAGAGCAGGAGCGCGCCGAAGCTCGTGTGCGCGCGCACCTGTTGAAGTATCACGTCGACGTTGTCAACGTACTCATCTGCCATATCCATCTGCCGGAAGACTTGATGATTACGCAGACCGAAAAGATTCTCGCCGAGCAACGGCAGAACATGTACAACGCTCAGCGAGAAGCCGAGGAGAAACGTATTCAGCTGGAGCGGACCAAGTCGCAGGCCGATAACCAGAAGGATCTGATGGGCGCAACCGTCGGCGTCGAAATTGCCGGCAAACGCGCCGAGCAACGCAAGGCTGAAGGTGAAGGCGAAGCCCATTACATCCAACAAACCGGCCGGGCCGAAGCTGAGAAGGTTCGGCTGATGGGTGAGGCCCAGGGTGTCGCCTATCACGAGCAAGTTAACGCGCTGGGCGCTCAGGGCGTAGCGTTGGTTGAAGTGCTGAAAGTGATCGGCGAGAAAGGCGTACGCATAACGCCGGACATCATGGCTTCAGGCGGCGGCACCGGCGGCGACGGCGGCGGCGGCATCGGCACGCTGTTGTTGCTTAACCTCTTCCGCAACCAGATGAACCTGCCGGCTGCGAATGGCGAGAAGGCCCCTGGGAAGTAGGTTCAACCTTTGCTGCGGGCGCGGAGCCTCCTACCCGAGTGAGCGAAGCGCGAACCGAGCTCTACCTTGGGCTTGTAGTGCTGGAGAGGTTCCCATCAACGAAAACGGTTGTCGCTGTGAGGGAGCGACAGCCGTTTTTTCACGCTGGACTTCGATCACGCGCTGAAGGTTTATGATGAGAGACATTCCCAAGCTCGTTGTGGCCGTGATCGCCAGTTTGTATTTCCTCTGGTGTGCCTACGATCCTTCTCAGTGGCATTTGATCGACGGAGTGAATCTCGTTATCCACGAAGCGGGACATCTTATCTTCAGTCCGCTCGGAGAATTCATGATGGTTGCCGGCGGCTCACTTTTTCAGGTAATCATGCCGGCTCTCTTCGTCGGCTATTTTTGGTACAACGGCAAATACTATTCGGCAGCGCTGGTGCTCTTCTGGGTGGGCCAAAGCATTTTGAACGTGTCGGTCTACGCGGGAGACTCGCTCGCTTTGCAACTGCCGCTGCTCGGCGGCCAGGATTCAGTTCACGACTGGAACTACCTGCTAAGTAGTTTGAATCTTCTTCCCGCCACAGCCAAAGTCGCCGGTGCAATCCGACTGCTGGGAACAATAGTTATTGCCCTTGCCGCACTAGGTTCACTCAGATTTGCAAGGCGCTCTACTGGGAGTCCGGGATAAACGCTCACATAGACATGCGCCCGCTGCTCCCAGCAATTTTCCAAAATCCTTCTCATTCAACAGCAGTAACAGTCCGGCTAGAAGCAGACAATGGAGTGTTTCTTCAGACTCAAGAAAACTTCATGGATCAGCTTAGGAAAAATGCAGGAGATCAAATGATCTTGAGTTTTCGACGGTTTTCACCCCTGAAGGTACATCTGCGCTGCCATCTTCGTCAGCTTCCAAACACGTGACCATTCGATATTGCCATGGCCATTCTCACGGCCTGTCAGCTTATCGAAAATCAATTTGCGAAATACTTTCCCCTCACGACGCAACATAAACTCTTTCGCGTAAGGCTTCGCAGTTTCGAAGAAGCTGAATTCCGGATCGGTCACGATGCCGATGCCTTCGAGTGTCATCAGCGCGCGCATGATGTAGGTGAAGTTTGCGGGGAGCCGGAAAGGATACTCATAAATCACTTCGGCAAGGTCATACGTCAACTCTTTGAACTTCACCTCACCGAGTTTGAGGTTCAGATAAACTTTAAAAAGTTTTTCGACCACTGGCCGCACCGTCTCGGGATCAACGCCAGGCTTGAGGAAGTTTAGATTGATAATGTCCTGTCCCAGGCCGTGTACATCGCGGCCGACCACGTGGAAGAAAGCGTCAATCATCTGCGACTGCAGTTTCGGAGTGATACGACCGACCATGCCGAAATCGAAGAAGGCAAGATGGCCGGAATCAAGCACGAGCAGATTTCCCGGGTGCGGATCGGCGTGGAAAAAGCCGTCTTCCAATAACTGCTTTAGATAAGTGCGAACCAGCAGACGGTTCACCTTGACTGCGGATATGCGACGCGCGCGCAGCTGTTCCACGTCTATCACCTTCGTGCCGCGAATGAATTCGAGCGTCAATACGCGCCGGCTCGTGTGTGACCAGAAAATTTTGGGCACGCGGATTACCTGCCAGGTGCGGAAGTTGTAACGGAAACGGTCCGCGTTTCTCCCTTCCTTCACGTAGTCCATTTCCTCAAAAATCGTGGAATGAAACTCGCGGAGCATGCCTTCCCAATCGGCGTTCTCATTCGCGCGTGGAAAGAAGCGGTTGGTGAGTTTTACGAGTTTGTAAAGAATCGCAATGTCGAAAGAGATGATCTGTTGCAGATTGGGACGTTGAACCTTAACCGCAACTTCTTCACCCGAAGCTAAGCGCGCGCGATACACCTGACCGAGCGATGCCGAGGCAACCGGCTCGCTGTCAATCTCCGCATAGCACTCCTGAAGACTACGCCCCAATTCCGATTCGATCCGCGCGAACGCTTCCGAGGTTGGAAACGCGGGCACCTGATCCTGCAGCGTCGCTAACTCTTTCACATAAGCTAGCGGCAGGAGATCCGCTCGCGTCCCGAGCGCCTGCCCGATCTTGATGAAGGTTGGTCCCAGGTTGACCAAACTCTGACTCAACCACACTGCCTGCTTTTCAAGACGCGCCGCTTTGTTGTCTGATCCATCATGACCGCGAAAAACGATCAAACGCAGCAGCCGGATAGACCGGTCGAAAGCATAGTGTAAGAAGTAGCGGACGCGCGACCGGAAGCTTGCGACTAGGTCGTTTGATTTTGTTTCCTCGTGAAGACGTTCGACCATGCGACGGTTGAAGTCTGCGCGGATATCGTAAGTGTCGAGGAACAGGTAGAGCGTGAATAAGCCGAGCACTCTGGCCACTCGCGCCAGTCGTAACCAGCCGCGCAGTCCGCGTCCCTTAAGAATCTCGGCAACCAGTTCGTCCGTTAGCGGCGTCACACCACTCTTATCGGAAGAAGGCGGAAGCTGGGTAATGACACTGGTAATCGCGTCGCCGTTTCCAGGGGACGAGACTGATGCTGGAACTAATGCTTTTGTAGAACTCATAAGACTTTTCGAACTCACAAATTCAGACCGTATTCGTCCACAACGCTTATCAAACCAACGAGAGCGTGTGGCGGGTGCCACCTCGTTCAAAATAACTCTCCGCGCGCTTCACGTCCGCCTCGATCTGCCCCTTCAATTCCTCAAGGGAAGCAAACTTCCGCTCGTCACGCAAGCGGTGGAGAAAGCGGACCCGCACTACATCCCCATAAAGGTCGCCCGCCCAGTTGATTACGAATGTCTCCACTGAAGGTTCCGTATCGGATGTAAAAGTCGGCCGCACGCCCACGTTTGTTACGCTGCGGCGCCATTGCCCTTCAATTAGGGTCCCGGTCACGTAGACGCCGTTGCGAGGTATGACGCGATTGTGAGGGTGCAAGTTGGCTGTCGGGAACCCGAGCCCGGCGCCTCGCTCTGCGCCACGTTCTACGCGGCCTTCCACGCCATAAGGGCGACCCAGCAGCCTCCTGGCGAGGTTTACCCTGCCCTCCAACAAAAGCTTCCTCACCTTGCTGGAGCTTACGCGCTGGCTGCGAAACTGCACCTCCGGAACCTCGTCTGCGAAAAACCCGAGCTCCACGCTAACGCGCCTGAGTAGTTCGATATTACCTTCGCGGTTGTGACCAAAAGCGAAGCCGCGGCCGAGGTAGACTTCCTTTGCATGCAGCCGATCCTTAACAACGTCCGCCAGAAAATCTTCAGCTCTGATTTGGGAAAACTCCTCATCGAAACGAACGACGATCGTCTGCTCGATACCCAGCACGCCAAAACCTTCAACTTTTTGATCGAGAGTTTGCAGGAGCGGCGGCGCCGATTCCGGGTGCAACACCGCGCGCGGGTGGGGATCGAAAGTTATGACCGTGGGAATCGCGCCAGTCTCACGTGCTCTTTCAACCACGGTGCGCATGATCAGCTGATGGCCCAGGTGCAAACCATCAAAAACTCCGAGTGTCAGCACTGTCGGTCTTTGGATTTCGGCGTTGTCAGTTCCGTGGAATAAGCGCATAAAAAAGTGATGAGTAATGAGTGATGAGTAATGAGTGATGTTCGGAAGCTTCAAAGCCCTCATCACTCATGACTCATCACTCATCACTTACTACAAGCCCGTCATAAGCCCATTCAACTCCTGAAGGCAATCGCGCTGAGTCACGCGCGTGCTTCACGTCGTGAGCAATGTGCGTCAGATATGCACGTCTGGGTTTGATCTTCTCGATGTACTCGAGCGCCCTATCCAGCCAAAGGTGCGTCGGGTGCTCTTTGAATCGCAGGCAGTCAAGCACAAGCGCGTCCAGACCCCGCAGCCGATCCATGGTTTCCGCTGGAATCTCGCTGAGATCGGTTGCATATGCAAAATCGTTGAAGCGGTAAGCCATCACCGGCAAACGGCCGTGGATTACCTCGAGCGGCGTGATAAGGAAGTCTTTGTCCAGACAAAACGCGGCGCCAGGCACGACAGTGTGCGGAATTACCTGCGGTAGCCCACCCCCGAAGTGTGAAGGCTCGAAGATGTATTTGAAGATGCGTCGAATATCGACCCAGGCGCGTTCATTCGCGTAAAGGCCAATCGCGCCGTAGCGAAAATTCAGTGGGCGAATATCGTCGAGACCAAAGATGTGATCGGCGTGACAATGCGTAATGAGGACGGCGTCGAGTCGCTTCAAGCTATAACGCAACGCCTGCTGGCGAAAATCAGAAGAGGTGTCGACCAGAACCGACTGGCCGGCTTGCTCGATGAGAATGGAGACGCGTAAACGTTTGTCGCGAGGATCGTTTGACGTGCAGGTTTCGCAGTCGCAGGCGATGGAAGGAACGCCGGTCGATGTTCCGGTACCTAAAAACGTAAGCTTCATTGCTAGTCCAATGTCCAACGTCCAACGTCCAAAGTCAAAGCAATTTCTGGAGCGGATTCTGAATCAGCCGCCGAGAGATTCGCGATTATCGGACTTTGGACATTAGACTTTGGACTATCTTTATCCGCCGGTTATGTCCTGACTGGAAAAACTCCGTGCCTTCGGCGTTGCGCTACTCAAAGAGACGAATTGCATTCGCAAATCGGCGAGTAGCCCTTCAAGTATCTGTTGTTCCTGCGGCAACAGATTGCCGCGCGTCTTCTTTTCCAGCATTCCCAGCACATCGATCCAGTGTTTGCCGAGTTCCAAATCGACTTCGCGTTTGTGAGTTACGGGATGTTCCATCATTCCCAGCGAAGCCGCGGCATTGGAAGCGATCGACATCAGGAAGCTGGCGAAACTTGCCGGGTCATCGGCGTCCGGCAACTCAGCCTCCTCGCTGTCGTCGTCCGCTAAGTCGTCGCTCGCAGGTATGGATTCGCTTGCTGGCGCTGAAGCTGGCGCAGCTGTGGCAACAGTCCCGCCAACCCTGGCAGCGCCGGCGTCTGCAACTTGCGGTTCAGGCGTCGCTGCGGCGCTCGGCACCTCAGGCTTAACGGGCGTTGGTTCCGGCCTCTCATTTTCGGGCACATCACGCGGCGTTCCATCGGGATTAAACAATCGCCTGTCGGTAACTTTGTAGCTGGTCTGTTCCTCGTTCATTTCCCCTGCCTATCTCTGACTAGACTCCTGAAAATCAATTACCTTCAGGAAATTCTGCGCAGCTTGTTAATGTAAACCGATGTTAGCACCCGCATCTTGTGCCTGCAAACCGTTACGAGTTTCAAGTTTCAGGTTTCAAGTTTCAAGTTGTTCAGCGCTCGTGCGCGTTCTAAACTCAGCCTACGCCGAAAGTTAAAAGCAAAACCTGAAACTTGGAACTTGGAACTTGAAACTTGAGCCATGCCAGCCAACTTTGAAGACCTTATCGAACTAATGCAGAAGCTGCGTTCACCGGATGGATGTCCCTGGGATCGCGAA
>Ga0070698_100000771_pt1 | contig 34710 bp, 21 predicted proteins | sample KBSK1502metaG_FD_65477 | JGI IMG/M metagenome (GOLD analysis project Ga0070698, IMG submission 65477) | Corn, switchgrass and miscanthus rhizosphere microbial communities from Kellogg Biological Station, Michigan, USA - KBS K1-50-2 metaG | ecosystem: Host-associated > Plants > Roots >... | reverse complement strand
AAGCAGCCAGACCCTGCCGCTGGGGAATATGACTGTCGCCTCACGAGGACACCATCAAGGTGCTACTTCAGTAGCACCCCTGACGGCCGTCCGCGGACGCTCTGCATGTCGGCGAAGGCGGGCCGTCACAGGACACAACCATTTTCTCGCTTCTACCATCCATTTGATGCCATCCAGAACGCCAAATACGGCCTCGCCCCTCCTTCCTCGAGTTCGATGAAGACCCGCGCCTTTTCGTTCGCTCCCCTGTTGCTGCTGGCATTTCCACTGTCGCTGCGGGCTCAGGGTCCTTCGGCGTCCAACGCCAGTTCCGTCTCGAGCGGACACACCGTAGCCGTCCCCTCGGCGCGCGCCGCCCGCCGCAGCGCGGCGGTTGCCCTCGATGGTCGACTCGATGACGCGGCGTGGCAGGCCGCCACACCGGTCACCGAGTTCACGCAAGTTGACCCCAGCGAAGGCCAACCGGCGTCGCAGCGCACCGAGATGCGCTTCCTGTTCGACGAGGGCGCACTCTACGTGGGCGCCAAGATGTACGACACCGAAGGACGCGCCGGTGTAAAGACGTCGCTCGTCAGGCGCGACGCGGGGTTCAACTCCGATTACATGGAAGTCGTGATCGACGGCTTTCACGACCACCTCGGCCGGGCCTTCTTCCAGGTCAACCCGTCCGGCTCGAAGTCCGACGTGCTCGGCATCGGCAGCTCGTGCTGTGACTCGGGTTGGGACCCGATATGGGAAGCCGCCACGCGCATCGACGACGACGGGTGGACGGCCGAGATCAGGATCCCGCTATCACAGCTCAAGTTCTCCGGTGCCGCGTCGCAGACGTGGGGGCTGCAACTCCGACGCTGGATCCATCGGCGAAACGAGCTGGATCAGTGGTCGTTCTGGCGGAAGACGGAATCAGGCGGGCCGAACCGGTTCGGGCACCTCGAGGGGCTCGAATTCGGCGCCCAGTCGGGCCGCCAGCTGGAATTGTTGCCGTACGTCGCCGCCAAGACGCAGAACCTCAGCGTGCCTAACAGCGACCCGTTCAACGGCGGCAACAATCAATCGGCGCGGATGGGGCTCGACCTCAAGTACAACCTGAGCTCCAACTTCACGCTCGACGCGACATTCAACCCGGACTTCGGCCAGGTGGAAGCCGATCCGGCGGAAGTGAACCTGACTGCCTTCGAATCGTTTTTCTCGGAACGACGCCCCTTCTTCATCGCCAGCTCGGGCGTCTTCGGCTTTGGCGGCTTCAATTGCTATTTCTGCAGCAACGTGTCGTCGTTGACCGCGTTTTACACGCGCCGCATCGGCCGGTCACCGCAGGGCGCTGACCTGGCATACAGCGCCGGGGACTATGCCGACGTTCCGGAGGCCACGGCGATCCTTGGGGCGGCGAAGATCACGGGCCGCACCGGAAACGGCCTGACGATTGGCTTGTTGAACGCGGTCACCAGTCGCGAGGAGGCTCGTGTCCGCCCGCCTTCCGGGTCCGACATGAACCAGGTCGTCGAGCCGCTCACGAACTACTTCGTCGGGCGCGTCAAGAAAGACCTCATGCGTGGCAACCTGGTCATCGGCGGTATCGCGACGTCGGTGCTGCGCGACATGGACTCCGTCTTCGCGCCACGACTGACGAGACACGCCGAGCTGTTGGGAACTGACGTCCGCTACACGTTCAAGGAACGCGCGTATTCGCTGACCGGGAACTTCGCCATCACCAACGTCGAAGGCGATCCGGCGGTGATCTCCGCGCGCCAGCAGTCGTCGGCCCGTTACTTCCAGCGACCGGATCGCAAGCCGGGCAGCGACGGTTTCTTCACCAACCAGCTCGACCCGAATGCGACCGCGATGCGGGGCGGCGGCGCATACCTCCGACTGGGGAAAGACGCCGGCAACTGGCTCTGGGAAACGGCCGCGAACGTGCGCACGCCGGGCTTCGAGGCGAACGATCTCTCCTTCGTCACCCGCACGGACTACATCTGGTACAACGCCAACGTTTTCCGCTCGTTCACCAAGCCGACGAGTTGGTATCGCGACCTGGCGTTGATCGCCGGCGGCCAGGAGCAGCATAACTTCGACGGCGACATCACCGACCGGCAACTGCATTTCTTCGTTGGGATGACGGCACGCAATTTCTGGAACTTCAACACGTTCTACCTCTACCGGCCCGACCTGCTCGATGACCGGCTGCTGCGAGGTGGCCCGGTGGTCGAAAAGCCTGGGGTCGACGTCCTCGGATGGAACATGGGGACCGACGGCCGGGGTCGGGTCAGTTTCTTCAGCTTCGGTGAATACGCGAAGAACAAGCTTGGCGGCCACGGGAAGAACGCCGGCGCCAGCATCACCTACCGGCCCGCACCTAACGCGACGCTGACGCTCGGCCCCAGCTGGAACGACTCGCGGTCGATCCTGCAATACGTCCGGCGATTCGCTGATCCGACCAACACCGCGTTTTATGGGTCGCGATACGTCCTGGCGTCGATCGACCAGAAGCAGCTGAGCCTCGAGACTCGACTCAGCTGGACCTTCTCGCCGACGACATCGTTCGAGCTGTTTGCGCAGCCGTTGCTGGCCAGCGGGGACTACTTTGACTTCAAGGAATACGACGCTCCCCGTTCGCTTGACGTGAGCGTGTACGGCCGCGACCGCGGGACGATCACCGAGGTCGCCGGTCCGACGCCCGATGCGGCGTCGACGATCCAGATCGATCCCGATGGCGCCGGCCCGGCCACGACGATGCAGTTCGGGAACCCGGACTTCAATTTCCGTTCGTTGCGAGGCAATGCAGTGTTCCGCTGGGAGTTCCGCCCTGGTTCGGTGATGTACGTGGCCTGGGCGCACTCGCGTGCGGCATCGCTTGCCCAGGGCGACTTCCGATTCAGTCGTGACTTCAGCGGCATGTTCGAAAACGTGCCCGACAACGTGTTCCTCGTGAAGGCGAGTTTCTGGATCCCGCGATAAAGAGCCGGAAGCAGGAGGTTGATTGCTGGAATACGAAAGCCCCCGGGTTTCCCCGGGGGCTTTCTTATGGCACACCCCAGCACGAAGGCGAAAGGGCGAGTGCCGCATTATAGACGAGTTGTCGACCTGCGTCGCCACGCTCCAACCGACCAGCTTTGTCACGAAACCAGAACTTCCAGAACGCAGGCCAGGAAAAGCGACAGGCCAGGGTGGTGCGCCCACCGCCCTGGCCTGCCGTCTGTTACGCCTCTCTGAGCTTTGCGGCACGATCCAACGCTACGGAGTGAGACTGGCGCTGGAGTAGAAGCGGAGCTCGAGGACCTTCAGTCCGTTGTTGTCGTAGTTCCAGAAGTAGTTCTCGAAGCAACGGTCGAAGAGATACACGTTATATGTGTCGGCCAGCCCGTCCGTCGAGTCCCCGTCCGGGTCGATGCAAGCCGCGAGCTGCGGGTCGGTGAGGTCGTTGACCGAGATCGTCATGAAGAGCAGGCTCAAGGAAACGTCAATCGCCTTGTTGGCGGTCTGCTTGCTCAGCGTGATTCCGTTGCTGCCGCACCAGACATCGTCTGTTCCGTCGAAGCCTGCGCCTGTCTCATCCGCGCAGGTGGTGATTCGTACACTGCCGCTACCCGCCTTTGCCCTCGCCCAGATCGCGTACGTGGGCGTACAGCCATCGGTGCTGGACGTGCCGACACAAGGGTCGGGCAGGCCGAAGATCGCGCCGTCGCCGTCTGTGCCGTTGGCGTCGATGACGCCGAAATCACCGACATGGCCGCCAGCGCGCCATGCGTCGCAACGCGGGTCCACGACGTCGTTCTCCCCGTTCGAGCTGTTGCAGAGGTAGATGTGGTTCTGGTCGTCACCGCCGCCCTTGGCGAGCTGGTTGTTCTTTCCACCCGGGGTCGTGACCGTGTTGTCCGAGTAGAGCTGGACGAAGATGCGGCGGCCGCTGTTGTTGTCCATGGTGGCCGACTTGTCTTTCGGGACTCCAATGATCTGGAGGCTGTAGTCGTGTCCACCTTGGGGGTAGCCGTTCCCAAGATCGGCCACCGGGCTGCTCAGGACAGCCTTTGCGCTGGTTGGGGCCGAGGGTGAATCTGCGCAGGCAGTGAGGACCAGGACGCCCGCTACGAGTGAGAGTTTGCTTCTGACCATTCTCTGATACTCCTGGGTCAATGAGACAATGAGACAAGGAACGTGACCCCGGTCAGCACCTTCGCCGTCCGCGTTGAATGGCGCGTTCACCGCGGCGGGCCCGCTCGAAGGGTGACCGCACAGGACTGGATACCTGCGCGCTGGCTCGCAGCAACGTGGCGGTGGCAATCCCGTGGAGGATGCACATCACAAGAATTGGCAACGTCAATTGCTGTTCCGGGAAACAACTACGGAAATGGAGCTGAGGAAAAACGGGCGGCCGATCTTTCGCCTAACTACCGCGTAGCCGCACTGAGGCGCGCGACAGAGTGGGGGTGAGAAGGGTTCTCGTCTGTGCCGAAACTCACATCCAGCTCCGTGAAGTGATTTCGGTCGCGAAACAATTCTGCGCGCGAACAATAATCAACACTCGACTTCGCTTCAGTGCCGCGTGGCACCTAACGGGAGTGCTGAAAAGCGCCACGGCCCCGGGAACCCGGGGCCGTGGAAATCGCCTGCTTCGTTGTCGACCTGCCGCGAGGTTTTACTGCACGGCGTTGATCATGTCGAAGATCGGGAGGTACATCGCGACCACCATGCCGCCGACGATGACGCCGAGGAACACGATCATGACCGGCTCGAGGAGTGACAGCAGGCCGCTGACGGCCGCGTCGACTTCCTCATCATAGAAGTCCGCGATCTTCGAAAGCATTTCATCCAGGCCGCCGGTCTGTTCGCCGACGGCGATCATCGAGATCACCATGGGCGGGAACACAGCCGACTTCTGCAGCGGCGCCGCGATGGTGTCACCACCGGCGATGCTGGCGCGAGACTGCATGATCGCGTCCTGAATCACCCGGTTACCGGCCGTCTTGGCAGTAATCTCGAGGCCATCGAGGATGCTGACGCCGGAGCTGATCAACGTGCCGAGCGTACGCGTGAAGCGCGACACGGCGCTCTTCCTCAACACGTCGCCAAGCACCGGGAACCTGAGCAGCATCTTGTCGATGGTCAGCTTGCCGCCGGACGTGGCGTAATAACGCTTCAACAGGAATACGCCGCCGGCGATGCCGGCGCCAAGCGCCCACCAGAAGCCGCGCAGGAAGTCGGACGCGGCAATGACCACACGTGTCGGCATTGGGAGTGCCATGCCGACACCGGCAAACATGCTCTCGAAGACGGGAATGACGAAGATCAGGAGGACGCAGATCGCGATGGCGGCCACGCTCATGATCACGGCCGGATAGATCATCGCGCCCTTCACCTTGCGCACCAGGGCGTCGTTCTTTTCCATGAACGTCGCCAGTCGCATCAGGATCGTGTCGAGAATACCGCCCGCTTCACCGGCAGCAACCATGTTCACATAGAGCTCGCTGAACGCCTTGGGATGTTTGGCGAGTGCGTCGGCGACAGTATGGCCCGATTCGACGTCGAAGACGATGTCGCGGGTGGTCGCCGCCAGGACCTTGTTTTCGGTCTGCTTGGCAAGGATGTCGAGCGCCTGGACGAGCGGCAGACCGGCGTTGATCATCGTCGAGAATTGACGCGTGAAGATGACGATGTCCCGCATCTTGATGCCGCCCTTCATCTTCTTCGGCTTCGCGTTCTCGTCGACCTTGACGACGGTCATCCGCTGCCGGCGCAGCTGGGCGACCACGTCCTGCGCGGTGGCGGCTTCGACGGTGGCGGTCCTCAGCTCACCGGCGGCTGTACGGGCTGTATAGGTGAAGGCTGGCATCTAAGTCTGGATGGCAGAAGGCGGATGGCGGAGGTCGGATGGCAGAAGCGTCAGAATAGCGTTACCGCTTTCCACCCACGGCTTGTAACGGCCGGCGTTCGTTCTCCTCTTCCTGCGGCGACCGGCCGATCATGCGCAGGAACTCGTTAGGATCGCTCGACACGCGCAGGCACTCTTCCTCGGTAACCTCGCGGGCCTGGTAGAGCTGGTACAGGGCGTCGTTGAGCGTCTGCATGCCGAACTTCTTTCCTGACTGCATCATGGAGTAGATCTGGTGCACCTTGTCGTCGCGGATCAGCGCGCGCATGGCCGGCGTGATCACCAGGATCTCGGCCGCCATGCAGCGTCCACGGCCACGAGCCCGCGGCAGCAGCGTCTGCGTCACGATCCCTTCCAGCACGAAGGCCAGCTGGGCGCGCACCTGCGACTGCTGGTGGCTCGGGAAGACGTCGATGATACGATTGATGGCTTCCGCGGCCGAGTTGGTGTGCAACGTCGCGAAGACGAGGTGGCCGGTTTCGGCGATGGTCAGCGCCGCCTGGATCGTTTCCAGGTCGCGCATTTCGCCGATGAGGATGACGTCGGGGTCTTCGCGCAACGCGTATTTCAGTGCGTTGGAGAAGCTGTGCGTGTCGCTGCCGACTTCCCGCTGGTTGACGATGCAGCTGTGATGGCGGTGGATGAACTCGATCGGGTCTTCCACCGTGATGATGTGGCCCTTCCGCTCGCGGTTGACCTTGTCGATCATCGCGGCCAGTGTCGTGGACTTGCCCGACCCGGTCGGTCCGGTGACGAGCACCAGGCCACGCGGCTTCTCGGCCATCTTGGCCACGACGGCGGGAAGTCCGAGGTCCTGGAAGGTGCGGATGTTGAACGGAATCTGCCGGATCGCCATCGACACGCAGCCGCGCTGCTTGAAGCAGTTACCGCGGAAACGCGCGAGGTTCTGGATGCCGAACGAGAAGTCCAGCTCATCGTCCATCTCGAACCGCTTCTTCTGGTTTTCGGTCAGCACCGAATACGCCAGCTGCAGCGTGTCCTTGGGCGAGAGCAGCGTCTCGATATTTGAATTGACGATATCGCCGTCCACGCGGAGCTTGGCGCGTTCACCAGCCGTGACGTGAAGGTCGGACGCATCGCGCTCGATCATCTCCTCGAGCAACGAACGCAAACTGACGGCTGCCCCTCCGGCCTGCGGGGAGATGGTCGAACCAGTGGGTACAGACGTCGATTGATTCATGTCGTCAGGTCGTGGAAAGCGGCGGTGATAAGCGCTATGTGCAACGACGCCATTCCCCTGCGAGGGAGTGCCACGCGCGGGAATAGCCACTGTTGAGACGGCCCATCAGTCCAACGCGTCACGGCAGTCACTGGTCGCATGAGCGCCGCAGCCCTGCCGTGCTGATTTCACATCTCCCATCACACTTCGTGATCGCCCGGTGTGCTGTCGATCACTACGCCGACGTTTCTCGAATCACTTGTTCGAGCGGGACGATGCCCTTCATGACCTTGAGCCAACCGTCCATGCGCAGCGTGAGCATTCCGCCTTCCACCGCGGCATCCTTGATCTCCTGCCCCGAGGCGTTGTGGAGGATGTGCTTCCGGAGCTCGGTGGTCATCGACATGACTTCATAGAGGCCCTGCCGGCCCTTCATGCCGATGCCGTTGCAGTCATCGCAGCCGCGCCCCTTGAAGAACGGCAGTTCGCCGATGGTCGTGTCCAGCGAAACCTTCTTCAAGTGTGGCGCCGCTTCAGGCGAAGCCCTGGAGATCGCGTCATTCAGCGCCTCCATGGTGAATCGCAACTCACCGAGCGTGGTCGAAGCAGAGACTTTCGCGCCCGCCAGCTCTTCCGGCGTCGGCTCGTGTTTCTGCTTGCAGCGCGGGCACACGCGCCTGATGAGTCGTTGCGCAACGACCAGGTTGAGCGCGCTGGCGACGTTGAACGGCTCGAGCCCCATGTCCAGCAATCGTGTGACCGTTTCGGGCGCCGAGTTCGTGTGCAACGTGGACATCACGAGGTGACCCGTGAGTGCGGCCTTGATGGCGATGCCGCCGGTTTCCAGGTCCCGGATTTCGCCGACCATGATGATGTTCGGGTCCTGGCGCAGGAATGCCTTCAGCGCCGCGGCGAACGTCATGCCGATGTCGGTGCGCACCTGCACCTGGTTGATCCCGAACAAGTTGTATTCGACGGGATCTTCGGCCGTCATGATGTTCTGGTCGATCGTGTTGATCTTCGACAGGGCCGAATAGAGCGTCGTCGTCTTGCCTGATCCCGTCGGGCCGGTGACGAGCACCATGCCGTACGGATTCGTGATGGCTTCCATCAACTCGCGCTCGGCGCGCGGCTCCAGCCCGAACTTCTCGAGGTCGAGCGTCAGGTTGCCCTTGTCGAGAATTCGCAGCACGACCTTTTCACCGAACAGCGTCGGCAACGTCGAGACGCGATAGTCGATGACCTTGTTCGCGATCTTCAGCTTGATGCGGCCGTCCTGCGGCACGCGGCGCTCGGCGATGTTCAGCTGCGCCATGATCTTGAATCGTGAGATGAGCGCAGCCTTGAGCTTTGGCGGCGGCTTCATCACTTCCTGGAGTGCGCCGTCTATTCTGTAACGGACCCTCAGCTCGTGTTCAAAACTCTCGAAGTGAATGTCGCTCGCGCCTCGCTTCACGGCGTCAGTGAGGATGGCGTTGAGCAGCTTGACGACGGGCGCATCATCGACGGCAGCGGCCAGCGCCGCGGCCGACATGTCCTCTTCAGTGTCCTCGAGAACCTCAACGTCGCCTTCGGCCGCGATGTCCTTGAGCAGCGAGTCCATCGCGACATCGCCGGCATCGTAGGCTTTTTCAATGACGGAGCGCAGCGTGGCCTCGCCGCCGAGCACCGGAAAGATGTCGTACCGCGTGACGAACTTGAGGTCTTCGAGGATTTCCTGGTTCGTCGGGTCGGCGACGGCGACGGTGAGCGTGCGGCCGTCGCGCTTGAGCGGAAGGATCGTGTGTTTCGTCGCGAGCTCTGACGGCACGAGCCGGAGGATCTTGGGATCGACCTCGAACTTGGTGAGGTCGACGGCCGGCATCCTGTACGTGCGTGCGATGACCTTGGTGAGCTCGATCTCCTCGATCGCGCCGGTCTTGATCAGGGCGAGCGTGACGGTCGTGCCATTCTGCTTGGCGTCGCGTTGCGCTCGTTCGAGGAGATCGCGCGAGACGATCCCCTCTTTGAGCAGGAGCGCAGTAATGCGCTCGGGCATCGCGGCGACAGTGCTTGCCATTCCGATTGGACGCGAGGAGGAGTTATGGTGCAACGTCGTCGCCACGTATTCGCTACGACGCCGCGCCCCGAGGCTGCGGACCAGGTCGATCACGACCGGCCTCGCCTGCGGGGCGCGGCGACCTTGGCGGACCCCTGACACCCCTGTGCCAAATCCGCATCAATAGGACGGGAGGGTGTTGAAAACGTCACGTAGGGCGCTAGCCGTTTCGACATCCCCTCGCCGATGCCGTAAACCCGTGTCAGCGCCTCCATTGAACCGAACGGCCCACAGCGTTCGCGGTTCTCTACGATTCGCGCAGCAAGGGACGGACCGATCCATGGAAGGTCTTCGATCGTCGCCAATCCAGCGGTATCGAGGTCGACGAGCGCCCGAGGTACAACCTCACGCTGCGATTGTGATGAGGATCGTGATTCGTAGGCCTTTCGACCGGCACTCGTCTTGCGCGGGGCACTGGAGCGCGTGCTTCCCGTCTTCGGAGCGGCCCGCACGGCCCGGACGCGCGCGATCTGCGCGTCGAGAGCAAGCACTTCGGCGGTGGTTGGCGCGGGGCGCGCGTGCCTCGACCTCACGACCCTGGCGACCACGCCGAGTGCGGCTATCGCTGCGATGACGGCGAGGGCGCGACGCTCGGAGGGTGTGGACACGCACCGAAATTGTCGGTGCGAACCGTCAGGTGCGTAACCGTTCTAACGCGGGTGGAGCTTTGGAATGCAGGGTGGAAGGGTGGAAGGGTGCAAGTGCGAGAGACGTTCGATTGTCGCTCTCACCCTATCACCCTTCCACCCTTGCACCCTCTCACCCTATCTCTGCAGCAGTCTCCACGCCACGTCCCCCACCACCTTCAACGATCGCGCGCTCAGCTTGTCGATCGTGTCGTTGACCGTGTGGTGCCAGGCGTAGTCGAGGTCGATCACGTCGATCACGCGTAACCCCTTGTTGAGGAGCGGCAGGTGATCGTCGGTGATCGGCGTCGTCACCGACGGAATGAAAACGTTCCCGTAGCCGAGATCCGCCGCCGTACGCCACACGCGTTCAACCACTTCCGGCGCGCGCTCCACCGAATACCCCTCCTGCTCAATCCGGAGGTCCCTCTCTCCGATCATGTCGAACACCAACCCGAACAGCGGCTGGTAGCTCGCTGATGGAAGGTTCCCCGCGAAATACGCAGATCCCAGGAGCACGTCCACGTCCGGCGTGAACGTGCCATAGTCCTCGCCGTCGACAAACACCAGGTCGACGCCGAACCCTGGGGGCGCCTGCTTGAGCACATCGCCTAACGCGAGGAACAACCCGACGCCGGAGGCACCATCGTTCGCCCCTGGCGTGGGCATCTTCCGCTCGGCCTCGGTCGACGACTTGTCGGCGACCGGCCGTGAATCCCAGTGGGTCACGTACAGCAATCGTTCTTCCGCCATCGGGCGGAACCGGGCCACGACGTTGCGCAGCGGGATCGACGCGCCGGCCTGCGTCTTGTGGGTCCAGTTCTGCTCGTACACCGTGTCGGCGCGCAGTCGCATCTCACTGGTGATCCAGTCACCGGCACGCCGGTGCGCGTCGGTGCCCGGCACGCGCGCACCGAACTCCATGAAGGTCCGGGCATACGCGAGCGCCTGCTCTCCATTAAACGGACTGGGCACCGTCGCTTCTCCCCGGCCGCATGCTCCGCCTTGCAGGACTGCCACCACGAGTATGCACAGGGTCGACATTTTCACCTCACAACGCTCCACCGAAGAATTGGATGTTCAGGACAGCCGAAATGAGCGTTTGCGTGAAACGCCGATTGAAGTTGCGGTCGAACGTCACGACCCGCGACGCCTGCAGGCTGAACGAGACGTCATCCGCCAGGTCGGTGTCGGCGTTGAGGCTGATCTCGTTCCGGCCATTGTCCGTGAGCCGGCTCCGCTGCGACAGCGTTGCCAGGTTAGAAACGTAGCTCTGCGTCTCCGTTTGCCGGTAGGACAGCCGCGTCCGCAGTCCGCCGGGAAGGTTCCACGATGCCGGGAGCCGAAACGCGTTGGTGATGAATGCCGTACCGTCCGTCGACCGCGACTCGCCCGCCGAGCCCGGGAGCGAGTCGGCGCGATCTGATCGCGTGAACGCCAGCGTCAGGGACACGTCGTCACCGGGACCGTTGAGCGTCAGCGTGGCCGGATACGTCCTGAGACGTGTGGCGCGGCGCTCCAACGCTCCGTCGGCCGTCTCAGGCGGCGATACGAACGCCTGACGCGTGTGCACGGCGCGCACGGTCGCCGAAACGTTCGACAGCAACCAATTGAGGGCGATCGGCTGCCCGCTCCAACGGAACGTGACGTCGGGGTAGACCACCTGCTCACCGTCCACGAGCGTAAGCCGGTCGACCAGGCGTCGTGAATAGTGCCTGGAATCGGTGCGCTGGATTCGCTGCGCGATCGACGCTCCGAACGGAAAGGTCAGCGTGTTCGACGCGGCGTAGCGCGTTCCCGCGCCCGCGGTCGTGGCGAGCTGTTGTCCAATGGCGCGAACATCCTCGAATTCCGCCAGGCCAAATTGGTATCGCCAGCCCGGTGTCATGGGAGCCGCGTCGTATGCGCTCATCTGGTCGCGGCCGACGCTGACATCGACGGCGCCGAGGAAACGGGCCAGCGCACGCACGATCGAACGCTCCGGCAGCCCTGACGTCGCGACCGGCAAGTCGAAGATCGCCGACGCCGACGCACGCTGCGAGTTCCCGAACCGGCGGGCCAGGCGCAGGCTATCCACTCCCGGCGCGGGCACGCCGGGTGCATTGGGATCGCGGAGCATCGAGTACCCCGATGCCACCTCGAACCGTGGCCGCACCCATGATTCGGTGGCCGGCGCCACCCGCACCGTGGCCCCGAACACCCGTTCGCGCTCCAGTCCCACGTCCACGCCGGCCCAGTCGGCGCGTTCGCGCGCCGCGGCCACCGCGTTAGGCGTGACGTCGCCATAGTCGCGAAGGTCGCGAAGGCTCAGCGCGTCCCAGCGGGCCGTCACCGCCGGGAGCGGACGGAACTCCATTGACGAGGAGCTTCGCCACAGGTTCTGGTCGGCGTCGGTGCGGTGGAACTGGTCCGCGCCCACCAGTGTCGGGCGCACGAAGGCGTCAGCCGTGCCTGACGAGCGGGCGAGATTGCTGAGGAGGCGAATCGCACTGGGGGCAAGCCCGCCGGCCGATCCACCCTCCGGAGCCGGTTGCACGTAGTTGTAGTCGGTGCCGATGTCGATCCCGCGCGAGCGCCCGCTTTGATACGCGGTGCGGGCCTGGGCGCCATTCCACGTCATCGACAGGCCGACGTTGTTGACGATCGGCGCGTACCAGGACGTCGCGACCGGTGACGCCAGCCGGGCCAGGAGCGTGACCGAGGTCGTTCCACCCTTTGGCGTGCGAAGCGCTTCGATGGCGTCGCCGCGCAAGTCCGATCGCGACAGGAATTCCGGATCGGCGCGGGCGGCGTTGTATGTCACCGTGAGCGGCAACGCCAGCCCGGTGCGCCATGGAAGCAGTTTTTCGAGCCGCCACGTCGTGGCGATCTCGAGGTCATCGTTGGAGAGGAACGACGGACGCTCCGCGAGTTGCCGGAAGAATGGGTCGCGGCGTGAGGCGGAGATGCGCACGTTGCCGGCGTCTCCGGCCGAGAACACGGCGCCGACGTACCCGGCGTATCCCGGCCGCTGCTCGACATCGGAGAGCCGGATGTCGTCGATCCACAACTCCAGCGTGTCACCGGGCATCGGCGGGTTCGTGCCGCTCAGCGAGTCGACGCGCAGGATACCGGCGGCGATTTCCTGGACCGCCGCCAGGTTGGGCGGCGTCACGACGGGGTCGGCGGTGTAGACGATGAACCCTTCGTCGCAGGCTGCGAAACGAGCGCCTGACGCGGTGGGGGGCGCACCCGACTGCCCGATGAGCGCCGAATCGGCGGCCGTGCACCCGGTCCAGTCCGTGCGGCCCTGCAGGTGGTCGGCCTCGAGTTGCGCCCGCAACGCGTAGAACCGATCGAACGGGACGCGGATCTCCGGTTCCCACGCCTCGCGCCCGCCGACGTGCACGGCCGTGTGGTAGGCGTAGAAGTTATTGGCGTCGCGCCCGAGCTTGATGAAGAAGTGGAGGTCCCCATCGGGCCCCCAACCACGGCCCCGCCCGCGGGCCCAGGCGCGGAGCTCGCGGTAGGACATGACGTTCCGATCGCCCTCGGGGAACCTGAGGTACGCCTCGGCCCGCGACTTGTTAGGCATGTCGGCGCCGGCGAGGAGCCGCATCGAGGTCTCGTTGATGGCGCCGCCGGCGAAGCCGATCCCGGTCTCCTGCTGCTCGGGGGCGTCGGTCACACCGGGCGGGGGCTCGTAGATCAGCCCGCGCGTCGAGTCGCGATCCTGCGTGCCGATGGTCGAGGCGATGAAAAATCCGCCTAACGCCTGCCGCTCGCCGCCCAACCCGGTCAGCGGGCGCGCGGCGCGCTTGAGCCACCCGGCCCCGGTGACCCGCAACCGGGCGATCGGCACCTGGGTATAGCGGTCGTCGGTGGCGGTCACGCCGGAAACCACGGTGATCCGGAGGGCGCGCACGCGCCGGAGGAGCGGTCCGCCGGCGATGGTGTCGTCAGGCGAGTTGAAGGGGATGCGCACCTGCACCCAACAGACGTTGTTCCCCGGGGGCTGGCTCTGGTTGACGTCGCGCACGGCTTCGCCACAGACGCCGATGCGGTAGTAGGTTTCCGGCCGCGACAGGTCCACGATGAATCGTCGCAGCCGTTCCCGTTCACGCTGGTCCGACGTGAAGTTGAGCGTCCCGTCCTGGTCGATGTCTTCCTCGTCGAGCCGGCTGTTGCGCACCGTGCACGAGATCCGCGCATCGCCCAGTGGGAGCAGACGTCCGGCACCGAGCCGGCACGTCGCGTGGTGGTGACCCAGGATCGGAAAGCCGTTGTCGCGAATCTCCAGTTCGTCGACCACGTTGCCAGGCAACCCGAGGTCGTTCACGTCGGCGCTGAAGGCGCGGCTGAAGCGGTCACGTTCCGAGTCCAGCCGGTTCCACCCCTGCATCTGCTTCCCGCTGTACACCGAGTCGCCGGCGAAAACGCGCAGCGACTCCGGCGCGAACGCGACGCTGTTCTCGGAGACGTCGCCAAAGTCCAGGATCAGCAGCGGGTTCTGGGGACGGCGCACCGCGGCCGTGTCCACCTGGGTCCAGAACTCGACAAACTCGCCGCGCGTCAGGTCCACGCCCGTGCCGCCGGTGCCTAACGCCGTGCGGACCGACCGCCAGCGCCGGCCGGGAGGCGCGTCACCGACGCGCCATCGCGGCCGAAGGGTGGTGGCATCCGGCAGCCCGCCGACGGCCAGCGGATAGACCGTCAGCCAGAGGATCTGCTCGAACCCGGCAATGGCGCCGCCGGCCAGGGTGGTCCGGGGGTCGATCTGGTTGATGGTGAACGTGACCGGTCGTCCCTCGATGTCGGTGCCGTAGTTCTGCCAGGCCAGCGTCGCGGCGCGCACCGTGTCCAGCGTGGACGCGCCGATGCGAACCGGTAGTCGGGCGCCTAACGCCGGCTGGCTCGACAGCTGCCACTGCGACTCGAGCAGGTTGACCCCCACCCCGCCCTGCCCCTCGAACGACTCGATGTACGCCTGCTCCCCGCCGCCCTGCCGCGGCCGGCTCACCGCCACTTCGGCCACGAGGTCCAGGCGGGAAGGCGCCAGGCTGTCGACGAGTGGCAGCCAGCGTGACAGCCCGCGCGACACGCCGTTCAGTTGCCAGCCGAACGTCGCGCCCACGCCGGCGACGAACGACGCCTGCGGTTCGAACCCCAGCGGCGGGCGCGTGAAGTTCGTCCGCTGGCGCTGGGACATCGCCGTGAACGACAGGCTCCCGAACGGCAGCATCCATTCCGCCGTCAGGCCGGCCACCGACGTCGGCACGCTCGTGAACAGCAGGTTCTCCTCGTATTGAAGCGTCACGCGCCGCGGCCGCAGCGCCAGGGAGTCGGTGGTCAGCAGGCGAACCGTGCCCAGGTCGTAGTCGATCTCGTAATCCAGGCCCTTCGTGAGCGGACGCCCCTCGATGGAGAGCCGCTCGCTACCCGGCCTGATCTGCGACGAGGCGAGGGGGATTGTGCCGGCACCCGCCGATCCCGAACTCTCGTACGACGCCAGGATCCGGTAGAACGACTGCGGGTGTTGCGCCGAATACAGGTACTCGCCGGGCGTGCGGTAGATCGTATCGTTAGGCACCAGCGCCGGCGAGACCGCCAGGCCGCGCCGCGAAAACGGCTCGGCCGACGGGAACACGATGAACACGTCCCGGATGAGCGCCGTCGACGCCACCGACGGGGACCCGAGGTTGAAGTTGGGATCCTGCCGCCGCGGCCAGAGCCTGTTTTCGCCGTCGAACAGCGCGGGGTTCGTCGTCTGCGCGAGCCGGAATATCTCCATGTACGTATTGGCGACACCGGGCGGTTTTTCCTGGTCACCGCTGGTGCCGGCGACGATCCGCAGGGTCACCGTTTCGCGCCGGATGTCCTCACCGCCGAGCCGGTACACCGATCGAATCTCGCGCGGAAACGCGGGATGATCCGGCGTCAGGCGTGGATCCCAGAGCTCGTGCGCGAATTGCGGAGCACCGGGCGTGAATTCCAGGTCGGGCGTCCCGCCGAGCGACGCGATCACCGTGTCGCGTCCGGCGACGCGCAGTGTCCAGGCCGCGACCAGCCGCTCGTTCGACAGGTTCAGCGGCCGCACCAGCGCAATCCAGAGCTGCGACGGATCTATATAGTAGTCCACGCCCTCCCGGAGGTGCTCGTAGACCTGCCCAACCTGAACCTCAGGATCGTTGAGCAGCGCGAACTGGGGACCGTTTGGATTGGGTGGCTGTCCGCCAAGGATGAGGCGATACAGGGAGACGCGGACCGGCCGTTGCGTTTCCGGCAACGACGACGCGAGTTCCGTCATCTGGCTCGCGTTCAGGATGTCGATGTTTGGATAGCGAGTCGTGAACTGCGTCGGATCGACGGTGAAGAAGAAGCGTCGTGCTTCCACCTGGTAGTCGGGAATGGTGCGATCAGAAACGCGCGACGCTCGGCCGCCGACCGTGAACACCGTGTCCCGCAGGACATTCCCGCGCTGCTGGGCCGCGATCGCGCTGTACCGAACCGGTCCGATGTTGCCCGATGCCTGGATTCCGTAGTTTCCGCTGGGGATTCCCGTGGTGAGGAACCTGGACGCGGGCGCTCGGAACGTGACATTGCCGATCTCGAGCCTTCCTATGAAGTCACCCGGTGCTCCCCGATAGGCCAGCGAAATGTTGTTGGATCCGTCGAACTCCCGCTGCGAGTCGTAGTCCACGTCCACCCGCACGCGATCGGCCACGAGGCCCGCCGATCGCAACGTGAACTGGAAGTCGAGTTGCGGCGTGATCTGCGACGCGCACCGGAACGTGAGGCTGTAGACCTGGTTCGCGAAGCAGCGATCGTTGGACGTCCGCTCACCCTTGAACTCGAAGCGGCCCAATAGGTCGACGGTCAGCGCCGAATCGCTTTTTGTGGTATCAGCCGATGGCCGTGTGGTATCCGGTCGGGTGGGGATTACCTGGGCGCCGGCCGTGCCGGCTAGTCCAAGGACCAAAGGCCAAAGTCCAAAGAAGACGCGCAACTTTGGTCTTTGGGCTTTGGCCTTTGGACTCATCCGGGAGTGCACGAAAGAGGGACACATGGGTACGAGAGCGGCCCTCAAGGTCGATCAGAGGAACCGGCAAGTCCATATATTCCACGGGTCTTCGTCCCTGGCCGCTGTACCCCGAGCGTCAGTCCGAGCGCGGGGTAGCCAGTGCGTCGGGCGTGGAGGACTTGGCCTACAGACCTTGGCCTACACGCCTTTCCCAGCGAGCTCCAAAATTCGAGCGTGAAGATAATCCACCGATACGTGCTGCGAGAGCACGTGGGACCACTGGTCTTCGCCCTCACGGCGCTGACCTCGTTGCTCCTCCTGAATTACATCGCCAAGCAAATCGATGACCTGGTCGGCAAGGGACTTTCCGCCGGCGTCATCGGTCAGTTTTTCGCGCTTTCCATTCCCTTCACCGTGGCCATGACGACGCCGATGTCCGTGCTCGTCGCCACCTTGTACGCCTTCAGTCGCCTCGCGTCCGAGAACGAAATCACCGCGATGAAGGCCAACGGGATCAGCCTGTCGCGTCTTCTCGTCCCTGTGTTGCTGTCCGCGAGCCTGGTGTCCGTGGGCATGATCGCGTTCAACGACATCGTACTGCCGGCGTCGAACCACCAGCTGCGGAAGCTGCAGAGCGACATCGCGCGCAAGAAGCCGACGTTTGCGCTGAAGGAGCAGATCATCAACCAGGTCGCCGACCGGCAGGTCTACCTGAAGGCGATGCGATTGGGCCCGGACAATCGCATGACCGACGTCACGATCTACGACCTGACCGATGTGCTGCGCCGGCGCACGATCTACGCCGACAGCGGCGAGCTGGCGTTCGCGCAGAACGGGCGGGACCTGGTGCTCACGCTGTACAACGGATCCACGATCGAAGTCCCTCGGGCCGAACCCGATCGCCTGCAGCGGTCGCGATTCGACCGGAACTATGTGCGCGTCGAAGGGGTGGCCAACCAACTGCAGCTCACGCAGCGCGATTCCTACAAGAGCGATCGCGAGATGACGGTCTGCGAGCTGCAGAACGAAGTCTCCCGCTACGAGGCGGAGCTGACGAAGGCCCGCCTGGACCTTCGCGAGGCGCTGCGATTGGTGGCCAATGAAGCGCTCACCGGTGTCGCCGCCCATCCGCCGGAAATCTCCGGGATGTCGTTGCTCAACATAAACCCCGGTGCACCGGCACCGCGGTCGCCTAACGCGTCGCTTGGCCGCACGTACTGCGACATGCGGGCGAAGATGACACGGGCGAGGGCGAAGGCGGCGACGGCACTGATTCCGAGTCTCTACGCCGCGACGACGATGGCTCAGGGCAATCCTCCACCGAAGCCGACGCCCCCGCCCCAGGACTCCACGGCGCGAAAACTCCTGGACCTGCGTAAGGGCCCCGAGTCACCGCCGCCGAAGGACGTGCCAAAACCCGTTCCCGCCGTCGTCATCCCGGTGGACTCTTCCGACGCAATGAAGGACAGCCTGGCGCGCGCGGTCGCGGACAGCATTGCCGCCAAGGCCCGCGCCGACAGCGCGCTGGCAGCCGTCGCCCAGGTCACACCAAGCCAGGGCCGGCAACCGCCGGTCGAGTTGGCAGGGACAATAGAAAACGCCCGGCTCCGGGTGCGTGACAACCTCCGCTTCGTCAACCAGTCCGCGGTCGAACTCCACAAGAAGTTCGCGATATCGGTGGCATGCACCGTCTTCGTGCTCGTGGGTGCGCCGATTGCCCTCCGTTTCCCGCGCGGCGGCGTCGGCCTCGTCATCGGCGTCAGCCTGGCCATCTTCGGCATCTATTATGTAGGCCTCATCGCGGGCGAAGCGCTCGCGGACAAGAACATCCTGACGCCATTCCTGGCGATGTGGGCGGCGAACATCCTGCTCACGATCGTCGGCCTCTTCCTGCTCGCCCGGATGGGACGCGAAAGCGCGACCACGCGAGGCGGTGACTTCGGGGAGATGCTGGAAATCGTGCGCAATGTCTTCCGGCGCGAGCGCCGGCCGCGTCCCGCGCCAGCGGAGTCCAGGTGATCCGGCGACTGTTCCACCCGCTGGATCGCTATGTGTTCGCCGAGTTCACGAAGATCTTCGTGGCGACCGCGCTTGGCTTCCCGGTCCTGCTGACGGTCATCGACCTCACGGACAACCTCGACAAGTACCTGGACCGCAACCTGCCGAAGGGTGACATCGCGCTGAGCTACGTCTTCAGCCTGCCCGAAGCGATGTACCTCGTGCTCCCCGCAGCGGTGCTTTTTGCGACGGTGTTCACGATCGGCGCGCTGACGCGGCACTCGGAGATCACGGCCGCGAAGGCCTCGGGAATCAGCTTCTACCGTGTCGCGATTCCGATCTTTGTGGGATCGGTGCTGTCGGGCGCGCTCGCCCTCGTCCTGTCGGAACTCGCGCCGGTCGCCAACCGCCGCGTTGTCGAGCTCCGGCAGGAAACGACTTATGGCACCGGCACCGAACGGTACAACTTTGCCTTCGGCGCGGGCGAAGGGCGTGTCTACAAGATCCAGCAGCTCCAGCTGGCGTCAGGAGGCCTGGAGGCGATCCAGATCGAGCGCCGTGGACTCGAGGGTGACAGCTCCTATCCCACATGGATCGCGTCGGCCCAACGTGCGCAATGGCAGTCCGACAAGGGCTGGGTCCTGCTGAACGGGACGATGCACGTGATAACCGGTGACCTGCCGGACCTGTCTATCTCGTTCGACTCATTGCGCGACCGCAACTTCGTGGAGACCCCTACGCAGCTCATGGCATCGCCCAAGACGCCGGAGGACATGCGTTACGCTGAGCTGGGGCGCTACATTCGCGCGATGGAACGCTCCGGCAGCGACGTCAACACCATCAAGGTGGACCGCGCGCTGAAGATCGCCGTGCCGATCACGTGCATCATCATCGCGTTGTTCGGCGCCCCACTGGCGACGAGCACGCAACGCGGTGGCGCCGCCTGGGGCATTGGACTCAGCCTCGGCGTGACGATCACGTTCCTCATTCTCATTCAACTCACGAAAGCGATTGGCGGTGAGGCGGTGTTGAACCCGGACCTCGCCGCCTGGATCCCGAATGCGCTGTTCGCATTGGGAGGCTTCGTCCTGCTCGCCCGAGTTCGTACGTGACGGCGCAGCACGATCACCGTGCCACGACGGAATTCCCCGTCATGCAGCGCACGGGAGTCAAGTTCCTGCGAAGGATGGCGCTGATCGGCATCGCGATCTTCGCAGGGATCGGCAAGAGGGCGTATTTCCTGCTCAACGCACTGGCATCGATGTGGCGGGAGCCGCGGACGTATTTCCCGCTGATCATCAGGCAGATGCGATCGATCGGTGTCGATTCGCTGGTGCTCACTGGGATCGTGGCCGCGTTTATTGGATCGGTAATCGCGTTGCAGACGCGGTACCAGTTGTTCCCGGGCGTGCAGCTCTCCGTGGTGGGACTCATCGTGCGCCAGAGCATCGTGCTGGAACTGGGCCCGCTGCTGACAGGACTCGTGCTCACCGGGCGGGTTGGAGCGCGGATGACGGCGGAGATCGGGACCATGCGGGTGACGGAGCAGATCGACGCCCTGGAAACGCTTTCCTTCGATCCGATGGCGTACCTCGTCGTACCGAGGCTGATCGCGGCGACGTTGATGCTGCCGATTCTGGTGATCTTTGCCAACGCCATCGGCGTTGGCGTGGCGTTTTTCACCGCCGTCCTCGCCACAGATGTCACGTGGGCCGACTTCGAGTCCGGATTGCGGATCGCCTTCAACATGTTCCAGATTTTCTACTCGCTGCTCAAGGCAACGATCTTCGGCGGGGCTATCGCGTTCTTCTGCTCGTACGAGGGTTACGTGGCCGACGTGGGCGCTGAGGGAGTTGGACGTTCGACTGCTCGCGCCGTGGTCATGACCTCGGTGGCGATCCTCGTACTCGACGCCTTCATCGCCGCGCTCTTCGCTCCGAGGCTTCAGGGATGAGACGTCGCGACGAAATGCTGGTCGGCCTCTTCACGACTGTCGCGATCATCATTCTCGCGCTGACGTCGATCTGGCTGGTGCGCGGGGGCCTGAACCGGGGCTACCTGCTGCACTCGCGTTTCCAGTGGGGCGCGGGCATCAAGCAGGGCGCGCCGGTGTGGCTGGTGGGGGTCACCGTTGGCGCAGTCGACAAGGTTGAACTCGATCCGCGCGGAACGCTGGTGATCACGTATCGCATCCAGAAAGAGCACCGCGTGCCCCTCGGTTCGGTGGCGACGATCGTGCCAAACGGGTTCTTTGGTGACATGGCGGTCGCGCTGTCGCCACCCGCCCCGAATGAATTGAGTTATTCGCCGGGCGACACGATCCCGGTCGGTGTTCCGTCGGCGGGACTGCAGGCATTGCTGCAGCGCGCGGACACGCTCACAGGCTCGATCAGTGTCATGGTGGGCGACCTGCGCACGCAGCTCGTCGATTCCGGCGGTATCAGGGAAATGCGCCGCGCGGCGCAGACCCTGCAGCGTCTGCTAGTGACCATCAACGACGTCGCCATCACGCAGAACCGGGAATTGACGTCGACGATGGTGGCGTTGCGCAGCCGGATCAACGCGGTGGACTCGGCCCGAATCGACTCGACCATGCGGTCGATGCAACAGGCCTCGAACTCGTTGCAGAAGTTCTCGGGCGAACTTCAGACTGCGTCGACGCGATTCAATGCGTTGTTGACCAAGGTCGACAGCGGCGACGGAACAATGGCGAAGCTGATCAACGATCCGGGACTGTACAACGACTTGAGGCGCATCACGACGCGGATCGATTCGCTGGTGCTCGATCTGATGAAGAATCCGAGGAAGTATTTGAAGTTCAGCGTGTTCTGAGGAAGAGGGTGGAAGGGTGGAAGGGTGGAAGGGTGGAAGGGTGCAAGGGTGCAAGGGTGCGTCCTGGCAACAGCAAAAAGACTTCAGGAGCTAGGGCGACCGCCCTGCTTACCTGAAGTCTTTCACTTTCACCCTCTCACCCTTCCACCCTCTCACCCTAGAAGGAGTACCTCGCGCTCAACTGGAACCTCCAGTAGTTCGCCGCGAAGTTACCGACGATGTACTCCCTCTGGGACGGGCTGAACTGGACGATCGGCACCGCCACCTTCGGGTCGGTCGATGACATGCCGCGATGCGTGAGCATCGGGACGTTGGAGTTGGAGCTGTTTTCCGCAACGCGCTGCTGACCCCACTTCTTGTTGAGCAGGTTGCCGAAGTTCGTGATGTCAGCCTGTAACGACAGACGCTGTCCTGCGATCGACGGAATTGTCTGCCGTATCGCGACGTCGACCTGGTTCAGGAAGGGAAGCTTGCACGAATTCCGCTCCAGGATCTTGCCGCGCTGTTCGCTCAGGCAGGGCGAGTTCTTGATGAACGTTTCGAACGCCGCCTGCTGCTCGGCTATCGTCGCGATCACCGTATTCGGCACACCGTTGACGGTTGCGGTGATGTTCTGGAACCGGATCTCCGCGGTGTTGGCTGCGTCGGTCGGGATGTAGATCAGGTCATTTCCGCTTTTGCCATCGCCGTTCAAGTCACCGCTCGATCCCGATGCGGCGTACACGTAGTCGTGGGGCGAGCCGGAGACACCCGAATACGTCGCTGTAAAATCGGTGCTCCAACCGGCCGCCCAGTGCTTCGTGTAGGTGCCGGTGCCCGTGAGCTTGTGCGTCTGGTCAAAGAGCGAAATACCGGTGTACGGATCGAGCTGGTCACCGGAGAGCGTCCGCCCGAACTGCCAGTTGGAGATGTGCGTGCTGGAGCCGAAGCTCTGCACGTCGCGAGCCCGGGCATGCGTGTACGCGACCTGGGCTTCCCAGTTGTTCGAGTAACGCTTTCGCATTGAAGTCGTGAGGCTCCAGGCGTAGTCCTTGCTCTGGTTCACAACGTCGATCGCGGTCGAGAATCTGGCGAGGCCGCCGTTGGCAACGACAGTTGCGGGCAGCTTCGTCGCGGCAGCACCCGTCGTCGCGTTGAACGTTTCAGCATAGAGCACGCGTCCATTCGGATCGGTGCCGACTTCGCCAAACAGGTTCCGGTTGACGAAGAACAACTGGTTCAGCGTCTTCGAATACAGCCCTTCGACCGAAAACACGAGGTCGCGCGGGAGGGAGCGATCGTAGCCCAGCGACATGCGCATCGGCTGCGGGAAGTACAGGTCCTTATCCAGGAAGCTGACGTCGCCGATCGGTTTACTGCCGGCACCGTTTCTGCACGTGGGATTGGCGTTGGGATCGATGTTGAACAGCGGAGCGCCGGGGGCGGTGGCGGATCCACCGCAGTTGAGGAAGGTGATGATGTTTCCCGAATTCACGTAGGCGTTTTCGAGCCACACGTAGGGAGGCGTTCCGACGAAGAGACCAATGCCGCCCCGGAGCTGCTGCGACTGGTCGCCACCGATGTCCCAGTTGAAGCCGACGCGCGGCGAAATCTGCATGGAGCTCTTTGGCACGTCGCTGGTGTTCCGGCCATACGCGCTGTCGACGGCCAGGTTGTGGTCCACGTCGTCGAGGAACTTCGAGAGATCGGCGCGCACCCCGATCGTCATCGCAAAGTTCGGCGAGACCTGCCACTGATCCTGAGCGTACCAGGCGCTCTGCAGGGCGCGGAAGTAAACGTTGCCGCCGTCCTTGAGGATGAACGCGCGACGGTACGTGTTCGCGTTTCCGGCGGCGAGGCTGTCAAGACCGCGGAAACTCCAGACACCGTAGGAACTCTGGTTGAACAGGTTCCGCAGGTCGACGTATTCGTTGCGCGTACCGAGCGTGATCGTGTGGTTTCCGCGCTGGAAGTTGAAGTTGTTCGTCAGCTCGTACGTGTCGGTGTCCAGTTCGTTCGTTTGCGAGAACTGGTCGGCGCCGGCGAGGATCGTGCCATTGGTGGCGTTGGTTGTCGTCGTCAGGGTCGAAACCGTGATCTGCGGGTACGGCGATTCCGGCGTGCGACGGTTGCGGGCGCGGTTGTAGCCGAGGAACAGTTCATTCGACGACCCGTTACCAAACACCGAGAACAGCTGGAAAACCGGCGCGATCTTCCACGTATCGAACGTGTGGAAATTCGAACTGAATACCGCCTGCGTAGAGCCACGGTTGTTCTGCTGCCGAAGACGTTCACCTTCCGAATAGTTGTACCGGATCACCGACCGGTGTGTGTCGTTGATCCGGTAGTCCAGCCGCGCGAACATGTTCAGCAGGGGGTTCGGAATGTTTGCGTAGCCCGCTGTGCCAACGTCCGGCATTCCTTTTGCCGACATGAGTTGCTCGAACCGGGTCAGGTCGGCGTCGCGGATCGGAAAGACCGGAGTGATCGAGCTCGGTTGACCTGCATAGGGGCCGGTGACCGGCGTGTTTTCGTCCTGCCACTCGGGCGCCACGAAGAAGTGAAGCTTGTCCTTGATGATCGGGCCGCCCAGGCTGAAGCCGTACTGTGTGCGATCAAAGGGTGTTGAGCGGAGCTGCACCACGTCTGCGCCGTAGTCCTGGTCGCGGTAGTAACCGTAGACCGAACCATGCAACTCGTTCGATCCACCCTTCGTCACCGCATTCACGAGCAGGCCGCCAAAGTTGCCCTGGCGCACATCAAATGGCGCAAGCAGGATCTGCAACTCCTTCACCGCTTCGAGCGAAACCGAACGCGAGTTCGTTTCGGCGCCCGGTGTACCCGTCGCGCCAAGTCCGAACACGTCGCGCTCTGTAGCGCCATCGATCTGTACGTTGTTCATGCGGTTCGACATGCCGCCTGCCGAATAGCCGGCGCCGGACGTCGATACCTGCGGCGACACCCGCACCATGTCGATGATGTTGCGGTTGAGCGACGGCAGCCGCTGGAGCGTCGTGTCGGTCACGATGGTCTTCACGCTCGTATTGGTCGGCGTGAACGTTTCCGTCGTCGTGGCGGCGATGATCGTCACGCCACTGAGTTCGGTCGCCTGCGCGGTGAGCCGCACATCCTGCGGCAGCACCTGGCTGAGCGCGACGATCAAGTCTCGGCGGCGGATCGGATCGAACCCGATGCGACGGAACGTCACGTCGTACGTTCCCACTTCGAGGTTTGGAATCAGGTATCGGCCGTCGACACGCGAGGTCACGGTGCTCGAGAATCCGTTCGAGCGGTTGACCGCCGAGACCTGTACGCCGGCTATGCCGCCGCCCTGCTCGTCGGTCACCTTGCCGCCGATGGCGCCGGTGGTGACACCCTGTGCCCCAAGGGGCGCTGTAAGACTTCCTGCCACCAGCGTCGCAAGCGCGACGCCCGCCAGGAGATGACGCGAGAATCTCATACGACTCGTCCCTTCCATGTTGTGGTGTGGGCGCGCGGCTGGATCGAAAAAACGATCTCAGTCAGCCGAAAGATGGTGCTTCGGTCCAGCCCGCATGTCAATCGGGAGCTCCCTATCGTTTTTCCTTCCCAACGGTCAGGTAAAAAACAGGAATTCCGGCGAGCAGGACACCGAAAATACCGAGCGCCCACGCGCGACTTCCGGGATCAATGAGCGCGTTCAGTAACAAGTACGCTACGGACGCTATGAACAGCGCAGGAACGACGGGATAGCCCGGTGTCCGGAAAGACGGCGAATAACCGGGACGACGGCGAAGTCGATAGACTGCGGCCACGCCAAGCGCGTAAAACGGTATCATGGCGATGACGAACGTGTCGGCGAGCTTCTCGAACCGAAGGAGCAGCACGAAGATCAGGCCCAGCAGTGCTACGAGTCCGATCGCAATGTAGGGTGTCTGGAATTTCGGATGAACTTTGGCGATTGGCGCGAACAACATCCCGTCGTCAGCCATTGCAAATAGCACACGCGGGCTGGTGAGCAGGACCGCACTCAATGTCCCAAACGTCGAGATCATGACCGTGGTGGAGACCATGATGACGCCCGGCCGGCCGATGATCTTCTCAGCGACGTCGGCGGCCACGAGTCGTGAGGTCCGGATCTCCTCGATTGGCAGGACGGCCATGTAGCCAACGTTCGCCAGGACATAAATCGCCATTACGGCCACCGTTCCACCGATGATCGCGCGCGGGAGGTTCTTGCGTGGTTCGGTGACTTCTCCCGCGACATAGGTGACGTCAGCCCAGCCGTCATACGCCCACAACACCGACACCAGCGCGAGTCCGAACGCACCGACGTGCACGCTTCCTTCGGGTACCAGCGGGGTGAAATGCCCTCCCGTTTGTGGCCAGCCGAAAGCGAGCGCCAGCAGGACAATGAACGCGAGCCCGCCGAACTTCGCGATCGTGGTGAGGTTGATGACGGTCGATCCCCACTTCACGCCAACGATGTTGAAGCCCGCTGTCACCGCGATGGCCACGGCCGCGATGTACTGCGCGTACCTGTCGTATGGGGCCACGGTTGGGTCGAAGCCGATCACGCGCACGAAGTATTCGGCGAACGTGATGGCAATGGCGCCAAGTGATGCCGCTCGCACGACGGTGATCTGACCCCACCCGAACAGGAACGCTGGTAGCCGGCCCCATCCTTCCCTGAGAAATGCGTAGAAGCCGCCGGTTTTCGGGTGCTCGCTCGCCAGCTCCGAAAGCGTCAAAGCGCCGCAGAGGGCAAAAAGTCCGCCGAGGATCCAGATGAACAGCAGCGGCAGCGGACCGGGGATCCGGTCGGCGATGCCGGCGGGTGACCGGAAGATGCCCGATCCGATCGTCGAACCGATGACGACCGCCATGGCGCTCCAGAGGCCAATGCGACGGGGGAGCCCACCGTTTTGAGGCGAAGTCATGGGCCCACAATCAACGGCGGCTCAGTTGTGAGTGCTAGGTGTTCGAGCTGCTTGCTCGAACTGGAGCTGGATGCTGGTTGAACCGGTGGTTCCAGTCGACGACCTTTGATCGCTGGTTGCTGCTGATCAAGTCCTCAACTCGTCATCCTTTGCGCTTTCTTTTCCTTCCGGCCGCTGCGGTTGCGCTGATCGCGCAGTTAGCCGTTCTCTGGTCGGTTGTCGCGGGGCGGGCGCCAGCATCGTCGCCTGGCCGGTCGGCGCGACTGGCCGATATAACCTGGGTGCTGCTCCCCACGCTTGTTCTCGGGATTGTCTTGTGGCTCACCTGGATGCGCATGGGAGCGGAGATCGCGCTCGAGCCGTCGTCAGGAATCCCGGTGTGAGCCAGGTCGTCACCGAACAACGGGAGCGGAGTTTCGCGTCGGACCTGGTGATGCTCACCAAGCCGCGGATCATTTCGCTGCTCCTCGTCACGACCGCGGCACCGATGTTCATCGCTGGCAGTCCGCCGTGGGTCACCGTATTGGTGGTCATGGTCGGCGGCTACCTGATGGCTGGCGGCGCCAACGCGGTGAACATGTACATCGACCAGGACATCGACGACCGAATGGCACGAACGCGCCTTCGCCCGATTCCTGGCGGTCGAATGGCGCCACGCTCGGTTCTCGCGTTTGGACTCCTGCTGGCCGTTGCCGCCACGTGGCTGCTCGCCCGTTATGTCAACGTGCTCACGGCGGCGCTCGCGCTGGCCGGCTTCTACTTCTACGTGTTCGTGTACACGCGCTGGCTCAAGCGCACCACGCCACAGAACATCGTGATCGGTGGAGCGGCAGGGGCGTTCCCGCCGCTGGTGGGATGGGCGGCCACGACGGGCACCATCGATCTCACCGCGATTTACCTGTTCCTGATCGTGTTTTACTGGACGCCACCGCATTTCTGGGCGTTGGCCCTGCTCAAGCAGGTGGACTATGGCCGGGCCGGCGTACCGATGGCGCCCGTGGTGTGGGGCGAGCGCGAGACGGTCGACCAGATGTTGTGGTACACGGTCCTGCTCATCGCGCTCACGGTGATGCCGGTGGCGTATGGCGCGTTTGGGCTGGTCTACCTCGGATCGGCGCTGGCGTTAGGCGGCGCGCTGCTCTGGGGCGTGATCCGGATCCGGCGCGAGAAGCCGTGGACGGGTGCGGCGTGGTGGACGTACAAGTATTCGCTGCTGTATCTCGCGCTGTTGTTTGTGGCGATGGTTGTCGACAGAAAGGTCTAGCGCCGGACTACGACAAAACCATCCTCACGCGAAGACGCGGAGGACACCTGAGAAGGTGCGGCTGATCAACTGAATCGTCCGCATCCGCAGTTTGCTGGTCCGCAGCCCGGCCCCGGATCAGGAAGCGAATTCTCTGACTTTGTCATCAAGCCAATACCGCCAGAGATCACACGCCTCACTGGCGCGCCGGTCGACGGATGAACGGCGAGCGCAGGATCCGAGAAGCTTTGCTTCAGTTCGAAGCGATCAATAGCCTCGTCAGGCGACGCTGGAACGGTCTCGTAGAGATAGGTGGGCATCCGATATCTGGCTGGGCGGTCTATGCCGTGCGCACCCTGAACATGTAAACGACCACCCCCGCGAGCAGAAGCCCCGTCCCGAACAACGACGTCTTCGGCGCCGCGACATACGCGCTTACGATCCCCACCGCCGCAGCCACGACAAACAACGCTGGCAGCACGGGATATCCAAGCGATCGATAGGGCCGCTCGGCGTCAGGCCGCTTCCTGCGCAGGACAAACACGCTCGCCCCGCCCAGGCCGAAGAAGATCCAGTCGGCGAACACCACACCCGACAACAGTGAACCGATCTCGCCGCGCGTCCCGAACAAGAGCGCCAGCGACCAGACCACCATGATCGCGATCGCCACGTGTGGCGTGCCATACCGCGGATGGATGCGGCCGGCGGCGGCCAGGAAGGCGCCGTCCCGAGCCATCGCGAACGGGATCCGCGAATTGCCTAACAACACCACGTTCACGAAGCCCAGGATCGACAGCATCGCGCCGAGGGTGATCAGCGTACCACCGATCGGCCCCACCAGCCGCACCGCGGTGTCGGCAGCCACGGCGGCGCTGGCCGCCAGTCCATCGCGGCCGAGGACGTGGACGTACACCGCGTTGGCCCCGAGGTAGATCGCTATGACGATCGCAATTCCGAGCGTCAGCGCGCGCGGGATGGTCCACTCGGGCTTCTTGATCTCACCGGCAACCATGTTCAGCTGCTGCCAGCCGCCGATCGTGAAGAGCACCGCCACAAACGCCGCGGCGAAACCCTCGAACAGCGAGTCGGGTGCCGGCGGCGGCGAAAGCACCGGCGCCGGCGCTCCGACGGACCTCCATAACACGAAACCGGCCACGATGAGCGCGCCGAGGGCCACGATCTTGGCCACGGTCAGGACATTCTGCAACGCGGCGCCGGGCCTGACGCCGATGTAATTCGTTAGGCCGAGTATGGTGATGGTGAGCGTTGCCATACCGACCCGTCCGCCAATGGGAGCCAGGTCGAAGTATCGCTCCACGTAGCCGGAAAACCCCATCGCGACCGCGGCCAGCGCGCCGGTCGAGATGAGCAGGAGCGTCATCCACCCGCACAGGAAGGCCGCCAGCGGACCAAACGCTTCCCTGATGTAGACGTACGCCCCGCCGGCGTCGGGCATCATGGCGCCCAGCTCCGCGTACGCGAGCGCGCCGGCCAGTGCGACGACGCCGCCGATCGCCCACACCGCGAGGATCCACCCGCCGGTCGGTAAGGCCCGAGCTACTTCAGCCGGCGTGAAGAAGATGCCGCTGCCAATGATGCCGCCAACGACCATCAGGGTGCACGACGCGAGGCCGAGTTCGCGCCGCAATCCCGTCACAGGTGAATCGTGATTCGTGAATCGTGAATCGTCAGGCACGACCTTCTCGTGAACAGTGACCCGTGACCGTCAGTCCGCCCGTTTGCCTATTTGCCCGACTAAACAACCATCATATCGCGCTGATACTCGTCAGGCGTCACCACCAGCTCCCCATCGAGGAAACAGCAATTCACCTCGCTCCGGACGCCGATCTCACCGGGGATGTAGATCCCCGGCTCCACCGAAAACCCGATGCCGGGAAAAATCAGGCGCTCCTCGCGCGTCTCGAGGTTGTCGAGATTGGGACCGGACCCGTGCAGATCCTTGGCGTCGATCGAGTGGCCGGTGCGGTGCGTGAAGTATTCGCCGAATCCGCGCGCCTCGATCACACGGCGGGCAGCATCGTCCGCGTCCGCGCCACGGACATTGGTCCGCGACGCCGCTTTCTCGCGAAGTAACGCCAGCGCCGCGTCCCGGGCATCCCGGACGGCTTCCCAGACCGACAGGGCCCGCGCCGACGGTTCGCCCAGTGAGGCCATCCATGTCTGGTCGGCGTACACGCCGCCCGGTTCCGTGGCCCAGAGGTCGATCAGCAGCGTGTGGCCGGTCGTGATCGGCACCGGGTTCACCGCCAACGGCTCGTAGTGCGGGTTCGCCGCGTTCGGCCCCCACGAAACGTTAGGCGGATGGCTGAACTCCAGCGCGGCACGCGTGAACGCCGACGCGATCCGCGTCTGCACCTCGTGCTCCATCGCCGGCCGGCCGTTGCGGGCCTGTTCTCCGGCAAAACGCAGCGCGTCCTGCGCCACGTCACCGACCACCTTGGCGGCGCGGCGATGAGAGGCGAGATCCTCGGGACTCCAGCGCGCGTAGAAGCGCGAGACCAGGTCGCCTGACGAGACGACCGTGGCACCCGCGGCGCGCACGAGTTCCAGCATCCCCGCCGGGATGCGGTCGAGGTACGGGACCGCGTCTCCCGCCGAATACTCCATCGCGATCCGTTTCCCGCTCACGAGGGCGCCGACACCCTGTTCCAATGAGCGCCAGGAACTGTAGACGACCTTCCCCCACCCGCTCGGCCACGCACTCCACACGCCCTGTTCGATCGCATGGGTAATCGCGACCGGTGTTCCGCTCGTCGGGACCCAGACGAAGAAGCGGCGCGTCACGAAGCCGCCGACTCCCAGTAGCTCGCCGGCAACCGGGTTGGTTCCGCGAAAGTCGTAGAAGAGCCATCCGTCGACACCGGCCTCTCGCAGGGCCGACTGGTAATCGCCCAACGAGTCCAGCGACAGGCGGATTGCGCTCATTCAGGCTTCGTGGGTCGCCACTCGGCGCGCCAACTGCAACTGCCCTCGCCGCGGGCGTCGCAGCGCACGTGTTCGACACCACCGACGCTGTTCACCATCAGGCGAAGCAGCTCCTTCAGGCCGGCTTCGTAGTAGGTGCAACCGATCGAGCGTTGCGCGGAAGTCGCCGTCACGGATCGACCAACCTCGAGGTAGATCGACGAACCGATGCGCGTGATCCGACCGTTGAAGTACCGCGCAGCCACACGGCGCGCCTGTCTGAGGGCGATCGGTCGAGCGATGAGTGACGGCAGCACCAGGAGAATGCGACGCGTCACTGGTGAAATGCTCTGGTACGCCTCGCCGGCGAGATAGCGGCCGGCGGAACGAAACACGGCCTCGGCATCTGGGCGGCGACCGATCAACGTCGCCAATCCAACTGCTTCGTCGTGGGACGTTCGCTGTCTTCGCTTCGCCGCGTCGGTGAAACGCCGGATCTGGTTGTAGATCGTGTCGCTGAGACCGAGTCGCTTGTTGCGTAAATCGCTCACCAACTCCGCGTCGAGGTCCTGATCCGGTGAGTCGACATGCCGGACAGCTTCGAGGAAGGAGAGTGGGAGGAGGGCGTCGACAGTCGGTGACATTGGATTCAGCGAGCTCTGGCACGCGAACGCTAACGGTCGCGAGTGAGCGGTTCAAGAACTTTTCGTCTCCGCAAAAGGGGTCCGAGTGGGGTCAGATTCCAGTTTGACCCCTTTTCGCGCACCGTCGCGAGCCCAGCTTATGACTATGCTCGTCGCGCTCGCGTCCGCCGCGTTGGTCGCAATCATCGCGTACCGAATTCGACTCCTCAGCGCCAGCGGTATGATTCCGGCGACCCTGGTGGGCGCCGCAACCGTGATCGGTGGCGCGCAGTGGGTCGTTTTGCTGCTGTTTTTCTTCATCAGCTCGAGCGCGATCGGTGTGTGGCGCGGCGCCGAGCGTGACCGGCTTGTTGGAGCGTTGATCGAGAAGGGTGGACGCAGAGACGCGGCTCAGGTGCTCGCCAACGGGTTGGTCTTCGCCCTCGCTGCTGCGTTTTCCAATTTCGGAAGCGTTGACGCGTGGCAGGCCGTTGGCGCCGGCGCCATTGCAGCCGCGACCGCGGACACCTGGAGCACCGAAGTCGGCACCGTGCTCGGCGGAGCTCCCCGTCTCATCCTCAGCGGCCGGCAAGTTCCGCCCGGCACGTCGGGTGGCGTTACGTTGGCTGGCACCGCCTCTGGGATCGTGGCAGCGGTCCTTGTGTCGCTCGTTGTAATGCTCGTGGATTGGGAGACACCACTGCTGGCCATCATTGCTGGCGGAGTCGTCGGCTTCATCGTCGACTCAGTCATTGGTGCCACGATTCAGGAGCGACGATGGTGCGAGACGTGCAGCCTCGATACCGAACGCCGGATCCATCGCTGCGGCACGCAGACCGTTCAGCGGGGTGGCATACGTGGCGTCAACAACGACGCCGTGAACCTTGCGGGCACAATCGCGGGAGCGGCCGTCACATGGATACTCATCTGATTCCTCGACATCGGTTCATTCTGTTCCTTGGATCGGTGGTAACGCTGGTCTTGTCTGCGTGTGACTACGGACCTTACGAGCCTGTGGGCCGGCGGGATTACGGCCTCGTGGCAGGGAGCGGCGGGCCCGCCGTCACCACCACCATAGAAGGAACGTGGAGACGCACTCTCGTTTTCTTCGATGACTTCGGCTTCTTGCATTCGACGGAGACGACCTGGACGTTCGAAGCCGGCGGCACGGCTTCGCGAACCAGTGTTACGACGAACGTCGCGGCTGGGATATCGGACACGAGCCTGACGCTTGCCCGGTGGCGCGTAGAGGGAACGACCGTGATCATCGATTTCACAGCGCCCAGTCCGGGGACTATCACGTTGAGTGTAATCGTCCAGGGCACAACGTTGTTCCTCGCCGGTCAGGAGTACCAGCGAGTCACTTGATGCACTCACACGACGCCGAAGTGATCGTGGTGGGCGGCGGACCGGCGGGTTCGACCGCCGCCCATTTGCTGGCGCGCGCAGGCTGCGACGTTTTGTTGTTGGATCGCGCGAGGTTCCCGCGCGACAAACCCTGTTCCGAATACCTCAGTCCGCAGGCGTCGCGACTGTTGCATGAGCTGGGTGCGCTGGAAGATCTGGAGCGTGCTCCGTCGGCGCGTCTGACCGGAATGCGAGTGCACGCGCCGGACGGCACGTCGTTCCAGGGTTCATTCGGTGCGATCGCCGGCTTCCGTGCGTTCAGGGATCACGGGCTTGCGGTTCGCCGGCCGATACTCGACGCCACTTTGTTGACTCGCGCCCGGATGGCCGGAACGCGAGTACGCGAAGGAGCTGACGTCAGAGACCTCGATCGCGATAACAGCGGTCGAGTCACCGGCGTCGTCGTGAGTGAAAATGGAAAGTCCGTGACGCTTCGTTCACGCCTGGTGATCGGAGCCGATGGCTTGCGGTCTGTCGTAGCGCGTCGGAGTGGCCTTGGCGCTCACGGTCGATGGCCAAGGCGCGTGGCATTCGTCAGGCACTACAGTGGAATCGCCCACGACGCCGAAGTGGGTGACATGCACGTTTTCGAGGGAGGTTACGCGGGGTTTGCCTCCGTCGGCGGCGGGCTCACCAACGTCGCGCTGGTCGTTCCAACCGCCCGCAGCGCAGAGATCGCAGGCGACGCCGACGCGTTCATGACGCGCGAACTCATGAAGCAGGGCCGCGTCGCGGCCAGACTTATCGGCGCCCACGCTGAAACCGCGGTTCGCGCGGTGGGTCCATTCAACTGGCGGGCGCGAACTGCATGGACACCTGGCGCGGTCCTAGTTGGTGACGCGGCGGATTTCTTCGATCCGTTTACCGGAGAGGGCATGTACGCGGCCATGCGCGGCGCCGAATTGCTGACGTCCTACGCGTGGGAAGCATCACGCGCACGCCACCCACGCGATGCTGACGTCGCGCTCGCTGCCTACGATCGCTGCCGCCGTCGTGAGTTCTCCGGCAAGTGGGCAGTCGAGAGAGCGATTGCGATGGCTGTAGGGTCGCCGCTCGTGATCAATAGAGCGGCGCGTGCCCTCGCGCGCCGTCCCGCGTTGGCGGATACTCTCGTGGGTGTAACTGGTGACTTTGTTCCCGCGGCAGAAGTGCTGCGACTCCCGTACGTTCTGCGTCTGTTGGCTGCCGCTGTCCTTCCGGAAGTCGAGCAAAAAGGGTCAGACTCTATTTCCCCGAAGGATGCAGACTCCATGCGCGCGCCGGTCGGCATAAATGGAGTCTGACCCTATTTGCAAAATCGAGTCTGACCCTTTTTGCTAATTGGAGTCTGACCCCTTTTCTGACCTCAACTTGCTAGACCCAGACGCTTTCCGCTCTGTGCTCGGCCGGTTCGCCTCCGGCGTGACCATCCTTACGACACGTCACGGAGAATCGGACCTCGGCATGACCGTGAGCGCGTTCTGCTCGCTCAGCCTCAATCCGGCGCTGGTGCTTTCGTGCATCGACAAGACTGCCGACCTGCACCATCTCCTTCCGAAAGGCCAGCGCGTCGTGTTCAACGTCCTCTCCTCATCGCAGGAAGCGCTCTCGCGACGGTTTTCGGAGGAGGCCGGATCGAAACGGTTCGATGGCGTGGGCATGCGGCGCGATCCTCACGGCATCGCGGTGCTCGACGAGGTGCTTGCCTGGATCGAGGGAAGCATCGTTGAGCAACACGATGGCGGCGATCACTCGATCTTCATTGCTCAGGTCGACGGAGTGGAGAGCAACGATCTTCGGCCGCTGCTCTACTATCGCGGCGGATACGCCGAGCTGGAGCGCTGATGCCGTTCATGACGCCGGCGCGCCGGCGTGGTGTGGAGTGGCTCGATGTGGATCGCGACCCGGCTTTACAGCGACGTTCGCACCGGGACATCGCGATGGCCAATCGATTGTTCGGTGGTGTGCACGCGGTTCACGCCGAGCTCGCGCCGTGGCTCCCGCAGTCTGGCTCGGCGGCTACGCTGCTCGATGT
>Ga0070698_100000770_pt1 | contig 34710 bp, 34 predicted proteins | sample KBSK1502metaG_FD_65477 | JGI IMG/M metagenome (GOLD analysis project Ga0070698, IMG submission 65477) | Corn, switchgrass and miscanthus rhizosphere microbial communities from Kellogg Biological Station, Michigan, USA - KBS K1-50-2 metaG | ecosystem: Host-associated > Plants > Roots >... | reverse complement strand
CTGGCCGTTTTCGTCGAGGAACTCGTGGATGGGAACAAGCCCTTCGGACTTGTAGCCGACGTCGACGACCACTGCGGTTTCGGTCACCTTGAGCACGGTGCCCTTGACCACCTCGCCTTCTGCCATGTTGCGGAAACTGTCGTCATACACGTCGAGCATGGCCGCAAACTCCTGCGGATCCATGTCCTCGTGGTGCATCGGCTTGAAAGCTGGACCGGCGGGCTTGCCAGCCCTCGTGCGTGCCGGTGCTCCGGGCTGTTCGCCCGGCTTTTCGGGCGAGACCAACCCGTTATCTGCGTTCGCCATTCCTTGCGATTCCTCCTGACGTTGATTTACCGGTTTCTGTTGCGGGGACCGGCCCCCCGCGGCTATAACGGCGAGAACGATATCTGGTTGGTGGATTGAGCTTGCTTTCGAAGCTGCTTCCGTCGCCGATAAGCACTAGACTTTACGACACTTACCAGCAAACAGTCAAGGTAAGTCGGAACCGAAAGGACAACTGCAATGGCCAAACGCGAGGCCGCAGGAACGACGCGGCGGAAGTCCGCCCGCAAGAGCGCTGGTGCAGGCCGGAAACGCGCTGCCGCACGAAAGACCGGGGCACGCAAAGTCGTAGCGAAAAAGACCGCCAGAAAGAAAAAGACCCCCATAAAGAAGACTGGGGCGGCTGCCCGGAGGAGGTCGGCATCAGCCAAAACGGCGCATCGGACGAGGAATAAACGCGCCGTCAAGCGGGCGCGGACTCATGTGGCAAAAAAGGCGGTTGCGGCCCGCAAGCCCGTCGCCCGCAAAGCCGTCGCGCCCAAACCTCTGGCGCGCAAATCCGTCGGTCCTCAAGGCCCGAGCCACGCACGAAGCGCGAGATCCGTCGTGACACGCAAGGCCCCCGCGCTCGACCGCGCCCGGCGCACTGTGCAAGATGACGACATCGTGCCGACCCCGCCATCCTCGTTGGATCTGGATCGCACCGCCTCAGCGGCGCGCAGCGGGCGGCGGGAGCTGAGTAGACGCCTCGACGAGCATACCGAAACGGGACCGGCGCTCACCGCCGGCGACGTCGACGCGGATTGGCAATCGGCCTACAGCGTCGGCGACGAGGCGCCCGGGGGCGACAACCCGACGCCGGATCAAGACGTGGTCGACGACATCGGCAAAGCAGTTGGCGTCCAGTACGAAGACAACGAGGAATTGAAGGGCGAGGCGAAGATCGCCAAACGGGACAAGCACCGTTGGGAACTCGACCCGGCGTCAGCGGAGGACTACGACGACCGATAGATCACGAATCACCAATCTTCGAGCGGACCAGGCCCATTACCTGGTCCACGACCCGGTCGATAGGCATCTCCGTGGTGTCGATGCGCACCGCGTCGGCCGCTAACGTCAGCGGCGATACGGTGCGCGTCGTGTCCGATCGATCCCTCGCATGGATTGACGCGGCGACCGCCGCCTCGCCTGCCTGTCCCCCGCTGTGCGCTGCGTCGTTGAGCCGCCGCCGCGCGCGCTCCTCCTCGGAAGCATCCAGGTAAATCTTGATGTCCGCCGTTGGGAAGACGACCGTCCCGATATCGCGCCCTTCCATCACGACACCGCCCTCCCCGCCCATTTCCCGCTGACGCGCGACGAGCACGTCGCGTACGCGCGGCAGCCTTGCAACCGCCGCAGCCGCCTTGTCGATCTCGGGAGTGCGGATCGCCTGCGTCACGTCGTGATCATCAATCAGCACACGTCCGCCTTCGACGTTGATGCGCGAGCGGTTGGCGAGCGCGGCGACCTCCGCTTCATCATCGAGGGGAACCCGATCGTGCTGCGCCTTCCAGCCCACCGCCCGGTACATGGCGCCCGTATCGACGTGCCGGTACTTCAACGCCTGCGCAATCGTCCTGGCGATCGTGCCCTTGCCGGCGCCCGACGGGCCGTCGATCGCGATGATGAGTCTCTTCATTGGCCTGTGATCAGGCCAGTCTAACATGCAGCTTATTTCACCGCGGACCCACAGGGTCCGCGCCGCTTGTCCAGGGTCCACGCCGCGTGTCTCGTTTCCTCGTCATGATCTCGGCGCACGATCTCGTCATGATTTCGGTCCACGCTTTCGTCATGATTTCGGTCCACGATAGATGACCGTGCGCCCATGATGACGTGAATCGATCCAGGCTCCGATGGCGCCGTAGAGGGCCGCTCCCAACACCGCGCGGCCCAGGACATTGCAATCCTCCGTCACCGATCCCTGGCAACTGAGAACGCCCACCGGGATTCCGATCGCACCACCGATGATCGCGCCGCTCGTCAGCGAATCGCCCTCGAGCGAGACGCGAACGATCTCCGTGACCGGGAGCGTGCGTGGCACACCTCCCAGTGTGAGAACCAATTCGGCGTTCGTGGCACTGACGACGCGCGCCAGCAACTGACCGCCCGTCCGGCCCTCGACCCAGACGAGCCGGCCTGCGTACCGGGCAACCGATGAAAGCCCGATGGTCTGCGCCCATGCAATCGAGGACGATGATGCGAGCAGCGCGGCGGTCAACGCTGAATGGATCAGGGCTAAACTCCCAACTCCCAAATGCCAACTCCCAAGGTACCTTGGGAGTTGGAGGTTGGGAATTGGGCGTTCGAAGCGACGGCTGTGAGCGAGCCCGTGAAGAATCACCGGGATAGCTCCTCCTCAATGAGCTTTTCGTAAAGCTCGAACGGCTGCGCGCCGATGACGGCCCGCCCGTTGATGAAGACGGTGGGCGTCGCCTGAATGCCTTGCCGTGTGCCCTCTTCGAGATCGGCGGCGACCTCGGCGCGATGCCGTCCTCGCTCGAAGCACGCGCCGAACTGACCGGGATCGAGCTTCATGGTGGCGGCGTGCCGCTTCAAGTCGTCCGGCGCCAGCGATTGTTGATTGGCAAAAAGGAGGTCGTGATATTCCCAGAAACGCCCCTGGTCACCGGCGCATCGCGCGGCTTCCGCGGCCCCACGCGCCTGACTGTGAATCGGCAGCGGAAAATCCTTCCACACCAGGCGGAGCCGGTCCCCATATTTGTCGCGAAGTCGGGTCAGTACGGGCTCGAGTTGTTTGCAATACGGACATTCGAAGTCGGAGAACTCAACGAGCTGAATCGGCGCGGAGGCGACACCTCTCGACGGATCGACGTCCGCAATGGCGACCGGCTGACGAGGCGGTTCGAGACGAATCGTTACTTGCGCCGAGTCGCGCAACTCGCCGACGAACCGGGCACGCGCATCGTCGAGGTGCTGCTGTTGCAGATAGGTTGTCGCCATCGGCTTCACCTGAGCGAAGCTCATACCGCCTGGAAGCGGTAACGAACGCTCGTAGATCTGCCGGATCTCATCGTCGGTTACGGGCGTCGCTCGTCTTGGCAATTCCGCCGCGAGTAAGCGCTCGACGCTCACTCCCCGCGAGGCCGCCTCGCGCTGCAGGAGGTAATCGCCGACAACGGCATCGAGGGCTTTCCGCCTCCCGTCGTACCAATCCTGTCGCACTCTGGCGTACGACGCAGCGTCATGCGTCTGCCACCATGAATCGAGATCACGCTCGTGCACGACGAAGTCGCCGATCGCAGCGACGGTGGCATCGGACTTCGAAGTTTGAGCGCTCGCCGCAGCGGCGAGAGACAGGACGGCGGCGCTCATGAGCATTCCGGAAACGATTAAACGCTGCGCGCCCCTCATCTCACAGCTCCGTGTAGCACGGTTGCGTCGAGATGATCGTCCGGATGGGTTCTTGCGAATGGCCGTAGAGCACGTACGTGTACGACCAGTTCTCGTCACGAGCACCGCTGCAGTAGGCGCTGCCGGGAACAACGGCGGCGAAGAAGCAGCCGAGGAACCCCACGGGGTTGTCGCCCAGCGCGCGGCAGATGTTGTCGTGCAGACGGCAGCCGTCCGATGAACGTCCGTGATAGGTCCAGCGGCCGGATATCGCGTAGCGCCGATACAGATCCGTGATCACGGTCCCGCCGGCGCACGACGGCACCTGATAGTCGTCGTCGACGTACTGCGGCTGGCTGATCCAGGCGTTGCTCCAGTAACTCGGCCCGCCACATGGATTTGGTTTGTCGCTGCACGCCGCGCCGCAATTCCCCCAGCACGAATTGACGTTCTTGCCGCTCGGAACATTGGCGCTCCAGACGATCGGCCCGCCGCCCTCAGCCAACCCCGTCGACCCAGACGACCCTGTCCCTGACGAAGGCGGAACCGGCGACGGCGTAGAGTCATCCGGCTCTGGAGGCGTCCCGCTCGAAGGCGAAGCAGCCGGCTGCGCAGTCACAGCCGCCTGCGTAATCGTGATCGTGCTGTCGGCCACAATGAAGGTTCCGCGGCGCGATTCAGAGCTCGTGCTGTTTTCGACGCTGTACCTGATAGTGCCGGACCCGCTGCCGCCGGTATCGACGAGGCTGATGAAATTGGCTTCACTCCACGCATGCCACGCACAATCAGGCGGTGCCGTCACGGTGACCGTGCCCGAGAACTGGTCGGCGGAAATATTCTTTCCAAGCGGGGAGACCGAGTAGATACAGGGAGGTTTCGGGACCAAGTAGCTGATCTCGAAGTTGTCGAACGACGCGTTGGGATCGTTGGGCGCGTCGTAATAGAAGCCGTGCCATACGCCGTCCGCATACGTCCAGTCGGACACGCGGAACTGGAACGCTTCGTCGAAGAACACGTCTATCGTCGCGCCCTCGAGACGCACGCCCAAGCGGTGTCTCTCGCCCGCACGGACGGCTTTCGATCCTGATCCCATGTAGTGGAGATACCCGTTGTCGTACCGGTACAAGGTCGGACCATTCGCGTCGAGCATGAAGTACTCATTCGAGTCGACTTTCCGGAACATCAGTCCGCCGTGCGGACTCGAGGACGCCGACGTGAAGTCGACGGCGACGAAGGCGTCTCTGAGCTCCGAGTAATACATCCACGCCTCGCGTGTCGTTCCTTCGTAGTTCTTCACAACGCCGTTCGCGACCAGCGTCCTGCCCTCGCCGTTCGCCCAGCGCCATTGAGTGCTGTCGGGTCGGATATCGGGCGGATGATTCTGCAGGTTTCGGGGCTCCTGAGGGTCCGTGAACGTGTCGTACACGCGGTAGGTTTTGGTCTGCGCGTTAGCGGGTACTCCAACCGTGACAACGCCGAGCGTGAGGCATGCGATGAGGGAAGCCAGGGGTCGTGAACACATGGAGGGTCTCCTTTGACCCTCGTTCCGCTCTGAACTGCATGCGGCGATCCATCGCGCGTGACAGCGAGACCCCCTCGAATCACCTCGAAAATCGCCGGGCGTCCATCGGCCTCGTCCCCGATGATGCAGAACCGCTGACGCCTCCCCGGGTCGAAGTACGCGGTTGCTGCGTACGGCTGATAACATGACCCGCATGCCCCCGCGGAAACGATGGCGTGTGCTCGCAGCGATCGTGCTGGTCCTCGCGGTGCTCGCGTACGTGGTCACACCGTACGTGCGAGCAGCGTCGCTGTTCATCCGTGTGGCGCATGTCGGCGGACGCGTTGAAGCATTCGCGAAGGATCGCGCCCATACCGTCACGGTGCTGCCGCGCCACATGGTGCCGACGCGTCTGGGCGAAGTGGCCGCGCAGTTCTACAGGCCCGACACCGCGACCTCCCGCACGATCCTGCTCATCCCCGGAATCCATTCGATGGGGATCGACGAACCGCGCCTCACGGCGCTCGCGAAGGACCTCGCCGGCAGCGGCATCATGGTGATGACGATGGCGCTGCCTGACCTGCAGCGGTATCAGCTCACCCCGCGCTCGACGGATGTGATCGAGGACGGGGTCGCGTGGATAGCGAAGCGCTCCGATTTGGCGGCCGATGGACGCGTCGGCCTCGTCGGCATCAGCTTTGCCGGCGGGATGTCAGTCGTGGCTGCGGGGCGGCCATCGATTCGCGACAAGATCGCGTACGTGCTCTCCTTCGGCGGCCACGCCGATCTGCCGCGCGTGATGCGGTACCTGACCACAGGCGAGGAAGCGCAGGTCCCCGGGGTTGAAACTCACCCGCCGCACGATTACGGCGTCGCCGTGATCCTCTACGGGCTTGCCGATCAAGGCATCGTGCCGCCCGAGCAGATCGCGCCGCTGCGAAAAGGGGTTGAGACGTTTCTCTACGCCTCGCAGCTGACTCTGGTCGACACGATCCAGGCAGACGCGACGTTTCAGAAAGCCCGCGACTACGCGAAGACGCTGCCAGAACCTGCGGCGACGTACATGACGTATGTGAACGATCGCAACGTGGCCAAGCTCGGGCCGGCGCTGGTGCCTTACCTGGGCGCGCTCGGCGCGGACTCGCCCACGCTGTCGGCCGATCGCGCGATAGACCTTCCCACGGCACCGGTTTTTCTGCTGCACGGGGCAGAGGACGTCGTGATTCCGCCGGCCGAATCGGTGCTCCTCGCGAACTATCTCCGCGAGAGGAACGTCGAGGTGCACCTTTTGCTCAGCGAGCTCATCACACACGCCGAGATCGATCGCTCGGCGGCTGCGGCGGAAACATGGAAGCTCGTGTCATTCTGGGCGAACGTCTTGAAGAGATAGCGGCGTACTGAAGAAATAGCGGCGTTCACCCTTCTGTGTTCTCGCTTCTCCGTTCGTGTTCAAGTTCGGTTCGAGGTTCACGGTTCGATGTTCGAGGTTCGCGCGAAGCGCGGAACCGAACCTGAACACGAACCGCCGCCTTCGCGCGAAGCGCTTCGGCGAGCCTCGCCGTAGCCTTGGCGGAGGCGGGAGAAGAGAGAAGATAGAAGCGTGAACGCCAGAGATCGGACGAGCGTGAACGAGGCGAATGGGGCCCGGCTTCAGAAGATCATTTCTCAGGCGGGCATCGCGTCGCGCCGTGCCGCCGAGAAGCTGATTGCCGAAGGGCGGGTCACCGTCAACGGAGAGACGGTCAGCGAGATGGGTACCAAGGCCGACCCGGCGCGCGACGACATCCGCGTCGATGGCCGGCGCATCAAGTCGGTTGCGCGCCTTCGCTACATCCTGCTCTACAAGCCTGCGGGCTTCGTGACGACGCGCTCGGATCCGGAGCGGCGGCGGACCGTCATCGATCTGCTCGCGGGCGTCAGGGAGTACGTGTATCCCGTCGGGCGGCTCGACTACGACACCGAAGGGCTGCTGCTCCTCACGAACGACGGCGACCTCGCGGCAAAGCTGACGCACCCCCGTCACGGCGTTGAGCGTACGTACGAGGCGCGAGTGGCGGGTATGCCGGATACCGATGCCATCGATCGGCTGCGCCGCGGCATCCCGCTCGATGGGCGGCGGACGCTGCCGGCCGACGTCTCGCTCCTGAACAAGGGGCGCACGGATCGCGAAGGAGTGCTGGCGATCACCATTCGCGAAGGGCGGAACCGGCAGGTTCGCCGCATGTGTGAAGCGGTCGGGCATCCGGTGCGGAAGCTGATACGCGTCGGGATCGGGCCGCTGAGCGACCGAGGGCTCAAGCCGGGATCGTGGCGCGAGCTGACTCCGCAGGAGCTGCGATTGCTCAAGCAGACGGCTGCGTGGGTGGCCCCGAAGCCCGGGAAAACGCCCGACAGAAAGAAAGGCCCCGACTGAAGGTCAGCGTTCGTGTTCGGCCTCGCCGAGGGGGAGCATCTCGTCCGGAGGCGTCTGCTCGACAAGGCGCGCCGGCGGATCGAAGCCGAGCGCTTCGGCCATATCCTCGATCTTCGGCAGATCGCCGAGGTCATTCAGCCCGAAGCGAATCAGGAATTCCTTCGTCGTCGAATAGAGGAATGGACGGCCGACGACGTTCTTGCGGCCGACGATCTTGATCAGGTGCCGCTCGAGCAACGTGGTGAGCACGCCCGACGTGTTCACGCCGCGAATCTCGCCGATCTCGAGAGCGGTGATCGGCTGCTTGTAGGCAATGACCGCCAGCGTTTCCAGCCCCTGCACCGTCAGCTTCTGCGTCGAGCGCTCGTGGAACAGCCGGCGCACCCACTCGTGCAGCTCCGAACGCGTGACGATCTGGTAGCCACCAGCCACTTCGACAAACTGGAGACCGGGACGCGACTCGTAGTCCGCCTTGAGCGTGGCGATCGTGGCCGTGACGTCCTCCTTCGGCTCGTCGGCGAGCAGCTTGAAGAGCATCTTCGGCGTCAGCGGCTCGGGAGACGCGAAGATGAGCGCCTCGACGATCGCCTTGAGCTCGGCCGATACGTGCGAGCGTTCGGTGGCGACGCCCTCACCCGCGCCTTGTGAGTTGGGAGACATGTCTTGGGAGTTGGGAGTTGGCAGTTGGGAATTGTCCATCATCAATCTTGTGGATCACCAATCGGATGTGGCGCGTCCGCGGGCCGCGCCCGCTTGTAGACGCGGATCGGGCCGAACCCGCCCGACTGGAACACGCGAATCAGCTTGAGGCGGATCATTTCCAGCAGGGCCAGGAACGTCACGATCATGAACGGACGCGAGCCGTCGCCATCCGCGAACAGATCCTCGAAGCCGCACGCCTCGGTTTCCGACAGCCGGTCCAGGAGCTGGTGGATTCGCCCTTCGATCGAGATCTGCTCGGGCGGCAGCACCATATGCGGACGTCGATTCGCCCGCTCGAGCACGCCCTTGAACGCCGCGAGCAGGCTGAAGAGATCGATTTCGAGCTCGGGCTCGTACTCGTCTCCCGCCGCCTCCGCGACGCTCGCGTCGGGACGCATGAACTGCGCGCTGCGCACGGTCTCGCGGTCGTGCAGCAGCTCCGCGGCCGCCTTGTATTTCTGGTGTTCGAGGAGGCGCCGCACGAGCGCCTCGCGCGGATCTTCCTCGAGGCCCATGTCGTCCTGTGACGGATCGGGGCGCGGCAGCAGCGTGCGTGACTTGATATGAATCAGCGTTGCCGCCATCACGAGAAATTCCCCCGCGACATCGAGGTTCAGCTCCTGCATCAGGGTGATGAACCCGAGGTACTGCTCGGTGATGAGCGCGATCGGAATGTCATAGACGTTCACCTCGTTCTTGCGAATGAGGTGAATCAGCAGGTCGAGCGGCCCCTCGAACGAATCGAGCTTGACCTTGTACGCGTCGGGTGAGGATTCGAAGTCAGTCTCTGTCACGGCGATCCGAGGACACAAAGACGTTGTTAACCACGAAGGTCACGAAGGACACGAAGGTTAGATCACCAAGAATATTTTTTCTTTGTGTACTCAAAACTTCGAGTCCTTCGTGTTCTTCGTGGCGAAAACCGTCTTCGTGGCCTTCGTGGTCAAAACCGTCCTTGTGGCCGCAGTGGCTAATAGCGTAGCTTGACTGCGTCGCGCACGCGTTCCATCGTGGCCTGTGCGATCACGCGGGCCTTGCGTGACCCTTCGACTGCGATCTCGCGAATGCGATCCGGCTTGGCCATCACCGCGCGCCGCCGGTCGCGCATCGGCTCCAGCATGGCGTTCAGCGCTGCCGCCAGCTTGGTTTTGACTTCAACGTCGCCGACTGTGCCGGCGCGGTAGCGCGCCTTCAGGTCTTCGACCTCGGCCGTGTTGGCGTTGAACGTGTCATGGTACATGAACACCGGATTACCTTCGACGGTCCCCGGGATGTCCGCGCGGATTCGTTTTGGATCCGTGTACATCTGCCGCACCTTCTTCGTCACCGCCCCCGCATCGTCCGTGAGGTCGATGGTGTTGCCATAGCTCTTGCTCATCTTCCGGTTGTCGAGTCCCGGAAGGCGCGGCACCGGGGTCAGCAGCGGCTGCGGCTCGACGAAGATCTCGCCGTAGAACTGGTGGAAGCGGCGCACGACCTCGCGCGATAGCTCCAGGTGTGCGACCTGATCCTCGCCGACCGGCACGAACTTGCCGTCATAGATGATGACGTCCGCCGTCTGCAGCAGCGGATAGCTGAGGAAGCCGACCGTCGAGAGATCCTTCTCGGAAAGCTGCTCCCGCTGCTCCTTGTAGGTCGGCACGCGCTCGAGCCACGGAATCGGGATGACCATCGAAAGCAGGAGAAACAGCTCGGCATGCTCGGGTACGAGCGACTGGATGAAAACCGTGCTGCGCTCCGGATCAATGCCGGCGGCCAGCCAGTCGGCAATGTTGTCCATCGCGTGAGCCGTGATACCTGACGTATTGGCGTATTCGCTCGTCAGCGCATGCCAGTCCGCGACGAAATAAAAGCAGTCGTACTGTTCCTGCAGGGCGACCCAGTTGTTGAGCGCCCCCACCATGTGGCCCAGGTGCAGTTTTCCCGTGGGCCGCATGCCGCTTACGACGCGAGGTCTGTTCATTCGATTCAGCGAAGCCAGTACAGCAGGAACCGCGCTGGAGGTGAGATGATCGTCGCCAGGATGCCGGAGAACATCAAGGCGTAGAGAATGATGAAGCCGTAAGGCCGAAGGCGCTCGTACATCTCGGCGACCGGTCCCTGAAGCAGCCCCGCCACGACATTCCCGCCATCGAGCGGCGGCACCGGCACCATGTTGAACACTGCGAGCAGCACATTCAGACCGACCGCAACGTCCAGAAACCGGATGAGGGGCGCGAGCGCCGCGTCCACCGTCGGCTCGAGCGTCGTGCCCGGCAACACACGCAGCACGAGCGCGGCGATCAGGGCCAGCACCAGGTTGCTGGCGGGACCCGCCGCCGCGATCAGCATGTACTTGCGCTTCCAATTGCCGCGAAGACGCGTGATGTTCACCGGCACAGGCTTGGCCCAGCCAAGCAAGAAGTTAACGTTCGTGAGCAGCCCAATCAGCGGAAACACGATCGTCCCGATCGGATCGGCATGAACGGCCGGGTTGAGCGTGATCCGTCCAAGCAGTCGAGCGGTCGGGTCGCCCAGGCGATCGGCGGTCCATGCGTGGGCGGCCTCGTGGACTGAAAGGGAAAAAAGTAGAACCACGAAGATGATGAAAACCTCGACGAGGTTGATGTTGGGCAGCATGTAGGGCGGAGGAGGCCTCCGCGGAAGAGCCAGCGTACTAGAACAGGCGCGGCTTCTCCAAGGCGAAGACTGGGGTCAGGATGCGCGTCGAGTCGGCGCGCCGTGGAAACGCTCGCTCAGCGCATCCACCGCATCGGGCACGAAATCCCCCGCCAACAGCCCGCTGGCCACGCAAATAAGGCCAATCAGCATCACGATCAGGCCGGCGACCGACGCAGGCGCCAACCAGAGGAGCAATGCGCCAAGCATCGTCAGGACGGCGCGCGCGGCGAGATGAAGTCCGTGTGAGCGAATGGCGTCCATGTCGCGTGCTCCCGCGCAACACGGTGCAATCGCCTCGCCAGATAAATTGAGCCGGCGTCGGCCACCTCGGACACGCACCTGCCCCCACCAGAGATGAATCGCCTCGGGAGTTGGGAGTTTGGAATTGGAGGTTCATCACATCCGTCTTGCCACCCTGCTCAACCGCAAAGCAAGCGGTTGCTCCGACGGTGCGAGAGGCGTATCGTTCTGGCGTCGCCGCGCTGTGTTTCCCACGACGGCGAACTGGGGGCGTTCGCGTTATGACGGCCACCTCGCGCAAGACACTCTCATTCCCGCAGCAAACGCTGCACGTCCCGCTTACACCGCTTCGCATGCGCTCACTCCGGCGGCCGCCGGCGTTCCGGCCCGCCGATCAGAAGCTCGTCGAGCGCGTGCGCCGGGAGTTCAGCGACATGCGCGGTCTGTCGCTGACGCTGGCACAGGCGCGACGGCTGTTCTATCTGGGCGATCAGGAGTGCTACGAGATCTTCGCGCAGCTGTTGCGGGAAGGATTTCTGGATCTCTGTGCCGACCAGCGGCACCGGCTCAAGGCCGTTCAGCTCAGGCGGTTCGGCTGAAGCCATGAAGCGGTCCGGCTAACGCCGGACGCTACCGGTTCGTGGTCCGGCTGAAGCCGGACGCTACCGCCGTAGCGCCGCCTTCAGGCGGACTTCGCGAAGTAATCGAGGACGGCCCCGGCAGCTTTCGGGCCGACAACGCCATCGAGCTCCTCGCGGGTAGCCCGCCGCACACCCGCCAGACTGCCGAATGCCGTGAGCAGCGCCCGCCGGCGCCGCGGCCCGATTCCCGGTACATCGTCGAGCGCCGATCGCAGGTCGCGCAGCGTCCTCGCCTTGCGATGGAAGGTCACCGCGAAGCGGTGCGCTTCGTCGCGGATGCGCTCGATGAGCAGGAGCGCGGGATCGTGTTCGGCCAACACAATCGGTTCCTGCCGGTCGCGCGTGAAGAGCACTTCCTCTTTCTTGGCGATGCCCACCGCGACGAGATTGCCCAGCCCGATCGCCTCGAGCGCGTCGTATGCGGCCGAGAGCTGACCTTTGCCGCCGTCGATGAGAATCAGGTCCGGAAACGGACCGCCGTCTTCGAGGATCTTCCGGTAGCGACGTTCCACAACTTCGCGAATGGCCGCGAAATCGTCCGATCCGAACCGGTTGGGATCCGGGATCCGGGATTCGGGACTCGGGATTTGCGCCTTGGGAGTTGGGAGTTGGGCCTTGGGAATTGAAGGTCCGCGAATCCGGAACTTCCGATATTCCGCCTTTTTCATCCGCCCGTCTTCACAAACGACCATCGACGCGACCGTCTCGCTGCCCTGGATCGTCGAAATGTCGAAGCACTCGATCCGGCGGGGCACCGCGGGCAGCTCCAGGACGGCGCGGAGCGTTTCGAGCGCGTCGAAATGCGCGGCGATATTCTCGTTGAACCGCGTGCGGTACGAGAGCTCAGCGTTGCGCGTGGCGAGCTCCACCAGCGCACGCTTGTCGCCGCGCTGCGGTACGAGAATCTTCACGCGGCGACCGGCCTTCTCCGACAGCCATCCTTCCATCGCCTCGCAGTCCTCGATGTCGAGCGGCAGATCGATCTCGGACGGCGGCACGCGCATCTCGTAGAACTGCTGGACCGCGGCCTGTAGCACGTCCTCGTCGCGAACAGCGAGGCCGCCCGGATCCGTCGCGAGCTCCATCCGTTCCACAACCCGACCGCCACGCATCGCGAACACCTGGATTGCGCCGCCGCTGGGGCCGACCTTCAACCCGAACACGTCGCGGTCGCCGAGCTGGGCTGTGGCCACCTTCTGCTGTCGGTCGCGCAGGATCTGCACCGTGCGCAACGAGTCGCGCAGCTGCGCCGCCTCCTCGAACCGCTGCTGCTCGGACGCGTCCACCATGCGCTCGCGGAGCGTGGAAATCAGCTCGTCGTTACGCCCTTCGAGGAGCAACCGCGTGTTGGCCACTGCCACTCCGTACTGTTCCTCGCTGCAAATCTCCGCCACACAGGGGGCGATGCACCGTTTGATGTCGTATTCGAGGCACGGGCGTCCGCGCCGCCCGGTGATCACTTCGTTGCAGGAGCGGATGCCGAACAGACGGTGCGTCAGCCCCATCGTGCGGCGGGCGAGCTTCGCCGGAAGAAAGGGTCCCGCGTAGAAATCGCCGTCGCGCTCCACGCGTCGCGCCACGAGCATGCGGGGAAACGCCTCGCTCGTCGTCAGCTGCAGGTACGGATAGTTCTTGTCGTCGCGCAGCAGGATGTTGTACTTCGGCGAGCGCTGCTTAATCAGGTTGTTCTCGAGCGCCAGCGCCTCCATCACCGAGTCGGTGAGGATCACGTCGACGGCGGCAATCTCCTCGAGGAGCGCGTCGTGGCGAGGGCTCAGCCCCGCGGCCGCCAAGTAGCTGCGCACGCGATCGCGCAGCGCGCGCGCCTTGCCGACGTAGATCGTCTCGCCCGCGCGGTTCATCCAGAGATACACGCCGGGCTGCTCGGGCAACCGCGCGATCTGATCCTTGAGGTCCTGGATGGGCATGGGCTACTATGGCGAGTTTGCTCCTGGACTCGACAACCCTCAATTATAACCAACGAATGACGTTTACCGGATTCATCGGGAAGATGTGCATGTTCCCGCTACGGGCCATCATCACGGCCTGCGTGAGCCTGCGCATCCACCCGAACACGCTCACCCTCATTGGCGTCCTGATCAACGTGGCCGCCGCCTGCGCCCTCGGCTTCGACCGTTTCACCCTCGCCGGCCTCATCATGATCGTCGCAAACATCTTCGACTTCATCGACGGCAAGGTCGCGCAGCTGACCAACACGGTCTCGCAGTTCGGGGCGTTCTGGGACTCAACGCTCGACCGGTTCTCCGACATCGCGCTGTTCCTCGGATTGATCTATCTCTACGCGAGCCTTCGACGCACCGACTACGTGATGGTCGCGTCGCTGGCCATGATGTTTTCGATCATGACGAGCTACGCGCGCGCGCGCGCCGAGTCGCTGATCGACAAGTGTAAGGTCGGATTCATGGAACGGCCGGAGCGGATCGTGTTGTTCATGATCGGCGCGTTCACCAACCGCATGGCCGCCGTGCTGTGGGTGATCCTGATCCTCTCGATCGTGACGGTCATCAACCGGATCCACTACACCTATCTGGTGCTCAACGCCAAGCCGGTTCCGCGTGGATCGAATCCGCTCAGCCGGGTCGTCTGGCGCGCATTCTTCTGGACCGATGAACGGACGACCCTTCCCTACGACCTGTGGGTGATCGCGATCCTGGCGTTCGTCTGGCTCACGCCGCCAGACTGGATCCACGACCCGACGGCGCAGGGGCTGGGGTTGTGGGGGTGGGTGTAGCCCGCCGTGTACCTCAATTCCCAACCACCAACCCCCAACTCCCAAGGCGACGCCGGCGGTTATCTCACCGCGACGAAATTCTTCAGCAGCCCGCGGATCGCCGAGTCGAGCGTCTCACGGCTGTCGGTTCCCACAATCAGCGAGATCAACGTCCGGAGCTGAGGGTCGTCCTTGTCGGCGACGCGCGAGAGCCTTCCCGTCCGACCATCCCAATACATCGCAACGGCGGGCGCCCGATCGGCGCGCCCGTGCCAGGCCTGCAGCGCCTGCCGCGTGTAATCGTTCCAGTGGCTCACGGGACAACAGTGCAGCGATGAATCGGAAACCACGAGCACGCGGCGCGTCAGATCGGTGCGGGTGAATGGCGGCCGAAGCGCCAGGGGCACAGCGAAGGCCCAGCTCGCGGCCGGCACGCCGACAATCACGAGCGCACCCTCCGGCGCCTCATTCGCTTCACGCTCGAGATCGGCGAGCGCGATGCGCGAGATCGCGGCGCGGCTGTTCCAGTCGCGAACAACGTCCCGTAACTGGGCGGCATATGCGATCAGCAGCGCGGCGGCCCCCAGCGCCGTGGCCATACGTGCATAACGTACGGGCCGGGCGCGCCACAATATGTCGAGCGCGATGCCGAGCGTCACGGCCCAGCCAAGCGACGCGAGATACATGTGACGCGGTGAATAGTAACCAGATACCAGGATCGGCGCCATGCCACACGCAATCCAGATCACGCCGAAGTAAATCGCCGGGCGCCAGAGTCTCCGCGCATCGTCACCGGAGGCACGCGCCGCAATGAACGCAATGGCGATCGATGCGAGAGAGACGATGATGGTGTCGCGCCCCGCCCAATGTCGAAGCCCTGCCCCGCCGAACACGAGGCGTGCAAGGTGTCGTGAACCGTCCGAGATGAATTCTCGAAAGCGTTGGGCCGAAAGCACACCTTCGCGCGCGACCTCGTGGAACAGCACATAGCGCAGCAGCAGAAACCCGGCGGTCAACAATACGTACGGCACGTATGGGCGGATCCACGTCCACGACAGCTCGACGCGTTCCTCGACTACGCTCGGGACGCCCCGAGCGCCCGTCGAAGGGCGGTGCCGATCGACGATGACGTCGAACAGGACGAGCGCCGGCGCGAGCGTAATCGTGTTCTGCTTGCTGAAGAGCGCCGCAAAAAACAGCGCGATAGACCACAGATAGGCCTTCCTGCTCGTCACCGTTTCGGTCGCCCCCGCCTCGGTCGCCCCCGCCTCGGTAGTGTCCGGCTTACTTGCCCGACGTAGCTCGGAGAGCGAAGTCGGGAGCCGGACGGAACGGGAACGGACGTACATCAGAAACGAGGCGAAGTAGAAACACGTCGGAAGAGAATCGACGCGCCCGGTGACCCACGCAACGCTCTCTGCCTGGATAGGCAGCAGCACGAAGACGAGGCCGGCGAACAGTGCCGGCACGGGCGTAATCCCCGCCGCGGCCTGCGCAATCCACATCACCAGCAGTCCGTTCAACCCATGGATCGCGATATTGAGGATGTGATTCGGCACGGGCGATGCCGCGCCGAACGCCGCCGCGATCTGGTACGACAGCGCCGGGAACGGACGGATTTCGTCAGGTACATAGCCGTAGACGTTCTCGGTCCATGGCGCGACGAACCAGCGCGGGAAATAGAACCAGGGTTTCTGCGACAGGAGGCCGACGACCCCGAAGTCATCCTGCAGAAAATAGTCGTGAATGGTCGGCGCGTAGGCGACGACGGCGACGATCACGACTACACAAGCCGCAATCGCCGCGCTCCGTCGCCGCAAAGGTGGGCCGTCAGGCCCGTCTTCGTTCAGGTCAACCGGCATTTGATAATCAACGCAATCATCCGGCACCCTGTCCGCAGCGTCCCCGTGAGTGTCCCCGTAATCTTCGACTCTCCCACCCGCCCGCGATAGTTCACCGGCACCTCGATGATGCGGAGGCCGCGCTTGAGGCCGACGATCACCATCTCCGGGAGGAAGTGCGACCCGCCGACGGTCAGATCGTCCTGGATGCGCACGAGCGCGGTGCGGTGCGTCAGTCGCAGCGTGCACCCGCAGTCGGTGAGCGACGGCCCGTCAAAGAGGACCTGGATCATCTTTGCGACCACCCAGTTGCCGATCCGGAGGAACCATCCCATGTTGGCCTGTTCCCAGATCAGCTCGCGCGTGGTGCGGGTCCCGCAGACCATCTCGAAATCATCGGCGTACGCGAGCAGCTTCAGGACGTCGCGCCCGACGAACGTGCCGTCCGGCTCGGCCATGATGACCAGGTCGCCCGTCGCCTCGCGCAGCCCGCGCCTCAACGCGTGACCATACCCTTGCTCGCTCTCCCGCACGACGCGCGCGCGTGTCGCGCCCGCTTCCGCCGCCGTGCGATCGCGCGAATTGTTGTCGACCACGATCACTTCGTCGACGATGCCGGACGCGAAGAAGTCCTCGACCGCCGGCCGGATGTACTTCTCTTCGTTATAGGCGGGCAGCACGATGCTGACGGTCCTCGAATTCCACATGGGCCGTCAGTCTTTGTGGGCGACGACGAGCATCTGGCCCGCCATCGGCTTGATGGGCGAGCGGAGATACGCGCGCACGAGCCACGGACGGATCGGCAGAGTCGCGCCATGCATGGAGTACGGCAGAAAGCGCGGCTGGACGAGGTCAATCCGGAAGCCATGCGCGCGGAGCAGCGCCGGCAGCGACACGTCGGTAAAAACGGCGCGATGGGTATAGTCGTCGAAATACCTGCGCCAGGCGTACCGGAAGTTCGGCTGGATGATCACGATGCGTCCCCCCCGCTTCAGCAATGCGGCCACGTCACGCACGACCGACGCGGCAGTGTCAGGGGCGAAGTGCTCGAGCACGTTCGACGCGAGCACCACGTCGAACGCCGACTCGCCAAGGCTTCGCAGGCCCCGCGACGCGTCCATCACGACGGGCTGCACGTCCCCCGCCGCGTACCGTGCGAAGTCGGGCCAGACGTCCACTGCCACGCGCCGTGCTGCGGACACGTTGTTGATCCAATCGCAGTACCCCGCGCCGATCTCCAGGACGTGCGCATGCGGCGGTACCCATGACGCCAGATGCCCGGCAATCACCCGCCATACCGCCGCGCGCGCCGGATCCTCGGGCAGATGCGCCGCGTGGTATCCGGTCACCGTGTCTGCCATGACGCCGGAAGGTTCTTCGCGATTTCGATACCGTCGAAGGCCGCACTCGTCCTCGCTCCGTGCTGCCGCACCCAGGCCGCCATCCGACCGAGACCTTCCTCGAGCGACGTCTGTGGACGCGGGCCGAACACCCGCCGCGCCTTGTCGTGGGTCGAATGGGCGTGCCGCACCTCCCGGCGGGCCTCGAGGTGCGTGACGCGCGATGGCAGGCCCATCGCGGCGGACACGGCGGTCGCGAGCTGCAGCAGTGAATACGGCTGGTCAGCGCCGACATTGAACGTCTGGTTCCAACAGGCCGGGACGTCGATCGCCTCCGCCATCATCGGCGCCACATCGTCGATGTAGCTGAACGCGCGCGTCTGCGTCCCGTCCCCGAAGATCGTCATCGGCAGACCCTGCAGCATCTGGTTCATGAAGATGCCGACGACGTTGCGGTATCGGTCACCGACGTTCTGCCGCGGGCCGAAGACGTTGTGAGGACGAAAGATGACGTAGTTGAGACCGAACATCTCGCGGCAGGCGCGAAGCTCGAGCTCCACGGCGTGCTTGGCGATCCCGTACGAATCCTCGGGAGAAACGGCGGTCTCCTCGGTCATCGGCGGGAGTGCGCTCCCGCCGTACACCGCGATCGACGAGGTGAACACGAACGTCGTCACGCCGGTGTTGATGGCGGCGTTCAGGAGATTCACGCTTCCGATGACGTTGTTCGTGTAATTGAAGCGCTTGATGAAATGACTGAGGCCTTCGGCGGCGTACGCGGCGAGGTGATAGACGTGCTCGAAGCGGCCATCCCCGAACACGCGATCGACCAGAAGATGATCTGTAACGGAGCCGTGGATGAAACTGGCTGCTGACGGGACGTTCTCGAGAAATCCGCCGCTCAGATCGTCAAGGATGGTGACGCGGTGGCCGCGGCTGATCAGAGCGTCCGCCACGTGGGAGCCGATGAACCCGGCTCCTCCAGTCACCAGCACACGGCTCATCGGGTCGGCGTGGGAATCTTACCGTAGACGACCACAACTCGTTTCGAATCGAGATTGATTGATGGTTTACACACAGAACGCATAGAACACACTGGGATATTGTGGTCCAAAGCCACGTCGCGGCGGCGGTTTACGGTACAGTTGCGCCCAAAACCACCCTGGAGGATTGTCCCGTTGTCGAAGCGAGTATGTGTGTCCGTGTTCCTGCTGACAGCATTCGCGTTATTCATTGGTGCATGCGGTCATTCCCCGAGCGGGAATTCCCCGGTCGCGCCGACCGTGCCCACGCCGGTCCAAAACGTCGTCGCACGGATTTGGGGTGTGATCAACGACACGGCTTTCAGACCGTTGGCCGGCGTCAGAGTGGAAATCATCGATGAGCCTCAGGCTAGTGCGCCGGTCGTCAGCGACGCCAACGGTGTGTTCTCGTTTTCGGGGGCGCTTGTCGGCGCCACCGTGACACTCCGCGCAACGAAGGAGGGCTACGTCACCGCAACTCGAACCTTGGACCAGCGGTTGTTTTCCGGCGGCAATATGGCCGGCATCGGTATCAATCTGGAGCCGCTCGTCCCGCCTGTGAAGATCGAAGCGGGCGACTACACCCTGACCTTGATTGCCGATAGCGCATGCGCTGACATTCCGAATGACCTGCGGACGCGAATCTATGGGGCGACGATCACGCCTGAGTCGACCGTTGCGACCAACACGCAGTACCACCTGACGTTAAGCGGACCGTTTCTCACGCCCAATCCGTTTTTGCCAAGGATTGGCATTGCCGGCAACGATCTCGCATTCGAATTTGCTGAGGAGGGCTCGTTATACGAGCACCTCCCTCACTTTACGTACCTTCAGATCGCCGGTGCGGGCGTGACGTCCGTGGAGACATCACCGGTGTCCACGATCTCAACTCGTTTCGGAGGCGTGTTTGAGTACTGCGTCCTGAAATCGGAAATGGGCCGTTATTCGAATTGCATCACCAGCCCTCCCGACCAAGTGATCACGCGCTCAACGTGCGTATCGAAAAATAATCAGCTGATCCTTACGCGGCGATGACACTTACGACGCTTTTCGCTTCTTTGCTCCGTTGGCTGCGCTCTTGACCGCCTTTGCCGTGGCCGCCGCCTTCTTCAAGTCGGCCTTCGCGGGCTTCTTCTTTTCATGGCTGACGGAATCGAGACTGCGCTTTAGCGCTTCCATCAGGTCGACGACGCGAGCGGGCTCTTCCACCTCGGGCGCGACGATCTCTTCGCCCGCGATCTTCGCGTCGATGATCTTCCGCAGGCCTTCCTTGTACTCGTCCTTGTAATCCTTCAGGTTCAGCTCGGCGTCGAACGTCGCGATGACCTGCTTGGCGAGCTTCATCTCCGCCGGGTTCACCTTGGTGGGGACGGAGTTCAGCTCCTCGATCTGATCGATGCTGCGGATCTCGGCATCGTGGTGCAGCGTGTACATCACGAGGCCCTTCTTCTTTGGCCGGATTGCCACCAGGTACTCACGACCGTAGAGCGCCATCTTGCCGATACCGGCTTTGCCCGCCATCCCTTCGCGCATGACGGCAAACGCCTCGGCGGCCATCGGACCGTCCGGCGCCAGGTAGTACGCGCGGTCGACGTAGATCGGATCGATTTCCGAGTCGTCTGCGAACTGCACCAGGTTGATCACGCGCGTCGATTCCACGCGGACCTTCTGGATGTCTTCGTCGCTGACGATGACATAGCGTCCCTTCTCGAACTCGTAGCCCTTCACCAGCTCGGTGTTGGGCACTTCGCGCTCGCAGTGGGAGCACCACCGCTTCTGTTGAATGCGCGTCTGGCATTCGGCGTGGAGCTGATTGAAGGAGAGGGAATCAGCCGATTCGGTCGCCGGGAAAACCTTCACCGGGATGTTGACCAGGCTGACCTTGAGGAAACCTTTCCAAGTAGGACGTGGAGGCATACGGGGAATCTTATCGTGAACCCACCGAACCTTTTGAACCTTCAAACAGCATCAGCCTCATCCCTGCTGCCCAGATCAAGCCCCGCCCCCCCGATGTGGATGGCGTGGGCCTTCACCTGGTCCCGGAGGAGCCGGCGGGCCTGGCCATAGAGGGTTCCGGGCACTTCGAGCCGTTTCGCGATGTTCCGGAAGTGGGAAATGAGGATCAACGTCACCGACCCCTCTTCCTTCCAGGAGACCGCCGAGATCTGGGCCCACTTCATGAACCCGGTGTCCGACCAGATCCCGTCCTGGTAGAACCCCCGCGCGATCCGGGTGCTGAGCGGCAGCGCATACCCGTAATACACGAACATCATCGACTCGCCGAGCAGGGTATTGAGCGGACGATGCTGCACGAACAGCTTGAAGACGAAGAGCAGTCCGAGCATGACGCCAAGCGCGAGGCTGAACCCGTAGAACTGCGGCTTCTCACCCTGCCACACCAGCAGCGCCGATCGCTTCCGGATCCGGAAGCGCACGAGATCGACAAAGATGAGGGCATTGGCGATGAAAAACCCGACGCCGAAAAAGAAGAGGACGCGCTGAAGGAGATCCTGCAGCCCCATGGGTCTCAGATTTTTTGGGATTTGGGATTTGGGATTTGGGATTTCGGGTTTTCTCGAATTTCCTGCGCCAGCGTCGGGTCGAAGCAGACGCGGCAGCGCGCCTCGTACGTGCCCTGCGCGCCGAGCAGGACGCGGTCGCCGCTCGAGACCAGGCGCTGTGTGTGGTTGGCGGGATTGCCGCACACCATGCAGATCGCGAGCGTCTTGGTGATGTACTCGGCAATCGCCAGCAGCTGCGGCATCGGTTCGAACGGTTTGCCGAGATAATCCTGGTCGAGGCCGGCGACGATGACGCGCTTACCCTGATCCGCAAGCGCGTTACAGACCGCGGGCAGATCCTGGTCGAAGAACTGCCCTTCGTCGATGCCGACGACCTCCGTGTCCGCCTCGACGAGATTCAGCAGTGCGCGGGAGCTGCTGACCGCGCGCGACGGAATCCGCATCTCGCTGTGCGAGACGATGTGGTCGTCCCCGTACCGGGAATCGACGGTCGGCTTGAAGATCTGGACTTTCTGGCGCGCGATCTGGGCGCGGCGCAGCCGGCGGATCAGCTCTTCGCTCTTCCCGCTGAACATGCTGCCAACGATGACTTCGATCCAGCCCTGGTTCGGCTGATGTCGGACTACATCCATGCCCTGAATTCCCAACTTCCAACGCCCAACTCCCAAGACGTCCTTGCGAAACGAGGCTCCTTGGGAATTGGGAGCTGGAGCTGGGAGTTGTCTCCTCTCAGGCGCGTGACAGGTACTCGCCGGTCTCGGTGTTGATCTTCACCACGTCGCCCGTGTTGACGAACGGCGGCACGTTGACGACCAGGCCGGTCTCGAGCGTCGCCGGCTTGATCTGGTTGTTCGCGGTCGCCCCCTTGATCCCCGGCGCCGTGTCGAGCACCTTGAGGTCGACCTGCGGGGGCAGCTCGATGCCGACCGGCTCCGTGCCGTAGAACTCCACCTTGATCGTCATCTCGGGCTTCAGGTAGTTCGTCGACTCGCCGAGCGCCTCGCTCGAGATGTGAATCTGTTCGTAGGACGTCGTGTCCATGAAGTAGTAGTCGTCGCCGTCCTGGTAGAGGTACTGCATCTCGCGCTCGTCGAGCGTCGCGCGATCGAGCGTGTCCTCCGATCGCAGCTTTTGATCGGACAGGTTCCCGCTGCGGATGTTCCGGAATTTCACCCGGACGAATCCACGGAGGTTGCCTGGAGTGACGTGCTGAAGCTCGAGGACCCGGAAGAGGTCCTGATCGATCTTCACCAGCATGCCTTTCTTGAGGCGTGTCGCGTTTATCGAGGCCATAAATTGGTTGGCGGATCTCGCCGAAGCCGGAGGCGACGCGGACAAGGGCCCGCCCTGCACCGACAACCGTAAACTCAGGATCGTAGCATACCGAATGGCTATGCTAGGATGCCGATCGTGGCGTTTGCGCGCTGGGATCCGATCCGTGATCTGCTGGCCATCCAGCAACGCCTTGACCGTTTCGCGCCCGGCCCCGCGGGCTGGGTGCCTCCAATCGATGTTCACGAGACTGCCGACGAATACGTCATCACGGCGGAGCTGCCCGGGCTGCGACGGGACGACATTCAGATCCAGGTGAGCGACGGCAGGCTTCAGCTCTCGGGAGTACGCCGCGAAGGCGGTGTCCCGTGCGAGCAATACCACCGCGTCGAGCGCGGGCACGGCGAATTCAGGCGCATGTTCCAGCTGCCCTTGCCCGTCGACACCGATCACGTCACAGCCGACCTGCGCGACGGCGTCCTGACGGTCATCTGTCCGAAGGCTGCCGAAGGGAGCACGCGCCGCATTCGAGTGTCCTGACCTATGCGAGCGCGGTCCCTGATCTTCGCGGTCCTGATTCTTGGTTGCGGATTCCTGGCCGGCCTCGTGCTGACCGGCCGTATGCGCGCGGCCACTGAACCGGCCGATCCGCCCGCCGCGGCCGCCGCGCCGGAGCCGCAGCAAACCGCGCGCCCCGCGATCGTCACGCCAGGCCCGGTCGCGAGTAGCTTGCCGGACTTCACCGTGGTGGCCGCCCGCACCGTTCCCGTCGTCGCGAACATCTCGTCCGCCCAGGTCGTCGCCAGGCAGAATTCGCCGTTCTCCAACGACCCCTTCTTCCGCTACTTCTTCGGCGACGACAACGAATTGTACGGACCGCAGCGCGACATCGAGCGGAGCCTCGGTTCCGGCGTGATCGTCAGCGACGACGGCTACATCCTCACCAACAATCACGTGGTCGCCGGCGAGTCGGGGCGGATCTCGCTGCGCCAGCTCCCGGCCATCAGCGTCGCGCTCGGTGACAAGCGCGAGATGCGCGCGCAGATCGTCGGCGTCGACCCCACCACCGATCTCGCGTTGCTCAAGATCAACGCGCAGAACCTGCCGACGATGCCGTGGGGCGATTCGTCGCGTCTGAAAGTCGCCGAGTGGGTGCTGGCGATCGGCAATCCGTTCCAGCTGAATGAGACCGTCACGCTCGGGATCGTCTCTGCGCTCGGCCGGACCAGCCTTGGCATCTCGGGGTACGAGGACTTCATCCAGACCGATGCGGCGATCAATCCGGGGAACTCCGGCGGCGCCCTGGTCAACACGCGCGGCGAGCTCGTCGGCGTGAACACGGCGATCTTCAGCCAGAGCGGAGGGTACCAAGGGATCGGCTTCGCCATTCCCAGTAACCTTGCGCGTCGGGTCGTCGCCGACTTTCTCAAGTACGGCGAGGTGCGGCGCGGGTCCATCGGTTACGTCGAATACGGGCCGCTGACCACGCAGCAGGCAAGCGATCTCGGCGCGCCGAACGGGCGCGGTCTCTACGTCGGCCGAATGCGCCGCGATTCCCCCGCGTACGACGGCGGCCTGCGTCCCGGGGACATCATCATCACCTTCAATGGGACCGCAGTGAACGACAGCGGCATCCTGTCGCGCCTCATCCAGGATTCGATGATCGGCAGCGCCGCCACCATTGACATTCTGCGCGACGGGCGGCGGATGCAGTTGAAGATCTCGATCCTCCGCGCCACGGGGCAATGAACCTGAACTCTGCCGTCTACCGTCTAGGTCTACCGTCTACCGTCTTCGGGACGGGGATCATGCGGCGCGGCGACGCGTTGGAGCCATGCCGACAGCGAAGTCGAGAAAACGCGAGGTGGCTCGGGGCATCAGCGAGGTTGAGCGCCGTTCGCGACGCGAACGTTCTTGGCGCGACCCGAGCGGCCAGCGGTCGAGAGCAGCCGTCCGAGCGTTTTCCGGCGTGGCGACCGCGGCGCGGCGCGGCATGATGCCCGTCCCGACACAGACGGTAAACGGTAGGCCGTAGACCCATGCCCGCAAACTGGCCCGAACTGACGCTTGCCCTCGGGCTGGCGCTGCTCGCCGCCTATCTCATCGCCGACATCGTCGCGCGTATCGCGCAGTCGATCCTCCGGGCAATCATCGAGGAACGCGAAATCGAGGCGCTGTTCGTGGACCGGCCACGGCGCATCGTGCGGGTCGCGATCTTCCTCGTCACGGCGGCGGCTCTGGCGTTCCCCGCGCTGACGCTCGCCGGCTATCGGACACGGTTCGGCGGCAACCCGGAAGCGCTGATTCGATGGGTGCTCGACGCAGGCCTTCGGATCGCGATCATCGCGGTCGCGGCGTACCTCGTGATTCGCATCGGGTCCGCCGCCGCGCGCCGCTTCGAGCGCGAGATGAGCCGCGGCACCGGCCTCGACGTCATCGAGCGGACCAAGCGCGCGCAGACGCTTGGCCGGCTCCTGCAGAAAGCGCTCTCGGTTCTGGTGATGGGCGTCGCGGCGCTGATGATTCTGCGGGAGCTGAGCGTCGACATCACGCCCGCGCTGACGGGCGCCGGCATCGCGGGGGTCGCGATCGGGTTCGGCGCGCAGACGATCGTGCGTGACGTCATCTCGGGCTTCTTCCTGATCCTCGAGGATCAATGTCGCGTCGGCGACGTCGCCGTCGTCAACGGCCAGGGCGGGCTCATCGAGGAAATCAACCTGCGCACGATCGTGCTGCGCGACGAGGAAGGCACGGTGCACGTCTTCCCCAACGGCGAGGTGAAGACGCTCGCCAACAAATCGAAGGACTTTTCCTACTACGTCGTGACGTTCGGCATCGGGTACGACGAAGACCCGGAGCGCGTCACGGCGGCCATGCGCGACGCCGCGTTCACGCTGGTGGAGGACCCGGAGTTCAAGCCGCACATCCTGGCGCCCTTCGAGATCCTCGGGATCGATGCCTTCGAGCCGGGGCAGCTCGTGTTGAAGGCGCGCGTCAAGACCGTGCCATTGAAACAGTGGCTGGTCGGACGCGAGTTGCGAAAACGGATGCTGAAGGTGTTTGCCGAGCGCGGTATCGCGCCTCCGACGGGTAGGATGATCGTAGAGCTCGAAAATTCCCAATCACCAACTCCCAACTCCCAAGGATAGAAGCAAACTCCCAACGCCCAAATCCCAACGCCCAAGACGGCGGTGACGATTCTTCTTGGGAGTTGGGAATTGGAAGTCGGGAATTGGGAGAGTGGAGCTAGACCCCGTGCCCGTAACCGGATTCGTGATGCCCGGCAGGAACGCCTGACGGCGTATCGAACGGATCGACCGTCTCGGTGCGCGGCGACGGTCCCGAGCGAACCGCACTGACCACCGTGACGACGTCGCTGTCGGCGATGATCTTGCGCTCGTCTGCGATTACCATCAGCGCGCGGTAGACCTCGAGCAGCTCGCCCGATTCCAGCTGCAGCCCGAGCTCGCTGCACCGCTGCTGGACGGCGTGGCGGCCCGAGTGCTTGCCGAGCACCAGCGGGTTCCACGGCGCGCCCACGTCCTCGGCGCGCATGATCTCGTAGGTCCGGCGATCCTTCATCATGCCGTCCTGGTGGATACCGGCTTCGTGCGCGAAGGCATTCCGGCCGACGATCGCCTTGTTCACCTGCACGCCCTGGCCGGTGAGACGAGTCAGCAGCTCGCTCGACGGGTAGAGCTCGCGCGTTTCGACGTTGGTCGTAAACGGCAGCCGCTCGTGTCGTACCTTCAGGATCATCACGATTTCTTCGAGCGATGCGTTGCCCGCGCGCTCGCCGATTCCGTTGATGGTGCACTCGACCTGGTGCGCACCGCCCTGCACCGCGGCGATCGAGTTCGCCACGGCGAGCCCCAGATCGTCGTGGCAGTGCGTGCTGAACACGACCTTGTCCGAGTGCGGGACGCGCGTCCGGATCGTTGTGAAGAACGCCTGCATTTCGTCGGGCGTCGCGTAGCCGACCGTGTCGGGCAGGTTGATCGTGTTCGCGCCCGCCTTGATGACCGCTTCGACGACGCGGCAGAGAAAGTCGAGATCGCTCCGCGTGGCGTCCTCGGCCGAGAACTGCACGTCGAAGGTATGATGGCGCGCGTAGCGGACCGCTTCCACCGCGGCGTCGAGACACTGCTCGCGGGTCATGCGCAGCTTCACCTGCAGGTGGAGATCCGAGGTCGCGATGAACGTGTGAATCCGCCCCTTTTCCGCGGGCTTGATGGCTTCGGCGGCCTTCTCGAGGTCAGCGCGATGGCAGCGCGCAAGGCATGCGATCGTCGGACGGCGCACTTCCTGCGCGATGCGATACACCGCTTCGGCGTCGGCCGGCGAGGCGATCGGGAAGCCCGCTTCGATGATGTCCACGCCGAGTGCGTCGAGCTGACGGGCAAGCCGGAGCTTCTCGGCCGGCCGGAGCGAAAATCCGGGGGCCTGCTCGCCGTCGCGCAGCGTCGTGTCGAAGATTCGGACCTGTTGTGCCATCGGGACCTCTCCCCTTCATCCCAGTAGACGCGACCCCGTCTGATAATGTCAAAATGATAATTATTCTGTTTGGATTATCGGTGCTTATGACGAGGATGAGCAGTGGAACTCAGTGAATTGCGCGTTTTCCTCAAAGTTGCTGCCGAACGGAGCTTTTCCAGGGCCGCCATGAAGCTGCATCGTACGCAACCGGCTGTCAGCCAGGCGGTCAAGCGGCTCGAAGAGAGCGTCGGGGAGCGCCTCTTCGATCGGGCCACCAAGGACGCGACCCTGACCGACGCCGGGCGCCTCCTGCGCGATTTCGCCGAACGGCTCCTCCGCCTGTCCGAGGAGGCCGAAATCGCCGTCAAGGACTTGCGCGACCTGCGCCGCGGCCGGGTACTGATTGGCGCCAACGAAGCCTCGGTGCACGTCGTGCTGCCGCTCATCTCCCGGTTCAGGGACGCGCACCCACTCGTTCATGTCGATGTCCGGCGAATCCCGGCGCGCCAGATCGGGGCGGAGGTCGCCCAGGGGACACTCGACTTCGGCGTCCTCACCTTCCAGCCCTCGGAGCCAAAGCTCAGCTCCATCGTCCTCGGGCACGACGAGCTGGTGATGCTGGTGCATCCGACGCACACGCTCGCGAGCAACAGGGAAGTGACGCTGGCCGAATGCGGACGGCACCCCGTGATTGCGCACAACGATCCGTCGCATGTCCGCGATCGCGTGCTGCGATTGTTCGAGCAGCACCACATCCCGGCCAACATCCTCGTGTCGCTGCCGAGTCTCGAAGGGATCAAGCGCGCCGTCGGGACGAACATGGGTGTCGCGCTGCTGCCGCGGCGCTGCGCGGAATCAGAGATTGCCAGAGGAGAACTGGTGGCGCTGCCGGTTCCGGAGATCAGGCTCCGGCGGCAAGTGCGGCTCGTCTTCAGACGCGGAGGCGAGCGGTCGCACGCCTCCGCTGCGTTTCTCAGCTCGGTTGAGGAGAAGAAAACCCGCTCAGATAAGGAAGTCGAGAAGCGAGCGCATTGACCTCGTCATAGCGGTCCATGAGCAGCCCCGTGGTGTCCCACGCGCCGGTCATGAGCGCGTCGCGGACGTTTGCTGGCGTCGAGACCGACACCGTGAGGCTTCCAGCCTCGCACACGCCGTTCCTCAAATCGAGCCGCAGTTGCGTGGCCGGATCGCGCTCCACGAGCGCCATCAGCGCCTCGATGTCCCTGGCCGCGGCCGTCACGCAGGCCAGGCCAATCATCAACGAATTGCCGAAGAAGATCTCGGCGAACGATTCGCCAATGACCGCGCGAATACCCAGGCGCCGCAGCCCCTGCGGTGCGTGCTCGCGCGACGAGCCCGACCCGAAGTTGCGGTTGACGAGGACGATTGACGCGCCCCGGTATGTCGGCTCGTCGAACGGGTGAACCTGTCCCGTGCGCGTCGCGGCAAGGCGGTCGTCCTCGAACAGATGGGCTTCGAGGCCTTCGAAGGTAATCGACTTCAGGAACCGCGCCGGCATGATGCGGTCGGTGTCGATGTCCTCGCCGCGCATCGGCAGCGCGCGTCCCTCTATCGTTTCGATCCGTTCGGCGCCCATTACCGCACCCCCGCGGGAACTTCATCGACGAGCTCGCGCACGTCAGTCACCTGGCCTGCAAGCGCAGCGGCGGCGACCATCGCCGGACTCATGAGCAGCGTGCGGCCGGTCGGACTTCCCTGGCGTCCCTTGAAGTTGCGGTTCGAGGACGCTGCGCAGACCTGGTTGCCTTCAAGCTTGTCCGGATTCATCCCCAGACACATCGAGCAGCCCGCGTCGCGCCAGTCGAAGCCGGCGTCGCGGAATGTCTTGTCGAGCCCCTCGCGCTCGGCAGCTTTCTGGACCGCCACGGATCCGGGCACGACGAGCGCCTTCACATGCGGCGCCACGTGATGGCCACGGACGATGCGCGCGGCTTCGCGGAGATCGGAAAGCCGGCCGTTGGTGCAGGAGCCGATGAACGCGACATCGATCTTCAGTCCGGCAATCGGCTGCCCGGCCTGAAGTCCCATGTACGTCAGCGCATCGGATGTCGCTTGCTGGTCCGCTCCCCCGGCTCTCGGGACCGTCCCATCGATCCCGATTGACTGCCCGGGATTGACACCCCACGTCACGACAGGCGTCAGCTCCCCCGCGCGAATCTCGACGTCATCGTCATAGACCGCGTCACGATCGGAGGCGATCGAACGCCACCACGCCGTCGCGCGTTCGAACACGTCACCCTGCGGAGCGAACGGCCGCCCCTGGATGTACGTGAACGTCGTCTCGTCGGGATTCACGTAGCCGACGCGCGCGCCCCCTTCGATCGACATGTTGCAGATCGTCATTCGCTCGTCCATCGACATGCGCTCGATCGTGTCGCCGGCATATTCGTACGCGTACCCGTTGCCGCCGCTGACCCCCAGCCGCTGGATGATCGTGAGGATGACGTCCTTCGCGTAGACGCCTCGCGGTAACCGGCCGGTGACGCGGATGCGGCGCACCTTCAGCGGTTCGAGCGCAAGACACTGCGACGCCAGCACGTCGCGCACCTGCGAGGTGCCGATGCCGAACGCGACCGCGCCGAAGGCGCCGTGTGTCGATGTGTGGCTGTCGCCGCACGCGATCGTCAGGCCCGGCTGCGTCAACCCGAGCTCGGGCCCGATGACGTGCACGATGCCCTGTCGATCGTCGCCAATGTCGTAGAGCGGGATCCCGAAGTCGCGGCAGTTGCGCTCGAGCGACGCGATCATGTCCTCGGCCATCAGGTCTAGAAACGGGCGCTGGCGCTGCCGCGTCGGCACGATGTGATCGACGGTTGCGAACGTGCGGTCCGGGCGCGCGACGCGCCAGCCGCGCTCTCGCAGCCCATCAAATGCCTGCGGCGTCGTCACCTCATGAATCAGGTGGAGACCGATGAAGAGCTGCGTCTGCCCCGTCGGCAGCGTTCGAACCGTGTGAAGGTCCCAGACCTTCTGCAGAAGCGTTTTACCCATGGAAGAAATTCAATCGTAGCACCCGCCGCCGCGCGACCGAAATGGAGGCGCTATGGCGAGGCAAGCCCGCCGCCGGCCGCAACCACTAAGGGCAATTCGTGACCTTCGTGGTTTAAACCCTCTTCGTGGCCTTTGTGGCTACGCGCGCCGGCGGTGAGCGGACACGGACCGATGCCCGTCGACCCAGCATCGCCAGGGGCGGTCAACGGCGACGCGGATGCCGATTCGCGGTCCGCGCGCGACGGCGCCAACCGCGATGCCACGGTCCTCGACGAAGAGCGTGCCGGGCTGCGCCGAGTCTTCGCCGCCAGTAAGGTCGAGGCGATTTTCCGTGAGCGTGATACCGAGCGCGCGCGACAGGTTGCCTGGCCCACGACAGAGATCGTGTTCGTCAACGCTGCGGCCGTCGCTTGCGCGCCGCCTTTTCATCAACGCGATGCCGTCGAGCGGCTGCAACGCGCGAATGAGGACGGCCGCCGGATGCCCGTCGGCTTCGGTGACCGCGTTCACGAGGTAATGAACGCCGTAGTTCAAATAGACGTAGGCAACGCCAGGAGGGCCATAGAGTGGCTCGTTGCGCGGTGTGCGGCCGAACGACGCGTGGCACGCCGGATCGCCTTCGCCGATGTACGCCTCGGTCTCGATGATCACGCCCGACGCGGTGCCCTGCGGTGTGCGATGCACGAGCACCTTGCCAAGCAGCTCCTCGGCGACAGTGAGGGTCGGTCGCTCGTAGAACGAACGTGGAAGCACGTATCGGGATTGAGGATTCGGGATTGGGGATTCGACGCGGGATCCGAATCCCGAATCCCGAATCCCGAATCCCGGTTTAACGGGTCGCGTAGGCATTGGTCCGACCCGCCGCGAGGACCTGCCGCAGTGCCTGCCCTGTGTAGGACGCTTCCACCTGCACGATCTGCTCTGGCGTGCCAGTGGCGATCACGCGGCCGCCCGCGTCGCCACCCTCCGGCCCGAGATCGATGACGTAGTCAGCGGTCTTGATCACATCGAGGTTGTGTTCGATGACGAGCAGTGTGTGCCCAGCTTCGACGAGCTTCTTGAACGCGGCAAGCAGCTTCGCGATGTCGTCGAAATGCAAACCAGTCGTCGGCTCGTCGAGGATGTAGAGGAGCCGCTCGCCGCCGAAGGACGCAAGGTGCGCCGCAATCTTGATCCGCTGTGCTTCCCCGCCCGACAGCGTGGTCGCCGGCTGGCCAAGGCGCAGGTAGCCGAGACCAATCTCGTCGAGCACCTGCAGCCGGCGCAGCACCTTTGGCGACGTGCCGAAGAATGTCAACGCCTCGCGGACGGTCATGTCGAGCACCTGGTGGACCGACTTGCCCTTGTAGTGCACCTCGAGGACGACCGGCTTGAAGCGCATGCCATCACACTGTTCGCACGGGACGAAGACATCGGCGAGGAACTGCATCTCGACGCGGACTTCCCCTTCGCCCTGGCACGCTTCGCAGCGTCCGCCCGGCACGTTGAACGAGAAGTAGCTCGCGGTCAGGCCACGCGCACGCGCGTCCTTGGTTGACGCGAACAGCTCACGGATCGGATCGAAGGCCTTGAGATATGTCACAGGATTGGATCGGGGCGTGCGACCGATCGGAGCCTGGTCGACGAGCACGACGTCGGTGATGTATTCGAGCCCCTGAAGCTCACGGAAGGTGCCGACGCGCCGATCCCAGTTGCCCTTGGCGCGCTTGATCGCGGCGTACAGCACGTCGTGGACGAGCGTTGATTTGCCGGAGCCGCTGACGCCGGTCACGCACGTGAGCGAGTTCAGCGGGATCTCGATGTCGACGTCCTTGAGGTTGTGTTCGGCCGCGCCTTTCAATCGGATCTTGTGCGCGAGGCCCTTGCGGCGCGGCGAGGGTACCGGGATCGCCAGCTCGTTCCGGAGGTACTTCGCCGTCAGCGATCGCGGCTCCCGCAGAAGCCCCGGATAGTCGCCGGAGTAGACCACCTTGCCACCCTGCTCGCCGGCCCCAAGCCCGATGTCGACGATGTGATCCGCGACGCGAATCATTTCCTCGTCGTGCTCGACGACGAGAACGGTGTTGCCCTGGTCGCGCAGCTGGAGCAGGATGTCGATGAGCCGCCGGTTGTCACGTGAGTGCAGCCCGATCGAGGGCTCGTCCAGCACGTAGAGCGTACCTACGAGCGCCGAGCCGAGCGACGTCGCCAGGTTGATGCGCTGCGCTTCACCGCCCGACAACGTCGACGACAGGCGGTCCAGCGACAGGTAATCGAGCCCTACGTCGCTCAGAAAGGACAGGCGCTTCCGGACCTCGCGCAGCACTTTATCCGCGACCACCGTCTCTTTGTCGCTGAGCTCTACGTTCGTGAAGAACTGCTGCGCCTCGCGAACGGTCAGCGCCGATGCGGAGTCGATCGTCCGACTGCCGACGCGAACGTCGCGCGCCTCGCGGCGGAGCCGTGCTCCGCCGCAGTCGGGGCACGCAAGATACCCTCGATAGCGGCTCAGGAACACCCGCACGTGCACTTTGTACTTCTTGCGCTCGAGCCACCGGAAGAAGCCGCGAATACCGTGGTAGGCGCCGCCCCTCGACTCGGCTCGGGGCGGCCCTGAGCTCGTCGAAGGGCCGTCGCCTTCGACAACAAACGTTCGCTCCTCGTCGGTGAGATCGGACCATGCCACGTCGAGACGTGTACCGGACTTCCGCGACGCCCGCTTCAATTCCGCCAGCTGTGCGCGGTAGTGCGGCTTGCTCCACGGTTCGATCGCGCCCTGGTTGATCGTCTTCGATCGATCGGGAATCACCAAGTCCATGTCGAGCTCGATGATGTTGCCGAACCCGTGGCACGTCGGACAGGCGCCGAACGGGTTGTTGAACGAAAAGAGGCGCGGCTGCGGCGTCTCGTACGCGATGCCGCACGTGCGGCATTCGAAACGCTCGGAGAACTCGATCCTGTGGGGATCAGGGGTCGGGGATCGGGGATCAAGAGCGCTGGGTTGCTGATCCCTGATCCCAGATCCCAGATCCCTACCGAGCACTATCGCGAAAGCAGCGCCGCCGCCTTCGCGATACGACGTTTCGATCGAATCCGTGAGACGGGTGCGCAGATCGCCGTCGATGCGCAGTCGATCGACGATCACGTCGAGCGTGGTCTTGTCCTTGAGCGCCGTGCGATCGATGTCGTCGAAGGTGACCGCCCGGCCGTCGACGAGCACGCGGCCATAGCCGCGGCGCTGCAGGCCGTCGAGTGTCTCGGATATCGGATTGAAGCCGTTACGCGCCGGCCGGGTGACCGTCGCGTCCGCGTCCTCGCTGTCGAAGAGGTCGTCGGCCGCCTCGGCTTCGTTACCCGCATCCTTGACGGGCGTCGCAGCCATGCTGACGACGGGGATCTGGAACCCAATCATCACGCGGGTATCCGCCGGCAGGTCGGCAAGCCGCTTCGCGACGATCTCGGCCGTCTCGCGGATCACCTCCTGGCCGCACTGTCGGCAATACGTCCGGCCGACGCGTGCCCACAGCAGCCGCATGTAGTCGTGTATCTCCGTGGTCGTGCCGACCGTCGAGCGCGGATTGCGGACGCTGTTCTTCTGCCTGATCGCGATGGCGGGACAGATGCCTTCGATCTTGTCGACGTCGGGCTTTTCCATCCGCTCGAGGAACTGCCGCGCGTACGCGGAGAGCGATTCGACGTAACGGCGCTGACCTTCGGCGTAGATCGTGTCGAAGGCAAGCGACGACTTCCCCGATCCGCTGACGCCGGTGAAAATGACCAGCTTGCCGTGCGGCAGGGTGACGTCGACGTTCTTCAGGTTGTGCGTGCGCGCGCCGCGAACGATGAGCGGACCGCGGGCTGGGCGTTTGGCGTCGAGCATCCTACTGTCGAGAATTTCCGCGTAACCGTAAGAGAAGAATGGTACTACCGCGGTTCGGCTACCGCAAGCTCCGTGGTGTTTCTGGAGAACTGTGCGTAAGAAAAGCGGCCCAGCGCACGCAGCGGGTATGAGTCGTGCAGTGAATATGCGCATGACACGCCGATGGATGTGGGTCGTCGCCGCCGTGGTTGGCGCAATGGTCGTGCTCCTCGGATGGCTGGGACCGCACGTCGGCAGGCGTTATCTGACGGGCCAGGCCAGCAGCGGAATTCCCTATGCGGAAGGAACGGCTGGGCGTGACGAACCAGAGGTCACAGGTGCGGTGCCTCCTTCCACCATCCAGGAGATCGAAACGATCACGGGCGCGGTCGACGGTCACGAGCTCATCGGACGTCGGGTTGAGTTGCGCCTGAAAGCGACCGGCGTGACGAGTCAAGGCGCATTCTGGGTTGGGCCGCAGGACAATCACGTCCTCGTCGCTCCCGCGCGCGACGAGCCGACCGCACGGCGGCCCGTTCGCGAGGGCGAGGCGGTGACGATCCTCGGAACGGTTCTGGAAATGCCGAACGCCAAGCAGAGACTGAGCTGGGGATTGACGGCGCCCGATCTCGTGCAGCTCACCGATCAGCGGATCTACATCCGCGCCGACCGCATCCGGTTCTAGGTCCGCGATCTCAACATCTTGGCAACCACCTTCAGATCCACAACCAGCGATTCATACGCCTGCCGTCGTCCTTCCGAATCTGGCGCGCGCAGCACCGCCGATGGATGAATCGTTGCCACGACATACTCCACAGGCAGGGCGGGTCCTTTTGGATCCGCC
>Ga0070698_100000769_pt1 | contig 34711 bp, 36 predicted proteins | sample KBSK1502metaG_FD_65477 | JGI IMG/M metagenome (GOLD analysis project Ga0070698, IMG submission 65477) | Corn, switchgrass and miscanthus rhizosphere microbial communities from Kellogg Biological Station, Michigan, USA - KBS K1-50-2 metaG | ecosystem: Host-associated > Plants > Roots >... | reverse complement strand
GCCGGCTATCAAGTCTTTGCTACGACACGGCAGTCTTCGCCCGTACGGACAGTCGACAGGGTACTGCGCCTCGATGTTCAGGACGACGAATCGGTTGAAAGATGCGTTAATGCTGTTCTGGCGCAGGCTGGAAGAATCGATTTCTTGATAAACAACGCCGGGATTAGTATTTACGGCGCAATCGAAGAAGTGAGCCTGGCCCAGATCAAAGCTGTTTTCGAAACTAATTTTTTCGGAGTTGTGAGGATGACGCAAGCCGTCCTCCCAACGATGCGCCAGCAAGCGAGCGGCCGGGTTATTAACATAGGTTCACTTGCTGGGTTTCTCCCGATGCCATACGAAGCCGCCTATGCCGCGAGCAAGCATGCGTTGGCCGGCTGGACGGAAACATTAGACTTGGAAGTACGGCGGTTTGGGATCCGTGCGATTCTGATTCAGCCAGGATTTATCCGCACCGATATCGATCGAAACTCGACTACTGGCGCACTGCTAAAGGACATATACGGCGACGAGCGGAACCGTGTCATCGAAAAACTTCGAGTCAGCGTAGAGAGTGGTGACGACCCGGTGACGGTGGCAGATGCCGTTCTGCAAGCGGCAACAAAAAGAGTGCCGACGATTAAAGTGCTCGTCGGGCGAGACGCCCGCCGGATTCGAGTCTTGCGTACGCTGTTACCTCAAACCGTTTTTGAGCTTGGCTTGCGGCGGCAGTTTGAACTTGGCGATCCGCCAAAGCGTGTCCATCGCCACACAGAAAAATGATCATATCCATCAATCATTCTGACGTCTTTGTGCAGGAAGCTTGGCGGCGCGGTCAGGACCTTTACGTCCACGGCTGGATCTATTCTCTGGCCAACGGCTTGGTGACAGACCTGAATGTGACGGTCAACCGGCCAGAGGATATCGAGCTAGGCTAACTAGATTGCACTTTAGCTTTCGGTTTCTCAAACGCGCACGTTCACATCACCCCTTGGCTCTCTTGAATCTTGAAATTGGGCGGGATGGACGCATTGAAACTACATTGCCTAGGCGTATGCAACTCATTGCTCACGGCCAAGTAAATCCGTTCTTCTGGCCGAGTAGCGCCCAGGTGTAGGCTCCAGGCCTTTTCAATCACTTCCGTTTCGGTTTTCGTCATCCGTTCCCGCTGTAGGAGGTGCTCGTTCCAGGACGGAACAATCAGCTCTAGACGAAAAGTGTTGGAGCGGGTCAGGTCTTCATGCAACCGCCAACTGTATGCACCGTTGCGCAGATGAATAAGGCGGACCTCCCTCATCAGGCTTAGGAATTCCTGCCCTTGAGCGCAGTCGATCTTGAACTCCACCGTGACCGACATCGGACCGTCATACGGTTGCGGCGTGTAAACGAGCCGGTGGGAAAAGCTCGTGACTGGGGCAGGATCAAAATTGAGTGCGCCCGTAAAGTTGATCGATAGCGGGGCGGCCAGACCCAGGCTGATCAGAAACAGAATCGCCGCTCCAAGCAACGTATAACTGACTCCGGCCTTCGTGGCCGCACAACCCCAGATCACCCCACCAAGAGCCATGGCCCCCTGCGAAGCCATGATGATTGTGGCGTTCATGCGGCCTCGGGCCCAGCTTGGCATAGCCCGCTGCGCCGCTACCCAGAGTTCGGAAGCAGACAGTGTCCATCCAACGCCGGCCAGCGCTGCGACAATCAGGAAAAGCTCTGTCTGGCGAACCACTGCCATTAACACGTAAACCAACACAACCAGCAAATTCGCTAATACAATGAGGGTATTCGAAGAGTAGCAGGCTCTCAGCCAGGGAATGATGAACGCAGCCGCGGCAACCGAGCCTGCCCCCATGCTTGTGAATAAGAGTCCGAGATTGCACGCACCGAGGTGTAGCCCTTTCAAGCCTACAACGGGCATCAATGCCGGAATCACTGAAATGAACAGAGCAAACAGGACATTCCGCGCCAGCACGATCTGTAACCCTGGTGCGTACCGGACATAGCGGATCGCCGTTATGAACGACTCGAAAAAGCTCTCCAACGGAAGCTTTGCTTGCGCGGCTGCTCGCTTCCACTGCAGGATCGCCATGATCACAACGAGGAAACAGGCGGCATTTACCACAAACACAAAGCTCGCTCCGATCAATGGTATTAGTAGGCCACCCAGACCTGGGCCAATAATTCCTGAGATGTTCAGCTGCAAACCACTCAAAGTGACCGCGGCGGGAAGTTCTGTGCTCGAGACGATTTGAGGCACGATCGATATCCAGGCTGGCGCGTTAAATGCGAAACCAACTCCGATCAGAAACACACAAACTAGAATGAGACCGGGATTGAGAAGATGCAGCCAGCCAAGAATCGCTAAGCCGGCGGCCGCAGCCGCCAACCAAAGATTGATCATGCACAGTAACTTTTTGCGATCTACCATGTCGGCTAGAGCCCCGGCAGGCAACGTGAGCAGAAAGAAAGGCAGCGAAGCCACTGTCGACATCAGCGATATCAAAAACGGCGACGGACTCAGGGTATTCATCATCCAAGTTGCAGCGGTCTCGTGGGCCGCCACGCAGGTCCCGGAGATCAGACTGGCAATCCACAATTTTCTGAAAACAGGGTTCTGTAATGCAGTCCAGCTTGAGGTCTTAGTCATGGTTAGGCACTAACGGCCGAGGCGCCATGGGCTGTAGCGGCGCCTAGACTCGCTTACGCGCCCGGACCGGGGTTGTGGTCTCGAAAGATCTGACGGTCTATTCCTCAAACACCGGCCGGCGTTGTCTTAACTATGCTTACTAGGAAACGACACGATTTATTCCTGATTTTCTAAGAAGATAGCGGCGAGTTTATTGGTCGATGGGAGAAGAAACGCTGCCGGGTGGATTCAATCCTTGGCATACTAAACATTCTTCTGCGTCAACCACGTAATCGAAGCATTCCGAGCAGAACCGACCTTTGAGTCCGTCGTCCCACATCTCTAGCATCCTCCATAGCCCGCCGACTGCGCAGCGACCTGTTCCAGGGTAAGGAGCCTTACTGATTGAATTACTCATGTGTCGCAGGATCTTCAGCCAGGGGGAGCAGGGGGGAGACCATTCATCCTAGGAACGCCAGTTCGAATCTGACACTGCTGCGGCCGTCCAGCTAGGGAGATCGGCTGATCTCCGCAAGCATAAGCCACTCCGTTGCGTTCCAGGTGAGATTCGCAAGCATCTAGCAAATCGAAAATTTTAAGGAGTCTTCTCTTCGCCACGACTCACATCCGAACCTTGCCAAACCAGTTCTTTTCATCCGATTCGCAATGCTCTAAGCAATTTGTTATCAATTGATCCAGTGACCAGTAATCCGTGATCAGTTTGGAAACTGCGGATCGCGCGCCCGCTCGCCGGGCCAATCACGCCGTCAATCGGTCCCCGGTAATAGCCGCGCTTGCCCAATGCGGATTGCACAACTGAGGCCACTTCACCCGATATAGGTGATCGGAAGTCCCCAGAATTATCGATGCCTAAATAGGCATCATAGTTGTAATACGGATATGGGTAGTAATACGGGTAGTCGTATTGGTAGTAATCTGGAAATCCAAAGCCATAGAAGCCAAAATCGAAAGAGTCCCCTTCGAAATCGCGAAACCCACGATCGCGAAAGCTGCGATCTCGCCCACGGAAACCGCGATCCCCGAAGCGACCGCGATCTGCCCGACCAGAAAAACCTCGACCCGCAAATGCACGCGTCCCGCTGAATCCCGAACCAAAGCCGCGCCCGCTGAAACCTACCCCGGATCCGCCAAAACCATGACCGGCAAAACCGCCTCCCCCAAATCCGTGACCCCCACCTCCGCCTCCGCCGAATCCGTGACCCCCACCTCCGCCTCCATGCGCTAGACTTAACTCCGGAAACACCACCAACCAACCGGCTGCCAGAATGCAGCTCACAAAATAGTATAACTTCATAAAACAACCTACCTTCTATCTTTATAATACATGGTGCGGCAGGTAGTTATTCCCGCAGGGCATTCCAAGGTGGAAGAGTAGCCGCTAACTGTGAAAACCGGCGATGTTACCCAATCGGCGCATGCGGCGACGTTATGCCCGTGTCGACAATCCTGGTTGCAATCATTATAAAAAGTTAAACCGCCGTGAAATCCCGCCCGCCGTTTCTTTAAATCGTACGCTCCACTACGCGATTCACGATCGGAAGTATGCGCAGGTGGCGCATTACTGGGCGATTAGAGACGGGGCAGAACTGATTGGTATACCTTATACCAAATAAATCCCGTCATGAACCATACCACTATGTTGGCGATCCAGCTCAGCGGTGTCATGTCTTCCGGGCACCAACCTTCGCTTTCGGCCTAATCAGCCAAAGGATTACGCCCCCTTGCACGTCCACATCTTGCCCTACTCCAGGTGCAACGGGAACGTACACCAAGAGTGCGGCTTTTGGTGCATCGACATAAGTGATTATTCCGGCAATTTTATCACTATCCTCAGCCGAAAAACCCACCAAATCTCCAACGACCGGAACACTATTGCTGACTGCTTCGAGATATTCATCCCAGGTGAACGTCTGCCCGTCAATGGGCATTGCGAAACCCATGGAACGCCATTTCTCGATTAAAAAACTTTCTACACTGACCAGGCTAGCGTCGTACGTGAGCTGCTCCACCTGGATTGTGTGGGCCCCTCGAATTTCTGAAACTTTAGGAGTCCTTAACTCCGGGAATATCACCAACGAGCCGGTTGCCAGAGTGCAGCTTAAAAAATAATGCCACTTCATAAAAGGACCTACCTTCCATTTGTATTATACATGGTGCACCGGGTAGTTATTCCGGGGAGCATTCTTCCTCATTATTGGGAATGGGAGCCAACAGAGCGCGCTCAGTTTCACAGTCGTTACAGATACGTTGTGGCGCTGGCGACAGTAGATTGCCGGGCCTATAAGTTCGCGCGCATGCGCGTTTTGTCGGCCTTTCTCCCCTTGCCTTCCCATTTCGCTACCTCCCCGGGCGCATTGGCTGGTGCCCACGCAGTGATAGCTGTCGCAAGTTCTCGCTCGCTAGCCCTCCGATGGACCAGCTAGGAGAACAAACGGGAATAATTCACGCCTGCTTTTGGTTTAACAACATGAGCACGTATGAAGAGTCATGTTCTTTCGCTTCACTTCCATCGACCGACCGGCAACAGCCGAAGTCTCAACCGGAACAAAATCGCAAGAGAGATTTATGAAAGTACCAACACTGATATCGCTAGCCGCCGCCCTTTTGTTAACATCACGGGGTTTGCTGCCCCTTATGATGATCTCGCCGCAAAGGGATATCGCTGGGTAACCATAAACGGCCCGTACGCTTGTCCTTCTAAAGACGATCTGCGGCAAATCATTCAACACCATACCGATGAGACGGAGCTGCAAATGATTGAACGACCGCGAGCCTACTACCTTATTGAAGGAGCCATTGTGCAAGTAGTCCTGGAAGATGCAGCCTCGGGTATGTCGCAGATCCATTCCGCTGAAATTGGACCCGATATTTGGACCCTCACTAGATTTCTCAGCCGGCATCCCATTAGGAACACCGACGGAGAAATCGAAGTTCCACTCCGGAGCCTTACCCCGCACAGATGACATTCCCAGCAGAGAAATGCTGTAATTCGGTTGTCGTGTTGGTCCAGCTAACGCGATAACGCCCCTCCCCAATCACCATCATTCCGGTGAAGCTGCCAAACTTTCGTACTGCTCTCGTTATCGCGGACGATTGCGGACTTCGCAAATCCGTGGTACTCCCGCCCACTCAGCAGCGCCGGTAGATCGGCTGGAAGCTACCAACTGACTTCCCGCGAGAAAACTAAGCCCGCTAGGTCTGCAATTTATAAGGCTGAGAAGCTCTCGTAGTGACGGCAAACCGGCCACAGCCGAATTCGCGAAGCAGATGTTGCACATGCCAGGAGTAGTCCGTTCCCCTCCGCGACTTGCGGCAGATGCACCGCAAATGGCGAAAGCAGATGATGATTTTCATTTTAAGAGCCTCTGCGATTCATCGTTGGCGCTGCCCACTGCTTAGGCGTGCCGCTCTCTGGATTCCAATCGCTTCCGTGAAATCAAAGCCGTTGATCGACGAACGTCCAAAGAGGTTTCGCTGCGCGCCAATCCCGCTTGCCGCGCGTTGGCCATTTTTGAGTTTGGCGTCCAAACTGTGCACGTCTCATCGACCACGTCGAAAACTCGCTGGAGTCTTCCCTGCGCCATCTGTAAGTCTACCATGAACAAAGCAAGTGAGTTCATTATATAAAGGTTCCATTGTTCACGATCACCACTTTTTTGTTCGCAAGCTTTCGGATTCACTCAACTGCCAAAGAGATCGTTAAATCCGGGACTCCGCGGTGGTTGGTACCCACCGTCCCCCTGAAGATCCGAATTCTGCTGGGTAGTTACAACTGGGCTTACCAGTCTTGCGCTAATTCCCGTGCCCGTTGAAGAACAACCTGTTGCCAGCGCAATAATCACTCCAAGTAATACTGCCGTTTTCACTATATGTTGGTTCATTTTATTTTGATAGCTTTACTATTAACTACTGCTGTTCGTTCCTATTTATTCCGGGAGAAGCCACCCCTTTCGGCCCTGCAGGACTATGGCGCCCCTAAGTTCGAAGAAGTTCATAATCCTAAATGCAGCCGCGATCCGGCAGCTGCCCATCCGCGTCAACATAAGAGGTCGCGATCACAGATCGCAAAGGTCGGAGGTTGGAGAAAATCAGTCCCCGGGACCCGATGAAAGTAGATGACATGAGCCGACAGTTTAGCAGCGGGTGCTGTTAGCTGTCGGCTCATGTCATCTTCTATGAAGCCCAGTACGAAGTGCGGGGTATGCCTATTTTAAGCGGCGCCCGTCCCGGAGGGACTATCGATGGTTGCTTGTGCTACTGAAGTCATCGCGAGACCAGGAGCCGAATGTTTCGATCGTCCCTTGCCCCGAAAGCTTTCGGGGCTTGCGGGACGGACATCTCTATTTTGCATCATTTCCCAGCACTTCGTACTGGGCTACTTTCACTAAGTCCCTCCGGGACGAGTCTTCAGCGCATACTCCCAAACCTTATGTTGACGCGCATGGGCGGCGGCTGCCGCCGGACGAAGTCGGGAAGCGCGTCCCTAACGATTTCCAGGAATAAAATTTTCTGAAAGCAGGTATATCTAGTCATGGTCTTGCTTTCCGATTATGCGACATCGTGCGGCTATGCGGTCGACGAAGAGAAGACCAGCCGCGGATGCGCGGTCATCGAGAGTGAGATGATGGGCGACAAAATCAACATTGCCGTGGATGCCGATGAGCACGAGATGGATGATCTAGGCCGCCGCATACGTTTTGAAAATCAAATGCTGCCTCTCATGTCGGAAGCATACAACCTGGCCCGCTGGATGATGAAAAACGAACCCGATGCCCGCGATGCCGTTCAAGACGCTTACTTGAAAGCCTTTCGCTATTTTGAGTCTTTTCACGGCGACTCCGGCCGTGCATGGCTGCTTCGGATTGTCCGTAATGTTTGTTATGATGCTTTGCGGGCCAGGGACTCGCAGCGCAAAATCATCTCGCTCGACGAAGAGACGGCGGCCGAAGTTCCTGATTCGAAGCCCAGCCCAAATGTTTTGGCGATTCAGAATTCGACGAAATTGCGAATCCGGGAGGCACTTGAGGCTCTACCTCCGGAATTTAAAACCGTGATTATTCTCCGAGAATTTGATGGATTTTCCTACAAGGAGATCTCCGACATAGCGAGCGTGCCGGTTGGTACGGTTATGTCGCGCCTCTCCCGGGCGAGGCGGCAACTCGCCGCTCTGCTCCAAAAGGAAGGAGAGAACGAATGAATTGCGAAGAGATACTGACCTTGCTCGACGCCTACTTCGACAATGAGCTTGATCTGGCGAAGACCGTTGCGATCGAAGAGCACCTTCGCACTTGTGCCAGCTGCCGCTCCCAATATGAGCTGAGTGTAGTGCTCCGAAGTCGACTTGATGATCCAGATTTGCGCTACGCAGCCCCCAACGATTTCGCCGCACAAATTCGCAAGAAACTGGCACTCTCGTCTCGGCCGACCAGAAAAATCCTTTCGTTTCGGGCTGCCGCTTGGATTCCGGCCGCCGTTGCTGCGGCTGCGGTATTCGGAGCGTTCTTATACGCGAATATCGGGCGGTTGCTTCCTGCCGAGACAGCATCATTGGTAGCAGAAGTCGCATCAGATCACATTCGGTCGCTTATCGGTACGCATCTTGTGGATGTCGACTCAAGTGACCAGCATACCGTGAAACCTTGGTTTGCCGGTAAAGTCGATTTCTCGCCACCCGTGCGCGACTTCGTCGATCAAGGTTTTAAGTTGGTCGGCGGCCGCCTTGACTATGTGAGAGGCAATAACGTCGCGGTTCTGGTTTATCGGTTTAAGGACCATTATGTGAGCCTGTTCATCTGCCGCGAACGGACTCCTGAGGCGGCCTCGAAACAAAAATCATTCGATTATCAGGGCTACAATCTTGTCTATTGGAACGCGAACGGGCTCGATTGTTGGGCCGTATCCGATGCTGCGCCCGGAGCGCTGCTCGAGTTTGTTAAAATTCAGCACGAAGAACACTCTTGAGGACGAGGGATTGTTGGGGAGTCGGTTGTCCTGCGGCTTGTTTGGATGAGGCTGCAAATAGGGAAAGAGATCGCGCCACCGAGAAGAATTCGGCGGTTCTCAGGAATAAATCAGGGGACCCGACAGTTTAGAATAGTAATGAATATTCTTGCATTTGGGATTGGGAATCTAGGTGGCCCGGATCTACTTATCATCCTCCTCATCGTGTTCGTCCTGTTCGGAGCGAAAAAATTACCAGACCTCGCGCGGAGTCTGGGACAGAGCATGAATGAGTTCAGAAAAGCGCGCCAGGATTTGGACGACCAGCTGCACAACGCCGGGACTCAACCCATTCACCCGTCACCCTGCCAACCGGGCGCATCGGTACCGGGCGCACAGCAGGTAAACTCGGCACCGCTGGTCCAAAAGTAGATAACATATCCCTGATCCCTCAGGAACTTGGCGACTATAAGCATGGGGCCACATGACCCAGCAGCGGTGTTAAGGCTACAGGAATACTCCTCACGCCAGCTCCTTTAACTGCTGCCACGGGTTGATCGGACCTACCTTACGCTGGTATCCGATAGCGATCTGCCGCCTGCTGGTGGGAGAGGTTGGGACCGAGAGCGAGGCGGGCAGCGTCGAACTTTTGCCAGTCCGCGAGGTTCGGTAAGGAGGGAATGGTAATTAGCTCGTGCTGATCAAGGCCAGCGAGCGATGCGTCAACCATTTCGTCGGCGGTCATGACAGTCTGCTCAGGAAGATTATGTACGGCCAGACCCGCGCGATCCCAGAACTCGGTGCTGGTGGCGCCAGGGAGGACGGCCTGAACCTGTATTCCCTTGTTTCCTACCTCGTGATGGAGGGATTGAGTGAGGTTGACCACGTAGGCCTTGGTGCCGCTGTAGGTCCCGTTGAGCAGCTCCGGCGCGAGAGCAACGATGGAAGCAATGTTGATGATGAGACCCTGGGCGCGCTCGAGAAAACCAGGAAGGACGGCAGCAGTAAGACGCGTAAGCGCGGTCACGTTGAGCTGAATCATATTCTCGAGCTCTTCGATTTTGGAATCGATAAGCTTGGAGGTCGCACCGAAGCCCGCGTTGTTGACGAGAGCGGTGACAGTATTGTCGGAGCGGAGACGTTCCTCCACGCGCAGCAGGTCTGACCTGAGGGTAAGATCCGCCGGCAGGATCTCCACCGTGCGGCCGGTCTTCGCGGTAAGGTTGGCCGCGCGGTCAGAGAGGCGTTTCTGGTCGCGAGCGATCAGGAGCAGGTCATAGCCGCGATGGGCCAGGCGGTCGGAATAGACTGCGCCGATGCCGGAGGAAGCACCGGTGATGACGGCGGTGCCTTTATTAATCTGAGCATTCATTATAGTCTCGGTTGGATTGAAATTTGAACCAGAGGGATCGGTTCGCCTGCGTCAGATTAGACCGGTCTATTAGTCGATGCAAGAATTCTTTTACCAAATTTGCGGGCGGCAGCAGGACCCTACTTTTTGAGCAGAACTTTGAAGGCGAAGTGGATGAAGGTATCGAGTGGCTGATCACTCTTTTCCGCCTTAGATCGGACCAGAGCGCCCTCCCAGCTATTGAGGAGGAAGGAGGCCAGTTCGTCCGCTTTCGTGGATCGAGGCAGCTCACCCCGATCGCCCGCTGAACGCAACAAAGCGGCGATCGCTTGTTGCCAGTCATCGAAAGCGCTGCTCAGCAGAGATTGCATGTCGGGATTGTGCTCGGCAACTTCGACGCTCATCTGGCCGAGCAGACAGCCGCTGATCGGACCTTTCTGGCCATACACCGAGACCAGTTCGTTGAAGTACTTACGCAGGCGTTTTAAGGGCGGCAGTTTATCGTCACCGAGAATAGTTTCCCACCTCTGAGCTTCTCTGGATGCGTAGTGCTGGAGAACTTCCTGGGCGAAAGCCTCTTTGCTACGAAAGTAGTGATAGAAGGAACCCTTGGGAACTCCGGCCAGGTCAAGGATTTCCTGCACGCCGGTGGCGGCGTAGCCGATTTTGTGGATGCGCTGAAGGCCGATCTCGATCAGGTGTTCGCGGGTAGTCTGCACCGCCATATCTTCAATAGACAGGTCCGCTAATACCATATCTCCAATAGACTGGTCCATTATATCTTGGCCGACGACCGTAATCGTTGCCGGTAAGAAAGGCTAACCAACACCTTCATCCTCCACCGATCATCTCCTATTCGACCCTTTTTCCGCAGACGAGAACCGTCTGGGCTCGGCGCCTAATTCTCGGATGATTGATCGGATCTCGCCGACGAGACGAAGTGAACCCGTAACCAAGATCCATCCACGTCCCGCCACCAACGCGAACGCCCGCATCAATGCAGCGCGCGGCTCGGGGATATCCTGAGTAGCAAGCCCAAGTTCTTCAGCGAAGTGGCCGAGCTCATGAGAAGTCCACGCCCGGACATCGGAGGCAGCTTTGGTGCAGAGCACTGCGTCCACACGATTCTGTTTGAGAAGATCAAGCATTGCGAATGCCTGCTTATCGCGCCCTGCTCCGAATACAACGGCAAAGAAACCTGCCAACTCCGGAATTCTGCGGAGGTCGCGTAACACTGCCGCAAGATTGAATGGGACATGAGCTCCGTCTAGGATCACCGGTATTGATTTACGATTCCGAGGACCGGTTATATCACCTGACACCGGTAGCTCGAAACCTTCCATACGGCCCGGGAGGCAAGCTCTCAACTGCGTTGCTTCATCGAGAAGCCATCCGCCAATACAAAGCGCCGCTCGCTTCAGGAGTTCGATTTGTGGAGCGACGCGGACAACGATTGTATTCGACGGGATTGGTCCCAGATCGGCCGGGCTGACGTTCCTGCCTACCGAAAGCACCACCTGCATCTCCGGAAATTCGCCAACCGCTTCGAGAATGGCCCCGTACACCTTGTTCAGGCCGTTTACAAGTGTTCCCATGGAAGCATAGATCAAGGGCTTGCCGGTTAACTTCTCCCAGGGAAAAGAAATAGGCTCCCGTCCTTCAATATCGTGAAAGGGACCCGCGTAGTGAAATTGCGGAGGCAAATGAGGAATGGAGAAATCGAACTCCTTTGGTGTCTGTGTGATCACTGCCAGTTTGGAAACAGTGGCGGCCGGTTTACTCCAATCGACCTTGAGTCCGTTCCGCTCAGCATAGGACTGAACGATCGGCATTATAGGCCCGCGAATCTCGCGGACTATCTCCAGTCCCGCAACATTCCTGGCGAGAGCTTCTGGGCTGGTTTCATGAGGCCAACTGTAAAGAGCGAGTGGTGTCGATCCAGAAAAGTCAAAGTGGAGCACATTCCAAATCTGAACATACGGCAGACGTAGACGCATGGGAACAATCTCAATAAGCCGGTATGCCGTATCGAGTATCAGCGCATTCACACCGGTTTCTGCTATCTTTCCTGGGAAATGCGCGAATGCCGCCTTAATCAGGCCAGGCGTCAATTCCCGGCCGTGTATCGCACCACGTCCAGGCCATGGAGGTTCGCTACCCGGCCCCATCTTTTGGCTACAGAACCTGGTGGGTATTCATTTTCGCCAAACGGCACGAAGTCCAGATCGGCTGCGCCAGCTACGGGTTCAATATCCGGAACTCCAATAAACACAACTTCGTGTCCTCGCGACTTCAGCTTGCGTGCAAGCGCAGTCATCGGATTCAGATGCCCGGTCAGCGGTAGACTCAGAAAGCCAATTTTCATAATCGCTCCATCACTCTTGCCCCATCACCCATTCCGTGAACCATCTCTCGAGCGACAAAGCATTGTTTTATCCGCAGTAATGAGCTGCAGAATTTAAGGGCCGGCCGATATTTGTCCGAACTGCCGCAATGGCTGTTCGAAGTGTCGCGTGACGACCACTTCTTCGAGGATGTGTGAAAAGTGTCGAACCGATGCGAGGCGGCTGGGGGTTAAGGCGTGTTGCTGCGATCTCGATGGCTTGCTGATCGCAGGCTGGAGCTGAGTTGGTCAGTTGCGAGCATACCCGAGACCCTGTACTTGGACAATGCGCCGGAGTTCGATTCCCAAGCCCTGCTGCGCGGCGCTCAGGAGTACGGGATCACTCTGCAATACCGACCGCCGCAGCGGAATTTGTGAAACTCGGTGCCGAGGCCGACCTCACAGTGGGACGGTCGCGAGACGAAAATTTTGCGGCGCGGGTTATAGGGACGGCCCGGGCGATCAATCCGACAGCGACGAAGGTTTCTTGGCGACTGCGTTAACACGGAGAGATCCTCTTGCTCTCAAAAGCACTCCGGTTTGGCGATGCCTATGGACAGCGCCTGGCGCGTCGGACAGAACAGAAAGATAATCTTGCCTAAGACTTCAAGACCGTTCAGGGGGTGTTTATTTCGACTGGCTCCAGTTCTTGCAAAATCGAATGACAAACGGCACAGACTTCGGATCCGTCGAAGATCCAATGTATCTGCAGCTCCGTGCTATTTAACGGAGGCTGCGAGATTTCTTCCCAACAACTAGTGCCTCTCATATTTTCTCCTCTTCATACGGCGGTCAGGGTACCGACCTGCATCATTGACTTCCTGCCCCGCGCCGGAATGCAGAATGTTGCAGTTTGATTTTGTCCATTAGGTAAACTTGGTTAGCCGTTCGCTAACAGATTAAGCCTTAACTACAGATGGCGGCTACCGCCTGATTCTCACCATCTGCCACCAAGAAAATTCACCGGCCCCCAACCCGGATGCGGATCTCCTTCCAGAGAAGTGTCCTCGTTGGTTTGAGCTACACCGAGCCTGTTTTGATCATTCGGCTGTTGAGCTCCAGGTTGATTAGAAGGTTGGTGGTACGAGACATGTTGTGTCGACATCGATGGCGTCATTGATGATGCGCCCACCGGTGAGTCTGAAAATGCGCAGCTGGGAAAGCCTATAATAACAGTGATCAAACCCACGGCAGTGAAAGTGAGATGCAGCCATGTATCCTTTTTCATTGAAGCCTCCTAACTCCAGAGCTTTGTCTCTGAGCTAAGCGAGAATTGCTTTATACTTAACTTAAGGACTGGATGCGTGAATTCTATTGCCTCAATGGGTGGTTTCTCATAGCCTGGCCGAGTAACGCTGGAATGCTCAATGGAGTGATAGGGAACACCTGCAGCCATTTAGATGGCGAAGTGCTACGTGATCGAAACGGGGAACCCGGCAGTTCGCCCATCGGCATAATCGCAAACCCTCACTTGCTTGTTCGGAGTATGGGCGCATCGAGATGACCAGCGTCGAGTAAGTCTCCGCGACTACCCTAAAACTGTACTGACGTTTTCGTCAGCAGAGACCTACTCAACTCCAGGTTCCTGATTCGAAAAAAAGACAGCTATCGCGAGCTGCCTGCTTTTCGATTCAAATCATGAACCCTTGTCGTTAGGGCTCGGTGAAATCAGGCGGTTTCCCAACCGGAGCCCACTGAATTTGCGTCTCCGTATTTCCCACTTTGTCGTCGAAGTAGTTCCGCTGTGCTTCAACATCGAGGGCAACAATCTCCGGTCCAGCTGTACGACAGAGAACAGGGGTTGTTGGTATTCATGAGACCGATCCGCTGCTTATCGAATCAGATTGCTTACCGCTAGGTCGATTAGCTCGTCGCCACGGCCATTGAGCACCGCTTTGAGCGCCCAGAGGTTGAACCCAACCGCCTGATCGATCTTAATCGTCGGCGGCATGGAAAGTTCTGTCCGGTTGACCACTGCGTCGACGAGCGCTGGTCCGTCGTGCTGAAACGCCTCGATCACAGCTTTCTTCAAATCGGCCGGATCTTCCACCCGCACTCCGAACATGCCGGCCGAACGGGCCAGCGCGACAAAGTCTGGATTCACCAGTTCGGTTCCTTTCCCGAGAATACCCGCCGCCAGCATTTCCAATTCGACAAAGGCCAGCGCGCTATTACTAAAGACAATAATCTTCACCGGAAGCTTGTGCTGATGCAGCGACAGCAGGTCGCCCATCAGCATGGACAATCCGCCGTCACCGGAAAAGGTGACAACTTGGCGCCCCGGGAAGGCAAGCTGCGCGCCTATGGCCTGGGGCATGGCGTTAGCCATAGATCCATGATTAAACGAACCCAGTAGGCGTCGCTTGCCGTTCATGGTGAGATAGCGCGCGGCCCAGACTGTGGGCGTGCCGACATCGCAGGAGAAGATCGCATCGTCGGTCGCAATCTCGTCGACTATTTTCGCGACGTACTGCGGATGCATTGGCTTGTGGCCGGGATGCCCCACCGCGAGCTCGTCCAGCCCTTTGCGGGTGTCCTGATAATGGTGGATGAACCTTTTCAGGTGGGTGTCATCTTTTTTCTCATCAAGAAGTGGCACCAGGGCGTTGAGCGTTGCCTTCACGTCGCCGATTATCCCGAGGTCCAGCCGCGTTCGGCGTCCGAGGTTCTCACCGCGGCGATCAACTTGAATGATGGTTGCCTTCTCGGGATAAAACTGGGTGTAAGGAAAATCCGTACCGAGCATCAGCAGCGTGTCGGCCTCCATAATCGCGTGGTAGCCGGAGGAAAAGCCGATCAGGCCGGTCAGTCCCACATCATAGGGATTGTCGTACTGGATGTGTTCCTTACCACGTAAGGCCGAGACGATGGGTGATTTGAGTTTGCCGGCCAATTGCATCAGTTCGACGTGGGCTCCGGCACACCCAGCACCGCCCAGGATCGTAATCGCCTTCCCTTGTTCGAGTAGTAGGGCCAGCTGCTTGATCTCGTCCTCCGCAGGGACCACTGCGGGATGGCACGCCTTGATGGCAGCGCTCGGCTGGCGGTACTTTGCCTGCTTGAGAGCGATATCGCCCGGAATCGCCACGACGGCCACGCCCTTATTCGTTAACGCGCTTTGGATGGCGATCTCGAGCACCCGCGGGACTTGAGTCGTCTGTGAAATCAGTTCGCAGTAATGGCTACAATCACGAAAAAGCTGGTCGGGATGGGTTTCCTGAAAGTAGTTGCTGCCGATCTCCTGACTCGGAATCTGCGCCGCAATGGCCAGCACCGGCACGCGGCTGCGGTGGCAGTCGTAGAGTCCGTTGATCAAGTGCATATTGCCGGGCCCGCAACTTCCGGCGCAAACCGCCAGTTCGCCCGTCAAGTGGGCTTGGGCACCCGCGGCAAACGCCGCGGTCTCTTCGTGACGCACGCCAATCCACTCAATCTTCTTGCTCCGGCGCATCTCCTCCAGAATGCCGTTGAGCGAGTCGCCCACGACACCGTAAATCCGCGTCACGCCTGCCGCGATTAGAGTTTCGACCAAGATTTCCGCCACGGTTTTTTGCGTCATATTTTGTTCCTTACTAGGGTTGAGGTTTGAGTTTTCACCGACAAAAAATGTTCACTCCAGACGGAGCGGTTAGGACTCAGCGGCCATTAGCGAGCTTTGGCGTTTGTGCCAATTGATTGCGCGGGAACCCTGCCCATAGTTTGTTCCGGCCACAATCGCGTGCCGCTCTTTGCGATCCCTGCTCTCGGTCGCGCGTTTCACATACTTATTATCGACTTCCTCAAACGTGAACTCGGAGACCTTCGGGATGTTGGACCAGTACGGCAGAACACGCGCACCGGCGGGAATGATGTCATCGGTCGATATGCCGTTCTTTACCTGAAGCAGCACTGCCGCGTCGACATCGGAGCGAAAGGGCTCGAGATCCGGCAATGACGTGATACTGGCCGTCTTTTCGAGCTTCGTCGACCGCACCTCATCTGTATTTTCTGGCGAAACGAACATCACAATGCTGGTCGAAAGGCTTTCTGGCTCTTTGATCCTCCCACAGGATATTCCCAAGTCGCGCGGATCGGTAATGACGCCTTTGAGCGCGGAGGCTGCCGCGGTCTCCGGGCTGCAAAGGTAGACGCTGTCCTCACGCGTGCCCGATCGGCCGGGAAAGTTTCGCGGCACCGTGCGTAGCGAGATGCGGCCTGCAGCCGGCGCCTGTCCCATCCCGATGCACCCGTTGCACCCCGGCTGGTGGGTGCGCGCACCCGCCGCGATGAGTGCCGTGAGGTAACCATTATCGGCCAACGTTTGCAGAATGTGACGCGAACTCGGATTAATGTCGAAGGAAACGCGATCGTGCACTTTATGTCCCCGCACGATAGTGGCCGCGATGGCGAAGTCCCGGAAGCCGGGATTGGCGGACGAGCCGATGTAGGCCTGGTAGATGTCCGCGCCTGCCACCTCGCGAACGGGCACTACGTCGACAGGGCTTGAGGGTTTGGCGATCAAGGGCTGAAGCGACGAAAGGTCAATTTCGTCGTGGAGGTCATACTGGGCGCCGTCTTCGGCGGCGATGGGACGCCAGTCCGCCTCGCGTCCGACACGGCAATAGCGGCAACCGGTCAATCGGAGTGCCCTGAGCCTTGAGATGCTTTAGATGTTCCTGCAATCCCGCCGGAATGACGGTCTTGCCCGCCATGTGTCCGCAACGTTTGGGGCTGACCTGATCCTCCAGGTGAATGGCCGCTTGGAAAGTCCGCATCAGTTGTGCGCGGCGATAACTGGGTTTTGCAACACGTACTCGTAAGGCGGCGGCATGTTGATTTCGCTGCGACTGCCCAGTTCAAAGCTCGCGTGCAACGGCCAGTACGGGTCGTCCAACATCGCTCGCGCCAGGAAGATCAGCGTGGCCTGACCCTTCTGCAGGATCTCCTCCGCCACCTTCGACTTGGTAATCGAGCCGACCGCGGCGGTCGGCAATTCAGCCTCTTTGAGGACCCGCTCCGCAAAGGGAACTTGATAGGCCGTGCGGGCGTCATAACGGACGCCCGGCGCGATACCGCCGGAACTGCAATCAAACAGGTCCAGGCCCAACGGCCTCAACCTTTTCGCCAGTTCAACGGTCTGGTCAATGTCCCAACCGCCGCCAATCCAATCAGACGCAGAGATCCGCATTGCCAGCGGCAGCGATACCGGCCAGACCGCTCGGACGCGCTTCGTCGTTTCTACCGCAAATCGAATTCGATTTTCGAACGAACCGCCGTAGCGATCGGTGCGCTGGTTGGTAATCGGCGAGAGAAAGCTGTGTCCCAGATAACCGTGGGCGAAATGCAGTTCGATCAACCGGAACCCAGCTCGCAGAGCCCGTTGGGCAGCAGCCACGAAAGCAGCCAGGACCTCTTCGATCTCTTCTTCGGTCAGTTCGTGAGGTATACGCCAGAGTTCGTTGTTCTGGCCACCGAAGGGAATCGGGCTCGGACCAACGGTTTCCCATCCCCCTTCTTCATCGGACAGAAAACGACCACCTTCCCATGGGCGCATGGCGCTGCCTTTGCGCCCAGCGTGGGCCAGCTGCAATCCGGCCACCGCTCCATAGGCGTGAATGAACTCGGTGATGCGGGACAACATCGGAATGTGTTCGTCAGACCAGACCCCGAGGTCCCAGGGAGTAATCCGCCCGCGCGCCTCGACGGCGGCGGCTTCCGTCATCACGAGCCCAGCACCACCAACGGCCCGCGAACCCAGGTGAACCAGATGCCAATCCGACGCGAATCCATCCTTTGCCCAGTATTGGCACATCGGGGAGACCCCGATGCGGTTGCGCAGGTGGACCTCCCTCAATTCCCACGGTGTAAAAAGCAATGGTTTCATAAATCATTTTCCTCAAAAAGGTAGTGTCGGTCTGACCACGAAATAGAAGAGCAACGCGACCACACATTCTGCGAACCCAAGGCCAGCGACGGTGGCAATGTAGTGCCCGCCCCTGGTCAACCTTTTTCGCAGACGGAGGGTCCGCCCTACCAGGATGACGAATGCAGGGACGATCCATTGCAGCCAAGCTAACGCGGGTGGCAGCTCAGCGTAGATCGTGCCGTTCAGCAAGAGAAGAAAATGGAAGAGCAGCGTAATCTCGACGAAACCACGACCCAGTGCCGAGAAACGGCGAGCAAAATAGACAGCGGCCACCGCAATCCCGCCGGCAACAGCAAGCTCGGTCAACGTTGCTGATCCAGCGAAGAACAACATGACCGCGGAAACGAATAGCGGGATCGCGAGCAGTAAAGGCGTGCGCAGAGAAGCCGTTTCGAATTCGTTGTGCAATACTAATCGGACGAGGAGGTAGCTGAAGAGGCTGGCGAAGAACCAGAAGCCAAACACCCAGGGCGGCCAACCATTTTGGACGATTGGCAGCAGAGTAACCGCGACCCCCAGAGTTGCGCTGGCCAGAGCCGAAATGTGTTGTGCGGCCAAGAAGCGAACGCTCCGGAGAAGCGCCGCGAATAAGAGTACGTACCCAATCCAGTGTTGGCTCTCGCGCGGCGGAAAAGGCCAGCCACCATTTACCCAGGCGCAACTTGCGGCGAGGATGGCGGCGAGTAACCACCAGAGTGCGACTCGGAGTTGTTCGGGTTGTTTAGCCAAGAGCCGGCCAAGGAAAATTGACCCAACGAAACCGGCGACTCCAACGGCCAGTAGAAAAGCCAGCTTCGAGATGACGAACGCGTCCATACTCCCGCTCCCTCGGCCGAGGTCAGTTATTTGTCGATGCCTTCGACCGCTACTGTCAACGCTACGTCGTCTCCCAACGCTGGCAAACCGTAATTCACGCCCTCGCTCCGCAAGTTTCGCCGTCGATCAGTTTCTAGAGGCTCGGGCTCAGCATCGCCAGCTAGAAATACTTCGAAAAACCAGAATCAATTGCGATAGTTTGAAGAACCTGAGCGGAAAATCAGTCGATATGTTAAACAGGGCGACAGATAGAGCGCTCCCCCTGGCGAAAGCTTCTAAAGAAATATCCGACACAACTACAAGGAGTGCGCCAACCACTGACCGTAAAATTCTTTGAGGTGCACCTCAATGGAGCGAGCAGAGATCGCCGAACTGTTTTATACCGCTCTCATTAGTTTGAACGATGTGGAAGAGCTGGATCGATTCCTGTCGGCCAGCGTTCAATGGACCCTCTCGGCCGCTGATCCCCACACCATGGGTGAGGAATCCTCTCCGGATGCCATTACATTTTCCGGTAAGGAAGGTTGCCGACAATTGGCGCGGTATTTCCAAGAGAGCTTAAAAGTGTTTGCCGGAGATCTCACCGGCTGTATTAGCCGCCATCAACTGGTTTTCGTATTCGGGACGGTGCGATTGGGTGCGCCTGCCCCCAATCGCTTCGCAGAAACTAGCATCGCCGCCAGGCTCACATTCCAAGGTTCTAAGATCATAAAGGGCCAGATACGGGTTTCCTGGCCGCTAGCCTTTTAAACCGAGTCCCACTGAATCGGTTCGCTGCTATCCGTTTACGCACACTCGGATGACGTCCATTGACTACACGCCCCCACTAATTGCTTTCCCTGCTACATGCGCGACCGCATCGCTACCTAATAAGTGCGATAACTCGGCAAAACAGCTAACTGTCCCAGTGAACGCGAGCGTCAGGAACAGCAAGAGAGCGAATACTTCGATGGCCGCGAACTTGGGCGAGGCTACCCGTATCGGCAGCCACCATCGCCCCTCAGATTCGCAAATCGAGCTTGGCTCAAAAAGTTTTGCTTCTCTAGCTCGGCATTGGTTGCGGCGATGATTCTAACGTCGATACTGATCGGCCTGCATCCGCCGACCGGGACAATCTGATGATCTTCCAAGACTCGCAAAAGCTTGCCTTGAAGACCAATCGGCATGTCCCCAATTTCGTCAAGGAACAGGGTCCCACCATTCGCCACTTCAAACCATCCCTTGCGATCACCAGTGGCTCCAGTAAAAGCTCCGCGGACATGACCGAACAGCATCGATTCAGCCAGCTCGAATGGAATCGCGACGCAGTTGACTGCTACAAAAGGTGCCGCGGCCCGCGGACTCTGATGGTGAATAGCGCGGGCCACTAGCTCTTTCCCGGTTCCACACTCACCCTGAATCAAAACACTCGTGTTATTGAAGCGGTTCAGCCGTTCAATTTCCTTGAGTATATTCTGCAACGTGCGGCTTTGGCCGATGAAGCCAGCTAGAACCCATCTCAATTCCTCGTGCGCCGACAACCGGGAAATTCTTTCGTCGGCATTGCGCCGCGCTTCTTCAGCCTCTTCGCGGCGCGCGATGGCCAACTCCAGCTCCTGATTACGTGCCAATAATTCGCGAGTTAGTCGTCCGATCTGCAGATGAGTAGCGATCCGGGCAAAGACCTCTTCGACCGAGAATGGCTTTTGGATGTAGTCAACTGCACCAGCCCGAAAGCCGGTAAGTAGACTCTCGGTCTCCTGTTTAGCGGTGATAAAGATGATCGGGATCTGACTGGTACGCTCGTTGTTCTTCAGTTCTCGGCAAATCGATAGCCCGTCCTGTCCGGGCATCATTTATCAATGCCGTCTATATTGGTCATCCGGGTGGAAAGCCATGGGAGGAAGAATTGGCTATTCCGCGGCCACCGGTCTTATGGTCCTAGTGCTCTCCTGGCTCGGAATCATTTCTTTAATGGTGGCGCTCATTCCGATTGTCGCGATCTCCCCGATCCTGCTCTTCATTGGCATGTTGATCGGTGCCCAGTCGTTCCAAGAGACGCCCAAGAGTCACGCTCCGGCAATCATTCTGGCCTTTACTCCGCACCTGGCCGCTTGGGCCAAAACGCTAATTGATAACACCCTTGCCGCGGCAGGCAATTGCTCCCCATCCGGTTGAACTGCCGAGATAAGATTTTAGTTGGCCCGGCAGGACCCCTGTGACTGAACAGATCTAAATTGTAGTTCTGCGCCGGTCCGTGATTCGGCTTGAAACCGGTTTGACGGCGGGAGAGCTGATTCGATCACGCCTTCTTTTGGAAGCCAAACGTCTCCTCCCGCACGAAGTTTGCGAGCCCAAGGGGAACTGGGATTCTTGATAGAGGCCCTAAGATTTCCCAAGCGCGGCGAGACTCATGATGTTCTCCTCTGTTAATTGACAGCGTTGCAACTCACCTACGATGGTTCCATTTCGCATCACTAAGACACGATCCGAGATACTAATTATCTCCGGCAGGTCACTTGAGATGACGAGTAGCGCCAGGCCTTCGGCAGCTAACTCTCGGAATAGCGAGTAAATTTCGGCTTTCGTTCCTACGTCTACACCTCGCGTCGGTTCATCTACGATCAGCACCTTCGGCGAAGTTGCCAACCATTTGGCTAACACTACCTTTTGTTGATTACCCCCTGACAGGAATCCAACGGCTTGATCAATGCCGGCTGCTCGCACGTTGAGGCGATCAATGAACTTTGCCACCATGGTTCTTTCGACGTGTGACGCGATAATACCGGCACGGGCCAGTTTGGGAAGCGCTGCCAAACTCAAGTTATTACCAACACTATGCATCAGGCCAAGGCCTTGGCTCTTTCGATCCTCCGGGACTAGGCCCACCCCATTCTTAATTGCATCCCTCGGTGACCTTATTTTGATTAACTTTCCAGTGATGAGCACTTTCCCGCGACTTGGCGAATGCTCGCCGAAGATTCCATGCGCCAGTTCGGAACGACCAGCACCCATCAATCCAGCGAGTCCCAAAATCTCGCCGCGGTGAAGCCTGAATGAGATATCGTGATACTTTTTATCATCCGACAATCCGCTAATTTCCAGCGCGGCCGTTCCCCGTTTTGCAATATGGGGCGCGCGTTGAGATTCCAGAAGATTCCGACCAACCATCAGACGGACGACTTCATCTTCGTTGGTCACAGCTACCGGCACAGTGTGGATATGCTTGCCGTCCCGCAAAACTGTGACGGTATCGCTGATTCGAAAGATTTCTGGAAGACGATGTGAGATATATAGAATAGTTACACCAGAGTTCTTAAGCTCCTTAATGAGTCTGAACAGCGTTTCAGCCTCTTGGTTAGTCAAACTGGAAGTTGGCTCGTCGAGGATCAGGATTCTCGGATTGCGCACCAGCGCTTTACAGATTTCGACAAGCTGCCGTTGTCCTAATGACAATTCTTCCACCAGCAGAGTTGGCTCAAGCAGAATCCCTAGGTCTTGCAAGATAGCCCGCGTTTTGCGGTCAACCTTATCGTGCTTGACCAGACCCCCAAACTCGTAGGGTTCAACGCCAAGGAAAATGTTCTCAGCGACCGTTAGGTTTGGAGCGAGATTTAGCTCTTGATACACGATCGCAATCCCGGCGGCTTGTGAAGCTGCCGGGTTTGCGAACAGAGCCGATTTACCATCGAGCAGAAGCTCACCCTCATCGGGCTTGTGGACTCCCGCGATGATGTGCATAAGTGTCGACTTTCCTGCACCGTTCTCACCGACGATCGAATGGACATGGCCACGCTCGATCCGGAAAGCGACACTTTGCAGCGCCTTAACACCAGGAAAAGCCTTAGAGACTGACCGGAGTTCTAAGATAGCGGCCACAGAAAGGAGACGTACATTCTATTTCTTAAGAAATTCGGCGACGTTTTCCGGCGTCACGATGTCGACTCCCGTATCGTAAGAATCCTGAATAGGATGGTGGTCGACGAGTTCGTTCAGAACTTCCACCGCTTTAGAACCCATAGCAGCCGGGCGTTGCCCGACCAGGACATTGGCGTATCCATCTTTCAGGAGTTCCAGTTGCGAGACCAAGTTGTCGAAAGAAACGATAACGAATTTCTTTGTCTTTATGTCGGGTGCATGGCTTCCGAGAGCCCTTATATAAGCTTCTCGAGCGTACATGGGCCAACCTCCCGCAAAAAAGAGGCCGTCCAATTTTGGATTTCTTGTGAGAGTGTCCTGAACGAGTTGGATCGCCTTAGGGACATTATCGTCGCAGGTTAGAGGAGAACCCTGAATTTCTTGGTAACCATCTCCAAGTCCATCCTTAAACCCGCGGATGCGTTCGTTTAGATTGATCGCAGCGAGATTCGCCGTCAGTACAGCATAGGTGCCGTTCTTGGGCATCAATTGTCGGAAAGCTTTCCCCGCCTCGACCCCGGCCTGGTAATTGTTTGTACCGATATAGCATTGGCGTTCGGACTTCGCCGAGTCGGAGTCGAGCGTCACCACCGGAATGCCTTTGGCGTGAGCATCGTTGATGGGACCCGTCATAGCTTCGCCGTTTAGACACGAGACTGCGATGCCGTCGGCACCCTTAGTGATTAGATCCCGCATCATACGAATCTGCTCGGCTTCTTCTGCCGCATTGGGGCCAAGAACCGCACATTTAAGGCCTAGTTTCTTTGCCTCTTCCTGAGCGCCTCGTTCGATCTCAACGCCAAACGGGTCACTGAGAAGTTTCACAAGTACAGTAACCTGGTGTGATTGGGCGCATAACTCGCCAATAGGAACCAGGGTCGCGATAGCGACGGCCATAACTAGTGTACGATGTAGTTTCATACGATGATTCTGGATTTCTGGGGTTTTAGTGGGATGAGGATGGGAAGACAGAGAGAAGAAGAAGTTGCTTACCAACGAAGGCGGGAACCCTTGCGAAGGTTGTCAACGAGGACAGCGACTACGATAACCAGACCGACAAAGACGCTCTGCCAGTAAGGATCGACTCCCAACAGAAGCAGGCCGTTACGCAGGAGTTCAAGAATGACCGTGCCGATGACAACGCCCGGGACAGTACCCTGTCCGCCGGTAAGGTCGGTTCCGCCAATTACTGTCGCCGCGATCACGTTCAGTTCATTACCGGTTGCGAGGCTCGCGGTGACGCTAGACAAGTAGCTAGCTTCAACTATGCCAGCGAGCCCGGCGAGGAACGCCGAACTCAGGTAGACAAACATTTTTAGCTGACTTACTCTCAAGCCGGTCAGGCTGGCGGCTCTCTCGTTTCCGCCAATTGCATAGATGTAGCGACCCCAAATCGTTTTTTTCAGGAAGAACCAGACGGACAGTGCAATAACAGCAAAAATGACGACCGGGTTGGGTACTCCGAGAAGATTCCCTGCCCCGATGTGCAGAAATGTCTTTCCGTCCGGACCATAATTGAAAATCGGATGGCCACGCGTGATCACCAACGCAAGTCCGCGGGCAATACTGAGGGTAGCGAGCGTCGGGACAAATGGGGGCATTCGGAACCGGGTGATGCAAAAGCCGTTAAAGGCTCCAAAGCCAAGGGCTATGCTGAGTCCGAGTGGGATCGCCACAACCGAGGGCCATCCGGCCTGCAGCATTGACGTCGTAGAGACAGCGGTTGCCCCCCAGACGCTTCCTACGGACAGATCGATGCCTCCTGTAATCATCACCAGAAGCATCCCCATTGCGACAATGCCAACGAACGCGAAGTTTCGAGTGATGTTTATCAGGTTGTCGACCGTCCGAAAGCCTGGTGCTAAAACGAGGAGGCAGACGACCATCGCAGTTAAGGTGAGGAATATGCCTAGTTCGCGAAAACGTCGGGAGGCTTTCACTTTGCTCGTCGAGGAGGGTCGCCTATGGTCGCAGGCTGGATGCTCACTCTGAGGTTCGGGGGGGCTAATCATATGATCGGAAGGGGCATCGGTTACCGCCTTAAATCGGCGCCCGATTAGGTACTTCGTTAGGGTACTAAACAAACTAAGTCTAGTAAATTCTTTCCTCCAGTCAATCGTTTTTCCGGCCAACCAGCCGGATCGTGCCGAAAATCAGCTCAAGTTATCGAATGGGCGAAAGTCACCCCAGGCACGATGAAAAGAGGCTTGGCCTACTCCGGCTGAATGACACCCTTTTACACGATGATGTAACCGTAGAGGCGTCTTTCACCGGTGGTCAATTGCGTTTTAACGAACTAGCGGGCTCGGGTCAGATCCAGGTCGAGTCACCGAATCCGAAAAGGTCACACCAGGCACGCTGAAGAGGGAATCGTATACCAGTGCCGCGCCGCCGACCGCGGAGCTGTTCTCTCCGAAAGACGAGATTTTTACTTGCAGGTGGTCGACGGTGGGAAATTCTCTGGATTGAAGTTGGTCCACAACTTTTTCTGAGACAAACTCATACAGGCAACAGAGCTGGCCAGAAAGAATAACCAGCGTCGGGTTATAAATATCGGCTATACTCCGAAGAGCGACCACTAACCAGTCGGACCAGGTATCGACCATAGCTCTGGCTTCAGCGTCCCCTTTCCGCAGAAGATCTAGCAGGTGTCTCAGATCCCGAATCTTCTTAACGCCACGTCCGTATCCCGAGAGAAGACCATCGCGACCTAAGACGCTTTCCAGGAATCCTCTCCGCTCTGGCGAGCCGGCTGATTCAAGCCTGAGATCCAAATGACCAATTTCCCCGGCGTAACCCTGTCCTCCGCGAAAAATTCTCCGATCAACGATAGTCCCGGCGCCCACGCCGATGTCCAGCATCAAGAGACATAGGTTGCGCTCCCCAGCGCAGCTCCCAAAATACACTTCGGCCAAGGCCGCCGCATTAGCGTCATTCTCAATAAAGATTGGGATCGGGATTCGTTTTGCTAATTCTTCTCGGAAAGGGACGTCTTTCCATTTTAGGAGGGGTGCCAAGCGGACGATTCCATCTTGCGAAAGCATCCCCGGAATTGTGAAACCTGCTCCGCGAATTCGGGGCGAGTTTTTGAAGCGTTTTGTCGCGATCTCTCTTACTATCTTCGCGGCTACCCGAATTACCGCTGGGGCGTCAGCGGAGTTTTCCAGCGCCACCTTCTTTTGGGAGACGATTTGGCCATGCAGATTAACCACCACCACAGTCAGCCTTTCGACTTCGATTGCTACTCCCAAGAAAAAGGCGCCTTCCGGATTGAGTTTCAGGCCTTGCCCCGGACGTCCAGTTCCTTCCGTCACGAAGATCTCGCCAGTTTCAACGATCAGACCCTGCTCCAAGAGCTCCGACGCGACACTTGTGACCGTCGCCCGAGTCAGGTTGAGGGCGCGAGCAAACGCTGCTCGCGACAGAGTGCGATGTTCCTTCAGAAGGAGCAAGGCCCGCGATTGATTTATATCACGAACTAACCTCGGGCGCGCCATGCTTTGTCACGCAACAGTTTCATGGGCCTTGGATACCACGTTCACCGGGTGATAAGCAACGCCCGACGCGCTACCTGCGTTTGGATGTCAGATGCATGCCTCCGTAAACCGCTGCCGACCGACCGAGAGTCGCCCGCACAAACTTCGCGGAATTTGCTGGCTCCGGGGCTTGGAGTCGCGCGCGTATTAACTTGATCAGCTTTTCTATCGGATACCCAGGCATCTCCATAATTCCACCTCCCAGGACGACCAATTCAGGATCGATCAAAGTGATGGCAATCGCGATTGCCGTAGCTTGGTCTTGCAAGAAATACTCTAGCTGATCCGCTAGAGGCGGGATCTTTCCTGCGTCAACGAACAGGTGGCCAATCGGGGTTGCGTATTGTTTTGACCAAGCAACGAGCTGCCGACCGCTTGCGTAGGCTTCCAAGCAGTCGGTCTGCCCGCAAACGCAACGTCGACCCTCGCTTCGCACGGCAATGTGACCCAGCTCGACTCCAGTCGTGTTGGCGCGAACCGGCTCGCCATTAAATAGAAAACCTCCTCCCACGCCGGTGCCGCAGTAGATACCCAAGACGGTCCGTGCTCCCCAGGCTGAACCGGCGAACCATTCGCCCATAAGTTGGAGGAGAATGTCGTGCTCGAGGATAACGCGCCCGGAGAAGCGTCGTTCCAGGATACTCCGGAGTTCCAGTCCTTGCAGAGCCGGAATATTATTTACCCTCAAAATCCGATCCAAATTCCGATCAAGCGTAGCTGGAACACCGATGACGACGTCAAACTTCTGCAGACCTTCCTCGGCCGCAAACCTACGAATCATTTTCTCCAGAGTCTCCACCGGATCGCCGGTTCGGAAGACATCGGTCGAGAATTGCCGCACCTCTCCCAGTACGGTACCCGAGCGGGAACCACCGCATCGAACGTGAGTTCCTCCGATGTCGATGACCGCGACGCTTCCGGCCGACGTTGAACCGTCTGCCTTTATTTCATGCTCTCGGGCTGACATGCTGCTCTGTTCGATATGCTATTCGCCGAAGTGAGATATCGCTCTGCCGCCGGAACATTTTCTTCGAGGTCGGCACGATCAGTATTCAAGATCAGCTTCGGCAATTCGATTGGATCTGAATCGGCCTTCAAACGCAAATATAGATCGAAGTTACGATTCGCCGCCAGGTGAATGCCTTTGTCTTGGGCTATCCTTCTCTGGGCTGTCTCATCGGTGCACACACATTCAATGATTTTGAGCTTAGTGCGGAAGTGCTCAGCTGCCGCTTCAATTCTCTGAATCTGACTGCGTTTCGAAAACGTCCTACCATCGATAATGATGATCGAGCTCGGGTTTCTTTCCAGGATGTATCCGGCGGCCTGCAAGATAATCTCAATGCAAAAGTCATCCTGACTCGAGCTGTACTCGATCAGCTCGGATGGGAAGAGAGTTGCTCTCACTTTGTCCTTTGATAACAAAACTGCGCCTAGTCTTGCACTGAGCTGGACCGCTATGGTGCTCTTTCCGGAAGCAGGCAAGCCTGCCATTACAACCAGCATATGGAATTTCTCGCTATGATGAAAGTCACAGGCCGCGGATCCAGGAGGTGGTTTGCTGAAGATCTTGGCTTTTGAAGAGCAACGAGCCCGGAGTGATGATGTCGGTTCCTGCTTGCCGCAGTTTCGGTACTGTCTCAGCCCGGATTCCACCGTCCGCCGAGATCTTGATCCTGTCGCTCGCTTTGTGTTCCGCCAATATTCGCTTAACGCTCTCGATTCTTCCCAACACCCTTTCATCAAGAGAAACGCCTTTGATGCCCAGCAGGGTCCCCATCAGAACAACAATCTGGATGCTGTCCAGGTAGGGAATAAGATCGGAAACATCTGAATCCAACTGAATGGCGATTCCCGCCGAGACGCCTGTCGCGTGGATTTTGTCAAGGCCTGATTCAAGATGTCTGCGATTCTCCAAATGCAGGGTCACGATATCCGCTCCAGCACGAACGAAGTCTTCGACCAGCTCTAGTGGTCGCTCGACCATCAAGTGCACATGGAATGGTTTCTCGGTACATGGCCGGATCGCCGCAACTAAATCAGGAAAGAATAACAGTCCCGGAACGAAATTCGCATCTGCTACATCGAGATGGAAAAGGTCCGCGTAAGGCTCCATCCGGCGAACCTCCTGTGCTAATGCGCCTAAGTCGGCTGACCATAGCGACGCATCAGCCAGGAGTCTCTGTTTCGGCAACTTGCTCCAAATATGATTCTCTGGCATTTCTTAGGTACCTCCGATCTTTGACGGTAAGTTCTCGAGATCGCTCCGCCATCCTAATGACTCTGGATTGAGTACTTTTCGTGCCAGCCTTCGCTCAGGGTTGGAAGCGCTTCTTTCGGCAGCCTCTGCTGCAGAGGCGTAGCTAGAGAACTCGCGATGGCATTGAGTATTTTAAGGCGACCCACTGCGACCCGATTGAGAAATTGCTCGCGATCAGATGGGTCAGCGTGGTCCATCGCATCCTGCCAAATAGCTCGACCCGCAAGAAATCCGCTGGCTCCAGCCTCGCAAGCAAATTCGAATTGACGCTGGAAGGTGGCAAAATCCGCACCCCCACTCAAAAGTACCCAAGGAACACGCGCTGTTTCTGAAAGCTCGACGTAGGCGTCTCGAATTTTGTGTTCGTCTTTTTCTCGTGTCATGTCGACAACAAACTCCGCCTTTAAGACGTCTACGCCGAGAGGTACCAAGCGGCGAGCCGATTCAATCACCAAACGGGAAAGAGAATCAGCGAATTCAGGTTTTTTCTGTCCCGGGGTAACGGGATAGACGATTGGCTCGAGAATTAAAGGAAGATCATTACGGCGGCACTCTTTCGCAACCTCCTCGACCAACCGCTCTTGACGTTCCGCCTCGGGTGCCCGTGGATTGTAGAAAAGAAGCAACTTTACTGCGTCGCCCCCCGCGCGCTTGATTGCTTCAATCGACCATCCGGGCTGCAAAACGGTGATTCGGGTATGATTGATTTCCTCGTAGCCAGATTGCTCGCAAGCCACCAGTATTCCAACCGAAGGCGGGATCACGTCACGTTCGATTAATGGTCCCAGGCCGTAATTGGGATCAAGCAGAACCGCGCTGGAATGAGGCAAGAGAGCTTTGGCCAGGCGGACTTTTTCAGCCACGATATCTTGCCACGAAGGATTCTCTGAACTGATACAACGTTTGAGCATGCTCTTCAGCGTACCGCGATGATCCAACGCGGTTATCCGAAAAATTCCATGCTGATCGGCGATCCTGGCGATCCCGCGCCGGCGCCCCAAACTAATGGTTTGATCGATTGGATTTAGCACACGTATGTTTGTTTAGTAACCGAACTAACATCGCCACCCTACGTTTGGCAAGTTCCTTTCGGGGCCGGCGGCAATTTCTACGGCGGCGGCAAATAGGTAGAAGGTATTTCCCGCCCAATCGGAAGGCGTGAATCCAGTACCGCCGGTCCGTGAAATGCGCGATCCAGATTTACTGAGAAATCCGCAAAAATACCGAGAGATAAGCTATTGGATCATTTAAATACCGACTGCGCCTGCAAAAAGATTTGGATGGTCATAGCCCAACTAGTTAATACCAAATGAAACCGAACAATCGGCGCCCTTTATGGCGCCGCCAATCCGCGTTTTTTTCGCCTTCCTGCCAATCGCCGTGTCCCCCGCCAGTGCTAAAATGACGAACAGCAGGCTCAGGCCTACTTCGAACGGTGCTTGAATGCACAGAACTAGCGGAGACCGATCGTCCGCTTACTGCCGTACCAGGCGCAGTGCTTGGGTCGCCGGTGGAATGACCGCCCTTCGAGACACTCGATGAGCTACCGCTGTTCGAGCTACTCAGTGAATGACCACTGTTAGAGCCGCTTGCGGAATGACCGCCACCCGAGCCGTGACCGCCACTTGATGCACCTGAACCACTTGAACCCCCTGAGCCACTTGACCCACCGGAGCCATGACCCCCGCCATGTGCTGATGCAACGCTAATAAAAGTCGGCAGCGCACTGATCAAAGCAATCAGAACGGCGCGCTTTAGAAAAGATTTCAGATCCATGATCAATAAGACCTCCCCTTGATCATACGGCCGGGGAGTTACGGATTCAAGGTAACGTCCCCAGTCTTCCGGATTTCGGTTTGCGAGCTGGTATGCGTCCTGATCCCACAATCAGGCGCCGTCATGGGAGGAATATGTCGTAACGGATTCTTGGTGATGGGAGATTGGAACTCGCCAAACAAGCCGCATTAGAAGATTGCCGACGAGTTCCAGAAACCGACTACATTTTCAAGCAGACTGACTTGACCTCGGTGTAGAGCTCAAGTGCTTCTCTACCCATTTCCCGACCCCAACCTGATTGTTTATACCCACCAAAGGGCAACGCTGCATCGAAGATGTTATAGCAATTGATCCAGACCGTTCCGGCTTTCATGGCGCGAGCCATGCGATGCGCCTTGCTTACGTCCTTGGTCCAGATGGCGCCGGCCAGACCGTAGGTAGTCTGGTTCATTTGCGTTGCCAGTTGGTCTAGTTCGTCAAAGGGCATCGCACAGACCACCGGGCCGAAGATTTCTTCGTCGGCAACAGGTGCCTTTTTCAACAGATCTAAACTCGCAATGGAGAGCGACCTTGGTATTCGTGTGCTTATGCAAGCATGCGACGATCAAACCCCGATCCCCTACAACCGGCCGACGATGGCCTGGGCGAACTCCCTGGTAGACGCCGTGCCGCCCAGGTCGCCGGTGCGTATTTTACCTTCGTTCAACGTCTGATGGATCGCCTTGCGCAGTTGATGCGCAAGCTCGCTGCGGTCAATGTGATCAAGCATCATCGTGGCTGCGAGCAACAAGGCGAGCGGATTGGCAACCCCCTTTCCCGCAAGATCCGGGGCAGAGCCATGCACGGCTTCGAAAATCGAGGCGTCCACGCCGATGTTGGCCGCAGGGGCCATACCCAACCCACCCACTAGGCCGGCCATCTCGTCCGACAGAATATCGCCAAAAAGGTTGGTCGTTACGATTAGATCAAACTGCCACGGATTGAGCACCAGCTGCATGGCACAGGCATCGACTATGCGTTCGTCCACCTGGAGCCGGTCTTCGTACCGTTTTCCCACCTCTCGGACGGTCTCCAGAAAAATGCCGCTAAGCGCCTTCAGAATGTTGGCCTTGTGTACAATGGTCACCTTCTTGCGGCCATTGCGTACCGCGTAGTCGAAAGCAAACTCGGCGATGCGCCGGCAGCCCGCGCGGGTATTGACCCCAGAGCCGATTGCGACCGCGTGTGGGTCGTCGCCGATGGGAATGTAGTGCTCAAAGCCAACGTAGAGACCCTCGATGTTCTCGCGCACCAGCACAACGTCGATGTCTTCGTAGCGCCCTCCCGGTACAAGGGTGCGAGCGGGACGCACGTTGGCGTAGAGATGAAATTCCTCGCGCAATCGCACGTTTGAGGAGCGATAGCCACCGCCGATCGGCGTGGTCAGCGGTCCTTTTAGCGCCAGCCGGGTCCGTCGGATGCTGTCCAGAGTGCTTTGGGGCAGCGGGTCCCCGAATGCCTCCACTCCTGACATCCCTGCTTTATGCGCTTCCCACGCAAACGGGGCACCCAGGGCGTCGAGCACCATGACTGTGGCCTCGACAATTTCCGGGCCAATGCCGTCACCGGCAATCAACGTAGCCGGAATCATCTTCTCTGCGGCCGCCTTCATAAGGTCCGCCTTAGGACTATCATCTTCTCTTGGGTCATCTCGCGCATCGACCATGGAATGCCACCAATCCCAACAATCGGTACAATCGAAAATAATTACTAATGATTTTAGCCCGTTTCGTAACGTATCTACATAAGAGTTAGCCGCGCCTTCTCGCGGGAAGAGACCGCCGGCATCGACCGAACCGCCTTATCCATTGCGGGGCGACATGGCGGCATCGAGTTCCTGTAAATCCCGCCGGGTAACTGCAAGTAGGTCGTTTCCATAAGCCGTTAACACGACATGGCGAGTCGTCCGATCAAACAGACGGAATCCGAGTGCCAGAGGACCCAGCAAGACTTGCTCTTGCAGTGACACACAGCCTACAACGTAGACCAGGAAAAACGTTCCAATAAACTCAACGATCCATTTGCGAAAAAGTGAAGCATTTCATATTTCAGCGGAGTGTTTTGCAGAAAGTTCTGAATTTAAGCCCAGCAGCATGAGGGCGCATGCCGGCTAAGCCCTTTAAGCCGCGATCGGCTAAATCAACCGGTCTTTCTAGGCAAGCGGTTCTGCCATCGTACGCATTTGGATTTCAATAATCCGCGAGCGCGGGGATTGTTTGCAGGCCAGTAGAACAGCGTCTGCCACATCTTCCGGCTCAAGCATATCCGATTTGCTGACGCCTTCTTCGGTGCGTCCTCGTCCGATAGCGAATTCGGTCTTTACGCCTCCCGGACAGATAACACCAACCTTGATTCCGTGAATTCGGAGCTCCTTATCCAGGGCCTGTGCGAATCCGACTTGGGCAAACTTAGTTGCACAATACACCGCTTCGCCCGCAAAACCGTAGACGCCCGCCATCGATGATATCGTCAGAATCGTACCCTGCTTTCGTTGAAGCATGACCGGTACGGTGTGTCGGGTGAATAGGAACGTTGACCGCACGTTCGTGTCCATCAGTTCATCGTATTCCTCGGCACTCGTTTCAACGAGATTTTTGTAATTTCCGGCACCGGCGTTGTTAACAAGAATATCTATTTGCCCGAACGTTTGGATGGCAGCTTCGACCGTTTTTGTGGCTGTACTTTCTTCTCTAGCATCGCCAGCGACGCTGATCGCTTGCGTACCAAACTTTTCTGCTTCTTGTTTAAGCTCCTCGAGCCGATCCTGACGTCGTCCGGTGAGGACAAGGCGTGCTCCGTCTCTAGCGAGGGCACGCGCGCAAGCCTTTCCAATGCCCGCAGTTGCACCTGTGATTAAGGCAACTTTTCCAGTGAGTTTCGCGATCATGTTTTTTGCTTTCTTGTTTCTTTTTTAAATCCGTGACTGATAAATCGCTCTAAGCAGGACGAGGTGTTTGCTCCCCATCCGAATGGACTACTCTTTCGCCGGCATTTAGCTCGTTGTTTGTTGGGCGCTTTGCCGACCCTGGGCCAGAGGCGCGGCGGCGGCAGAGGTCGACCGCAAAACCCACTTCGGCGAGTGCTCGGCGAATGAAGCGAGCCACCCCCCTTTCGTCTTCCACCACCAAAACTCTCACGGTCAATGGATAGCGAGTTCTCTACGACTGTTCATAAGTTCAAGCTTTGCCGGACTCTATCTATCGTCGGAGATTAACGCTGAAGCGGCGTGTATCGCTATTGGCGGAACGAGTGGTTTATTCCTACTCGAACGGATTATTCTTTTTCGGCTTCGATCCACGGGTCTTTCGGTTGTTCAGCTTCACTGGCTGACTAACCGAGGCCCCGCACAATGTCCGCCGTCCTGCCGAGCATCGCCGCGATGCCGTATGCGGTGACGAGCCTGAGACCCCTAATGCGACGGTGTGCGCCAGGGTCGATGCGGTTGAGCCAACGTGGGGCAGCAGCTAGGAACCAAGCTAATGACCGCCGCGCAAGAGCCGGATCGGCTTTAGAGTCTGGTTCGTTCTGCACCTGTTTCATAGCTGAATTCGCCGGCGGTCGATTGCGGCTCTACCGGACCAACAGGGCCCAATGTTTCTGCAGATGTCCAGGCTTATCGGTACCCTTTTATGGAAGGCGTTTTCCGCTGGCGGCGGCCTACGTGTTAGTTACGAAAGCTACCCCATTGGAGAGAGATTAGTAAACCGATTCTGCCGGGCCGAGCCTGTCAGGTAGGTAACCCCGTTATTCTACTCCGTGCCCATGCAGCCTTGCTTCGGCGTGATCGAGGTCGCTCTGAATGCGGCGTAAGACTTCGTCATTGATGACATATTCATCACGCAATTGAATAATGGTCCGGCGTTCCACATCGAGCGCGTCTTGCTGCAAGCGTTGGTAGGAGGGCGCGATCAACCCGTCAGAGCCATCTCCACCAGTACTCGCGTATACTTCCAACTGCCGAATGCGGTCATCGTATTCAGCGCGGAGTCGCTCCACGATGTCCGGCGGGAACTGTCTATCGACTTCCGCAAGGTAAGCCAGCGCCGCTTCATTCGCTTTCAGCCGCGCCGTCCTCTCTTCCACATTTGCGAGCCCATCATCCACCACTCCAAGGCGGCGGATCACCGCGGGCAAACTCAGACCTTGGAGCACGAGCGTCGCGAGAATCACGCAAAAGGTGATGAA
>Ga0070698_100000768_pt1 | contig 34727 bp, 33 predicted proteins | sample KBSK1502metaG_FD_65477 | JGI IMG/M metagenome (GOLD analysis project Ga0070698, IMG submission 65477) | Corn, switchgrass and miscanthus rhizosphere microbial communities from Kellogg Biological Station, Michigan, USA - KBS K1-50-2 metaG | ecosystem: Host-associated > Plants > Roots >... | reverse complement strand
ACCAGGCCAGCCAGACCCTGCTGGACTATGCTGAAGAAAGGGTCGAGCGCTTCAAAGGCCGCGTACTTGGAATCAGTCATGATTTCGCTCCACGACCGTAATCACCCCGCGGAAGGCGATCTCGCTGATCGGCTGGCCCGTGTTCAGCGTCGCCCGGCGATGCAGAAGACGCGCGGCATCGACGCCGCCGGTGTCCGACTATCTCACGCTCACGTCGGCGACCCGCCTGGATTCAGAGTCGCGCAACATCCGATCACGCCGTGCTCACATTCGCGCCAACTGGATTGTCGACGGGTATGGAGTGTGCCTACCTATTGACGATGATCGAGTCCCCGACTCATCGATGTGGTGGCCTGTTGCGGGAGGTTGCTGTGCGCGTCCCTTTTTGAGTGTCGCAGTGATGTTGGTCTTGGCGGGGTGTGTGGAGCAGACCGCGCCGAGCGCGGCGTACCCGGCGCCCGTCCAAACGCAGATGGCCCAGGGTGGGCCCGAGAGCGAACTTCAGAATTGCCGCAAGTTCACCGCGCAGGTGAGGGTTGGAGGACAGCTGCAGCAAGCCGTCGGGCAAGCGTGCCCGCAGCCGGATGGCAGCTGGCAGGTCACGCAGAATACGCCCGGCTTGCCAGAGCAGGTCTACACGCTACCGCCGCAGGCGATCCATTTATATCCGTCCCCCGAGCCATACTACTGGTGGGATCCCTGGTTCTATGGGGCGCCGGTCTTTGTCGGCGGTCAGGTTTTCTTTGCCCATGGTTTTCACCGTTTCCACCATGACGGGTTCCACCATGGTGGCTTTCCTCGTGGAGGTTTCCCGCGCGGCGGTTTTGCCCACGGCGGCTTTCACGGAGGCCGGAGGTGAACGTCAGGCGTTGCTCCAATGCCGACCTCGAGAAGTATATGCCTTCAGACCGCTCGCGCCGATGGTCTGAACAGCCTCTGCCCGAACATTGCCCTGCGGTCCATAGCCCTGGCGCGTGGCGTCGGTTACGGTTACGCGCCGACTGAAGCCGTTCCGTGCGGTGCTATCCATGTGGCACTTCGAACAACTGACGAATTCGGGCGACCAGCCGAGGCACCGATCCCGCGGCCGCCGTCTGGCCTCCGCCGCCAGGCAAGACTCCCGCCTTGGCGCGGCGCGATAGCGTCACGCTGATCTCGTCGGCGATGCTCGGCCTGTCATGCATGAGTTTGGCCAGCGCTGCCTGGCCGACTTCGTAGACGGTCACGGACGTCAGCGCCCGGATGGTTCCCACCTCGCCCGCGCCGGTGAACAGCCCGTCTTCGCCGAAATAGTCGCCGGGCGCGAGGCGGCTCAGCTCGCTGTCGCGGCCGTGCTCATGGCGCGAGACGACGACCACGCCGTTGCGGATGACCATGAGCGAGCCGAGCTTGGCGCCCTGCTCGACCAGCAGCTCGCCCTTGCGATAGGTCTTTCGCGTCAGGGTCGCCGCCAGCGCCTCCTTTTCCTCCTCGGTCAGGGAGGCAAACAGCGGAACGGCGTCGAGCAGCCGCAAAGCCGTGGTTCGAGGCGTGGCGGTGGCGGCGGCGGCCGCCGGAGGTGGGCCAATCGTCACTGACGAAGCTTCCTTCGGTTGGGCCAGGACCAGCCCGGCCGCTTTGGTATGGCGATAGATCAGGTCGTAGACCTCGTGCTTTGCCGCCGACGAGGAGGCGAAGTCCTTGACGCGGAACGACAGCTCGAACTCGATCGCCTGTGCGTCCAGCGACTTGATCTCCACGGTGGGAGCAGGCGTCGGCAGGGTGGAGTTGCTGCTCAAGAGCGCGGTGTGCATGACGTCCGAAATCGCCGACGGCGCCATGGTCGGCGCCACGCGGATGCGGAGCTTCACCCCGTGGCTGCGGTTGGGGCTGCTGAGATTGGTGAGCTGCGCCTTGGCCAGGCCGCTGTTGGGCAGCACCACCAGGTCGTTCGAGGCGTTGAGCAGATGGGTGGCCCGCCAGTTGGTCTCGACCACGCGGCCTTCGAAACCGTCGCCCAGCACGATCCAGTCGCCGACTTCGTAGGCTTTGCTGAGATTGAGCGCGATGCCGGAAAAGACGTCGGCCAGCGTGCTCTGCAGGGCGAGGCCCAGAATGATGGCGAATACGCCCGAGGTCGCGATCAGGGTGCCGACCGGGGCGCTGAACACATAGGCCACGACCGACAGTCCGGCGCTGAGATAGATGACGCCGACGATGAGGTCCTGGATCAGGCGACCCTCGCGCGGCCGGCGTTCGAAGATCAGGAACACCCGGGTGAAGCCGGTCAGCACCCAGGCGGCATTCACCCACCAGATGATCTTCGCCAGGGCGACGAAGATGCGCTGGAATGCCGGCGTGGTGTCGGGAGCGATTTCGTAGGGAACGATGTCATGGCGGTACAAGAGCGCGGTCAGCGCCACAAAGAACGCGAACTGGAAGACCAGGCGTCTGGCGGGATATCGGCGCAGCAGGACGTGGGTGACGATCACGCCGATCACGGCGATCACGCCGGTCTGCACGAACGGATCGGCGGCTATCTGCGTCAGCGTCAACTCACCCATCGCCCATGGTTCCTATGACAGCATTCCTATGAATTGCCAGCCAGCCACACGGTCATGCCCGGCTGCAGTTTGTCCTCGGCCGCGACGGGATCGAGCCGCAGACGGAAGCTGTTGAGATCATGGTCGCCGACGGCGCGCGCGGCGCGCCAGGTGGCGAATTCGCCGAGCGGCCTGAGCTCGGTGACCCGCGCGGGGATGCGCCGGCCATCGTCGGTCGTGAGCGTGACGGTCGAGCCGACCGCAAGGCGGCCCAGCGCATCCTCGCGCAGGGTGAAGGAAAACCACCTCTCGTTGCCCACCTCCAGGGTGAGCACCGGCTTGCCGACGGGAACGACTTCGCCCGGTTCGGCGACCAGGATGCCGACGACGCCGTCGGCCGGCGCCACCAGCCTGGTCTTGTCGAGCTTCGCCTGCAGGTCGGCGACCGTCGCCTCGGCGAGCACCACCCGGGCGTCGGCCAGCGCGCGCTCCTCGGCGGTCGGCCCGGCGCGCGCCGCGGCGAGCTGGGAGCGCTTGAGGTCGAGGTCGGCCCGGGCCTTGGCGAGCGACGCATTGCTCTCGTCGAGCTTCTGCTTGCTGGCGAAGTCCCTGGCCGCAAGAGCGACCGCGCGGGCGTCCTCCTGCTCGGCCAGCAGCAGGTTGGCCTCGGCGGTCTCCACACTTCTCGCCAGGATCGTTCGTTCCTCGTCACGCATGCCGGCATAGATGTGGGCCCGTTCGGCCCGCGCGCTGGCGGCCGCCGCCTTCGCTTCGCCCAGCGATGCCGCCAGCTCAGGATTGTCGAGCTGGGCCAAAAGCTCGCCCTTGCGGACCGCCTGGCCGGCATGGACGGCAACGGAGGTGAGACGCCCGGTGATCTCCGGCGCGATGCGGATCTCGGTCTGGCGCACCATGCCGGCGAGCGGCGGTGGCGGCGCATGTCGCGGCACGAGGACGGCGAATGCCACGGCCGCCAGCGCCGCGGCGCCGGCAAGGCCGACAATGAGACGTCGCCTACGATGCGCGTCCATACGAAGTCCCTTCGCGGACGAAAAACCGGACGGCCAGCACGGCGAGCAGGCCGTAGAGCGCGGCGAGCGTCCACAAGACGATCCAGTCCCGGAAAACGTCGCTCAGCGTAGCGCCCATCTGGTTGATGCGCACCAGACCGTCGATTGCCGACGTGCTGGGAAAGACGAAGCTCGCCATCCTGAGCGGGCCGGGGATCGCCTCGACCGGCCACGACACGCCGACGAGGAAGAACAGGGGCAGGCTCGAGGCGAGGAAAAGCAGCACCGCCGTCTCACCCCGCTTGAACCACATGCTGACGAACTGGCCGAGGAAGCTCACGGACAACATGAACGGAATGAGCAGGGCGAAGAGATCGCCAAGCCGCTCGGTGGCGGAAAAGCCGTAGACGCGCGGCAGCACGACGAGGAACAGCACGGCCCCTGGAAGGGCCAGCAGAAAGTGGGCCAGGCCCTGCCCGAGGACGGCGACGGCGGCGCCGCGGCGGCGGCGAATGCCCTGCCCGCCCTGCTCGAAGGCGGCACCGCCCAGCATCGCCGAGCCCATGAGCATGGTCTGTTGCAGGATCAGCATGAAGGCGGCAGGCACGACATAGCTCGCATAGCCGCCGGTGGGATTGAACAGCGGCTGATTCAGGACCTCGACGGGCGAGCTTTTAACCAGCGAGGCGCGATACAGGCTGCCGTCGGGGCGCGCATCGCGCGACAGAAGGTCGGCCATGACCGCGCTCGTGCCCTCGAGAATGCCCTGAAGCATCCGATTGTAGAGCAGGAAATAGGCGGAATCGACATAGGCCGGCAGGCGCGCCTTGCGGCCCGCCAGAACGTCGCGTTCGGTGCCGGCGGGAATGTCGAGGATGCCGAAGACCTCGCGCCGGGCCAGCGCGGCCTGCGCCTCGGCCAGCGTGCTCGCCCGCACGGCCACTCGGATCGCCTCGTGGGCGTTCAGGCCCTGGACGAGCCTTCGGCTCAGCTCCGAGGAATCGTCGTCGACGACGGCGATCGGCACAGCGCGGACGAGTTGCCCAAGATAGGGTTGCGGATAGAATACGCCGTAGATGAGCGGGGCGAGGACGAACAGGCCGAACGCGCCGCGATTGCCAAGCGCGCGACCGTATTCCGAGACAAAGGCGCTGACGATGCCGGGTCGATTGGGCCTTTCCACCACCGGCTCCGGCGGTGCCGGCACGGGCTTCCGGGCGACGGACGGCAGGCGTAGCACCGCGAGGCCGAAGAATGTCACGGCCAGTGTCGCGAGGATGATAAGCGGCCTGACCGAGTCAGTGGCGGGCACGCCGCGCGCCGCCTGATCGAACAGGATCTGGATGTACCAACGCAACGGCAACAACGAACCCCACGAGCGGGCGAAATCGCCCATCCCCAGCACCGGAAAGCCCACGCCGGCAAAGCCGAAGGCAGGCGAGCAGAAGATGCCGGTCAGGCTGAGGCCGAACGCGAGGTTGCGGGCGAGCAACTGCAAAAGCGCCCCGACTGAGAGATAGGCCGCGACCAGCAGACACGCCGCAGCCCCGGTCAGCACCGAATCGCCGCGGAACGGTATCTCGTAGACGCCGTGGATGGTGACCGCGCCCACGACCATCATCAGCAGGAACGCGCCGAAATAGGGCGCAAGCTTGCCGACCAGCGCCGTCACGGGATCGCCGCCGGCCGCCGCCAGCCACTCCGCCGTGCTGCGCGAGCCGAACTCCGATCCGACGGCGTAACCCGCGGCGATGGCGACCACGATGTGCAGGACGGTCGGCAGGATCGCCCGCAGCAGGAACTGCGCATAGCTCATTGCCGGATTGGTGAGCACGTACTGCTCGACGACCAGCGGTCCCAGCGCGAAGCCGGCCGAACCGGCGGGCGCCTTCGGCAAATCTGCCGTGCCGGCCGACACGGCGGCACTCAGCGCGCCGGACGCGATGTTGCCCGGCGTGAAATACTGCTTGTTGTAGAAAATGACGATCTGCGGCCGCTTGCCCGCGACCATGTCGCGTTCGAGGCCGCGCGGCAGGTAGACCGTTGCAATCGCCTCGCCGGAGCGGACGGCGTGCATCGCCGCGTGGAGGTCGGCCGAGCGCCGGGCCACGTTCACGCCGGGCGCGGCATTCACCGCCTGGACGTAGGTCATCGACGTACGCGACTGGTCCTGGTCGACGACGTCCACGCTCAGGTCGCGGATGACGGCGTTGGCGAAGGTGAGCGACAGGACCGCAAAGGCGAGCAGCGGAACCCCGATCACCAGGAAGAGAGCGACGCGGTCGTGCCATATCCAGTCGAGCTCGCGCCGCATCACACTCAAAAGCCCCGGACGCACGGCGGACATCAGCGCCGTCTTTTCCAGTCGGTGTAGACGCTCATGCCCGGCCGCAGCCCGGGCACGGGATCGACGGGATAGGCGCGGATGTCGAAGGTCCTGAGGTCGAAGTCGCCGGTCGCGCGCGTGGCGCGCCACCCGGCATATTCGCCGCGCGTGGCGATCCTGCGGACGACGACGGTGATCGGCCGGTCGCCGAGCGCCGGCGCCCGCACCTCGAAGCGATCGCCGATCTTCAGGTCCTTGACCAGATCCTCGCGCAGGTCGAAGCGCAGCCACACGTCCGACACGTCGACCAGCGACAGGAGCGGCACGCCGGGCGAGACGTATTCGCCGGGATCGGCGCTCGTGTGATAGACCTGCGCTGCCGTCGGCGCCTTGACCGTCAGTTCCGCCACCTGCGCCTTCAAGGTGGCGATCGCGGCGTCGGCCTTGACGACGGCCGCCTGGGCCACGCCGCGCTCCTCGACCGTGTATCCGGCGATGGCCTCGTCGAGCGCGAGCTTGGCCTGTTGCTGGCCGCGGCGGGCGACGTCGAGGCTCGCCGTCGCCTCGTCGAGCTTCTGGACCGAGGCGAAATCACGGGCCGTGAGCTGCTTGGTGCGGTCGTAGGTCTGCTCGGCCAGCCGCGCGCTGGCCTCGGCCGACGCCAGCGCCGCCCGGCGCTGGGCGATCACCTCCGCCCGAGTGCCGACCTCGATGCGCTTCAAGTCCGCAGCCGCGACGGCGCGCGCGGCCTCGGCCTCCTTGAGCCTGGTCAGCAGCTCGGGATTGTCGATCGTCACCAGGACCTGTCCGGCGGCGATGTTCTCGCCCCGATGGACCGGGCGCTCGGCCACCCGCCCATCGACGCGCGCGGCGATATCGATCCGCGTGGCGTCCGCCTCGCCCTGGACCAGCAGCGGCTGCGGCTGGATCAGGTACCAGAGCGACAGGCCGACGATCGCGGCAATCGAAAGCGCGACGATGATGGCGGCCGCCCTTGGCGGGCTCGGTGGCGACGGGTGATCATCGTCCTTTGCTGGCTTGTTCACCTTTATCTTTATCGCCTTGAAGCGAGTGCGCAGCGACTGCAATCGGGTTCTCATGGCCTTACCATAAGCACAATGATAGCCCACGTCGGCGCGTACTTTGCCGCGGAAGATCCGACGGGACCAACCGGTCAACATTCGTGACGACTGCCGTAAAACCAGATCACGACATCGGTCCCGCCGCGGTTGGCGGATCGGGCGGCGGCGGTGTGAACTCCTTCGTCCGTCACCTGGCAGGAATGGCATATTCCCAGCGTCTTGGGCGCAGGTGGAAACCTTAAAACTGCCCTAAACTCCCTGTGTTTGCCGTAGACCGAAGATGACAAGCGGCGTCTTGGCAGCGCCGCAAGGTGGCGAACGTGCGGCTTTTGATCATAGAGGATGAAGCTCGCATCGCCGAGATCCTGCGCTCGGCGCTGTCGCGGTCCGGCTTTGCCGTCGATGCGGTTGGCCTCTGTGAGGATGCGCGCGCGTCGCTTGCGGTCAACCCCTACGATGCCGTCATCCTCGATCTTGGCCTGCCCGACGGCGACGGGCTCGCGCTCCTGAGGGACATGCGCGCCCAGGGCAACGCCGTTCCCGTCCTCGTGCTGACGGCGCGTGACGCCGTCGAGCACCGTGTCGCAGGTCTCGACACCGGCGCCGACGACTACCTGATCAAGCCATTCGCCATGAGCGAAGTCACTGCACGCATCAAGGCGCTGCTGCGCCGACCGGAGGGCGCGCTCGGCGCCACGCTGAGGAGCGGCAACATCGCCTTCGATACGATCGGACGCGACCTGCGTGTCGGCGAGACGGTGCTGGTCCTGCCCCGGCGCGAGAGCGCCATCCTCGAGCATCTGATGCGCCGCGCCGGGCGGGTCGTCCCCAAGGCCGTGTTGGAGGACAAGCTTTACGGCATCGATGACGAACTGGGTTCGAACGCCATCCCGGTCCATGTCCACCATCTGCGGCGCAAGCTGATGGATCGCGGCGCCACGGTCGAGATCCACACCGTCCGCGGCGTCGGTTACCTGCTGGTCGACGGCGACGCATGACCGCGCCTCGCCTTCGCTCGCTTCAACTTCGCTTGGCGGTGCGGCTGGCGGCGCTGTTCGTCGTCGGATCGGCCGCCATTGTCGGCTTCGTCGTCTGGCGCGCCTACGACACGGCCGACACTCTGGCCGACCGCGAACTCAGCCTGCGCGCCGCCGATCTCGCCAACTCTGTCGCCCGCGCGCCCGACGGAACCGCACGGCTGGCCCTGCCCCCGGCCCTGCGCGAAGCCTATGGCGCTGCGCCGGATGCCGACATTTTCGCCATCCGCGGCCAGGACGGTCGCCTCATCGCGGCCATGCCCGACGCCTTCGGTTCCGTGGTCGAGCGCTGGCCGGCAACCACCGAGCATGCGGGCTATTTCCACCTTCCGGGAATTGCCGGCCGGACGCAGGATTACTACGGGCTTGGCGTCAGCCTCGACAGCGCCGCCGGCCCGTTGTCGATCTGGGTGGCCCGCGCCGCGGGCGCGACGGCGTTGGTCCATTCGATGCTCGAGGAATTCGTCTTCGACATCGCCTGGGTCATTCCGTTGTTCATGCTACTCGCGCTCGCCATTGCGATCCTGGCGATCCGCGGTACGCTGAGGCCGATCCGAGAGGTGTCGGAGATCGCCGCCTCGATCGGGCCAAGCACGACGTCGGTCCGGCTTCCGCAGGCGGGCCTGCCGAGCGAGATCGTGCCCCTGGTTGCGGCCGTGAACCGCGCCCTCGGCCGGCTCGAGCAAGGCTTCGCCGTGCAACGCCAGTTCACCGCCAACGCAGCGCACGAGCTGCGCACGCCGCTTGCGATCATCACGGGCGCGCTCGAAAACCTCGAGCCGAACCCCGAGGTCGAGAAACTCAAGACCGACGCTGCCCGCATGAACCGCCTGGTCGAGCAGCTCCTGAGCGTTGCCCGGCTGGACGCGATCGCGCTGGATGTTTCGGGCACGGTCGATCTGAATGAGATCGCCCGCGAAACCGTCGCGAACCTGGCGCCGTGGGCGCTGGCGCAGGGGCGAGGACTAGCCTTCGTCGGCGCCGATCGACCGGTCGTTGTCCGCGGCAACGCCTACGCCATCGACGACGCCATCCGCAACTTGGTCGAGAATGCAGTGGCCCACGCGCCAGCGCGCAGCGAAGTCACGGTGAGCACGCGCGCCGACGGCAGCATCGACGTCAGCGACCGCGGTCCGGGCGTGCCCCAGGAAGACCGCGAGCGGGTCTTCGAGCGCTTCTGGCGGGGCAAGGCCGCCGCCTCGCACGGCGCCGGGCTGGGCCTCGCCATCGTTGCAGAAATCATGAAAGCGCATGGCGGCAGCGCCCGGGTGGACGCCGGGCCGGAGGGCGGCGCGGTCTTCACGCTCGCCTTTCTGTCGGCATCGGCTCCCGTTCCTCCGGCGGCCGGACATGGCTGAACATCGCCAGCAGCGCCAGGTCATAGCCGATCTTCAGCACGCCCGCGATCAGCAACAGCCAGCCGAAGCCCGATAGCATGATGAGATAGCCGGAGATCACCGGGCCGATCCCGGACGCCAGGCTGCGCGGAACCGACGTGAGGCTCGCCGCGGCGGGACGCTCGCCCGGCGTGACGACCGCCATGACGTAGGAATTCCGTGTCGGGACGTCCATCTGGGACAGCAGACTGCGCAGCAGAAGCAGGCCGATCACGACCGGCAGGCTGGACACAAAGGGAATCGCGACCAGGCACAGGCTCGACGGCAAGTGCGTGAACACCATCGTGCGGATGAGCCCGATGCGGTTCGCGATGGGAACCGCGGCGAGGTATGAGGCAGCCGACAGGAGGTTGGACCAGAAGAACAGAGTCGCCGCCGCAGTCAGCGACATGCCGAAGACCTGAAACAACCAGAGGGCAAGCATGGACTGCACGATGAGGCCGCCGGCGAACGCGTCGATGCTGAACAACGCCGCGAGTCGATAGACGATTTTCCGTGACGGGCCCAGTGGCTCGCTCCTGGTGTCGCCGAGGACAGGAAGCGGTTCTTCAACGCGCCGGTAGATCATTGCGCTTGCAAGGCCGATCGCGGCGTAGAGCAGGAACATGCCCTGGATGATCTGAAGGAGTGTCGCACCCGACCAGCCCCCGACGATATCGGGCAGCGCTGCCAGCAGCGTGCCCGCGGCGCCCATCAACGACCCGGCAAGGCTGTAGCGCACAAAGAGGGCGGTGCGGTCCTTATCGCTCACCGACTGGGCAAGCAAGGATTGCTCGAGGGGCAGGAAGACGCTGACGTCGCCGGTCGAGGGATTGATGGTTCCGACAAACGCGATCAGCAACAATGGCCAGAAGGCCTGCAGGCCCGCGAAGCCCAGGCCCGTCGCGACCATCAATCCGGCGGCGGCCAAGAGCGGCCGTCGGTGGCCAAAGCGGGCTGTGACCAATCCGGCAAACAGCGTGAGACTGGCCGACCCCAACAAGGTCGCGGCGGTCAGAACACCGACCTCAAACGCATCGAGACCGAGCGCAAGGAGATAGGCGGGCAACAGGATGCTGACATACCCGTCCGCCACAGCCCGCAACGCCCGCGCGTAGATCAGCCGCTTGGCGTTGGCATCGGCCGTTGCAGGAAACAAATGCATCGCACCACGTTCGAAAGGACGGCGCTTTAACCGTGCATCGATAAAACTGCGTTAAAGGGGGCGCTTCAACATCCACGCATCGGCATTGGAGCCGTAATTTGCTGAACGGGGACAAAACATGTGGGGAAATCGAATTCGTCTGGTCATCGGACTGATGTTGGCCTCTGCCGTCGCGGCGTCGACGCAGGCGCAGCAGCCGCCGGTACAAGGGCTCAAGGCGCCGAGCATCTATGACGGAGTGCTCAGCAATGTCGGCAGCAGCCGCGAGCTCAGCACCGGCGAACTCCGACAGGTCCTGTTGGAGTCAAGCGCGATCGTCCTCGATGCCAGGCCATACGAAGAATATGCCGTGAGCCACATTCCCGGCGCCCGGTCGGTTCGGGGAAAGCCGGGCACGACACCGGCGCTCTATGTCGCCGATGCCAACGAGGTCATGAAAAGCCTGCCGGACCGGAACCAGGCGCTGATCCTGTATTGCAATGGTCTCTATTGCGGCCGCAGCGAACGATTTGCCGAAGAGCTGATGAGCTTGGGGTATCGAAACGTCAGCAGGTACCAATTGGGCGCGCCGGGCTGGCGCGCGCTGGGCGGCGTCATGCAGGTGGAAAAGCCGGCATTGCTGCGGTTGCTCGAGCAAGACAAGACCTCTGTTTTGATCGATGGCAGAACGCGGCCCGACGGCAAACCGCGTCTCAGAAACGCGGCGTGGATACCGTTGCGTGACGCTTCCAAGGCGAAGGACGACGGGCGGTTGCCCATGACTGACCACAATACGCGCATTTTTGTCGTCGCCGGCAATGGCAACGAAGCGCGCGACGTGGCCGAAGCAATCGTGCATGACGCCTTTCACAACGTAACCTTCTTTGATGGCACCATCGCCGACTTGGCCGAGCTGCTGGACGATGCATGAGGAACGCCAACCGGGCCGGAATGCGCTGAGCTGGCCTGAGTCGCGGAGATCATGAAAGCGCATGGCGGCAGCGTCAGGGTAGGCGCCGAGGCGGATGGCGGCGCGGTCTTCACCCTCGCCTTTCCACTGGCACCAGCCCACGCTCCTCCGGCGGTTGGACATGACTGAAGATCGCCAGCAGCGACAACCTTATGTTGAGGAGTACGCGGGCGCTAGCTAAGGTGGCGGGCCGGGGAAAGATGCCGTCGCCCGATCCCGCCGCCGAGCTGTAAGAGAGGCCGACCGCGCTCAAAAAGGACAGGTGGCCGAGCGGTGCGATCGAGCAGCACCACCACGATGGCATCATCCGGCGCCGGCCGCTCCATCTCGAAGGACATCGGCTACGGTGCCCGCGAGCCAGCGATCGACTTCGTCCGCGAGGTGAAATAGCGCATGTCACAGGACGCAGCCAACGCCCACGTTGCTGACGATCGTTGGAGTCATATTCGGATGTTCGGGAAGGCTTGGCGGTGGCTGACGGCGCGCCTCAGCGGCAAGCAGCAGGGCCCGGTACGGCTCTTCGTGCATCGCCATCCGATGTATCAGTCTGTCTGGCAGCCGATCGTGACGCCTGATCAACAGCCTGGCATGCAGATTCAAATCTACCTCGAGGCCAGTAACATGGCCGCCGGCGCCTACAGGATCGTGGCTGCCGAGATCGCTAACATGCCCGCCATACAGACGGTCATTGGCGTGCGTGACGCCAAGTCACGCAAGTTTGAGAACGACAATCCTCTCCCGCCGCGGCAGCTCACAACGGTATCGCTCCGCTTCCTGCTCAACGGGCAATCCTATTCGATCGGTGAGCCGTTTCGTGCCACCGTGATTTTGACTGATCACGTCGGTGGAAGACATCCCCTAAAAGTGATCATGCACTAGCGACAGCCATAGTCGCCTGCCATCACTCGGCCAGCTGGGCCCAAGCCAACGCGATCGAAACGCCCGACTCAATCGTCCCCGTTCAATTCGTCGAGTAGATTCAGCGGATCGCGCCGCCGACCGGGTCGACCTTGATATGGACTTCTTTGCCGTCCGGCTGGTGCACCTCGACCTGCCAGACACCATCGTCGAACTCGAGCTCGGTGATGGTCTTGTAGCCCTTGTCCTCGACCGATTTGATGATTTCGGACAGCGGCTTCGCATTGGCTGGCGGCGATTCATCGGAAAACCAGCCCCCTTGGGCGGCGCCGGCCGCGCCAGTCATCGCCAGGACCAGGAACGTCATTTTGAGGGTGCGCACAGCAATATTCTCCTGAAAGCAGAGTCATCCTGCGGCCACCGGGCCGCGGGCCATTGAGGCCGAAGGTTGAGCCTTTTCCCTTAAGGCAGTTTTACGAGCGTCGCGGTCGGAGATGCGCGGATATCACCTTCGAGCAGGCGGCCAGACGCGGCATTGAGACGGTCGCTGATCAGGCGAGCGCCTGTACTGCCGGATATCGAAACGCTGTCTCGGCAAAAACTAAGGGCGCCCCTTCGAACGCGCGATCAGCTCCGCTTGATCTGCTCAAGCAGGCCCTGGAGTTTGGCCTTGGCCTTGCCGGGGAGCGCCGAGGGATCGATCTTGTCGATATTCACCGGGTCGCCGACGACGATGACGGCCACCATGCCCAACGCCGCGTGCGGCTTGCAGACGATCACGTAGACGCCGGGTTCGGTGAAGGTAACGGTGGCGTTCTCGTTTATCCTGGCATCGAAAGACGAGGCACCCGCGGGGATCATGCCGGCGACCGCGTGGACTTCATGCCCCTTGTCGGCGGCGATGAAGGCTATCGTATCGCCAGGTCTGATACGGACGAGCTCCGGCTCGAATACGAAGAGACCGCTCGGCCCGCGGTTGAGCGCCTTCACCTGGATCTCTTCGCTCATCGCCGGGAGCGATATGAAGCAGCCGAGAGCGAGGGCCACAGCCCTCAGAGTTCTCAGTGTCATGTGGAATTCCAGCATCGTTGGTCGCCGCTATTTCGCAGGAATTACGGCGCCTTCCGGAAGCACGGGGACCACGGCAAAATTCTCTCGCGGCTCACCGGTCAGGCTCTTCAGGAATTCGACGATATCGCGCGTATCGCCCTCCGAGAGCGCCACGCCGAGCTGCACGCGCGCCATGACCTTGACGGCCTCGGGCAACGTCCGGACCGAGCCGTCGTGAAAATAGGGTGCGGTCATGGCGACATTGCGCAGGCTTGGAACGCGAAAGACGTAGAGATCGTCGGGGTCTTTCGTCACGTCGATGCGCCCCTTGTCGATGGGCTGGCTGCCCGTCGCGTTCCAGTAATCCTCGAGGACGCCGAATTTTCGATACATCGCTCCACCAACGCCCACGCCCTCATGGCAGGCGACGCAGCCGGTATCGATGAACTTCGCAAGACCAGCGCGGGCCATCGGCGAAAGGGCTTCGACGTTGCCCGCGAGATACGCATCGAACGGCGATGGCGTCACCAGGGTCCGCTCGTAGGCGCCGACGGCCTTTGCCATGTTTTGCGCCGTCATCGGCTCCGCTTCGCCGGGAAATGCGGCTCTGAAATGGGGCACATAACCGGGGATTTGCCCCAGCCGGTCGAGAACGGCTTTTTCATCCGGCTGACCGAAGGTGATGGGCGATGTCATTGCCTTGATCACCTGGTCCTCGACGCTCTCGCGATCGCCGCGCCAGTGAGTGATGCTCAAGGCGGAGTTCAGGATCGTCGGAGCGTTGCGCGGATGCGGGCGCTGTCGCACCCCGATCGATCTTGGCAATCCGTCGGTTCCGTAAAGGGCAGGCTGGTGGCAGGTCGCGCAGCTCATGTTGGCGTCGATCGTGAACCGCGGGTCGAAGAAGAGCATCCGCCCGAGTTCGACGCGCGGAGTGGTGATCGGAGAAGCAGGTGTCGCCATATCCGGCGGCAACAGCTTGAAGATCTTTCTCGCTTGCTTCAGCAGACTCGCGTCGTCCGCTGCGGCGGCAGCCCAAGCCACCGCGAAGGCCGCTGCAACACTCGCAGCAATCAAAGGCGACTTGGTCATTCGTCCCTCCGCTTCGCAAAGTCTCGCCGGCAAGCTCAACGATTAGAGGACGATTATTAGAGGACGAGTATTAGAGGACGATTAGAGGACGACTAGAGGACGATTAGAGTGCGTTCCGCCGCAGCGCTCTAATCGTCGTCATCGTCGTCGTCGGCGAGGCGGCCGGTTCGCGCATCGACCAGGACCTTGCCGGTCTTTCCGTCCTTCGATCCAAGGGCCTCGAAAAAGTGGCCTTGGCGGACGATTTGGACGTTCGAGTAACCGTCCGATTGCAGCTTCTCGCGGACCTGGGCTTCGGTCACAGGTTGGTCACCCGCAATGAACACGGCTCCCCGCGGCTGTGCCGTCGCGATCAGGACGCCGGTCGCTGCAATGAGTGCGGTTCCACCGATCAGGGCGACAACAAATCGACGATCCATGGGCTTTCTCCGCAGTGCTGGACATATCGACCGCGGCAGGAAAACACCCGGCATTTAACGCAGCATTAAGCTCGCGCCGCAGGCGCGTAAAACTGCGTTAAACAGCGCAGCCGATGGTGCGACCCGCACATCGGAGGTGAACGTCATGCGACAGAACCTGATCTTCAGCATCGCCGCTGCAGCTGCCCTGCTTCTCGCCGGCCCGTCCTCTTGGGCCGAGGAGGAGATGAACCCGGCGGCCATGGCCAAGGCGCTGCCCGAGGCCAGCGTCATGCTGGACCAAGGCCTCAAGGCAAGCGCGCGCGACGGCACGCCGATCTCGGCCAAGTACGAGATCGAGCACGGCGCCCTGCAATTGTCGATCTACACCATGAAGGGCGCCCAGTTCAGCGAAGTGATCGTCGATCACAAGTCGGGCGCCATCAAGAAGTCGGAACCGATCACCGACGCCGACGACATGAAGGCCGCACAGACGCAGAGCGCGGCCATGACCAAGGCCAAGCTGGCGCTCGATGCGGCCGTCGGCAGCGCCGTCAAGGCCAACGCGGGGTATCGCGCCGTCAGCGTCGTGCCGATGCTCGACGGTGGCCGGCCCGTCGCCGCGGTCGTTCTGATGAAGGGTCAGGACGTGAAGAAGGTGACCGAGAAGCTCGATTGAGGAGAATCCCCATGCGTCCGATCATTCATCTCGTCACACCCCTGATTGCCGCCGTCGCTGTCGCGACGCCGGCCTTCGCCGCCGAGCCGGACTGGAGCCAGGTCGCCCAGGCGCTCGGCAAATCCGGCGCCGTGCAGACCGGCGGCGTCTACCGCGTCGGCTTTCCGCGCGCCGACCTGAAAGTGTCGCTCGACGGCGTGGCGCTGCGGACGGGCTTTGCGTTCGGCGGCTGGGTCGCCTTCCAGCCGATGGGCACCGAGGCCATGGTCATGGGCGATCTCGTTCTGACGCAGGACGAGGTGGCCCCGGTCATGCGCAAGCTCGAGGAAGGCGGCATCGAAATCTCGGCGTTGCACAACCACCTGCTGCGCGCCGAGCCGATGACGCTCTACATGCATGTCGAGGGCCATGGCGATCCCGTCAAGCTGGCGGGCGCCCTCCACTCAGGCTTGGCGCTGAGCAAGACGCCTTTCACGCCGCCGCCGGGCACGTCAACGCCCGCCAACATCGACATGATCGGCATCGACCGCATCATGGGGTATCGCGGGCAGGATAGCGGCGGCATCTACCAGTTCGGCATTCCGCGCGCCAAACCCGTAACCGATCAGGGAATGGCTCTGCCGGGCGCCATGGGCGCGGCGATTGCCATCAACTTCCAGCCCACCGGCTTTGACACGGCAGCCATCACCGGCGACTTCGTCCTGCTCGGTGCAGAGGTCAACCCGGTGATCAAGGCCTTGCAGGCCAACGACATCGAGGTCACCGCCCTGCACAGCCACATGCTCGACGAACAGCCGCGCGTCTTCTTCATGCATTTCTGGGCCAATGACGATGCGCGCAAGCTCGCCACGGGCCTGCGTGCCGCGCTCGACAAGGTCGACGTCAAGAAGGAGGCTGCCAGCGTGCGATAGCTTCCATCGACACCGGGACCGATCGCCAGGAGGGCGGCAATGAAGCGCGTGACGATGTGGGCGGCCCTGGTCGGCATGCTGCTCACGGCGGCGGGCCGCGCCCAGGACCCGCCGCCCCTGGTGCTCGAGGCGAAGGTCCCTCTTGGCGCCGTGGCGGGCCGTATCGATCATTTCGCCTTCGACGCCGACCGGCAGCTTCTGTTCGTGGCCGAGCTCGGCAATAACAGCGTGGGCATCGTCGACCTGAAAGAGCGCAAGGTCCTTCGCCGGCTCACCGGGCTCAGCGAGCCGCAGGGAGTGGCCTACCGTCCGGCGACCAGCACGCTCTATGTCGCCAACGCCGGCGACGGATCGGTGCGTCTGTTCCAAGGTCCGGACTTCACGGCGGCCGGCCGCATCGACCTCGGCGACGACGCCGACAACATCCGCATCGATTCGTGGCGCAACCGGATCGTCGTCGGCTACGGCAAAGGAGCACTTGCGGTGATCGATCCGGCGAGCCGGAGGAAGGTTGCCGATATACCGCTCAAAGGCCATCCGGAGAGCTTCCAGTTCGACGAGACGGGCTCGCGGATCTTCGCCAATGTGCCGGACGCCCGGCAGATCGCAGTCGTTGATGTCGGCTCCGGTGCACAGATTTCGACCTTGGACACAGCCGGCGCGAGTTCGAACTTTCCAATGGCCGTCGACGCCGAAGAGCATCGGCTGTTGGTTGCCTTTCGCAGCCCGGCCAAATTGATGGTCTTCGCAACACGGACCGGCAAACTGGAAGGGAGTTTCGACGCCTGCCGCGATGCCGACGACGTGTTCGTCGATCCCCGGCGGCGGCGCCTCTACGTGAGCTGCGGCGAAGGCGTCATCGACGTCTTTGCCAGATCCACCATTGGATACGAGCGAATCGCTCGCATCCCGACGATCGCGGGCGCCCGCACATCGCTGTTCGTCCCGGCGAGTGACCGGCTCTATGTCGGCGTGCGGGCGACCGCCGCCGAGCCAGCGGCGATCTGGGTGTTCCGACCGCGGTCATGACCCGCATCCAGCGGACTGTCGGCGTCGTGCTGTCGCCGTTCCTGGCCATGGCCTGGTCTGGCGACGCCCTGGCCTACCGGCCTTTTGACGGCACCGACGCCGCCATTGCCGAGCCCGGTCAGGTCGAGATCGAATTGGGGCCCGCGCAGTATCTCCAGGAAGGATCGGAACGCGCGCTCGTCGCCCCGACCGTGGTCCTCAACTACGGACTTTCAGAGCGATGGGAGCTCGTGCTGCAAGGCGAGGCGGTGCACTCGCTGATGGAGGAGTCGCGCAAGACAAGCCTGGTCGGCAACGGCTTGTTCCTCAAGGGCGTGTTGCGCGAAGGCAGCCTGCAGGGCAAGCCGGGTCCCAGCATCGCCACGGAATTCGGCTTTCTGCTGCCCAGCATCAACGACGATCCGACCAGCGGGACCGGCGGCAGCCTTGCGGGAATCGTGTCGCAGCAATGGCCGTGGCTGACCGTCCATTTCAACGCCGCCATCGCCATCACGCGACAGCAGACCGCGGACGCGTTTGTCGGGGTGATCGTCGAGGGCCCGCGCGACTGGCCGCTGCGACCTGTCGCGGAGGTCTTCTACGAGCGAGATTTCGGCGGCGTGACCACGACGTCAGCGCTCGTCGGCGCGATCTGGCAGGTCCGCGACAACATCGCCTTCGACGTCGGCCTGCGCGGCGCCCAGGTCAACGACCAGCCGCTTCGAGAGGTCCGTTTTGGTGTGACCTTCGCCTTTCCTGTCCGCTGAGGCGGGCGCAATGTCGCGAACGATAGTCCAATAAAGGATGCAGATGAAGCCGAGGCCCGTCGTTTATGCCCTGTTGTCTGCGCTGTTGTTCGGCATCTCGACGCCGGCGGCCAAGGCGCTCCTCGGTTCGACCGAGCCCGCAATCCTCGCCGGCCTGCTCTATTGCGGTGCGGGTCTGGGTGCGGCCGTCTTCCGCCGCTTGGTGCGCTCCTCGGGAGCTGGTCGCCGGGAAGCCGCATTGGGTGCTGCCCAGCTTCCCTGGCTTGCCGGCGCAATCCTCGCCGGCGGTATCGTCGGGCCGCTTCTCCTCATGCTGGGCCTCACCCGGACCGAGGCGGGCACGGCCTCGTTGATGCTGACCTTGGAAGGCGCGGCGACGGCCCTCATGGCGTGGTTCATCTTCCACGAGAACTTCGACCGGCGGATCGCACTCGGCATGGCGTGCCTGGTGGCCGGTGCGGCGGTGCTGTCGTGGTCGGGCCAACCGACGCTGTCGAGCCTGGTCGGACCGCTGGCGATCGTCGGCGCCTGCATCGCCTGGGGGCTCGACAACAACCTGACGCGCAAGGTCTCGCTCGCCGATCCCCTGCAGATCGTCGAGCTGAAGGGGCTGATCGCCGGCCCCTGCAATATCGCCTTGGGATTGGGGATGGGCGGTACACTGCCCGGGCCCGTTCCTGTGGCTTTTGCCGGTCTCGTCGGCGTGCTGGGCTACGGTGCCAGCCTGGCGCTTTTCGTGCTGGCGCTGCGCCATCTCGGCACGGCGCGGACCGGCGCCTATTTCTCGACAGCGCCGTTCTTTGGCGCCGCGACCGCGGTGCTCGCGCTCGGCGAGCCGTTGACGGCCCAGCTTCTCGTCGCCGCCGCGCTGATGGCGGTGGGCGTCTGGCTGCACATCACCGAACATCACGAACATTTCCATATCCATGACCCCCTGACGCATGAGCATGCGCACGCGCATGACGAGCACCATCAGCATGCGCATGGACCGTTGGATCCGGCCGGTGAGCCGCATACCCACCCGCATCGGCATGCGCCGCTTGAGCATGTCCACCAGCACACCCCGGACGAACACCATCGGCATCGGCACTAGATGCAATTTTGCGGATTTCAGCGGGCACTTTCGTGCGTACAGCCAAATTCCGTAGTACCCTCGCATCGAAGCGATGGTTGAAATGCGACCAGTCTTGCCATTGATGATCGGACTGGCGGCCTTCTGGCTCGGAGCGTGCTCGCCAGGGGAAAAGAATGTTTACCGCAGTTCAAATCAACAGCGAACCGTCGGCCATGGGCAGTCGGTAAGAATCACGAATGTGGCGAATGAAGCAGAGGCCCAGCCGTTCGCCAACCAATATTGCAACGCGCTTGGCAGGATGGCCCATTTCGATCGAATGGAAATCGTGAGCTATCGCAATATTGCCTCTCAGAGCGCTTTGTTCGACTGCGTGTCACGCCCCGAATAGCGATCAAGAAATATCCCATGCAATACAAATCGGAGGATTCGCATTGGCCGCAAGAGAGACCGGCTGGGTGGCGCTGCTTTGGCGCGGCGACCGCGAAGCGCGCCGCAGCGCGACGCCACACAATAACAGACTGAGCCAGGTCTTCGAGGCCCTGGCCACGCTCGGCATTCGCGCCGAGCCCGCGGTCAATGCCGACGATATGGCGTCCGAGGTGCGAGAGCAGCTCCTGAAGCTCGACGGCGTGCTCGTCTGGGTCAATCCCATTTCCGACGGGGAGAACCGGACTGCACTCGATGCGATGCTGCGGGACGTCGCATCCCAGGGCGTCTGGGTCAGCGCGCATCCCGACGTGATCCTCAAGATGGGCGTGAAGGAAGTTCTTCATCGCACGAAGCGCCTCGGCTGGGGCACCGACACCCATCTCTATCGCGCCGCCCAGGATTTCCGCGAAGAGTTTCCGCCGAGGCTTCTGTCGGCGGGCCCTCGTGTCCTCAAGCAAAACCGCGGCAATGGCGGTCAGGGCGTGTGGAAGGTCGAGCTCGTCTCGCCGACCGCATCCGCCAGCGCGATCGTTCGCGTCCTGCAGGCGGCCCGGGGCAGCGTGCCCGAAGACATGCCGCTCGGCAATTTCATGGGGCGCTGCGAGACATATTTCGCGGCCGACGGCTGCATCATCGATCAGCCATTTCAGCCGCGGCTGCCCGACGGCATGATCCGCTGCTACATGGGCACCGACAAGGTTGTCGGTTTCGGGCACCAGTTGGTGAAGGCGTTGATTGCGCCGCCGCCCGAGGGCCCGGACTCGGAGGCCGCGCGACCGGGGCCGCGCATCATGCACCCAGCGTCGGCAGCGCCATTCCAGGCTCTCAGGACAAAGATGGAATCGGAATGGACGCCCCAGATGATGCAATTGCTCGATATCGACGCCGCGTCGCTGCCGATCATCTGGGACGCAGACTTTTTATATGGCCCGCGCACCGCGTCTGGCGAAGACACCTATGTGCTTTGCGAGATCAATGTCAGTTCGGTGTTTCCGTTTCCCGAACAGGCGCCCTCGGAGATCGCGCGACGTGCCTTGGCCCGGCTGCTGTCTGCAAAGAAGACGCGCAGCACGACGGATGCTTGACGTTATGGAGCGATGGAGAATTCAGGCACCTCACCCTTAGTGCGCGATTGTATCGCTGTTATGTCGCGTTCCAAGCAACCGGTGGTCAAGAAGCCGCGATACTGGTATTCGCCCGACTGACGCATCCTGTCCCTGACAATTTCCGTCATCGGGAAATGTCGGTCGACAGCTTGCCTTGTTGGACGTTTCGGACGAGCGAAATCGACAAGAGGAGGCGTCCATGCTGCCCCGCCTTAATCCGGATCCGCAAGTTCTCGTCGATGTTCAGCAGACGACTTTTTCCCATGAAGTCCTCGGCCGCTGGATGTGCAGCACGTGGCCCGAGGTCAGCAACAACGGCGGCGATCCGTTCGATGTCGTCGTCGTCGGCGCGGGCATGTTCGGCGGCTACATCGCCGACAAGCTTTTCCGCCGCGGCGAGAATGTCGGTCTTCGGGTTCTGGTCGTGGAGGCCGGGGCGTTCCTGCTTCCCAGTCACGTGCAGAACCTGCCTCGCCTCGGTCTGGGCGGACCGGCGGAACAGGTGGTTGCCGCGAACGCCGCGGACCCCGGGCCGCAGAATCTGGTGTGGGGGCACCCCTGGCACAGCAATCAGGCATTCCCCGGTCTGGCCTACTGTATCGGCGGAAGATCGCTGTTCTGGGGCGGCTGGTCGCCCCGCCTGACACCGGCCGACCTTGGCCCGCGACCGGCAGATCAAGCCACCTGGCCAGCCGATGCCGCCGCGTATCTGCTGGCGAACTACCAAGCGGTCGAGACCGAGATGGGTGTGCGGCCCACCACCGACTATATTTCCGGGTCGCTGTTCGAGCGATTGAACGCCCGGTTGGCGAGCGTCGTCGGGGCCGGCCAATCCGTCGCCGAAGCGCCGCTTGCGGTGCAAGGTCAGGCGCCGGAGTCCGGGCTGTTCCCGTTCGACAAATACAGCAGCGCCTACCTCCTGTTCGATGCCGTCCGGGAAGACATCGCTCGGCGCTGGCGGAACAACATCGATGCCTGGCGGCATTTAATGGTGCTGCCGCGGGCCCAAGTCGTCCGCCTGACAATATCCGGCAACCGCGTCACCGAGATCGAACTGCTGGTCAACGACCAGCAGCAGTTCCTTCGTCCGCCGCTACTCTCGCCCAACTGCACGGTCGTGCTGGCCGCCAGCACCATCGAATCGACCCGTCTCGCCTTGGACTCCCTGCCGGCGCCGGCCATGGGTTCGAACCGCATGGGCTCGAACCTCATGGCGCATCTTCGCAGCGACATCACCGCCCGCATCCGCCGCTCGGCGATTCCCGGCCTGCCTGCCCGGCCGACCGCGCTGGAGATCGCCGCGTTGATCGTCCGCGGCACCACCAGCGACGGGCACGAATACCACATGCAGGTGACCGCCAGCGCCGGCGCCGGGTCGGACGCCAACCTGTTCACCGCGGTGCCGGACCTCGACCTGTTGGACACCCTGCGGGCGAACCAGGATCCGGCATGGATTGCGATCACCTTCCGGGCGATCGGCCAGATGATCGGTCAACCCGGCGCACAGCCTGGCGACGCAAAGAAGAGTTGGATGAACCTCGCCTGGCAGTCCGACCCGCGCACCAGCAGTCCGCGGGCCTGGGTCAATCTCGAGCCGTCGGACGCCGACATGACGGCGTGGAAGGAGATGGAAGACGCGGCTGTCGCGCTGGCCAAGGCCGTGGCTGGAAGCGCGGCGGACATTCAGAACGTCGCGGTGAACCGCAATGCGATCGGCACGACGCACCACGAGGCCGGCACGCTGTGGATGGGTTCCCCCGGCCAGTCGGTGACCGACTCGTTCGGCAAATTCCACCACGTCGCCAATGCCTACGTGGCCGGTCCGGGGCTGTTCCCAGTGATCGGCTCGGCAAACCCGTCCCTTACCGCGACGACGCTCGCGCGCCGGACCGCGGATGCCATCGTGGCCAGCCACACGGTCCCTGCCAGCGCGACATTCAAGCCGCTGTTCACCGGATCCCGCGAGGGCTGGCAGATGTCCGGCGGCGGTGATTTTCTCACCATCTTCGGCTCGATTCTCGAGGCGAGGCCGAATGGCCTGGGCCTGCTCTGGTATACGCGCGAAGTGTTCCGGAACTTCGTGCTCCGGGTCGATTGGCTGTCGTTCAACCCCACGACCGCCGTTGCCGGCGGCCGCGCCGACAACTCCGGCGTCCTGATTCGCAGTCCGGCCTTGAATGCGAGCAACCCGGCAAACGATTGGAGGCCGGCGTCCGACAGAGGCTACGAGATCCAGATCGACGATATGGGCTTCAATGTCGACACCGGCCAGAATTTCAGTCCCCTGCACCAGACGGGCGCCGTCTATGCGCTGGCGCCGTCCTCGACGATTGCGTCCAAACCGGCCGGCCAGTGGAATACCTTCGAGATCGAGGCCACCAACACGCTCATCAAGGTGACCCTCAACGGTCAGCCCGTCACCAACTACGCGATCCCGGCCAGCACCTCCCGCCTGCCCGCGGGGCACATCGGTTTGCAATGCCATACCGGCAACGTCCAGTTTCAGAACGTCATGATTCGGTCTTTGCCCAACTAGCCTGACCGTGCGTGCTATCTCTCCAACTTGGGCTTCCACTCGCGAACAAGACGTTCCGCTTCGGCGACCTGCGCCGGCGTCATTTTCATCGCGGTGGCATCGCGGCCTTTGACGGCGTTGGTGCGGCAAGCGCGTTGCCCTGCTCGGCGGCCCGTCGATACCACAATGCCGCGGGCGAATATTCCTTCCGGCCGTAGTAAAGGCTGGCGAGAACTGACCGTTCGCATGGCCCTGCTCGGCGGCCTTGCGAAACCACCGTTCGCGGAGCAGGGCGATCCCGATGCCCAGGCCGGGCTTGGGGGCCTGTACCTCGGTGGCTACGGCGTCTCGCGTGAGCGTCTTGCAGCGGTCCCGCACGGGCCGCCGCGGCCGCCCCAATGACAAGGGCGGCCGCGATCAGAAAACCAGACACATCTTACGGCGCGGACTGGTACGTGAAATCGTCGAACGCCGTGACGCTGTCGGCCTTGGTCCAGACGCCGACCGCGCCTGGGCCGGCGATGTGGCTGTCGTCCAGCTCGATGTAGGCCTTGCCGTCCAGGAGAACGCGGATCCGGGTGCCCTTGAACTCGGCGCGCAGCGTGTGCCAGGCATTGCCCGGCACCGGCGCGTCGACATATTTGATCGTCCGGCGCCTGCCACCCTCGGTGTAGTAGAGCGAGACGTTGTTCTCGAGCGCATTGGCGCGCGCGACATAGTAGTTGTCGCCGTCCTTCCAGCGCCACACCAAGCCGCCGGCCTGGTCTTCGCGGCCGGACAGCGGCTTGAACTTCACTTCGACCGCGCCGTCGGCCAGGGCCGTGCCCTGCTTCACGCACCACGGGAAGGGACCCGATCCGGATTGCTTGAGCACGTTGGGCTTGCTGGGCGCGCTGGCGTCGGCTTCCACCAACCAGCGCGGCGCGCCGCCGCCAGTGCTTCCGCACGTCCAGCCGGCCGGTATCGCGCCGGCGGGATCGACGTCGAAATTAACGCTCTCGGCGTGAGCGCCGGTGGCGAGCGCGGCGGCCGCCGCGCTCGCAACAATCTTCGTCATCATCGCCCCCATCACGCTTCCTTGGAGTAGCGCTCGTAGAGCGAAGCGGCGTTGCTCCAGCGGATCCCCTGCATGAAGCTGTCGACGTACGCCGCGGCCTTGGCGCCGTAGTCCATCTGGTAGGCGTGCTCGTACATGTCGAGCGCCAGGATCGGCCGGCCGCCGGCCAGGGTCATGGTGTGGTCGGCCGCCCAGGTGTTGATCAGCCGCTTGTCGTGAGGCGAATAGGCGAGCATCACCCATCCCGAGCCGCCGCCCAGCGCCTTGCCGGTCGCGGAGAACTCGGCCTTCCAGCGGGCGAGCGATCCGAAATCGCGGTTGATCGCCTCCGCCAGAGGCCCCGTCGGGTCGCCCTCGCCGGCCAGGCTATCGAAATAGAGCTCATGGATGATCATCGAGTTGGCCGCGATCAGTTCCTCGCGCTTCAGTCCGTTGACCACGAACACCGGCGCCGCGGCGACGTCGAGGGCGGCCAATTGCGCGGTGATGGCGTTGAGCCGCTTCACCGCGCCGCTGTAGTTGTTCTCGTAGTGGCTCACCAGGAGCTTCTCCGACAAACCCTTCACCTTCGCCGGATCGAATGGCAGCTTCTTGATCGCGTATTCCATCTTCGGCCCTCCTGATGCAGGTTGCGCCCTTGTCACCGACGGCAGCGCTGCCACGGTCATGGCGGCCGCCACGACGGTGGCGGCGCCGATCACATCGCGTCTCGTTTGTTGTGCGGTCATTCGTCCCTCCTTCTGTAAGGCTCGATTCAACTAGGACAGTCCAACGACGAGGTAGTAGGCGACGCCCGCGAGCGAGCTCGCCAGCAGCACGGAAATCATCCCGAACTTGAAACGGAAGATCGCCACCGCCGCGGCGATCGACAGGATGAGCGACGGCAAGTCGACCGAGCTCACGACCGGCAGGTCGACGGAGGCGCCCAGCCAGTGCACCGGCACCAGCCTGGCGAACAGCACGTGGAGCGCGAACCACACCGCGAGGTTCAGGATCACGCCGACCACGGCGGCGGTGATGGCGCCGAGTGCGGCGCCGAGCGCCTTGTTGGCGCGCAGCGCCTCGACGAACGGCGCGCCGAAGAAGATCCAGAGGAAGCAGGGCACGAAGGTGACCCAGGTGGTGAGCAGCCCGCCCAGCGTGGCGGCGAGCAGCGGCGGCATGGCGCCCGGCTCGCGCCAGGCGGCGAGGAAGCCCACGAACTGCGTCACCATGATCAGCGGACCGGGCGTGGTTTCGGCCATGCCGAGGCCGTCCAGCATCTCGCCCGCCGTCACCCAGTGGTAGTTGTCGACCGCCTGCTGGGCCACATAGGCCAGCACCGCGTAGGCGCCGCCGAAGGTGACCACGGCCATCTGGCTGAAGAAGATGGCGATCTTGGTGAAGACGTTGCCGCCGCCCAAACCGAAATAGAGCGCCGCCACGGGCACCAGCCAGAGCGCCAGGAACACCGCGGTGATGGAAAGCGACCAGCGGAGGTTTGGCCGGGCGTGCGCCGGCGTTTCCTCGCCCAATAGCGAATCGGCGTCGGCCAGCTGCTTGTCGCCGACCTTGCCGTGGCCGCCGCCGGCCAAGAACGCCGGCAGGCCGGTGCGCCCGCCGAGGTAGCCGATGAGGCCGGCGACCAGGATGATGATGGGAAACGGCACGTCATAGAAGAACAGCGCAATGAAGGCCGCCGCCGCCAGCCCCCGCATCGTGTTGTTCTTGAGCGCGCGCCGGCCGACCCGCAGCACGGCCTCGACGACGATCACCAGCACGGCGGCCTTCAGCCCGAAGAACAGGCCCTGCACGATCGTGACCTTGCCGAGCAGAACGTAGATCCAGCTCAAGGCCATGATGGCGAGCAGGCCGGGCAGCACGAACAGCGTGCCGGCGAACAACCCGCCTTTGGTCTTGTGCATCAGCCAGCCGATGTAGACCGCAAGCTGCTGCGCCTCGGGGCCGGGCAGCAGGGTGCAGTAGTTCAGCGCCTGCAGGAAGCGCTGCTCGCCGATCCATTTCTTTTCCTCGACGATGATGCGATGCATCACCGCGATTTGCCCCGCCGGCCCGCCGAAGCTGAGCGCCGCGACGCGCGCCCATACTTTCATCGCCTCGCCGAACGGCACGCCATGCCCGCTTGTCCGCTCCGCCCCGTGTGACGGGGAAGCGTGGCCGAAGGCCGGGAGCGGCGCGCCTTGGTCTTTCATTTGCTCATTCATTTGGTGGGTTGCCTGCTCGTGAAATAGCGATGGAGATCGTCGAAGACGGCGCCGCCGCGCTCGAGTCGCTGGTTGTCGTCGTTGTGTGACGAGGCGATGCCGGCGATCACGGTGCGGATACCCGCCGCCTCCTCGCGCCCGTATTTGCCGTCCTTGAGGTCGATGTCGTGGATGATCTCGCCGATCGCGCCGAGCGCCGGATCGTCGAGGCCGGCTTCGGCCAACAGGACCTCGAACGTGCAGCGATCGCCGCGGTGCGTGAACTCGCCCTCGAACATGTCGAAGCGCAGCTCGCCCGCCGTGGCGGCATAGCCCGTGCCCGGCACGAACTTGAAACGCGCGCCCTGGTCGATGAAGCGGCGGATCAGCCAGGCCGAGGCGATGCGGTCGATCTGCACGCCCTGCCGGGTCACCCACACGCGGCCTTTCAAGCTGCCGGGCTCGCCGGTCGCGGCCGGCCCACCGTCGGTTCGTTCGGTCACGGTTGTATCCTCCCGTTGCAGGCGGGCCTCGAGGCCCGACACCAGGCCGTCGGCCGGCTCGCGGCCGTCGGCGCCGAAGAAATCGATGGCGACCACCGTGTCGAGCTGCTTGCGCAGGCGCGCGACCTGGCCGGCGATCTCGGCCAGCGCGTTGTCGGGCAGGTCGTCGGCGAGACGAGCCGCCAGGTCGCGCGCCTCCGCAGCGATGGTCTGATAATCCTCGTCGCGCGCCGATTCGAACAGGGCCTGCAGCTCGCCGTCGGACAGGCCGTCGACGAGGGCCGCCTCGCAGACGATCGCCTCGCCGCCGCTTTCGACGATCTCCTTGGCAAGCCAGGCGAAATCCTCGCGCGTCTCGGCATTGGCCGGCAGGGCATAGACGGCGCCCTTCACCGTCACCGCCCCCAGCGCCTGCAGCCGCCGCCAGACCTTCACCCGCGCATAGGCGGGCTTGGCCGGAAGCTGGTGGATCAGCAGCAGCCAGGGCGCGCCGGAGGCCTCATTAGTCGTCATTGTTCATCCGTATCATACTAAAGATAGCATCTGCAACACACGTATCATATTTGTCTTGCATTCCCGAAAATCAAGGCTAAGTTCTCCATGAAACGAGTGTATCACGGAAGGAAACCGATAGCATGCGTTACCGCCTCGCCCCCCTGTTCTGTCGTCCCTGGACTCTCAACGGGATCACGCCGCGGCTGATCGAGAGCCACTACGAAAACAACTACGGCGGCGCCCTCAATCGGCTGAATGCCCTGACCGAGGAACTGGAGGCGCTCGATCCGGCGACGACACCCGCCTCCGTCATAAGCCGCGTGAAGCGCGAACAAAGCACCGCGCTCAATTCAACGCTCTTGCATGAGCTGTACTTCGCCAGCCTCGGTGGCGACGGCAGGGTGGTGCCCGAGGGGATGGCTGAGGCGATCACGCGCGATTTCGGTTCGGTCGACCGCTGGCGGAAGGAGTTCATCGCCCTGGCGAGCGAGCTGGCAAACGACTCCGGCTGGGTCCTGCTCACCTACGTGCCGCGCGACGGCCAGCTGATCAATCAGAGTACGACGGACCACCTCGAGGGTATCGCCGGCGGCATCCCGATCCTGGCTCTCGACATGTACGAGCACGCCTACCACCTCGACTTCGGCGCGAACCCGACCGCCTACATCGCCTCCTTCATGCGCAACATCGAGTGGAACGCGGTGCAAGGCAGGTACGAGGACGCGACCAAGGTCGCGCCTCCCCGGCCTCTCGTGCAGAAGCAGTTCGCCGATGTGCCGGCCATTACCGTCGAGGAAGTCGCGGCCATGCTCAAGGCGGGAACCCCCGTCCAGATCATCGATGCGCGGCCCAGGCACTACACGACCAAGTCGCAGGACATCATGGAGGGCGCCGTGTGGCGCGATCCCGAGCGCCTCGACGAATGGATCGGCGAGCTTTCCAAGACCGAGCCGGTCGTCACCTACTGCGTCTACGGCTTCCACGTCGGCTGCGAAACCGCGGTGACGCTGCGCAAGGCCGGGTTCGATGCCCGCTACATGGCGGGCGGACACTACGCCTGGAAGGCGATCAAGGGGCCCGTGAAGCTCCTTGCCCCCGAAGCCTGACCCACAACTCTCTTCTTTTTAAGGAACCTCGACATGCCATACCAGCTCGCACCCCTGTTCTGCCGGCCGTGGACGCTCAACGGAATCACGCCCCGTCTCATCGAGAGCCACTATGAAAACAACTACGGCGGTGCGCTCCACCGCCTGAACGCGATAACGGAAGCCCTCGAGTCGCTCGACCCCACCACGGCGCCGGTGGGTGTCATATGCCGGCTGAAGCGCGACGAAAGTGCCGCGCTCAATTGCACGCTCCTGCACGAATTGTATTTCGCCAGCCTGGGCGGCGACGGCCGCGTGGTGCCGGGCATGATGGCCGACGCGATCACCCGCGATTTCGGCTCGGTCGATCGTTGGCGCAAGGAGTTCATCGCGCTGGCGAGCGGCCTGGCCGGCGGTGTCGGTTGGGTCCTGCTGACCTACGTGCCGCGCGACCGTCGCCTGATCAATCAATACGCGACGGACGATTCCCAGAGCATCGCCGGCGGCATCCCGATCCTGGCGCTCGACATGTACGAGCACGCTTATCATCTCGACTTCGGCGCCAACGCGGCACCCTACATCGCCTCCTTCATGCGGAATATCGAGTGGAACGCGGTGCAGGGGCGCTACGAGGACGCGATCAAAGTGGCACCACCTCGGCCGCTCGAGCAGAAGCAGTTTGGCGACCTGCCGTCCGTCACCGTCGAACAGGTGGCGGCGATGCTCGCGGCGGGAACGCCCGTCCAGATCATCGACAATCGCCCCAGGCACTACACCACCAAGTCACCCGACATCATGGCGGGCGCTGTGTGGCGCGACCCCGAGCGCATCGAGGAGTGGATGGGCGAGCTTTCAAAGACCGAGCCTGTCGTCACCTACTGCGTTTACGGCTTCCACACCGGCTGCGAGACGGCGGTGGCGCTGCGCAATGCCGGGTTCGACGCCAGCTACATGACCGGCGGACACTACGGCTGGAAGGCGCTCAAGGGTGCCGTGCGGCTTCTTGACTCCGGAACCTGAGCCGTCGAGCAAACCCGACTTCCCACCAGCAAGAAAGAGTGATTCATGTCCTTCCATGCCCGTCCCATCTCCTTCAAGCCGATGCGGCTCAGCGGGCTTTCCGCCCGCCTGATCGCCAGTCATTACGAGAACAATTACGGCGGCGCCGTGCGCCGGCTGAACGCGATCCGCGGTGAACTCGCTGCCCTCGATCCGGCGACCGCGCCGGGCTTTCGCCTGAACGGGCTGAAGCGCGAGGAGCTGATCGCCACCAACTCCATGATCCTGCACGAAGCCTATTTCGAAGCCCTGGGCGAGGCTGGCGGCGGCGATCCGACCGGCACGCTGGCCGAGGCGATCGTGCGCGATTTCGGCTCGCTCGCCAAGTGGCGCGCCGAGTTCGTCGCCATGGGCAAGGCGCTGGGCGGCGGCTCGGGCTGGGTGGTGCTCACCAAATCGCCGCGCCCAGAGAACGGGGGTGGCACGCTCAGCAACGTCTGGGCGGCCGATCACACGCACAGCCTGGCCAGCGGCACGCCGGTGCTGGCGCTCGACATGTACGAGCACGCCTATCACATCGACTTCGGCGCGAACCCGACCGCCTATGTCGATGCCTTCATGGCCAACATCGCCTGGGGCCGCATCGCCGCCCGATTCGCGGGGACCTCACCGGAAAAGAAGCCACACAGCGTCGACGCGCCGACCGCACGCGCCATGCTCGAGGCCGATCCAAACCTGCTGGTGATCGACGCCCGCTTGCCCGATGACGCGGCTTCCGTGCCGGTCGGCCTGCGGGGCGCCCGGCGCGCGCCGCCCGACAGGGTCGACGCGGTGGCGGCGTCGCTGCCGCGCGGCGCCAAGGCCCTCGTCTACTGCGCCTGGGGCTTCGAGATCGGCGGCGACTGCGCCGCCAAGCTGCGCGAACGCGGCATCGACGCCGTGACCGTCGCCGGCGGCATCGGCACCTGGCGCGCCGATGGCCTGCCGACTGAACCGTTGAAAGAAGGAGAAGCAAAATGAAGTGGGTTACCCGTGAACGTCCCAAGATCGACCGCATCGCCTGCCCGTGGCTGATCGAGCGCTTCATCGAGAAGCAGCCGGAGTTCCTCTACGTGCCGGCCGACAAGGTGCTCAGCACCGCCAAGGAAACCGGCGCGATCCCCTATGACATCCCCGGCGTGAAGTTCAGCCATGTCGGCGAGAAGTGCAGCTTCGACGCCTTCATCTCCGAGTACAAACTCGACGCGCCGGGGCTCGACAAGCTGGCCGACATCGTGCGCGGCGCCGACACGTCGAGGCTCGATCTCACGCCGCAGTCGGCCGGCCTGTTCGCCATCTCGCTCGGCCTCAGCCACGTCTACCCCGACGACCACGAGATGCTGAAGCACGGCATGGTGATGTACGACGCGCTCTATACGTGGTGCCGCCATCTCGTCGGCGAGACCCACAACTGGCCGCCGAAGATGGACTGACGATCATGCAGTCCACCGCCGCCGCAGCAGCAGCGAATTCACCTCCCAAGCCCGGAGCGGCGCGCACGCGCCTGCTCCTGGAAGGTCCCATCGTCCCGACGCTGCTGCGGCTCGCGGTGCCCAACCTCGTGGTCAATGTCGTGCTGATCGCGGTGACGACCGGCATCGATGCGCATTTCGTGGGCCAGCTCGGGCTCGACGCCCTGGCCGGCCTATCGCTGGTGTTTCCCATGATGATGCTGATGCAGCAGATGGCCAACATGGCCATGGGCGGCGCTATCGCCGCCGCCGTCGCGCGCGCCATCGGCGCGGGACGGCGGCAAGATGCGGCGGCGCTGGTGATCCATGCGGTGGCGATCGCCTGTGCCGCTGCCGCCTTGTTCACGGCGGTGTTCGTCCTTGCTGGCCCCAGCCTCTATCGCCTGCTGGGCGGACGCGGCCCCATCCTGGACGCCGCCCTCGAATACTCGAACGCGATCTTCGCCGGCGCCGTCGCCTACTGGGTGCTGAGCGCGCTCACCAGCGCGGTCCGCGGCACCGGACAGGTCGCCCTGCTCGCCTGGGTCTATCTCGGCGCGGAAGTCCTGCATGTCGCGCTGGTGCCCACGCTGGTTTTCGGCCTGGGGCCAATCCCGGCGCTGGGCATCACCGGCGCCGGCATCGCCACCGTGACCTCCTTCGCCGCCTCGTCGACCGTGCTTGCCTGGTACCTCGCCTCGGGCCGCGCCGCCATCAGGCTCTCGCTCAGCGATCTTGGCTTCAATCGACGCATGTTCCGCGAGATCCTGCGCGTCGGCGCGCCGATGTCGCTGCAGCCGATCTTCAACAACCTGGCGCTCGCGGCGATCACCGCCTATGCGAGCCTGCTGGGCGCCACGGCGCTGGCCGGCTTCGGCGTGGGCGTGCGGCTGGAATATCTCCTGTACCCGATCAATTTCGGACTGGGCGCGGCCGTGCTGGCCATGGTCGGCACCAATATCGGCGCCCGCCAGTATGACCGCGCGGCGCGCATCGCCTGGATCGCGACCAGCCTGTCGGCATGCGTGATGGCGACCCTCGGTCTGCTGGTAATCGCCTGGCCCGGCGCCTGGACCGTGCTGTTCAGCAACGATCCAGCAGTCCACGCCGCGGCCGCGAGCTACCTCTGTATCGTGGGCCTTGCCTATGTGTTCATCGCGCCGAACACGCTGATCTCGGCCTTCCAGTCGACTGGCCAGCCGCAATTCCCGCTGTTGGCCTCGGGCGCGCGCCTGGTCGTGGTGGTCGTGGGTGGATGGATCGCCTTCCAGGTCGACGGCGCCACGCCCGCGGGCCTGGGCATCGTAACGGCGGCCGGACTCGCGGTGATGGGAACCGTCCTCGCCGTCTCCTTCCACCGCTACGCGCGGCTGCGCCCTCGTTCCGTCGAAAGGTCCTCGCCATGACAAGCAGTCCCCTCAGCCTCGCCGGCTACGTCACCCTGCCCGAACACAAGGGCAGCGGCGGGTTCGACCACGCCGACGTCCACGCCGCGACCGGTACCGTCTACGTCGCGCACACCGCCAACGACGCCGTCGACGTCTTCGATCCGGACACCGCCAAGCACCTGTTCTCGATCCCCCACCTGGCCGGCGTTGCCGGTGCGCTGGTCAGCAACGAGGGCCAGATCGTCATCAGCTCGAACCGTGCCGAGAACACGATCGGCGTGTTCGCGCCGGGCCCCGATCCCGAGGTCGTGAAGATCCCCGTCGGCATGAAGCCGAACGGGCTGGCCTACGATCCCTCGCGACGGCTGGTGCTGGTCGCCAATGTCGGCGATCCGACGATCGCGGGTTCGCACACCCTCTCCATGGTGCGGCTCAACGACCGCGCGGTCACGGAGATCCCGGTGCCGGGCCGCACGCGCTGGGCCGTCTTCGATCCCGACGCCGAGCTCTTCTATGTCAACATCGCCGCCCCCTCCCTGATCGTCATGGTCGATGCGAGGAAGCCCGGCGTCGTTGCCGGCACGTTTGACGTTCCCTCGGCCGGCGCTCACGGGCTCGACTTCGACCGCAGTACGCATCGCCTGTTCTGCGCCTGCGATGCCGGCCGCCTCATCACCCTCGACGCCGAATCAGGAAAGATCCTGAGCGAGCAGCCGCTCAGCGGCACACCCGACGTCGTCTTCTTCAACCGCGTGCGCCAGCAGCTTTACGTGGCGGTCGGCAACCCCGGCGTCATCGACGTCTTCGACACCAAGACGATGACGAGCCTGGGCCGGGTCGAGACGGAAGAGGGCGCACACACGCTGGCGTTCGCGCCCTCCGGCGACCGCGTCTACGCCTTTCTGCCGGCAACCCATCGGGCAGCGATCTACCAAGTCGGCGACAGGGCGCCGGCATGAGCAACCACGACCTCTTGGTCCTGTCGCGTACCGACATCATCCGCCTGATGGACTTCGCGGGCTATGTCGACGCGGTCGAAGCGGCGTTCCGCGCGGCCGTCGAGGGCCGGGCCGTGGCGCCACCCGCATCGGCCCTCCATGTGCCCAACGGCTCGTTTCACGCCAAGGGTGCCGCGCTGCTCAGCGACGACGCGAAGGTTGCCATCAAGATCAACGGCAACTTCCCGGACAACCCGGCCGCCAACGGCCTGCCGACGGTGCAGGGCGTCATTTACCTGGCCGACGGCGCCAACGGCCGGCCGCTCGCCGTGATGGATTCGATCGAGGTCACCATCAACCGCACGGCTGCGGCCACGACTCTCGCCGCCCGTCACCTGGCACGCCCCGGCTCGACGGTGGCGACGATCTGCGGCGCGGGCGTGCAGGGCCGCATCCAGCTCGTGGCCATCGCCGCGGCGGCCAAGCTCGAGCGCATCCATGTCTGGGACACCAACCAGGATGCCGCCGCCTCGTTCGCCCGCGACATGTCGACGGCGCTCTCGCTCGACGTGCGGGCGAGCCCCGATCTCGGCCCGGTCCGCGAAAGCGACATCGTCGTGACCTGCACGTCGGCGCGCCGCGCCTTCCTCACGCCCGATCTGGTGCGGCCCGGCACTTTCATCTCGGCCGTCGGCGCCGACAATTCCGACAAATCGGAGATCGACCCGCATCTCTACGCCGGCAGTCTCGTGGTCGTCGATTCGCTGGAGCAGTGCGCGGAGATCGGCGACCTGCACCATGCGCTCGCCGCCGGCGCCGTCACGCGCGAGCACGTGCACGCCACGCTGGGCGAGATCCTCGCCGGCCGCAAGCCCGGCCGCAGCGACGCGAGCTCGATCACCCTGTTCGACAGCTCCGGCATGGGCCTGCAGGACGTCGCGGCCGCCGTGGCAATCTACCAGCGTGCGCTCGAAGCCGGTGTCGGAACGCGTCTCGCCATCAACTGAAGGAGCAGCCTGTGCAGTATCGTCTTGCCCCTCTGTTCTGCCGGCCCTGGACCTTGATGGGGATCACGCCGCGCCTGATCGAGAGCCATTACGAGGGCAACTACGGCAGCGCCCTCGGTGCAATAAGCGCAACGCCGGACACCAGGAGGAGCAAGAGCACGACTTTACGGAACCTCGAGAGGCTGACGCGCCTTCAGTTCCGCCTGCGCTGGCGGATCATGAAGCTG
>Ga0070698_100000764_pt1 | contig 34812 bp, 35 predicted proteins | sample KBSK1502metaG_FD_65477 | JGI IMG/M metagenome (GOLD analysis project Ga0070698, IMG submission 65477) | Corn, switchgrass and miscanthus rhizosphere microbial communities from Kellogg Biological Station, Michigan, USA - KBS K1-50-2 metaG | ecosystem: Host-associated > Plants > Roots >... | reverse complement strand
GTCCCAGCAGCAGTAGCGTGGGCACCGTTTTGGGTACGTGATTCGCGACGGCCTCGTAGCTCGCGGTGATGACTAGAGCGCCAGCGACGAGCCAACGCGTCGCAACTCGGCGCAGCACGATCATGCAGAGCATCGAACCGCCGATCGCGTAGAGAACTTGCAGCTCGAAGCGATAGTGGAAAGGCCGTACGTCGAGGCGCCACATCCATGACATCCACGCGAGCTCGAGGACGATCAGCAGCACACCGCGGATCGCGATATCGCGGTCGATCTCGATCGGGCGCTGGCCTTGCGCCTGCCGCCGAGCAACCGACAGTGCGAGCGCAGCCCCAGCCAAAAACACGAACGTGGGCGCACACAGATGCGTGATCCATCGCGTCACGAATTGCGCGGTATCGAGCGACGTGCCGACCACGAACCGCCGAGCAGAATCATTGCCGATGCGACCGCCGTTGAACGCGTCGGACTCATGGTCGAGGGTCATGAGGATCATGACCAGACCGCGCATTTGATCGAGGGCCAGCAGCCGCCGAGCGTCAATCACCGTTCGTGATCCCAGCAGGACTCGAACCTGCGGCCTACGGTTTAGGAAACCGTCGCTCTATCCACCTGAGCTATGGGATCAGCAGGTAGCTACTTAGCACGTGGTGCGGGGGCTCGGGTACCGTTGTCGTGCAAGCGCGCGAGCCCGCGCGCGTTGCGCTACGGGCCGTAGATCATGATTCCGATATCGAGCGAGTGAAGCGCGAGCGCGGCGGGAATCATCACGGCGAGCGCGATTGCCATGTACGCGACTGCGGGGCGCCACAGCATGAGCGTCATGTTCGTGAATCCGCCGATTGCGCCGGGCGCGGCGATGACAAGGTGCTGCACGTGTTGCATCGAGCGGAACGGGTGACCGTCCGCCGCGACATCACGGCGGTACACACCGACGACGTCTCCACGACGGAGAACGGGGCACTGCTCGCCGGCAGCGAGGCACGTCGTCGCGGCGGGCACGTTCCATAGCACACGCGTACCGGTTGCGAGCACCGCACCTGTTGGCGTGTCGACTTCGAACGGCGCGATCAGGATTCGCGGCGCGCGCAGCCAGCTCGCGAACTCGACCTGCACGACAGGCTCGCGATCGCGATCGGGGTCGGTGATCGTGCCGAGCTGCGTCGCCATGCCGCGCACGCAAGAACGCGCGCGACTCGTTCGTACGTACATCATCACGCCGGCGAGGATCAGCGCCGCGATCGCGAGGCCCTGCGCCAGCAACACGAGCTGGAGCGTGTCGACGTAGAGCACCGTATCTGGCTTCGCCGGTGAGAGCTGGCTGAACGCGGCGATCAGAAGCAGTGCAGCGGTGAGCATCACGATCCAGCCGCGGCTTTTCCTCGCGACTCGTGGCCATCGCATCAGAAGCGTCGTGAACGCGAGCGCGGCGAGAAGCGGTGGCATCAGCGCCCTCTCGAGCATTGCGTTCGGCGCCTCGAGCAGCAACGAGAGCGTGCGTTCACCGTGGACCGCACCGCAGACACTAAATGGCAGCCACGCGCCGAACAGCAGCAAGAACGAGAGCGCGAGCACGAGCATGGTCTGCAGCCACTCGCGGGGCTGAATGATCAATGCGGTGGAGACGAGAACGAACGTCGCCGCCAACGCGGCTTCCCACGCGTGCATCGGCATCGCGATCATGCTGTTCGTTGGATCGACCGCTACATCGTACCCAGGCCACCCCTCGGCGTGGACGCGGAGGTAGTGCCACAGCACGACACTCGCAACCACTGCGGCGAGGTGGATCACCGGCATGAGCGTCGCGAGTCGCACGAAACGAGATACGCGCGACGCCGGCGCGAATGCGGCGAGCGAACAAACCGCGATGCCAAGCCACACGCCATGGCGCACCCAGAATCCGTAGAAGTGATAGCTACAGCCGTAGACCGTCCAGATCACGTGCCACGCGAGATATGCGAGCAGGATCGTCGCGATCGTCGTTCCCGCGATCAGGCAGCGGTACCAGCCGCTCAAGGAGCCCGGCGGCGGCTTCCACACAGTATCGAGATCGACGTCGGCGCCGTCCATGTTGCCGCTGACACCGCGACGCGCGCTCCGGTTTCACCGATCAGCGAAGCGTGCGGTCGAACAAGTCGAGCAACATCTTCCAGTGGCGCTCGGCGTTGTCACGATCGTGCACCGGCATGTCACGTGGGACCCAGCCGTGACGCGCCGGATAGGTCTCGACGACATGATCGACACGGGCCGCGGTGAGCGATTGCTCGAGACGCCGCTTTTGTTCCTCCGGGAACGTCGGATCTTCGCTCGCACCCGCGACGTAGATCGTTGCCTTCATCTGCGGCGCGAGCAGATGCGGGCTGTCGGGTGCATCGTTCGCTGGATTGCCCGGATGAAACGCAGCTGCCGCCGCGACGCGATCGGGAAAGCGTCCCGCCGCGATCAGCGAGAGTCGACCACCCATGCAGTAGCCCGTAGTTCCGATCTTCGGTTGCCGCACGTTCGGTGCAGCGGCGAGGTGCGCGAGAAATGCGACGGTGTCGCGCATCGCGTGGTCGGCGAAGTCTTTGATGAAGAATTTCGCAAACCACTCCTTGCGCAGCGCTTCGTCGGTGAACAGCCGCTTCGGATCGGGCGCTTCGTACGGGCCCGCGCGATAGAACAGATCGGGCAACAGCACGTAGTAGCCCGCACTCGCGAGACGCTCGGCGATCTCGAACATCGCGGGGCGAATGCCGACGCCGTCCATGAACATCAGCACGCCGGGCCAAGGCCCCTCACCCGCCGGTTGAAACACGTGCGCGGGACATGTGCCGTCGTCGGTACGAATGTCGATCGTCGTATGAGCCATCGCGGCGCATGATACGTCGGCGGGAGCGTTAGCGATTGCCGCGTACTACGAAAGGTCCATCCAATCAGGCGTGGGATGGAATATGGATATTACTTCGGTGGAACCTCTATATTCGGACCACATGCAAACCGTGGGTGGCCGGTATGCACTGGATGGCCGCCTGGGCGAAGGTGGCATGGGTCAGGTCTATCGCGCGCGCCACATCCAACTGGGTAAACCGTTCGCGCTGAAGATCATCTCGCCCGCGTTTGCCGGAGACAACGCCGCCCGCGCGCGCTTCAACCAAGAGGCGAAGCTCGCGAGCGAGATTTCACACCCGAACATCGTATCGGTCGTCGACTTCGGTGAGGACGAGCAGTTCGGCGCGTACATGGTGATGGAGCTCGTCGAGGGCGAACCGCTGATCACGCCGGGTCTATTGCCGATGTCGGTCAAGCGCGCGATCGACGTGCTCGGGCAAGTCGCCGACGCACTCGATCACATTCACAAGCGCGGCATCATCCACGGGGACGTGAAGGCCGACAACATCATGTTGACGGCCGAGCAGCAGCGCGATTCGAGCGGCGGCGCGCGCAGGCGACGCATCGTGCGGCTGCTCGACTTCGGCCTCGCGCGACGCCACGAAGGCGATGAAGAAGAAGGCCTGAGCGGCAGCCCTCATTACCTATCGCCCGAGCGCGCATCCGGCGGCCCGGCGAGCGTGTCGAGCGATGTCTACGCGCTCGGCGTGCTCGGCTATTTGCTACTCACCGGTACCCTGCCCTTCGAGGGGACGGTGATGGAAGTGTTGATGGCCCAGATCCACAACACACCCGAATCGATCTCCGGGCGGCGGAAGGAGGATCTCGATCCAGCGCTCGAGAGCTTGATCGGGCGATCGATGGCAAAAGATCCGGCGACGCGTCACGGCAGCGCGGCGGCGTTTCGCTACGAGCTCAACACCGTGATGGACATGCTCGACATGGGTCGTCGGCGACCACGCGGCAGCGGCGGCTCGCTACCCGGCTCGATCGAGAACGCACGCGAAACATCGATCACGCAGGCATTCGATCGCTCGCGCATTCCGCAGGCGATCGTGTCGCTCGACGGCTACGTCGTGACCTGCAATCGCGCGTTCAACAAGCTCGTCAATCAGGACGACAAAGGTTGCGACGGCCTCGCGCTCACCGATACGACGTTGACGCAATTCGTGCCGGGCCTGATGCGCGCGGTGCGCTCGGTACACGTCGATGGCAAGCCGACGGAGCGTCGCGCGAAAGTGTTTCGCGGCAACGATCGGCCGCCATACGAGCTGACGATCTGGCTCACGCCGCTGCCGATTCCGGGGCAGGAGATCCACCTGCTCGTGCGCGTCGAGGAGATCGACGTGCGACGCGACGCTGATCGCTAGACTACGGCACTTTCGGTTCTTCGAGCTTGCCGGGACATTCGAGCGCACCGAGAAACGCGATCAGATCCGCGCGCTCGGCATCGGTGAGCTTGCGATCGGCGAGCACCTTCGTGAGGTTCTTGTTCGGCAGCCCGCCCGTCGTCATGATCTTGACGGCGTCTTCGAGCTTCGCGACCGAGCCATCGTGAAAGTACGGCGGCGTCTTCGTGATGTTGCGCAAGCTCGGCGGCTTGAACGCGGCCCAATCTTCGGGCTTGTTCGTCACCTTCATGCGGCCGACATCGACTTTGTCCTCGGCTACGCCCTGCGTGCCGATGCCGACGTTGAAATAAATGCCACCGTCGGTCGCCATCGCCGTCGAGAAAAATGGCGGCGCGTGGCAAACGAAGCATTGGCCTTTGCCCATGAACACGTCGAGGCCCTTCTGCTGCTGGTCGCTGAGCGCGCTCTTATCGCCGCCGGCGTATTTGTCGTAGGCGGTGTCTTTGCAGATCAGCGTGCGCATGTATTCGGCGATCGCGCTCGCGATCTGATCGCCTTTGACGCTCGTCGAGCCGAACGCATCGGTGAGCAGCTTCTTGTAGCCGGCGACCTTTGCGATCTCCGCGGCCTTCTTGTCGAGGTTGTCTTTGCCCGCGTTCATGTTCGGACCGCCCCATGCGCCCTTGACGTTTTCTTCGAGCGTCGGTGCGCGGCCATCATCGTAAAACGCATTCTTCCAATAGCCGACGTTCCAGATCGCCGGCGCGTGGCGCGTCAGCGGTTTGTTGCCCGAACCGATTGCGAGCGGGTCGTGACCGCCGGTGCCATCTTCGTTCATGTGGCACGAGTAGCAGGCGCGATCGTTTGCGCCCGACAGTCGCTTGTCGAAGAACAACACGTGGCCTGCCGCGATCAGCTGCTCGCGTTTGGGATTCTCGGCGAGCTGCAGCGGCGGCAGCGTTGGCAGCGGCCCTTGCGACGCGCGCGGCGCCGGCGCCTCGGGCGCGGCGGAACCGCTCGCTTGTTGGCTCCCCGGTGGAGGAGGCTGTTCTGTCTTCTTGCAGGCGGCCAGCGCTGCGACGGCCAACGCGATAGCGATCAGCTTCATAAGCTCACTTCTTGTTGAGGTTCTCCAGACACGCGAGCATCGGGTCGCACTCGCTCTCTTCTTTTTGGCAGACCTCGAGCACGCGGACCTGGCGCGACGAGTACTGCGCGGCTTTGCACTTGCTGATGAACTCCGACGTGTTCTTCTCGACCACGCCCGGTGCAGTGTCTTTATCGAACTGCTCCTTCTTCACCTTGCCGGCCGCGAGATCCTTCTTCGCATCTTCGACGGCGCACTTCGTGATGCGCGGGCCCAGCGTCTCGCACGCGGCGTCACGGCGGCGCTCGAGCTCGGTGCGCGAGTCTTTGACCGGGCCTGGGTCAGCGCTGCCGCGTGCGTTCGAGACCGGCGTGGATTGCTTGGAACCACAAGCGGCGACGAGCACGAACAATAAATTCTTCATCATTAGCGAGACACATCCTCGACGGGAACGTTTCATCGCCGGTCTCCTTCGGTGCCATCGTCATCGATCGGGACCAAGCATTGCTTCTCGAGCTCGGCGACCGTCGGCACAGCAGCGAGACACGGCACTGCTTTCGCGGGATCTTTGGCGCAATCGTTCATCGCCATCGCGGTGTTGTCGGCGACCGCGTCGTCGACGCGCTTCGGCTCTTTGACGCGCGCTTCATCGCGATACATCTGCGCGACGCGCGCCTTGACGTCGTCACATGTCTTCGCGTTATCGACCACCGGCGCGCTGCCGGCACCCGAGCCCGCGCCGATGCCGCCGGTTGTCGGCTTGCCCGAGCACGCACACGCGAGCATCAGCAGCATCACTCGCACGCGGCGAGCCTACTCGCTCGCAGTGCCGCGCGAAAGTGCTCGCGCCCCGCTATCCCGGTCCCACGACCACACGAAAGCCTTCGATCTGCCACGGCGGCTTTTCGAGGCGCCCGCGATCGGTGAGATCGAGGTGCATCGGTGTGATGCTGTTCCAGCCGCGTTCGATCGCGACGCAATCTGTACCTTCGACATGCTCGTGACCTGCGGGGCCACCGCCCACCCAGTAATACGGGCGACCGCGCGGATCCTTACGCTCCTGAACGTCGTCTTCGTAAAGCCGACGTCCGAGCGTGGTCCACTGATACTGCTGGCTGCCGTTGCCGGGCATGTTCACGTTGAGCACGGTGCCGGTTGGCATCGGCTCCTCGATCGCGGCGCGCACGATCTTCGCGGCGAATTCGATCGCGTGCGCGGCATCGGGCGCGCGCGTCTTGAGCGAGAACGCGACGCCCGCGGCGCCGCGCAGCGCGCCTTCGACGGCGGCGGCGACCGTGCCGGAGTAAAAGACGTCGCTGCCGAGGTTGTAACCATCGTTGACGCCCGACACGACGACGGCCGGTTTGCGATCGCAGAGCTTGAGCACGCCGAGGTACACGCAATCGACGGGCGTGCCCGACAGCGAGAACCGATGCGGCGCGACTTCGGTCAACCGCAGCGGCTTGTGAAGCGTGATCGCGTGCGATGCCGCCGAGCGCTGCCGCTCGGGTGCCACGACGAGGACCTCGGCGAACGTTTCGATCTGCTTCGCGAGCGCTTCGAGGTGAGGCGCATGAACGCCGTCGTCGTTCGAGCAAAGGACGAGTGGACGCGCCATAAAAAGGTGGACGGCTGGGGGATGCCGTCCGTCCCGGTCGAGGCGACAGGATTTGAACCTGCGACCCCCAGACCCCCAGTCTGGTGCGCTACCAGGCTGCGCTACGCCTCGGGTGGGACTGAGGGTCTACTAGATCGGAAAACGTCCGTCAATCAGACCGGCGGTAAGCCGTTGAGAATGTTTTTCAAAACCTGCGAAGGCTTGAACGTGAGGACACGCCGCGCCGGGATCAGGATCGGCACCGCGCGCTGTGGGTCGCGACCCATGCGGTCCTTCTTGTCACGCACGACGAAGTTCCCGAAACCCGAGATCTTGATCTTCTCGCCGCGCTCCAAGGTCTCCTTCACGACGTTGAACACGGTCTCCACGATTTCAGCGGCTTCCTTCTTCGAGAATCCGCCTACTTTCTCGTAGACCGACTCGATGATGTCCGCCTTTGTCATTCGCGCCATGGACTTAGCGTATCACACTCCCGAGGCGGTCTTCCAATCAACATCTCGGAATCTTTGCTTTCTCGTCGGGAGTGTCCGCTAATCCGGACCCACTTCAACGACGCTGAGCGGGCAGATTCTCGACGAGCCGGCCGACGATCGTCTCGTGGGCCTTGTCCACTTCGGCGTCGGTCAGGGTGCGCTCGGGCGAGCGATAGGCGATCGACCACAGCATGCTCTTCATGCCGGCGCCGAGCTTTGCGTCCCGGTAGTCCTCGAGCAGGCGGATGCGTGTGACGAGCGGCTCGTTCGCCGCCTCGATGACATCGACAATGCGGGCGGCGGGAATCTCTTCGGCGAGCAGCAGCGAGACGTCGCGCTCCGAGCCAGGGAACCGCGGGATCGCGCGCATCTGTGCCGGCGGCGCGAGCGGCACGCGCGCAAGCTCGACCTCGAACGCGAACACGCTGCCGACGCAGCCGAGCGCCTCGCGCACGTCGGGGTGAACCTCGCCGAAGCGACCGACGACCTCGCGCTCGATGACGAGCTCGCCTGCGATGCCGGGATGCAGATACGGCACGTTCGCGATCGGGTTCGTGCGCACGCGAACATCGCCCGCGACGGCGCGAATCGCTTCGATCGCCAGCGCCTTCGCGTCGAATGCATCCCACGGCACGCCGTTACCGATCTGCGAAGGCCGACGACCGGCGAGCACGCCCGCGACGCACATCGGCTCATCGGCGAGCTCGTTGATCGGCCGCTCGCCGACACTCTCGCCTTTGCGCAAGAACACGCTGCCGACTTCGAACAGCGCGATGTCGGCGCGCCCGAAGCTTTGATTGCGCGTGACCGCGGCGAGCAAGTTCGGCAGTAGCGACGTGCGCATCACCGCCTGGTCGACGCTCATCGGGTTGCGAATCGTGATCGGCTGCGAGCGCTTGTCGCTCGCGGGCAGTTGCAGCGCGGCGCAGCGATCCGACGATTGGAATGCGAACGTGATCGCCTCGGCGACGCCCGCCGCTGCGAGCGCGCGGCGCACGACATCGCCGCGGTTCGGTGGCCGCACACCCGGTGCCTGGCGCAGCGCCGGCAGTGTCGACGGCACCTGCTCGTAGCCCGTGATGCGCAGGATCTCCTCGATGACATCGACCTCGCGCACGACATCGGTGCGCACCGACGGCGGTGTCACCTGCAGCTCGCTTTGCGTTGCGGTCACGGTGAAGCCAAGGCGCTCGAGCGCATCGCGGCACGCTGTCTCCGAGAGCGGTACGCCGGTCAGCACTTGCACGCGCGGCAAGCGCACGGTGATCGGCGCGACCTCGCTCTTGCCGGGATACGCGTCGACGGGCTCGCCGATCACCTTGCCGCCGGCGACCATGCACAACAGGCGCGTCGCGCGCGCCGATGCAACGCTCGCGAGCTCGGGATCGACGCCGCGCTCGAAGCGATGCGATGCCTCCGAGTGCAGGCCGAGGCGACGCGCGGTGCGCCGCACGAGCAGCGGCTTGAAGCTGGCGCTCTCGAGCAACACGCGGCGCGTCCCGTCGGTGACTTCCGTCTCCGCGCCGCCCATCACGCCGGCGAGCGCGATGTTGCGCTGACCATCGCGGATCATCAGATCCGTCTTGACGAGCGTACGCTCGATATTATCGAGCGTCTTGAACTTGTCGCCGTCATTGGCGCGCGCAACGCCGACGACGCCGCTCGTTAGCGTATCGGCATCGAACGCATGCAGCGGCTGACCGAGCTCGAACATGACGTAGTTGGTGACATCGACGAGATTCGAAATCGGCCGCACGCCGACGGCGCGCAATCGCTGTGCGATCCGCCGCGGCGATGGTTTGACGGTGAGCCCATCGATCACGCGCGCGATGTAGCGTGGGCAATCTTCGGCGGCGGCGATCTGGATGTCGACGCGCGCGTTGCCTTCGCCGCGATAGGCGCTGAGATCGATATCGGGCAATACGAGCTTGCCGCGGAGCACGGCGCACAGCTCGCGCGCGACGCCGATGTGGCCGAGCAAGTCGCCGCGGTTGGCGGGCGCGTTGACCTCGAGCAGCCAATCGTCGAGGCCGAGTGCGCGTTGTGCCGGCGCACCGAGCGGCGTGGTGTCGTCGCGATCGAGCACGATGATGCCGCCGTGATCCTCGGAGAGACCGAGCTCGTCTTCGGCGCACAGCATGCCGGGCGACTCGATGCCCTTGACGGCTTTGGCCGCGAGCGTGATGGTGGCATCCTGGGGCAGCCCGGGCATGCCACCTCTTCCTTTGGCGGGAAGCTCGGCGCCGATTTGCGCCCACAACACTTTGCCGCCGGGCTCGGGCACGTTCGGCGCGCCGCACACGACCTGCGTCGCGACGCCATCGCGCTCCGTGATCACATCGACGAGCGTTAGCTTGTTCGCCTGCGGATGCGGCCGCGTCGCGATCACTTGCGCGACGACGACACCGCGAAAGCCGGCGCCGAGGTTCGTTAGCCCCTCGATCTCGACACCCGCACGCGTGAGCGCGCGCGCGCCCTCCTCGACCGTCGGTACTTGGTCGAGGTCGCACAGCTCGAGCAGCCAGCTCCACAGCACCTTCATCTAAAACTGCTCCAAGAAGCGGATGTCGCCTTCGTAGTAGAACTTGATGTCGTTGACGCCGTGGCGAAGCATCGCCATGCGCTCGAGGCCCATGCCGAATGCAAAGCCCGTGTAGCGCTCGGCGTCGATGCCGCAGTTTTTGAACACGTCTGGATCGACCATGCCGGCGCCGCCGATTTCGACCCAGCCAGTGCCCTTGCAGAGCCTGCAGCCGCTGCCGCCGCAGAAGCTGCACTGCATATCCACCTCGGCGCCCGGCTCGACGAATGGGAAGTACGACGGCCGCAGTCGTACGCCGAGATCCTTCTTGAAGAACTGCTTCACGAAGTGGAGCAACGTGCCTTTGAGATCGGCGAACGAGATGTTCTCGTCGACGGCGAGCCCTTCGATCTGCGTGAACATCGGGCTGTGCGTCGGATCGTCGTCGCGGCGATAGACGTGACCTGGCGCGACGATGCGGATCGGCGGCGGTTGCGTCAGCATCGTGCGCACCTGCACGGGGCTCGTGTGCGTGCGCAACACGATCTCGTCGGAGACGTAGAACGTGTCCTGCATGTCGCGCGCGGGATGATCCTTGGGAATCGCGAGCGCCTCGAACGTGTGCCAGTCGGTCTCGATCTGCGGACCTTCGGCGACGACGAAGCCGAGCTCGCCGAACACGCCGATCGCTTCGAGTCGCACTTGCGTGAGCAGATGAAGATGCCCGCCGCCGACGGGCCGCGCCGGCAGCGTGACATCGACTTTGCGTGCGAGGTCGGCCACTTTCTTCGCGTTCGCGAGGCGCGCGAGGCACGCCTCGACCATCTGCTCGATCTTTTCCTTCGCTTTGTTCGCGGCGGCGCCGACCTGCGGGCGCTCGTTTGGCGGCAACTTGCCGAGCCCCTTCATGAGCTCGCTGACCTTGCCCTTCTTGCCGAGGAACTGCGCCTGCGCGGCGCGAATCGACTGCTCGTCTTCGAGTGCCTGCGCCTGTGCGAGGAACTCGTCACCGAGCTGGTCGAGCTGTGCAATCAATTCGGTCGTGGTCATAAAACAAAACCGGCGACTCTTTCGGAGCCGCCGGCATCATCACCTCTAAAGGGCGGCTAGGCGCTAACGATCGCCTGAAACGCGACCGGATCGCTGATCGCGATCTCGGCGAGCATCTTGCGATTGAGCTGCACGTTGCCGGCGTTGAGCTTGCCGATCAGCTTCGAGTAGCTGACGCCGAGGTTGCGGGCCGCGGCGTTGATGCGCTGGATCCACAGCGAGCGGAAATCGCGCTTGCGCACCTTGCGCGACCGATACATGTGCATCCACGCGTGCTGAACAGACTCGTTCGCGATCGCGTGGCAGTTCTTCCGCTTGCCGCGGAAACCCTTGGCCCACTTCAGCACGCGGTTACGACGGCGGCGGGCTTTGAATCCTCGTTTTGCGCGGGGCATGAGATCCTCTAGGCGTACGGCAGCAATACGTCGATCTGATGGTGATGCGCAGGTGGGACGTAGCCGGCCTGGCGCAGCTGGCGCTTGCGCTTCTTGCTCCGATTCGTGAGCAAGTGGCGCTTGAAGACGCGCATAAACTTGAACTTGCCCGACGCGGTCTTCTTGAACCGCTTCTTGGCGCCGGAGTGGGTCTTGACCTTGGGCATGACGCGAGGTTGCGTTTTATGCCCCAGGCGGCCGCGTTTAACAAGTCCTTTTAGCCGCGGATCGTCGCGATTTGAGAAGCCTTCGGAGACTGGGCGCCCCCAATCAAATCGCATAGCTGAAACATTTCTGGGGGAAGATGATCACAAGGGGGCCCTGGCGGCTCCACCGACTATGGAAGAGGACACCGGCCTAAGCGACCTGCTTCGCGCCGTGGCGCGGACTCCCAGCGTCGCGCCGTTTGCGGGGACCGAGCGGTATCGGCTCGTCCGCTGCCTTGGCGAAGGTGGCTTTGGGGTCGTGTACGAGGTCGACGATCGGGAGCTCGGCCGGCGCGTCGCGCTAAAGACGCTCAAGCCGACGAACGCCGGATCTGCGGAGAACGTGCGACGGCTCAAGGGCGAGTTTCGCGCCGTCGCGGACATTGTTCATCCAAACCTCGTCGGTCTGCACGAGCTGTCGACCGATGGCACGCGCTGGTTCTTCACGATGGACCTCATCGCGGGCACGAACTTTCTCGATTACGTTCGCGGCGACGAGACGCGGCTGCGCGCGGCGCTCGCACAACTGCTCGCCGGCGTGCGCAAGCTGCACGAGGTCGGCATCGTGCATCGCGATCTCAAGCCATCGAACGTGCTCGTCGAGGATGGCCGCGTCGTCATCCTCGACTTCGGGCTGGCGAACCTCGACGACGACGATCCGTCGATCGCCGGCACGCCCGATTACATGGCGCCCGAGCTGCTGACGGGCGCGCGCGCGACGCCGGCGGTCGATTGGTACGCCGTCGGCATCATGTTGAAGCACGCGCTGCCGCACCACATGCCGGTCGATCTGCGCGAGCTCTGCGATGCGCTGCTCGCCGCGGATCCAGCGGCGCGGCCAAGCGGCGAGGCGATTGCCCGCATGCTCGGGCACGCAACGGCGGATGTGCCTGCAACGCGCGAGCAGCCGTTCGTCGGGCGCGCAGCCGAGCTCGCCATCATGCGCGCGGCGTATGTCGAGCGCGGCACCCGCATCGTGCGGATCGCGGGAGAGCCCGGCGTCGGAAAGTCCGCATTGCTCGCGCGCTTTCTCGACGAGGTTGATGGGGTTGTGTTCGCGGCGCGGTGCCACGAGCGCGAAGCGGTGCCGTTCAAAGCATTCGACGGCGTCGCCGACGCGCTCGTGCGTTACTTCCGCGGCTTGCCGCGCAACGAAGCGGCCGGGCTCTTACCGCGCGATATCCATCTCGTCACGCAGCTGTTCCCGGCGCTCGAATCGATCGCGGCAATCGCCGACGTACCTCGGCGCGACCTCACCGGCGACCCGCGCGAATTGCGCGCGCGAGCGTTCATCGCGTTCAAGGAGCTCCTCGCGCGCATCGCCGACAAACAGCCGCTCGTGATCGCGATCGACGATCTGCAGTGGGGCGATCTCGACAGCGCGAAGCTGCTCGCGCAGCTCGTCGCGCCGCCTGCCGCGCCGGCGATGCTGCTCGTGCTGTGCTACCGCGTCGATGACGTCGCGACGAGCGCGCCACTTGCCGATACGCTGCGCGCGCTCGGCGCGAGCTCGACGGAGATCGCGCTGCGCGCACTCGCGACCGACGATGCGACGCGCCTCGCCGCCGATCTCCTGGGCGAAGCGGGCGAGCGCGCGCGGGTCATCGCGAAGCGCGGCGAAGGCCATCCGCTGTTCATCGCCGAGCTCGCGCGTGCCGAGCTCCACGGCGATCGCGCGGCACCGACGCTGATGGATGCGCTGTGGGAGCGCGTGGTGCGGCTCTCGCAGCACGCACGCGAGCTGCTCGAGACGGTCGCGATCGCGGGGCAACCGATGCCTGCAACGCTTTGCTTCGAAGCCGCTGGCGTTGGTGCGAGCGGCGTCGATGCACTGCGCACGCTGCGCGCCGAACAACTCGCGCGCGGCAGCGACAGCGGCTCGATCAACGTGTTTCACGATCGCATTCGCGACACCGTGCTCGTGCACGCCGACGCGAGCGCGCGACGCACGCGACATCTCGCACTCGCGCAGAGTCTCGAGCGCCGCGGCAGCTCTGACCTCGAAGCGCTCGCGTATCACTTCGATGCCGCCGATGAACGCGCGCAAGCGGGTCGTTACGCGCTCGCCGCCGGCGACGCTGCGATGCGAGCACTCGCATTCGATCGCGCCGCGACGCTGTACCGGCTTGCGATCGAACGTGATCCAGCGGCACGCGTCCACGAGAAGCTCGCCGATGCGCTGCTTCATGCGGGTTCCACCGCGGCTGCGGGCGAGGCGTATCTCGCGGCCGCAGCGCGCACCGACGCATCCAACGCGACGACGCTCACCGGCCTCGCGGGCGAATATCTGTTGTCAGGCGGCGATTACGTCGCGGGCCTGCACGCGCTCGATGAGGCGCTCGGCAGGGTCGGCGAAACGCGACCGCAGTCGCTCGGCATGTCGACGGTCGAAGGTCTGCGCCACCTCATCCTCATGCGCCTTGGTAAGTTTCAGTTTCGCGAAACCGAGGAAGCGACAATTCCCGCGGACCAACTGCTACGCCTCGACATCCTGCGCGCGGCGACGTGGGGCTGCGCATACGTGAGCATCGCGCACGCGTTCGGCATCGGCATGCGATACAGCCGCCTCGCACTGCGCATCGGCGAGCCGCGTCGGGCGGGATGGGGCATGCTATGGGCCGCGTTAGGGCTGATGGCGCGGCAGACGTCGCTTCCGCCCGCGATCAACGAGCTGTTCGATCGGGTGGAGGGCATCGCGTCGCGCTATTCCGATGACAAGCTCCAGGCGATGTCCCTGCGCATGCGCGCGCAGGTCAACATGATGTTCGGTAACTTCGTCATCGCGCGCGAAATCTGTGACGCAGCCGCTGCGATGATCGCCGAGAAGTGCCAGGGGATGAGCCAGCACCGTCGCTTCGTGCTCGCGTTCGCCGCGTGCTGCGACATCAAGCTCGGCGAGCTCGCACGCGCCAAGCAACTCTCCGACGAACTGTTCGCTGATGCCGTCGATCGTGGTGACCCCGTGCATGAGCGTCTCGCTTGCTTGGTCGGCCTCGGTCCGCTTCACCTCGCCGCAAACGATCCCGACAAAGCACAGTCGTTCATCGGGCGTTCCCACGCGGAAGACCGCTGCGGCACGCTCATTCTCGGAGGCGAAGCCGTCGCCGCACACGCGATGTATGTCGATCGGCCGCGTGATGCTGTCGCCGCGTGGCGCGAGCGTTGGCCACGCCTCAAGCAGTACGGCGTGCTCATGCAACCGCTGTTTCACGTCGGGGCGATGCACTCGCTCGCGACGGCGTTACTCGCGAGTGGCGGCTCGCACCGCGAAGCGGCGCGCCTCGCGAAGTCGATCCGCCGCCATCGCTTCGCGTACGGTGCCGCGATCTCGCGCTGCCTGGAAGGCTGTCTCGCGGTGCGTGCGCGCAAAGATGCGCGCGCCATCGCGCTACTCCGTGCGGCGGCCGAGCTGCACGACTCGAGCGGCGCGATCCTCGAAGCCGCCGCATGTCGCCATCGCGCGAGCGAGCTCGCCGGCGACGCGGAGACGGCCGCCGTAGCTCAGCAGCTCATTCGCTCGCATGGCGTCGTCGATCCCGATCGATGGATGACGACGGTGGTTCCCCGGCTCGCGGACCTGCGCGGCTAATCGTCGTCGATCCCGATCGATGGATGACGACCGTGCTGCCGCGGCTCGCGGACCTGGCGGCTACTCCTCGTCGTCGTCTTCGACGTCGGCGTTGATCTCGTCTTCGTCGAGATCCTCGTCCTCATCGGGCGGCGGCGGAGGTGCGGCGACCGGCTTGCCGGGCTGCGCGTTGCGCTTGGCCGCTTCGGCCGCTTGCTGCGCGGCGAGCTGCGCCTTCTTCGCTTCCTGCGCCTTGCGAACGACGCCGGGCTTGGGCGCGATGACCATGATCATGCGACGGCCTTCCATGTTCGGCGTCGCTTCTACCGAGGCGATGTCCTGACACAGATCGACGATCTTGTTGAGCACCGCCATGCCGGTCTGCGGGTGTGTGATCTCGCGACCGCGGAACACGACGGCGAGCCGGACCTTGTTGCCGCTCTCGAGGAAGCGCCGGACATGCTTCACCTTGAAGGCCATGTCGTGCTCTTCCGTCTTGGGACGGAACTTGATCTCTTTGGTCTCCACCGTCGACGCGCGCTTGCGCGCCTGCTGCTTCTTCTTCGCCTCTTCGTACTTGTACTTGCCGTAATCCATGATCCGGCAGACCGGCGGGAACGCGCGCGGCGAGATCTCGACGAGGTCGAGTCCCTTTTCTTCGGCAAGGCGCAGCGCTTCATGCGTGGGCATGACGCCAAGCTGCTCCTCGTCGGCGATGACGCGGACCTCGGGAACGCGGATCCGGTGGTTGATGCGAAGGCCCTGCTCCGGGCGGCGGCGGTCGAAACGTCCTCCAGGTGGCCGAACGTTCATTGGGTCACGTCACTCTGCTGCGTCATGTGTCTGCGATTTCTCCTGCGGTTGTGCAGACCGAGGTTTTACCTTGGTGGCTCGTCGGCCGCGAGCGTCTTTTCGGGCCTTTTCGTTGGGATGCGCGTAAGGCTCAGATTTCCGTCGACCCGCCGGGCCACTCGAGGCGGAGCTTCGGGCCGGCGCTGACGGAGAATCGGATTCCCAGTACAGCCGATTCGGTGCCGGGTGTGGAGTACTGGTCGGTTAGCGACAGGATCTCCAACGCGCGGGTTTTCGGATCGATGAGCCACACTTCCGGGATGCCGCAACTCGCGTAGAAGGGGAGCTTGTCGCGACTCTCGTCGTTCGGCGATAGGATTTCGATGACGACTTCGGCGCGCTGTTCGATACCGCGCTCCGATGTGTGTCGCGGGTCGAAGATCACGAGGTCGGGAACGCGATAGTCATCCCAACCGGCGGCGCCGAGCAGGTTGATCTCGAATAGCATCTGCAGACCGCGGCTCTCTGCGAGAGGACTCAGCACCCTCAGCAGGAGCGCACTAAACGTCTGATGCGTGGTTCCTGGCGTCGGCACCATGTGAAGCACTCCGTCCCAGACCTCATCGCGCTTGTCGTGCCCTAATCGGCGACGCTCCTCGATCCAGTGCTTCGGCATTTCCAACACGAACGCGCGCATCGGATCGAGTCTACCAGCCGAGGTCATGCGTCGGGCCACTGCACTCGATGCGCCAAACGCAAGTGCTCGCAACATCTCGCCGCGCGCGAGCGATCGATCCGCCGCGCGGACATGCCGTCCGAACCTCGTCGGACGTCGGACGTCAGTACGGAATCTCGGCTTCCTTCGTGATCCGCGCGAGGAAGTCGTCGAGCGGCATCAGGCCAAGGTCGCCCTTCTTGCCTTCGCCGTGCTTGCGCGGCGAGACGCCGGTCGCGCCGACTTCCTTATCGCCGACGACGAGCGCGTACGGCACCTTCGCCATCTCCGATTCGCGAATCATCCCGCCGACGCGCCCGTGCGAGCGATCGACCGTGACGCGCAAACCGACCGCCGCCATCTTCGCGGCGACCTGCTCCGCCCACTCGTGGTGGCGCTCGGCGACGGGAATCACGCGCGCTTGCTCCGGCGCGAGCCACACCGGGAAGTTGCCGGCGAAGTGCTCGATCAAGATCCCGATGAAGCGCTCGAACGATCCATAGATCGCGCGATGGATCACGACCGGCCGATGCTCGCTGTTGTCGGCACCGATGTAATGCAGATCGAAGCGCTCGGGCACCGCGTAGTCGAGCTGGATCGTGCCGAGCTGCCACTTGCGGCCGATGGAATCGGCGACATCGAAGTCGATCTTCGGCCCGTAGAACGCGCCATCGCCCGGCTTGAGCTCATATTCGAGGCCGGTCTGCTCGAGCGCGGCCTTGAGCGCCGCCTCCGCCTTATCCCAGAGCGAATCGTCGCCGATCTTTTGCTCGGGCCGCGTCGCGAACTTCGCGGTGAACTCGAGGCCAAACGCCGAGTACACCTTCGCGATGAGCTTCGTTAGTCGCATCACCTCGTCGGTGATCTGCGACTCCATCAAGTAGATGTGCGCGTCGTCTTGCTGGAACTGACGCACGCGCGTCAGCCCCGACAGCACGCCCGATGCCTCGTTGCGATGAAGCACATCTTGCGTATGCAGGCGCAGCGGCAGCTCGCGATAGCTGCGCCGCTTCATCGCGTAGTAGAGGTGATGCGACGGGCAGTTCATCGGCTTGAGCGAAAACGTCGCGCGCTCTTCGAGCGGCAGCTTCTCATCCGACTCCGAATCGATGATGAGAAACATGTTCTCGCGGTACTTGCCCCAATGGCCGCTCGTCTCCCATAGCGACTTGTTGTAGAGCAGCGGAGTCTTGATCTCCTCGTAGCCGTTCGCGAGGCACATGCGGCGCATCGCGGTCGACAGCGTGGTGAAGATCGACGTGCCGCGCGACGTCCAGAACACCGCGCCGGGCGCGGCGGGATGGAACGCGAACAGGTCGAGGTCCTTGCCGAGCTTGCGATGATCGCGACGCTTCGCCTCTTCGAGCCGATGCAGGTGCGCATCGAGCTCGGCCTTCGTCGGAAACGCCGTTCCGTAGATGCGCTGCAGCTGCGGATTGCGCGAGTTGCCGCGCCAGTACGCGCCGGCGACGGACATCAGCTTGAACGCGCCGATCTGCTTCGTCGACTTGACGTGCGGACCGCGACACAAATCGAACCACTCGCCCGTCGTGTAATACGAGACGACCGCGTCGGGCGGGAAGCTGTCGATGAGCTCGACCTTGTATGTCTCGCCCATTTTCTCGAACAGCTCACGCGCCTGCTCGCGCGGAATCTCGTGACGCACGAACGGATAATCGGCGTCGATGATCTTCTGCATCTCCGCTTCGATCTTCGCGAGGTCCGCCTCGGTGAACGGCTCCGTCCGATCGAAGTCGTAATAGAAGCCGCTCTCGATGTGCGGACCGATCGTGACCTTCGTCCCCGGAAATAGCTTTTGCACCGCCGACGCCATCACGTGCGCGGTCGAGTGACGCAGAGTCTCCAGCGGGGTGAGCTGCGGAGTTGCTCCGATCAGGCTCTCTTCTTCTTCGGCCATGGCAGCCCTCAGAACTTTCGTAGGCGTGTGCGGGATTGAACCGCAGACCCCCACCGTGTCAAGGACTCTACGATCTCTCTAAGCGCCCTCGCTGACAATGGTTCCGGTGGCTTGTTTCTCGTCGGACGGAGCATCACGGTGCATGTCCGGGCTCTCAGGTTGTGATCCAGCTTGTGATCCGGCGCGTGCCCGCTTTGCTGCCGCAAAATCGATCAGCTTGCCGATCGCGGCCTGCTTTTCCTCTAGCCACGGTGTCGAGTAACGGGCCGTCATTTGCGGCGTAGTGTGCCCGCAGATGCCGCGAGCGAGCACGTCGCTGATACCAGCCTCGCGGCACAGGTCCTGGAACGAACGCCGCAGCGCGCGCGGAGAGAGCTGATACGAAAGCCCGATTGCGTTGGCGCAGATCTCAAACGGGCGATTAAGCGAGGACTTGGTGCGGAATCCGCCGCCGCGATTGCGCCCGTTTGGCTCCGCTGGGAACAAAAGCTCAGAACGATCCAGCGCGGCCGCGTTCTCCGGTGACCTCTTTCGCCGGCGCTCATTCTCGCGATCGAGCCTCTCCACATGCCAGCGGAGCACCCCGATCGCCTCTGCCGGTAGTTTCACCACCCAGTCGTTGCCGTCTTTCGTGCCCTCCATGGTCTCGTCACCAACCGTATGGGAGCGGCGGGCTTTGACGACGCCGGTGTCCCAGTTGATGTCAGCGTGCGGGCCTTTGCGGCGCAGCGGACGCAGCATCGAGGGGCGCCAGCCCGTGACCATGCCGAGATAGATCATCCCGTAGTGCTCGGGACAACGCACTCGCACTTCGTCGAGAAAGCGCCACACGTCACCGGGCGCAAGCGCATTGGGGGCCTCATCTGAATATGTGCGGTGCCGCTTGAGGCTCAGCGGCTTGACCTTGATCGCCGGATTCTCCAGCGCCTTGTAGTCATCGCAGGCGGCCGAGTAGATCGCTTTAAGCACGGACAGCAGCGTGTTGACGGTCGTTGGTGCATACCCGGCCTCAACAAGCGAGGTCTTCCAGCGCTCGATTTCGATCTTCGTGATCTTGTCGAGAAACCAATCACCGAACCGCGGGATCAAATGTTTCTCGAGAATGCTGCCCCACTTTTCGCGTCCCGCTGCACTCGCGATGTCGTTGGCCGCCACTTTGCGTCCGAACAACTCTACGGCGTACGCCGCGAACCGCGGAATCTCCTGCCCCGCCGCCGCTGCACTGCCCCTGCGGATTGCTTCGAGCGCGGTTTCGAGCTCGCGAGCCGCAACCGTGGCCCGTCTACAGTGCGGCAGTGCGCGGTTGACCTCGCGCATGCGGCCAGTGTTCGGATCGGTGACGTGGCCGCGAACGCGAAAGCCGCCATCTCGCCGGCGCCACACGCCGCGGATCTCCGGCCTGGATGCGATCCAATCGTTCCAGCGTTTGATCCACTCGCTCATGCCGGCCTCGCAGTCACCACGCCGTGGCTGATCATGATGGTTCCGATCTCTGCGTAGCCTTCGCCCCAGACCCTGATCGAGCAGTCTCCGAGGTAGCTCGCGTGTTTCTTGATTTCATCGAGCAGGTCATCGAGCTGTGCGTTCTCGTTCGCGGCGATCTGGACCGCCTTGTTAATGCCCATGCGGTCCTCGTAGGAGAGTTGCCAGCGGCGGACGAGTTGGAGATTTGCGTTGCGGATCATCTTGGCGGGTTCCTTTTCGGTGCAGGCTGCCGCCACGGTCGTCACAACCGGAACCCGCCAAGGCACCAATCGCTCGGAGCCGTGACGACAGCGAACTTGGGTTGGTGGAATGCGGCGGTTGTAATCTCCGAACGAAGTTGGTGCTTGGCGGGCACCGTCAGAATACCATGGGGTCAAACAGGAAAAACTCCGGCTGGTTGATCGGGCAGCAACCGCTCGATGCGAGCGCCGATATGGCCGTCATGCATGACTGGCGAATGAGCGTGCTGACACGTGCGGCTCTGGCTCGCGGCAACGGTTGGGCAACAGGCGAGGTCATGGGCAAGTGGTGTCGGTTGACGCGGCTCACGTGGCCGTCCTGGTAGCTATGGTCGGACCACACAGGTCAGCGTAATCGCCGGATTTTGCTAACAAACCGTGTGGATTCATGACTTTGTGCGAGCAGTCGTGAATTCGTGGCGCATTGTAAGCTACTTACAACTCAGTTACAGGTGCAAGTTGGTTGCAAGTGATTGCGGGTACTTACAGAACCCCTCCCAAAGAGTTTTCGAGAATTCCAAAAAATTGCCTCACCTACCCGCGTGTTGTCTCCCGATCGAAAAGGGATTTTTGGCTAGGGACTTCGTCTAACGCTTGCTCGCGTTCGATGCACGCACTGCCATCGCATCAGCAACCTCAGCATGATGTGCGTCATCCTCGGTTGCCCATCTGGCGTTCGCGGCGGGCAGCGCGTAGCCGTTGCTTGTCGCATACACGCGCTCTGCTTTGCCCCCGACAATGGCGATGCGATAAGGACGTTCGAGCCCTTCGCCTGGCGGTTTTTTCGTGCCGTCCGCATTGCGGACCATTCGCTTCGGTACCTTCATCGCTTCATCTCCTCTTCAATCGCATCGAGTCGCGCCAACACGTTGCGCAACATCTCGACGATCACCACGTCGTTAAGCCCGCTGCTCTTCACCTTGCTGAGGCGCTTGCGGACAATCTCCTGCACTTCATCGTTCGTGAATGTGCGCGCCTCGCTCATCGTTTGCTCCATGACCGCTTGCCGACGTCGACACGCCGTATCGGCTCGTTGCCCGGCGGTTGACGGTTTGGATTGGTGTCGCGCAGGAACTGCTCGTTGGCCCACTTCTGATCGATCTCGCGCCTAGTAAGCGGACGCTTGCGAAAGCGCTCCACGTCGTCAGTACGAGCTACAGCGCGTTCACCGTTCGGACCGTTGATGACCATGACGCTTTGCTTGGGTGCATTCACGAGAGCGCCACGCTCTGCTACGGCAGACAGCGTCGCTAGCTCGCCATGCTGCAAGCTGTGATCGATCAGGCCCTGTGATGTCGACAAATCAGGCGTGCTATTCGGCCTCGCCGGCATTCCAACCGCATGACCAAAGTTGCGGCTCATTTGCGCACCAAGGTGTTGAGGTCCATGCCGCCCAAACCGCGCGGATCGATCCTGATGTTTCTAAGCGCCCTCATCGCGGCTTGTGCGATTTCCCGGGCCGCGCGAGCCTCGGCTTCACGATCGATCCAGCCCTTAAAGCCTTCCTTCGCGAGCTGCGCAGCGTGCTGGGCAACGAGCTGCGCGCGGTCGTCGCTGGTCCACTCGTTCGGGTTGCCGCGTCGCAACCAGATCGCGGCGTCGTCGGTCTGCAGCTTCTCGCTGACACTCATCATCTTCGGCGGCACAGGCGGCGCTGGCGGCCGCATCGCTGCGAGGTTCATCGCAAGCTGTGCCTTTGCGATCTGCAGCAGCTCCGATAGCTCACTGGACGGTTGCGGCTTTGCTTCGGACTTCGGCGCACCGTAGAGCTTGGCGGCGGTCGCGGTCGCGCGAAACTTGGCCACCGGATCATCGTTGCCGGCGGGCGCCGCGGTTCGCTCGTTGCGATCCTGTTCTAGAATTCGCGCAACGTCTGCCGCTGAAAAGCTCGGCTCGCTTGCTGCCTGTGCGCTGCCCTCTGCGGGCGGATTCGAGTTCTGATTTCCTTCGTCGCTCACTTCGATACTCCGTTGCTGTTCGACGCGATCACAGGCGCGCCTGCCTGACCAACGTTGGAGCTATCTCCAATCGTGGGACCTCCGTTTAGATCGCGGCGTGCGAGGCCCTGCAGCATTGCCAGGCGTGCCGCTTCACGTTCGGCATGCGTCGCGATGTCGTGCGCGGCTTCGTCGTCGCTGATTTGCGCCTTTTTGGCGAGTTCCTGAACCGTGTCCGTTAATCCGAGACGACGTGCGAGCTCGAACGTTTGCAGCTCCGTCATCTCGTCGACAGGTGCTTGCAGTGCTCCAAACTCGATCGCGAACGCGTCGGGGTTGAACGCGTACCGCTCGAGCCCGGTCAGGTCGGCCACTCTGCTCATGAGCCGGGCGAGATGCGTCTCGGCACGGCGAAATGTACTGACCTGCAACCGGCGGCGCTCGAGTAGCGGCAACCGTCGCAGCTGCATTGCCCAACCGGAGTCGACCGGCGCTTGTCGCCGCAGCTCCGAGGACACGCCACGGTTGGACGCGGCCGCGTTGCCGACAGATTCGGCGAGCTGGAGGTACTGCATCGCATCGACGCCACGATCGAGCACGCTCGCGACCACACCCTCTGGCAGGATCAGCTCCTTTGCGCTTGCCTGCGTTTGTCCAAACACCGCCGAGGACATGTCGCCCGCGATCGCAACCTGCTTTTTGACGGTCAACGATTCGCGAAGCCCCATGAGCCGGTGAAACGACGCAGCCGCATCGGCTTGGCAAAGATCGTGATTTGGTCTCGGCGGAAGAATCCACCCGGTCGCGCTCGGCGGTGCGGCGGTTACCAACACGCCCGGCAGCTCGCCCAGCACGTTCTCATCGGCGTGCACCAACTCGAACTTCTCGTTCACCCAGTACGTCGCGTCTCGCGCCACGATGCGATATACGGGCGCGTCTGGGTCGGGCTTCAAAGGCTTCGGGAGGTCGAAAACAAGTGCAGCAACGTACGTCGGATCGTCCTCGGGCCACACCACGGAAAAACAGGCGGGCGTGATCACATCAACGATCATTTCGCCATGACGTACGCGCGGCGCGATCCATAGCGCGCAGTGCGCGTTGAAGCGCTGGTTAGCCACCGTCATGACAGCATCGAGCTGCACATCTTCGGCAAGCTGATCGAATTTAGTTTGGCCCGAGCGCACGGTGCGTACCGGCGGCTCGCTGTAAACGCAGCTGAGTTCCTCGATGGTGCGTTGGAAAACCGTGTCGCTTTCAGCCCAACGCAACAGCTCGGTAAGCTCGGCGCGGTTGCTGTCGTCTTTACACGCGCGCAAGATCACCTGCTGCACCGCGTAGGCGCTTTGCCCGGTGAGTAGCGCGTCGATCCAATAGCCGTGTGCCAGGCGCTCTCGATTGGCTTGAGAGCCGACGATCTCGCGAACGTATTTGAGCGACTCGATATTGGAGCGGCCGAGCAATGTGGATAGCGGTTCGACGGTCATGCGGTACCTCGGGCAACAAACGGAACGGGCGCGGGACTGCGATCGCAGACCGCTGCAAGCCAACAGTCATAGGAAGCTTCGGCATCTTGCAGGCCGCGGAAATGATCCTCGGCGGCGCAGGCCGTCAGGCCCAGGTAGCGGTCGCGTTCGGCGGGCGGCAACATCTGCCACTCAACCAGTAACCGAAGCATCGTGACGCAATCGGCTTCCATTACAGCGCCGCCGCTTCTGCGAGCACCGCTCGCGCTTCGGCGCGAATTGGTTCACCAAGCTCGGCATCGATGCTGATTCCCGCGAGCTCGATCGCCACATGTTCGGGCAATGGCTCCTGGCAGCACCGGTTGAGGTACTGACGGGCGATGGTTATGACGGTTCGTGCGAGTTCTTCAGACATCTGCGGATAACGCTCCGAGCGCGCACTGCCATCGTGCGATGCGGTGCCCCAAGCAGAGCCAATTACGCGCGTCAAAGGGCCAGACTCCGAATCTGCACCACACCCGTGATGTCAACCGCGATCACGTGATGCCGGTACACACCGATGTGCGTAAAGCCGTTGATCGTGACGTGCGCCGTGGCCTTCACTTTGCGCGTCGGATCCAGCTCAAGGTGTTCTCGGATCTCCGGCGTCAAGGCAATGCACAACCAATCGCCGTCAACCCAGACGAGCGCGCCGGTCAGCGCGTCTTGGTGCGGATCGGGCGGTCCTAGCTCGAGGGGCAGCTGGGCGGCGCAACGTGGATCGGCGACGAGCTGGAGGTGGCGTTGGCGGGGTTTTTTCATGGCTTCCCCCTCAGCGATCCGCTCGCAATCGAGAACCACGATCCGCACTCACGCAGTCGATCTGCGACGCGCTCGCCATATCGCCCCCTGAATTGCGCGGGCGTGAGATTGGTCGTGATAAGCAGTCGCTTGCAGTCGCCGTAGAACTGGTCAACGAGCTCGTCGAGGTCGGTGAGCAGTGAGCCCTTTGCATCGACATACTCGGCGCCGAGGTCGTCGAGCGCGAGCGCGTAGGCGCGTAGCCAATGGTTGCGCGTGTCGCTGTCGAAACGAGAGCTACGCGCGAACGTGCTCGCACGGACGAACGCGGTGTGATGCCCGAGCCTGTCTTCCAGTGCCCACCGTGCAGACGCCACGGTCTTTCCGCAGCCAGCGACGCCGGCGAGGACTAGGATCGTTCTGTCTTCTTTAAGCCACTCGGCAACACGCTTGATCGCCGGGTGTTCAAGATCGGCATTCTGCGCGGCAGTAAGCGCCCTCTTGGGCCAGCCAGCCTTCGCGAGCGCCGAGAAATGGTGCTTCCGACGCTCGCGCTCTTTCGCCTCTTGTCCTGCACGCCAGCGAGCCTCAATCTCCGCATCGTGCTTGTCCCATTGCTCTTGGGTCCATTCGGCTTGCTCGCGTAGCTTCGTCGCCCAAACGCTGTTGGGGTCGTCGAGGTAGTGCGAAAGCTCCTTGGCGATGTTCGTTCGCCGCTCGTCGATGCTCTCCCTTTTGGGCGGTGCATCCAGGTCGAATTCGAAACCGTTCAGCATCACGCTGCTCATATTTTTTGATCCCCTTCGCCGTAGGCGGACGGATCGGTCTGCGGCTCGACGCGACCAGTGCGAACGTCATCACCGCCAGCGGTGCGCGCCTCGGTCGGTTTCGCGCACTGGTTGATGTTTTGCACGAACGTGCCGAGGCTCCACGGCTGTGGTGGAAACTTCGGCGGAGCCTCGAACGCGACGTGCATCCGACGCGTGGTCTCGTCTACGCCAGGATTGCCGTCTAGCTCTTTAAGTGTGCCGTAATCGCGCTTGGTGAAGACGTACTCAACGCCATGCCGCTGTTTATAGAGATTCGACCAGACGTCACGAAGGCAGTGCACGCCCGGAGGGCGTTCATTCCTCGTATCCCCCGTTTTAACGTTTCGACGTTTCCTCTTATCCGTTAGTGGTTGATCCGTTGGTTGGTCGTTGGTTGGTCGTTGGTTGATTTCCTGGTTGATCTGCTGGTTGATTTTTTCAGCGGGCTCGCCGATTTCTCCGTAGCCAACGATCGTTATGCGTGTTCCGAGGTTGGTTGATTTGCTGGTTAGAAATCCGAGCTTTTTTAGATGTGCCAGCGAAGTACGAACACTTTGGCTGGTTGATCCGCACAGCTTCGCCAGCTCGGCACGACCGATAACGGCCTCGCCGATGTCGAGATGCTGCACGCCGTGACCACGAAGCAACCGAGGCCCCGCGTGATACGCCGCGCGATCGAGCACGGCGAGATACACGGCGAGCAGTAGCGGCTGAGTAAGCAGCTCGCGCAACACCGACCGCGGCAGCTTGACGAAGCCGCGCGTAAAGTCGGGTGTCACGAGCGCGCCGGACATGGCTAGCCTGCCGAGTCGTTTCCGCCGTGCTGACTGCTCTCGTACCGGAGCGCCGCCCACAACAACAACGCTGCGACGTCGCGTGTCGTCATTTGACTCGGGTGACGACAGAGCCACGCGGCGAGTCGCTTGATCTCATCGGCGGGCGTCTTGGACGCCTCTGAGCGTCCGGGCCGCGCGAGGTACTGCACGAGTCGCGTATAGAACCGAGCGCACGTGTCGAGGCGCTTCACAGCTGCCCCACCGAGAACGTGACAACGACACCGCTATCGCGTTCGAGGTTGTCGACAAGCTGTTGAAGCGAGCTTCCGTCGGCGCGTACGAGCCGAACGCCGGCCTCGATGCTCGTGCGCAGTTCGCGGAGAAACTTGAGCTGCCGTTCGCGCTCTTCCTTGGTTAGCGAGGTGCCGTGGTAGTACTTCCGATACAGCGCATCAACGAGAGCTAGTGACGTTTCCTTATCGCAGTCAGTCAGTTCCGTGGCAATGTTCATTACAAGACCTCAAGTTGCGTTTGGGGTTTCCACGGTCAGTCCGAACCACCGGGCTGACCGTTTGTCGTTTCTAGGGCGTCAACCGTTTCCGTTCACGATCTCGCGGAGCCGCGCTAGCGCCTCTGCGTTCGTGGTCTTGGAGGCGTGACGAGTAACGGTTGACGACGGACCCGCTGGCTCGCTCGCGTCGAGTAGCCACGCGTCCAAGTCATCGCGAAAAAAGAGCGGGGAACGCCCGCGTCGTCCCGCGACGCGTAGCTTGCCGGTCGCTACTGCGCGCTGGATCGTCCAGCGCGAGAACCCGGAGTAGGCGATCGCTACCGACATCGTCTGAATCGGCGGCCACCCAAATTGTTGGTGCTTGCTCATAGCCGCACCATCGAGCACGCAACGTTCGCGGCTGAGAATTAGGAATCGCGGCCGGCTCGCGTCAACCGTTACTGGTCAGCGATCTCGATCGCTCGCACCCACAGGCGCCCCCGGCCATCGAGCGTCGTCTCTACGAGCGGACGTCGGCGGCGATGTCCCTCCTTGAGTCGCTTGATAGTCGTGTGCAGCGCGGTCTCGCGGGATTCCGTGTCGGCGGCCATTAGCGCGCGCAGCTTCGCAAACGATACCCAGTCCTCGGTCGATTCGTCGAGGATGCGGAGGATCGCGCGCATCTGTTGCGAGAGCTTGATCAGCGGCCGGCGCTCGTGCGGGGGATTGACGCGCCTGATGTTGTCGGGCGGCTCGTCTAGCCAGTTGACGAATTCGATCTCGAGAACGTGCTCACCCTCGCGGAGGTCGTCGGCAAGCTGCTTGCTCGCCCTGGCGATGAGATTCTTCGCGCCCTGATACGCGCGGCGGCGGCTGTAGACCGCTACGATCTCGCCTGCCGAGTTGCGATACCGAAACCGCGCAGCGTATGGCCGGCGCCCTCGTGGCTTGGGTTGCCACGGCTCCAACCGGAAGTCGCTCATGGACGTGAGATCGTCGTGTGAAATCATGCCGTCGTCCAGCTGCCCATTTGGACGGCAGGACATTGCTTAGCACATGCCTATGTTGCTGCCTCAACCAGACGGAGGACGTGATGGCAGCAGGCAACTACAGCACCAGCGAGGCACTTCGCCTTCTGGCTCAACATTTTAATGAGACGCAGGACAAAAGAACCGAGGCGGCGCGCGGTCTCTTTGCGGCCATGGCGGCGGCCTTTGGCCCCGAAAATAAATTTCGGCCGCATATCCTCATCGCCAAGAGTGCTCAGACACCGCCGGGCCTCGAGGGAAGTTTCGCGGATGCGATCTCAATTCAAGCCGGTCGAGAATCCCAGGGTCCACGAGCACCGGATCCTGCGACGATTGTCTACTCAAGCGAGACCGGTTTCTCGCTGCGCCGTCAGCGGCAGGACCCGAGAGCGATTGAGATGCGCTTCGATGCGGCCCAACTCAAGTGGGAGGGCCACAATCGAGACGCCGTGGCCGAAATCATTGCCGCGTGGTTAGAGTAGGCGTCTTGTGATCTAACTTGTGATCTCGGAACAGCAACGGCCGGCGCTTCACAGCAACCGGCCGACTTTGTTCGTAGGCGTGTGCGGGATTGAACCGCAGACCCCCACCGTGTCAAGGTGGTGCTCTCCCACTGAGCTACACGCCTGGGAGGACTGATGAACTACGACATCATCTGGTCCTAGTCAAGCCAGGGGCGCTAACTGCGGCCCGGTACGGGCTGGTTGAGGACGAGCCAGTACAGGCCGAGCTGGCGCACGGCTTCGACGAACTGCGTGAAGTCGACCGGCTTGCGAATGTAGCTATTCGCGCCGAGGTCGTAGCCGCGGATGACGTCCTGCTCCTCCGCCGACGACGTCAGGATCACGACGGGCAACAGCTTCGTGCGCGGATCGGCGCGCAGCGTGCGTAGCACCTCGAGACCATCGAGCTTCGGCAGCTTGAGATCGAGCAGGATCACCTGCGGCTTTTCGTTCGCGTCGCGATCCGCAAACTCGCCGCGCATGAACAAGTAGTCGAGCGCCTGCACACCATCGCGCGTGACGACGACGCGATTCATGATGTTGCTCTTCTTGAGCGCGCGCAGCGTGAGGTCTTCGTCGTCGGCGTTGTCTTCCACCAGCAGGATGACGCGCTCGCTCATGGGGCCTCGCTCAGCGTGAAGTAAAACGTCGCGCCCTTGCCGACTTCGCCGTCGGCCCAGATCCGCCCGCCGTGTCGCTCGAGAATGCGTCGCACGGTCGCGAGCCCGATGCCGGTGCCGGGGAAGTCGCTCGCCTTGTGCAGCCGCTGAAAGACCCCGAACAGCTTGTCGCGGTACGCGTTGTCGAAGCCGGCGCCGTTATCGCTGATGAAGTACACGCGCTCGCCGTCGTCGGTCTTGCACCCGACCTCGATGCGCGGATGCTCGGCTCTCGCAGTGAACTTCCACGCGTTGCCAAGCAGGTTGTCGAACACGATAGAGAGTAGCTTGGGATCGCCGCGCGCAGGCAGCTCGCCCGGAACAATGATGTCGACCTTACGCTCGGGATCGCTGCGTTCGAGCATCGCGAGCGCGATGCGCGCGAGCTTTGCGAGATCCACCGGTTCACGACGCAGCTCGGCACGCGTAACGCGCGACAAATCGAGCAGCGCGTCGATCAAGATCGCCATCCGCTGCGCGGCATTCCGGATGCGGTCGAGGTGGCGCTGACCGTTCGCGTCGAGCGCTGATGCGTAGTCCTCGAGGAGCGCTTGCGCGAAGCCATCGATCGCGCGCAGCGGCGCACGCAGATCGTGAGCGACCGAGTAGCTGAACGCTTCGAGCTCGCGGTTCGCCGCCTCGGCGCGATCGCGCGCCGACGTCAGCTCGCCGATGAACGCCAACCGTTCGGTGATGTCTTCGGAGATGCCGAGTAGGTACTGCGGCGTCCCGTGCTCGTCGCATACGGGGACCTTCTTCGTGTGTAGCCAGCGCTGACCTTGACCGGTCTGGATCGGCTCCTGCGCAATATCGACGAGCTTCTTGCCATCGAGCGTTTCGCGATCTTTCTGCACGAAGAACTCGGCTTCGGACGTCGGAAAGAAGTCGAAGTCGTTTTTGCCCATCATTTGAGCGCGCGGAATTCCGAGCAGCTCCTCGCCCGCGCGATTGAACCGCACGAAGCGCAGCTCCTTCGCTTCCTTGACGAACACCATGTTCGGAATGTTCTCGAGGATCGCGTCGACGAAGCGGTTCGCCTCGGCCGCCTGCGCTTCAGCGACGCGCCGCATCTCGCTGTGATGCAGCGCTTCTTGAATCCGCTGCTGCTCGCGAAACAGCTTCGCGTTGCCGAGCGCGAGTGCGGCGTGATTTGCCAGATGCTCGGTGAGCTCGAGGTCGATCTCGTCGTACGCGCGCGCGCTGCTGTGGCGCATCACGGTCGCCGCACCGAGCATCGCGCCGCGTGAACGGAGCGGTACGACCATGAGGCCATGCACGCCGATCGAGCGCGCGAACGCGAGCAGGTTGACGTGCACGTGCCCCTCGAGCTGGTCGAGGTCGACCATCGGCATGAACAGCGAGCCCTTGTTCGCGGCGGTGACGAGCTTGGCGTCGCCGGTCGGCACCGACACGTTCAGGATGGGTGCGAACTTTGCCACGATCGCATCGTCCGCATCGAACATTGCGACGGGCGTCACGGTTTGGCCGTCCTCGGAGCGCAGCGCGACGACGCATGCGTCTCCGACGGCCTGTGCGATCGAGCGCGCGACAGCGTCGAGAAGGCGCTCGTAGTCCGCTGCGCTTTCGGAGAACGCCGTCACCGCCTCCGACACCGCCCGCAACGCCTGGCGCAACCGCTTGTCTACCAAGGAACGCAGAGCCTACAACATGGATGACCCGCGCGTCAGACCGCTAAGGTGCTCCCGCCTTGCTGATTGTTTCATTTAAGGCGTAGACTTGAGGCCTTAGACAACCTTATGAGGCTGCCGGCCAGTCTCATGAACGTAGGGCTGCCTCCGTGACATCTGCGTCATGGTGGCGTTAGCGAGCGCGGATTTGATCCAGGTCGGCCAGGTTCTCGACAAGTACGAGCTGCTGGAACGTGTGGGCCAGGGCGGAATGGCGGTCGTGTATCGAGGGATCGACCGCAGCCTGAAGCGCACCGTCGCAGTCAAGATCCTGCACAAGCACCTCTCGGATTATCAGGAGGCGCGCGATCGCTTCGAGCGCGAGGCGCAGGCCGTCGCGAAGCTGCGCCACGAGAACATCCTCGAGATTTTCGATTACTCGGCGAAGGCAGGCTCGGAGAGCTACATCGTCACCGAGTTCATCGACGGCCAGACGCTCAAGCAGTTCATCACCGAGCGTCCGATCACGTTCCCCGAAGTCGGCGCGATGATCATGCTGCAGGTCGCGCGCGCGCTCGCCCACGCGCACGCCGGCGGCATCCTCCATCGCGACGTCAAGCCGGAGAACATCATGATCCGGTCCGACGGTGTCGTGAAGCTGATGGACTTCGGCATCTCGCACATGGTCGACCTCGAGCGGCTCACCGTCACCGGCCAGCTACTCGGCTCGCCGGCGTACATGGCGCCCGAGCACGTCGAGGGCCGACCACTCGACTTTCGCACCGACGTCTTCGCGGTCGGCATCGTGCTGTACCAACTCACCGTCGGCAAGCTGCCATTCGAGGGCAAGAACCCGCACGAGGTGCTCAAGCGCATCGCGGAGTGCCGCTTTCTCGATCCACGCCAGGCGAACCCGCGCATTGGCAATCGCCTCGGCCGCATCATCCTGCGCGCGATGGCCGCCGCGCCCGCGGATCGCTATCCGGCGATCGGCGAGATGGTGCTCGCGCTCGAGGCGTACCTCGAGGAGTCGGGTCTGCCGGCCGACAAGGTCACCTCGGAGCTCGCGCGCTACTTCAAGGCGCCGGGACCGTACGAGCAGGCGCTCAAGGAGCGGTTGGTCGATCATCTGAGCCGCCGCGGTCAGAAGCTGCTGTCGGATGCCGAGCAGGCGGCCGCGCTCGACGTGTTCGATCGCGTGCTCACGATCGATCCCGAGAACGCGAAGGTGCTCGCGATCCTCGATGGGCTCAATCGCAAGACGCGGCTCAAGCAGGCCGGCATCGCCGTGCTCGCGGCAGCCGTGATCGGCTCGGGTGCATATGCGATCCATAAGCGGCAGGAGCTGCCGCCGCCGAACATGCCGGCGAATCCGTCGGCGACCACCTCGCCGTTCACCGAGCCGAGCACGCAAGTGGCGAGCATCGAGCCAGCGCAGGCGCACGAGACCGCGGTGATCGATGCCGGGCCGATCGCGGTGGCGCCGACGAGGCCAGGCTCGGTGCGGCCGACGAATCCCGGTAACAATCCGCCGCCGAGCGTCGATGCAGGCCCGACTGCAGAGCCGCCGGTCGAGGTGCCGGTGAACGTCAACATCGTCGCCGGCTCGCAGTGGCGCGTGCTCCCCGAAGGACCGTGGCAGGAGATCACGAGTCGAACATTCAAGGTCCCCGTTTCAGGCCCCACTCGAATCGAGGTCAAGAACGGTTGCTGCGAAGAAGTCCCCGTCACGCTCGATAAGACAATGACAAGCGCGAAGGCCGATCTTCAGTTCCGACCCGGCAGCCTGCGATTCAAGTGCGACAAGCCAGCGGTGTCGATCATCCTCGAATGGAAGACCGGCGCCGGCGTGCAACATCGAACGGCATCGCTGAGCGAAAAGTTTCCGATCTCATTCGAGCGTGATGCGACAAGCTCGACGAAGGCCGTCACCGTCACGTTCACCACGGGCGAGAAGAACGACGTCCACGAGGAAACGGTGACTGCGGGCAAGACGACCGAGGTGACGTGCAAGCTCTAAGGGTCTTGCTTGCTCTCGTGCTCGCGGTCAGTTCAGCGGCGGCGACACCCAGCGATGATCTTTTGGCCGCGCGCAAAGCCTTCCGCGATGGTGACTTCGTGCAGGCGCGCGACAAGTACAACGGCCTTCTGCGACCGGAGATCAAGCTCGCCGACAGCAATGACATCGTCGAGGCCTACGTGAACCTCGGCGTATGTCGCGTCGAGACCGGGGATGAATCCGGCGCGCGCGAAGAATTCGAACGCGCGCTCGGCATCGATCCGAATAAGCAGCTCGATCCGCTCACGATCACGAACAAGCGCGCGATCAAACTGTTCGACGATACGAAAGCGGAGCTGCGCACGCGTGCCGAGCGCGAAGCGGAGAAGAAGAAGACGGCGGAGCTGCTCGAGGCGCAGCGCAAAGCACTCGAAAGCCTCATCGTCTACAAAGAGCAGCAGTACTACCTGAACTGGCTGCCGTTCGGCCTTGGCCAGTTTCAGAACGGCGATCGCAAGAAGGGCATCTTCTTCGCCGCCTCCGAGGGCGTGATGGCGACGACGAGCATCGCGATCTTCGGCTACCTCGTCCAGAAGTACGGCCTCAGCTCCGATAAGGTGCCGCGAGAAGAAATCAAAACCGTTTTCGCGCTGCAGGGGGTCGAGCTCGCGACCGGCCTTTCGTTCTGGGTGCTTTACGCCGTCGGCGTGATCGATGCGCACCGCCACTACGTGCCGCAGAAGCGGGTCAACACGAACGATCTACCGCCGGAGTTCCGCGACTTCGTGAAGCAAGCGCCGCCGAAAAAGACTTCGCTCCTGGAGCGAATCCACATTTCTCCGATGCTCACGCCTGATGGCGTTGGCGTCGGCATAGGTTGGGAGCACTGATATGCCATCGCTTCGCCTCACGGCACCTGGACATCCGCCGACCGTCTACCATCTTCACAAGAAGATCACGTCGATCGGCTCGGGCCCCGATAACGACATCGTGCTGCCGGATCCGCTCGTGCCCGACGGCTACGCGATCCACTTCGACGGTCAGACGTATACCGTCTTCGCGCCGAAGAAGACGGAGTTCGTCGTCAACGGCAAGAAGCGCAGCAAGCACAAACTCAGCCACGACGAGCGCCTCGTGATCGGCAGCTGCGATTTGCGCTTCGCGATGGTCGACGAAGCGCCGCCCATCGAAGAAGAAGCTGCGCAGACGGTCGCGGATGTCGATGCGTACTCGAAGCTCTACGAGTTCTCCGATCGCTTGATGCACGTCCGCGACCTCACCGAGCTGCTCGATGCGCTCATGGATGCGGTCATTCAGATCACGAATGCGGATAAGGGCTTCTTGATCCTCCTCGAGGGCGAAACGCTCGATGTCAAAGTCGCGCGCAATTTGAATCGCGAGAACATCGCCGATGCCGTCAGTCAACTCTCTGACTCGATCATCGCGAAAGTGGTTCGCTCGCGGCGGCCCGTAATCGTGTCGGATGCGATGCACGACGACGAGTTTTCATCGGCAAAGAGCGTGATGCACCTCAAGGTGTCGAGCGTGATCTGCGTGCCGCTGCTCGATCGCGGGCGGCTGCTCGGCCTCATCTATGTCGGCAACGATTCGATCCGCGACCTGTTCCATGATCAGACGCTGCGCGTACTGAGCGTGTTTGCGGCGCAGGCCGCGCTGATCGTCGCGAACGCGCTCTTGCTCAACGAGCTGCGCGTCGATAACCGACGCCTCCACGAGCGGCTCGAGCAATACAGGTTCGGCGAGATCGTCGGCACGTCGCCGCCGATGCAATCGGTGTTTCGCAAAGTCGAGAAGATCGCGCCGACCGACATCTCCGTGCTGATCACCGGCGAGACCGGCACGGGCAAGGAGCTCATCGCACGCGAGGTCCACAATCGCTCGCCGCGCGCCGGCAAGCCGTTCATCACGATCAACTGCGGCGCGATTCCCGAGAATCTTCTCGAGAGCGAGCTGTTCGGCCACATCAAGGGTGCGTTCACCGGGGCCGTCGCGAACAAGCAGGGCAAGTTCCAGGCGGCCGACGGCGGCACGCTGTTCCTCGACGAGATCGGCGAGATGCCGATCGAGCTGCAGGTGAAGCTGTTGCGCGCCATCCAGGAGAAGGTCGTGTTCCGCGTCGGCGATACGCGCGCCGAGACGTGCGATATCCGCATCCTCGCCGCGACGAATCGCGACCTCGAAAAGGAAATCGCGAACGGCCGGTTCCGCGAAGACCTCTATTACCGGCTCAACGTCGTTAACGTCGAGTTGCCGCCGCTGCGCGTGCGCGGCGATGACGTGCTCGTGATCGCGCGCTATCTGCTCTCGCGTTACGCGCGCGAGTACGACGCGAAGGTGAAAGGCTTCTCGCCCAACGCCGCCGTCGCGATTCGCAAGCACAACTGGCCGGGCAA